>WBZM01002009.1_pt2 | contig 10387 bp, 18 predicted proteins | sample 5204271 | NCBI WGS metagenome assembly WBZM01 (sample SAMN12344346, study PRJNA552823) | activated sludge metagenome | biome: Activated sludge suspended growth; feature: Nitrification reactor; material: Wastewater; isolation source: activated sludge from nitrification reactor of wastewater... | reverse complement strand
CTGCCGCTTTTCAAAGTGCGGGCCTACCGGGATGAGGAGTTCATCGCCGTGCTGGAACAGCGCCTCGCGGCGTTCGACGCCCTGGTTTCCGACACCGTCGCCCGGATCCAAGCCTACGGCCAGCCGGTGGCGTGAAAAACTTTTGACAAGGCCGCGCGAAAAAGCGCGGCCTTTTCCTGCGGCTTTTTCCGGCCATCCAAAAATCTTTGTTTTTCTCGCAGAAATCTTCACCGGTTTTGAAGAGCGGGACATATCTCATCTTCATCGGAGGCAATGAAGCCGCCGAGAAAACCAGGAGAAACCACCATGGCCTACATCGCTTTCACCGCTTTCAAAGAACCCCCAAAGTTCGCGCACCAAGTCGCCCCCGCCGAAACCGTCGCCGAGGCAATGGAACTGGCGAACAGCGACATGGGCTTCAACTGGCCCCTCACTGTCGCCGAGTGCAGCCCGCAGCTGGCACAAGCCGCCCGCCGCCAAGCGCCTGTCGAGATTGTCTTCGCCAACGGCGTCGCGATGACGCCGACCGAAGCCAAGAACGCAGCCTGACCCAGCCCCCAACCAGGAGAACCACCATGACACACCTCATCCAAATCCTCGCCGAAGCCGCCCGCAAAGCCGTCGCGGAGCGTCCTTCCAAGTCGGCGTTCCTCTACCTGGACGTCGATGGCGACCACGACGAAATCGACTGCATCGAAGCGCAGTGGATGGACGCCGAGCCGAGCTACGCCAAGGGTCGTGGCATCTGGGTCGATGCCGACCTTTCGGACGACGACGCGGTTGCGTTCGCGAAGACCGTGCTTGGCGCCCGCTATCTGGCGTCGGTGCAGGCCAAGGATGCGGTCGAGAACGGGTGGGCCGCAGCATGAGCCCCGAGATCCAGGCCCTCATCGAACAGGCCGAGGAGTCCATCGCGAAGATGGAGTCCGCCCGCCTGCGCCACACCATCGCGCGGTTCAACCACGTCGTTCTGTCGGCGTCCGACTTCGCCTTGGACTTCATGTTCCAGGACAACGGCGACGGGACCAAGACTGCCGTTAGCGGCCACATGACCGCGCTGTGGAAAGCGCCGCAGTTCAACAAGAAGGACGCGGAAACGCTGGCCGCCGTGACCGCCGACGGTGCCGGCCGCCCCGCCCGCGCGATGTTCATCAACGACGCCGTCGACCTGATGGTCGCGAACACCCGGCAACACATCGAACGTCTGCGCGCCCTCGCCGCTTGACCAACCCTCCCCCGCCCGCACCTGACCCCCGGCCGTTTCAGCGGCCGGTCCAAATCCCTCACCCCGGAGACACCCCATGACCGCCCAAGCATTCAAAGCCGCCGACGCCTTCGCCCGACAGTTCGAGGGCACCGCGATGCGCCCGCACGAAGCCTTTCGCGCAGCCATCGAGGTGCTGTGCTGCGTTACCCTTGCGACCGTCCCGCAGTATCAGACCGAGGAGCTGGCCAAGGAGTTCGACGAAGCCATCCGCGCCTTCGAGAAGTGCGGCGTCTCGCGCGAAAGGGCCCTCCACCTGGCCAAGGACTTCATGGAGGCCCTGGCCGCCGACGGCGGCGACCGACTGGGCGACATGGCCGCACGGCTGGGCACACTCTATGCCGGCATGGGCCAGTTTTTCACACCGTCCTGTGTCGCGTCGCTGCTTGCCCAGTTCACGCTGCCGGACGAGGCAACCATCCGCCGCCATGTGGAGAACGGTGGCTATATGACCGCCATGGACCCGGCCGCTGGTTCCGGCGGCTTGCTCATCGCCCTGGCGCAGCGCGTCCGCCAAGCCGGGTTCGACCCGCGCTTCAACCTGTTCGTCCAAGCCACGGAGAAAGACGTCCAGGCCTGGCGCATGTGCTACGTCCAGCTGTCGGCGTATGACATCCCGGCCCGCGTCATCTTGGGTGACAGCCTGACGCTCGAGCGGTGGCGCGTGGCCTACACGCCCGCGTATTGGCGGTTCTACAAGCCGCGTCGCAACCTGGACGCACTCCTGACGGCGCGCCCCGCGTCCGAGACCCTGATTGCCGCCGAGTAGGAGCGCCGGGCTACCGGATCTTGAAAGAGTCCAGCTCCGCCCCGGCCGCCATCGCCTCGACGAGCCACTTCGGCCGCCGCCCCTGCCCCGTCCATGTCAGTTCGGGGTGTTCGGGGTGGCGGTGGGTGGCTGCCAGGAGCGGCTTCAGTTCGACGCCGCTGAGTTCGGGGAAAATGTCGGGCAGGTGAAATCCAGCGTCGCGGATCTGGGCTTCGATTGACCGCCGCAGTTCTTTCCGAGCCTCTTCCCGTTTCTTCTTCGCCGCAGCCGCCGCGTCTTTCGCGAGCTGCTCGAGTTGTTCGACCGTCAGTTTGTCCAGTTCCACGGGGTGCGCTCCAAAGTTTCCCGAAGGGTAAGCCTGGGTGCCCGCCCATTCAAGCCCCTGTTTCCTTTGTGCGAGGAAACAGGAGGGCCGCATGGGCACTTATGAAGACGTCACGAACCGCATCGTCGCAGCGATTGAAACCGGGGCGGCCCGGCCCGACGGCTGGAAAATGCCGTGGCACACTGCTGGCGGCGGGCGTCCGGTGAACGTTTTGACAGGCCGGACTTATACCGGCGTCAACACGCTGAACCTGTGGCTCGACATGCAGCAGAAGGGGTATGCGTCGCCGGTGTGGGGCACGCTTCGCCAGTGGAACGAAGCCGGGGCGAAGGTCCGGCGCGGCGAACGCTCGTCGCTTGTCGTGTTCTGGAAAGACCTGCCGAAGAGCGCCGACGGAGACGAAGAGGACGGCAAGCGGTTTGTCCTGAAGACTTCCTACGCGTTCAACGCCGCCCAAGTCGAAGGCTATGAACAGCCCGAGCCCGTGGTCGTGCCGCACGCCCCGACCGCCGCGCAGGCACTGGTCGACGCCGCCGGCATCGACGTTCAGTTCGGCGGCGGCCGGGCCTATTACCACCAGACCCTCGACTACGTCGCCATGCCGCGCCGGGCAGACTTCTTCACCGACGCCGGGTTCCAGAGCACGTTGCTCCACGAAGCGGCGCACTGGACCGGGCACCAGAAGCGCCTTGCCAGGGAGTTCGGAAAAAGGTTCGGCGACCAAGCGTATGCTTTCGAAGAGCTTGTGGCCGAGCTGGCGGCGGCTTTTCTGTGTGCGGATCTTGGGGTGTCGAACGAACCGCGCGATGACCATGCCAGCTATGTCGCGAACTGGTTGCAGGTCCTGAAAAATGACCCGCGCGCCATCTTCACCGCCGCTTCCCAAGCAAGCAAAGCGACAGAATATTTGCTTGGTTTTGCTGGGGAAAACGCAAAAAAGCGGGCCGCCTAAGAAAAAAGTTTGGCGGTTTGTTTGGAGCCAACCCACATCTTTTCTAACTGAAAGATACGGAAACAAAAAAGGACATTCGGCGGCGTAGAAACGGTTACTTCGGTCAGCAATCTTTGGGTCGGTGGTTCAAATCCATCCCTTGGGGAAACCCTCGGTAGCTCAGTCTGGATAGAGCAAAAGAACAGAGAAAGCCCGTTTCGCATGTTTCCCCGATGTTTTGAAAAAGAGAGGGCGGCGGTGTAGTCTACGGTTACTTCGCCATCTAAGCGGGAGGTCGGTGGTTCAAATCCACCCTGGTGTAAAAGCCAGTAGCTCAGTGGTTAGAGCGCCTACGTCACCGTGACGCAAGTTGACCAGGCGCTGGTGAACAGCATCGCCGAGGCGGCAAAGTTGCCTGGCCGGACGGTTGTGATGGTCGACGTGTCTGGTTCGATGTTCACCAGCCTGTCTGGCAAGTCCGACCTCACCCGGGCGGATGCGGCGGCGGCCCTTGCGGCGGTTCTGCCGTGCGAGGATCTGCGCGTCTTCACGTTCTCGAACCACCTGGTCGAGGTGCCTGCCCGCCGTGGCATGGCTGGCGTTGACGCCATCCTGCGGTCGCAACCCCACAGCGGGACTTACCTCTCGCAGACGGTCCAGACCCTGAACGGCCACACCGACTATGACAGGCTCATCGTCATCACGGACGAGCAAGGATCCGACGGCGCCCTGCCCCCGGCAAATGGCAAATTCGGCGGCTACCTGGTGAACGTGGCGGCCTACCCCCGTCCACTTGGTCGCGAAGCGGACACCTGGACGGGTGGTGAAGGCCGGGTTCGCTCCGGCCTTCTTCTTTTAGCGGTGCGTATCGCCACCGTTATGCGGCGCAACGGTGGACATACACACCATTAAATCCCCCACATCAAAGGAGGCCCCCCATGTTCTGGGCAGGTCGTGTCAACGCAGTTCTCGCCATCGTGGCGTTCGTCGGTCTCATCGTCGTGTGGTCTGTTCAGGGCCCCGGCGCGGCATTCGGCTGGCTCATTCTCATGGGGCTGGTGCGCATCGGGATCCGGATCCTCGACACCGTTTGGACGGCCATCACCGGCAATCCCCTCATCTACCAGGTCAAGGTGCTCGACCGCAGGGACGGCAACGATGTGTGAACCATCCTGGCGTAGCATCGGCGTCGTCATCCTGCCGCTGGTCGACATGCGCTATGTGCGCAAGGCCCGCGCGAACGACAACGTCCCGCCGCCAGGCCCGCCGCGTCGCCTGGCTGCGCCCGTTTTCCTGGCGCTCGTCGACGGCCACCAGGAAGAAGAACCGCCCCCGGCCGCATAGGCCGGGGAAACCGATTGAGAATCTAGGTGTGGCGTGCAACAACAGACAAAACACAAAACACGGGAGGCGGGTATGACTGCGGCCGACGACCTACAAGCCTTCTTGGGCAACGACAAATTCGCCACCGTGATGGCTGACCCGCCGTGGCGGTTCCAGAATCGGACCGGCAAAATCGCGCCGGAACACAAGCGCCTGGCCCGCTACCCGACCATGGAACTGGACGAAATCTGCGCCCTGCCCGTCGCCCGCCACCTGGAAAGCCGGGCGCACTGCTATCTCTGGGTGCCCAATGCACTGCTGCCCGAAGGCTTGCAGGTGCTGAAGGCCTGGGGATTCGAATACAAGAGCAACATCGTGTGGGAAAAGGTGCGCTATGACGGCGGCCCGGATGGGCGTGGCGTTGGCTTCTACTTCCGGAACGTGACGGAGATCCTTCTGTTCGGCACACGCGGCAAAGACGTTCGCACGCTGGCGCCTGGACGCCGGCAGGTGAACTTCATCGAACAGCCGGAACCCAAAGAACCCGACGGCGACCTGTTGAAGACCCGCAAGCGGGAGCACAGCCGGAAGCCGGACCAGCAATACGACATCATCGAGTCCTGCTCGTGGGGCCCTTACCTGGAACTGTTCGGACGTGGCCGGCGGAAGGGCTGGACCGTGTGGGGCAACCAAGCCGACGACGACTATAAGCCCAGCTGGCCGACGTATTCGCACAACAGCAGCACCGACGTCGCGGCTGCGTCGACGGCGGCCGAGTAGCTACTCGACCACCACTCCCACCGGCAGCCCGATGAGCAACATCGGGCACGGGTTGCCGACGCCCCGGTCGATGCGGTCTTTCAGCTTGCGCCAGTGCGTCGTGGCCGGACCGAACTTGTCCGAGACGAACTGCTTCGAGAAGGCTTCCGCGAACGGCACCTGAGCCTCGAGAAGTTTCTGGACGGCCTGCCGCTGGCGGGCCGTCCTGTCTTTCATGCCGAACGCCTTCACCATCTCTGCTTCGTCGACGAAGCCGTGCTTGCGGATGCACCGTTCCACCAGGCCATACATCGAGTCTTGGAGTGAGGCGCCGCGCGTAATCATCACCCCGATGCTGATGGCGCTTTGCGCATGGAGGCGCTGGAAGTTTTCCAGATCCCTATCGAAGAAGGGGTCTTTGTTGTTCCATTCGATTTCGAGCGCGATGGTCCCGCCGTCGGTCCGCCGGACGTGGTCGATTTCGTGGGAGTTGGAGACCGTCTCCCGGCCGTCCACGTAGAGCTTGAAGTCGAAGTTGTGTTTGGGCCAGCCCGCTTGGTAGAGGCGCTTACGCAGGCGCTGGGTCGAAGCGGCCTCACCGCCGCCCGAGCCGATGAGCTCCTCAGCTGGAATGCTGACTTCCATCAGTGCGTCTTCGAGCTCTTTGGCAATGTCGGGGAAATCGACCGTCAGGATTGCCCCTGCGTGGTTCCGAATGGCCACATCAAAATTGGCCGCAACGAGTCGCTCGAACATAATGCCCCCACTTTTTCCGTGGGTTAGACGCCACTTTTCAGGAAGGCAAACCCGCTACGCATCGAACAGGGCCTTGTCCCAAGAGGCGATGAGTTTGTCCCCCAGGTTGTCCATGTGCGGGTCGTGGGCAATCAGCCAGGCCATCGCCGGATCCTTCGACAGGCCCGCGATGAACCGGCCGTAATCGGGCACGGATTTGAAGAGCACAGCATAGCCGTGGTGGTGATACCGGCCGTGGTATTCGTCGTGCCATTCGCCAATTCCGATTTTCTTGACGGCCTTTTGAAGGGCCTTAGGGCTGATGGCTTTCTGGTCGGTCATCGCGGACTCCGAATCTGAAAAATACACTTGGAAACAGTGGGTAATGTTCCCGCGCGGCACGATTATGGCAACCACGGTTTTGGAATGGAGAGCCTTTTTCCTACCTCCCCTTTTGAGCAGATGGCAAAAGGGAGGAACCCGCCATGACGAACTCGACCAAGACAAAACTTGATACCCGCAAACTCGCGATTGCCGTGCGGCGCATCCGCAAGCTGGACGAACTCTCCGACCAGGCATTCGACCATACGGTCGGCGGCCCCTGCCTCTTCCCAGAGGACAGACCACCTCTTGTCAGCGGGCTGCACGAAGCCATCAAAAGCGCGGCAGAGGACCTTTATTCGGTCTTCCATCCTGCGCCGGATGCGGCCGCTGACACCTCGAATGAACTCGAGAGGGACATCGCTGCCGAGGTTGGCGTGAAGCTGCTGGAAAAGCTCTCGCAGATCCGCAACGCGCCGGGGGCCAGCATCGGCTTTGTTGTAAACGACCGCGCTTTCCGCGTCCGCGTCGACATCGAGCACGATGAAACCGAAGCCGTGTTCTACAACAGCCTTGGCGGCGTTCGGGAGGTGGTGTGATGAAAGACCTCAACGAAATCCTGTCGCACGTCCTCGCAATCGACAAAGCCGATGACGAAAAAGCCATCAGCTTCTACGAGCGCAAGAAGAACCTCGAAGCGCTTGCCTGCAAAGTAGCGGACGAACTCATCGCGGGCCGCCCCGTCCCCGTCTTCAACCAGGCGGAAAGCATCACCCGCATCGACGGCATGCTGACCCAGCTGGCCAACGAACTGGTGCACCAGCACGACATGGCCATCTCCCACCGCTCCCACCTGGCTGAGCGCCTGGAAGCAGACGGCGGCGAGAACGGCGCCAAGGCTGCGGCCATCCTGCGCGGCATGAATGCGATGGCTGACGCGCAAGTCATGCGCGACATCTGCGGCAACCCGGTTTCAGTAGTCTGCGTTGCGCCCGCATCGACCGACACCGTCGTCCAGGCGCCCGCCCGCCAGAACCCCTACATGGCGCTGCCGAAGGAGTCAGCGGCCGTCCATGTGGCCGCCATTCTCGAGGCCTTTGCACCCGAGTTCGCGAGTATGCAACGGACGGTCCATGAGATCGCGCGCGAAGCGGGCAACGACGTGGCGCGCGCCGTCGGTGAGGCGGTGGCGCGTGCGGTTGGTGAAGCTGTGGCAAGCCTGAGCGAGCCGAGCATCGACCAAACCTGGGCGCGCGAGCAGGAAGTCACCCTTGTTGCACAGCACGCCGCCAACAATGCCAAGCGCATCGAAGAGGCCGAACTGCGCGGCTTCGACAAGGGGCGCAACCAGGCACTGTCCATCGTCCTCGGCGAACGCAAGAAGTGGTCGAAGGATCTGGTCCGAGACGTGCTGGGCAAGGTGTCCGAAGCCATCGTCTACATGCAGAAGGGGGGCTGACCATGCGCAGACTTCCTCCCTTTCCTGGGCTGACCATGAGCCCCCGCCTCGAGGCCTGGCTGGCAAAGCACACGCAGAACGGCCGCATCGACCACATCATTGCGCGCGCGGGTGGCCTTCCGGGCCCCTACGTCTTCGTTCCCGTCCGCCTCGGGAGGCCTGGAACCCTCATAGTCCGCATGTGGTTTCTGGGAACAGACGGCGACAGCCAGGGCGAGCACCCTATGCCGCACACCTCCACGGAACAGGGCTGGAACTGGGAGGCGCTGAATGCCTGGTGCTCCATCGACCCGACGCGTCGCTTGGAACTGGCGGCAAGCCTTGGATTCCGGCGGAAGCCTGCGGACGTCTCGTGGGACCAGCCCGTGCGCTACGGCTACACGAAGCGGCCGGACAGCCTTGCGCGTGGCTGGCAGATGACGGAGGGCTGACCATGGGCGCTCCAACATCCAGCACTCTGCCACCCCAGCCGCCGCGCGGCCCCGCCAAGCCCAGCCTCTACGACCTGCAATACAGGGAGCAGGAGATACGGACCAGGCTGCTCGAACTGGAATTGAAGCGGGCGACCAACCCCAACATTCCAGGTGTCGGGTTCCATTTTGCGTGGGACAGCGACAAGCTCCGATGGGTCGATGCGCCGCCGGTCGACCTCTGATTCCCCGGTTTCTGTGCGGGTTTCTGTGCGGACCCCAAAAGCAAAGGCCCCGGCGCTATGCCGGGGCCCTGTATTTGTTGGCGCACCCACCTGGATTCGAACCAGGGACCTCTGCCTTCGGAGGGCAGCACTCTATCCAGCTGAGCTACGGGTGCCTGAACCGGCGTATAGCGTCACGGGGTGCTGTCCGCAATCGGGAAAATCCCACCCCGACGGTATCGGCGCGGGCTGGACCATGCTAGACTTCGCGCGCCCGTCGAGCGGTGTCCACGGTCAATCCCACAGGGAGGTGAGACATGCGTGTGGTGTATCTGGCGAATTATACGCCGAATGCGATGAAGGGCGTGATCGGCGGGTCCGACCGGACAGCCGCGATCCAGACGCTGATGAACACGGTCGGCGGCAAGCTCGTGAGCTTCATGTTCGCGCGGGGCGAATACGATGCGGTCGTCACGGTCGACCTGCCCGACCGCAACGCGGCGGTGGCCGGCGTCATGGCTGTTCTAGCCAGTGGCGGCGTGTCGAAACTGACAATGCTCGAAGAACTGGACATGGCGGAAATCCTGCCGATGGCGCAGAAGGCGGCCAGGGCCTTCCAGCCGGCAGGCTAGATGCCAGACCACGGGCGCCGTGGCGGGCGCCCGTGCCTGTTGAACCCGACCTCAGCCGAAAAGCTCGTGGCAAAGTTCCAGCGCGCTGATCAGCGCATCGACTTCGGCCCGCGTATTGTAAAGCCCGAAGCTTGCCCGGCATGTCGCCGTCACGCCCAGGTGCGACATCAGCGGCATCGCGCAATGGGTGCCGGCCCGGACCGCGATGCCGCGCTTGTCGAGAACGGTCGAAAGGTCGTGCGCGTGGGCCCCGGCCATCGTGAAGGAAAAGATCGCCCCCTTGCCCGCCGCGTTCCCCTGTACCTGCAACCAGTTGAGCCCGCCCAACCGCAGGCGGGCATAATCGCGCAGCTCCGCCTCATGCAGCGCGACATTGTCCATTCCCAGCGCCATCAGGTATTCCAGCGCCACGCCCAACCCGATCTGCGGCACGATGCCGGGGGTGCCGGCCTCGAACTTCATCGGGGGATCGGCGTAGGTGACGGTATCGCGCGTCACTTCCCGGATCATGTCGCCGCCACCAAGGAAGGGGCGCATCTCATCCATCCTTTCGCGCCGGATGAAGATCGCGCCGGAACCGCTTGGTCCGTAAAGCTTGTGCCCCGTGATGGCATAGAAATCGCAGCCGATCTCGGCCACGTTCACCGGGCCGTGCACCGCGCCCTGGCTGCCATCGACCAAGACCGGCACACCCTTTCCGCGCGCCGCCCGGCAGATCGCCGCCACATCGACGCGCGTCCCCAGCACGTTCGACATCTGCGTCACCGCAACCAGTTTCGTGCGCGGCCCGATGGCGTCGATGACCTTCTGCGCGTCAAGGCTGCCGTCGGGTTCCGGTTCCACCCATTTCAGCACCACGCCTTGCCGTTCACGCAGGAAATGCCAGGGCACGATGTTGGCGTGATGCTCCATCACAGTCAGCACGATCTCGTCGCCGGCCTGCATCCTGGGTGCGGCCCAGGCGTAGGACACAAGGTTGATGCCCTGCGTCGCCCCTGTGGTGAACACGATCTCGTCATGGTCGGGCGCACCGAGGAAACGGGCAATGATGCCGCGCACCGCCTCGTACTTGTCGGTCGCAAGGTTCGAAAGGTAGTGCAAACCCCTGTGGACGTTGGCATATTCCTCGGAATAGCCGCGCGTGACCGCCTCGATCACCGCGCGCGGCTTCTGCGCCGACGCACCATTGTCGAGGTAGACGAGCGGCTTTCCGTGCACCGTGCGTGACAGGATCG
>WBZM01004327.1_pt1 | contig 10392 bp, 8 predicted proteins | sample 5204271 | NCBI WGS metagenome assembly WBZM01 (sample SAMN12344346, study PRJNA552823) | activated sludge metagenome | biome: Activated sludge suspended growth; feature: Nitrification reactor; material: Wastewater; isolation source: activated sludge from nitrification reactor of wastewater treatment... | reverse complement strand
GCAGCAGGTTGTTGGGGTTGGGGAAGAGCGAGGCGACCTTGAAGGTGCCGGTCGTTACATCGACCTGGCGGTTGAGCACAGAGACCTTGCCCTGGTGCGGATAGGTCGAGCCGTCGACCAGGATCAGTTCGAGCGGCACGTCTTCCGTCGCCCGGCCCGCTGCCTTGGCGGCGGTCGCCACCTTGAGGTATTCCTGTTCGCTGATGTTGAAATAGACCTTGATCGGGTCGACCGACGAAACCGTCGTCAGTTCGGCGCCGCTCGGGCTCAGCAGGTCACCGATCTGCGCCTTGGCGATGCCGGCGATGCCGGTGATCGGCGAGGTGATCCGGGTGAAGCCGAGGTTGAGCTTCGCCGTCTTCAGGTTGGCGTCGGCGGCCTCCAGTTCGGCCTTGGCTGACTGGAAGGCGCCGGTCGCGTCGTCGAGGTCCTTCTGGCTGACGGCGTTCTTCTCCGCCAGCGGCTTGATCCGGGCGAGGTTGGCCGAGGCCGTGTCGAAACGGGCGACCTTCTGGGCGCGCACCCCCTTCGCCTCGTCAACCGCCGCCTCGAAGGTGCGCGGATCGATTTCGAAGAGCGGCTGACCCTTCTTCACGAGGTCACCTTCGCGGTAGTTCTGCCTGATCAGATAGCCGGTTACCTGCGGCCGGATCACCGCATTGATGTTGCCGTCCATCGTTCCCACCCATTCCATGTAGATCGGCACGTCCTTCTGCACCACCTGCACGACCTCGACGACCGGCACCATCGGCGCTGCAGCCTTCTTCTCGCTGCAGCCGGTGGCGGCGACGAGGAGCAGGCCGACCACGGCTGCGGCCATGCCCAGCGGGCGGTAGGGGAGAGGCAAGGAAGGAAGATTCATGGCGGCTCCTGCGGATGCTGGATTGGGGCGCTGATGCGGAAAAAGGCATTATGGGCCATCGCTGCCGGCAAGACCAGCGCTTCAATCTGTCCGGCATGCCGCTGCCGGCGGCGCAGCGGGCGACGCCGCCGGTCATGCGCTGTTACGAACCCACCGGAAGGCATGCGCTATACTCGGCACTCATTCGGTATCGATTCGGCATTGACATGGCACAGGAAGGCCGCAGGGCATGAGCGAACGCGAGACGGACCAGCTTCTGGTGGAACGTGCGCAGGCGGGCGAAAAACGCGCTTTCGATGTGCTGGTCGCCAAGTACCAGCGCAAGGTCGCGCGCCTGCTGTCGCGCTTCGTGCGCGATCCGGCGGAAGTCGAGGATGTGGCGCAGGAAGCCTTCATCAAGGCCTACCGCGCGCTGCCCTCGTTTCGCGGCGACAGCGCCTTCTACACCTGGCTCTACCGCATCTCGATCAACACCGCCAAGAACTACCTCGTCGCCCAGGGCCGCCGCGCGCCGACCTCGACCGAGTTCGACGCCGAGGAGGCCGAGGTCTTCGAGGACGCCAGCCAGTTGCGCGACATCAACACGCCGGAGAGTCTGCTGCTCACGCGGCAGATCGGCGAGACGGTCAATGCTGCGATGGAAGCGCTGCCGGCCGAGCTGCGCCATGCGATCGTCCTGCGCGAGATCGATGGCCTGAGCTATGAAGAGATCGCCAGTGCCATGAGCTGCCCGATCGGTACCGTCCGTTCGCGCATTTTCCGCGCGCGCGAGGCGGTCGCCGAAAAGCTGCGCCCACTCCTTGACATATCGGCGGACCGTCGCTGGTAGTGATGAACAGGCAGCCCTTCCCATCATCGCGGCCAGCCGACTTTGCCCCGGGGCACGACGGTCGGGCGGAGGGAGCTGGCGATGAATGAAGCCTGGGGTACGGTGGTGGCACTCGTCGGCGAGCAGGCGACGATCCGCATCGACGAGACGGGTTGCGGCCGCTGCCGGCAGCCGGGCGGCTGCGGCGGCAGTCAGGCCGCGAGGTTTTTCTGCCACACGCCGCGGACCTTCAGCGTGCCGAACCCGGACGGTCGACAGGTTGGCGAGCGGGTGCAGGTCGTCCTCGCCGGCGGGTCGCTGGGCCGCAGTGCGCTGCATGCCTACGTGCAGCCGCTGCTCGCCCTGCTCGGCGGGGCACTCGCCGGTTCGGCGATCGCCGGCGAAGCGGGGGCGATCGGTGGGTCGGTTGCCGGCCTGTTGCTCGGCTGGTTGCTCCTGCGCCGGGCGCAGATGCGCTGGCGGAAGGAACACGGTCTGCAACCATCGATCCGGTCTTGATTTTCTCGCCAGGATCCCCACTGAACTCCGGTGGGAGCGCCAGTCCACTCATCCCAGACCTCAAACAGGAGACCGCGGGGGCCATGAGACAACTTCTTCTTGCCTTCTTCTTCGTCCTCTTCTCGCTGCCGGCGCAAGCGCAAAACCGGGGCTTGCCCGATTTCACCGAACTGGTCGAGAAACAGGGGCCGGCCGTGGTGAATATCAGCACCACGCAGACGCTACGCGGCGGCGGCAAGGGCGCGCAACCCTTCCCGTTCGACGAGAACGACCCGATGTACGAGTTCTTCCGCCGCTTCATCCCGCGCCAGCCCGGCATTCCGGGTATTCCGGGGATGCCGCGCGAGTTCGAGAGCCGCTCGCTCGGTTCGGGCTTCGTCATCAGCGCCGATGGCTACATCCTGACCAATGCGCACGTCGTCGAGTCGGCCGACGAGATCCTCGTCCGCCTGACCGACAAGCGCGAGTTCAAGGCGCGCGTCATCGGTACCGACAAGCGCACCGATGTGGCGTTGATCAAGATCGAGGCGAGCGGTCTGCCGACCGTTCGCCTGGGTGATCCGGGGGTGCTCAAGGTCGGCGAGTGGGTCGTGGCGATCGGCTCGCCATTCGGCTTCGACAACAGTGTCACCGCCGGCATCGTCAGCGCCAAGGGGCGCTCGCTGCCGCAGGAGAACTTCGTTCCCTTCATCCAGACCGATGTCGCGGTCAATCCGGGCAATTCGGGCGGGCCGCTGTTCAACATGAGGGGCGAGGTGGTCGGCATCAACTCGCAGATCTACAGTCGATCGGGCGGCTTCATGGGGATTTCCTTCGCCATCCCGATCGACGTCGCGATGGAGGTACAAGGGCAGTTGCGCGCCACTGGCAAGGTCAGCCGGGGCCGCATCGGCGTCGTCATCCAGGAGGTGACGAAGGAACTGGCGGAGTCCTTCGGCCTGGCGAAGGCGCAGGGTGCCGTGGTGAACGCGGTCGAGAAGGGTGGCCCGGCGGACAAGGCCGGAGTCGAACCGGGCGACGTCATTCTCCGCTTCGACGGCAAGCCGATCGCCGGTTCGGGCGACTTGCCGCGCATCGTCGGTGGCACCAGGCCGGGCAGCAGAGCGACGATCCAGGTCTGGCGCAAGGGCGCGACGCGCGATCTGGTGCTCGTCGTCGCCGAGATTCCGGCCGAAGAGAAGACCGCCAGCCGCAGCAGCCGCAGCGCCAAGCCAGCCGAGCGGGCAGCCAACCGCCTCGGACTGGTGGTGACGGAACCGACGCCGGAGCAGAAGCGTGAACTCAAGCTCGATGCGGGACTGCTCGTCGAGGACGTGCGCAGCATGGCAGCGCGGGCCGATCTGCGGCCGGGCGACATTCTGCTGGCACTGATCGCGCGCGGCGAGAGCATCGAACTGAAGAGCGTCGAGCAGTTCAACCGCCTGCTCGCACAGCTCGACAAGTCGGCCAGCGTCACCCTGCTGGTCCGGCGCGGCGAGCTGCAGACCTTCGTCACCATCAAGGCGGCGCCCGAGAAGCGCGGCGAGTGATGCCGTCGATGAAGCTGACGCTGCTCTCGCGCTCCTGCTGCCATCTCTGTTCCGACATGGAGGCGGCGCTGGCGCCGCTGGTCGACGAGTTCGGCGTCGCGATCGAAGTGCTCGACGTCGACGACGATGCAGCGCTGCTCGAAGCCTACGATGAGCTGGTGCCCGTCCTTCTGCATGACGGCGTCGAGCTGTGCCATTATTTCCTGGATGTCGGCAGGGTGCGCGATCACCTGCGTGCGATGTCGTCGCCCATCGTCCGGCAGCCATCACCATTACCCTCAGCGAACGGATCATGACCTCAGACATCCTCGAGAACCGGTGTTTCGACGAAATCAACATCGGCGACAGCGCCAGCATCACGCACACCCTGAGCCTCAACGACGTGCAGCTTTTCGCCGCCGTCTCCGGCGACCTCAGCCCGACCCAGCTCGACAGCGAACTCGACCGGCAACTCGGGCCGAACGACCTCGGTGCCCACAGCATGTGGCTCGGAGCGCAGGTTTCCGGCCTCCTCGGCAAGCAGCTTCCCGGTCCGGGGACGGTGCATTCGGGACAGGATCTCGAGTTCTTGGCGCCGCTGGCGATCGGCGAGCAGGTGACGATCTCGATCACCGCCACCGCCAGGGATGCGGCCAGTCGGCGGGTCAGCTTCGCCTGCCGTGGCGTCAACGGCCGCGGCGAGACGATCATGACCGGCACCGCGCGGGTGATCGCGCCGCAGGCCAAGGTGCGCATGGAACGGCCGGACGCGGCCAGCATCTCGATCCAGAGCCACGACAACTTCGGGCGCTTCGTCGAACGCTGCCAGCAACTGCCGCCGGTGTCGGTCGCCGTGGCCCATCCGTGTGACGAGTCGTCGCTCGCCGCAGCGCTGCAGGCGAAACGCGAGGGACTGATCGAGCCGATCCTCGTCGGACCCGTCGCGCGCCTGCGTGCCGTGGCGGAGCAGGCCGGCCTCGACCTCGCCGGCGTGCGCATCGACGACGTGCCGCACAGCCATGCCGCCGCCTTCCGCGCCGTCGAACTGGTACGCGCCGGTGAGGCGGCCGCATTGATGAAGGGCAGCCTGCACACCGACGAACTGATGGCCGAGGTGGTCAGCAAGACCACCGGTCTGCGCACCGAGCGGCGCATCACGCATGCCTTCCTGATGGACGTGCCGACATACCACAAGGGGCTGATCGTCACCGATGCGGCGATCAACATCGCCCCCGATCTCGACACCAAGCGTGACATCTGCCAGAACGCGATCGATCTGGCGCATGTGCTCGGCATCGAAAGGCCGAAGGTGGCGATCATCTGCGCCGTCGAGTCGATCAATTCGCGCATGGTGTGCACCACCGATGCCGCCTCTTTGTGCAAGATGGCGGACCGCGGCCAGATCAGCGGTGCGATCCTCGATGGTCCGCTCGCTCTCGACAACGCGATCAGCAAGGAAGCGGCACGCATCAAGAAGATCGACTCGCCGGTCGCCGGCGACCCGGATATCGTCGTCGTTCCCGATCTGGCTGCGGGCAACATCCTCGCCAAGCAGCTCACCTTCATGAGCAACGCCGACGGTGCCGGCGTCGTTCTCGGCGCGCGCGTACCGATCATCCTCACCAGCCGCGCCGACAACCGGCGCACCAAGCTCGCGTCGTGCGCGGTCGCCGTCCTGATGGCCAGCGCGGCGGCTGGCCCGGCGCCGACCCGGGCAGGAGTCTGAGATGGAAAGCCTGATCCTGGTTCTCAACGCGGGCTCGTCGAGCCTCAAGTTCTCGCTGTTTGCAGTCCCCGCAGCCGGCGAGATGCGCGCCGTCGCGGTCGGCCAGATCGAGGGCCTGGGAACCGCGCCGCGGCTCAAGGTCAAGGATGGCGCCGGCGAGCGGATTGCCGATGAGCAGTGGGACAAGAGCGAGGTAAGCGGTCATGCGCAGGCGCTGCAGCGGATCGCCGGACTGCTTCGCTCACGTTTCCAGGGCAGCGTGCTGGCCGGCGTCGGCCACCGCGTCGTGCATGGCGGCCCCGACTACGCGGCTCCCCTGCTGGTGACGCCGGAAGCGATGCGCCGCCTCGAGGACTTCATTCCGCTGGCGCCGTTGCATCAGCCGCACAACCTGGCGGCGATCCGTGCCGTGCAGGAGGTGCAGCCGGATCTGCCGCAGGTCGCCTGTTTCGACACCGCGTTCCACCAGACGCAGGAGCGCGTCGCGCAGTTCTATGGGCTGCCCTACGAGTACTTCGAGCGCGGCGTGCGCCGCTACGGCTTCCACGGGCTGTCCTACGAGTACATCGCCGGCGCCCTGCCGGCGGTTGCCCCGGCGATCGCCGGCGGGCGGGTGGTCGTCGCCCACCTTGGCAGCGGTGCCAGCATGTGCGCCATGCGTGCGGGCCGGAGCGTCGGCAGTTCGATGGGGTTCACCGCCCTCGACGGCCTGCTGATGGGGACGCGGCCGGGCAACATGGACCCCGGCATCGTCCTCTACCTGCTGCAGCAGGAGGGGATGAGCGCCAAGCAGATCGAGGATCTGCTCTACAAGCGCTCGGGTCTGCTCGGCCTGTCGGGTATCGGCAACGACATGCGGGTGTTGCTGGCAAGCGAGGACGCGCGCGCCAGGCTGGCGATCGAGCACTTCGTCTACCGCATCGGTCGTGAACTAGGCGCGCTCGCCGCAGTTCTCGGCGGCCTCGACGCGCTGGTGTTCACCGCCGGCATCGGCGAGAACAGCGCGCGCATTCGCGAACTCGTCTGCGAACAGGCTGCGTGGCTGGGCATCGAGATCGATCGCGCAGCCAACGAAACTGGCGGCCCGTGCATCAGCTGCGGCGGCAAGGCATCGGCGTGGGTGCTGCCGACCAACGAGGAACTGATGATCGCACGGCACACGCGGCATTTGCTGGCGCTCTGAGCGGCGCGCAGCGGACGGGTGCCTGCCGCGATCGACGACGCGACCGCCGTTGCCGCGGCCGACGCGGTTGCCGATCGCGACCCTTCGGTGTCGTGGCGGCTGGCGATGCCGCCGGATCGCTGAAACACCTCGCCGCTGGTCGAGCGTTCGCTGCCCGGTTTTCCCGGGACGAGCGGGCGGCAGTTCGCAGCGGACGCCTGCCTGCCTACTGCAGGGTCAGCCTGGACCAGTGGCACCCCGCCCGCCGCAGTTCGGGCGATGATCGTCGCCGTTGCCTGCTGGCGCGCACTCGTCGCTGTCCTGCCGGCGCCGCAGGCGGACAAGCGCGCGCAGCGCGCCGCGGGTTCGGTTCCTCCGCAGCGTCGCCGGTCAGGGTCAGCCACATCGTGCGCAGCATTTCGTCGGGGCCAGGAGCCAGGAAGCCAGCGTGGTCGAGGAAGTCGCCACCCGTGTCCTCGCCGGCGGTGCCGTAGTCCATGCCGCAACTGCCGTCGTGCCGAGCGTCGGCAGGCACGAGCGCGTGGCCGGTGGCGTGGCTCGAGCGGACGACGATAGCGCCCGCGCACCGGCCGGGCGGAAGCGGCAGCGGGCGAGCTTGCCCGGCGATGATCGCCGTCCCCACCGGGTCGAGCGTCGTCGCGCCGGTCAACTGCGACAGGACGAGGTTGAAGGCATCGAAGGGATCGGCCGCCATCGCGTCGAGCAGGGTGACCTTGACCGTCTTCGCCGTTTCGCCAGGCGCAAAATTGAGGCGGCCGCTGGTCGCGACGTAGTGGCGTCCAGCCACCGCGCCGGCGTCCTGCGTCGCGTAGCTCATCGCCACGAGACCCGTCGATGGCCGGTCGAGCGCCACGACGAAGTTCGCTTCCCGCATCGAGCTGTCCACCACGCAGTCGTCGACCGTCACCAGCGGCCGTCCCAGCGCCGCTGTGCAGTCGATGATCGTCGCGATCGCCACCGTGTTGCCGATGACGGCATTGGCGCTCGCCGAGCAGATGATCAGCGCGAGTGTTTCCGTCCTCGCGGATACACGCCTGCTCGCAATGGAGACGCTGATGATCCGCTCGACGACTCCCGGGTCGAAAACAAGCATCCCGAACTCATCGTCGCGCTCGTCGCCGCTTGCCGAAGTCAGACCGATGAGCGTCCACCTGACCGTCACCGCGGCCCGTGGGTCGGCTTCGGACAGGCGCACGGTGAACACCGCATGGGCGGCGGACTTGCTGATGACGATGTCGCCGACCGAGATGATGCGAGACATGTTCCCTCCTGGAAAAACGGTGGCATGGGCCTTGCATGACCCAGGCGGAGCGCTCGCGAACCGGCGCCATCGCGGAAAGATGGCTGGCGGGCTGCGCCTTTCAGAGGATGAATCTAGCAGATGGCAGAGGGCTGCAGCCGACGGTTTTCTTCTTACCTGCAGCATAGCAGATGGCAGAGGGCTGCAGCCGACGGTTTTCTTCTTACCTGCAGCATACATGGCGGGCTCCCGGGGCAACGTCCGGGACGCCCCAACGGGCTCGCGGAGGCCGTTTGCACACCGTCGGGTGCCGGGTGGCGGCAATCACCCGGCTGCCGATCTACTTGCTTTCGCCGTACAACTCGAGAGTCACCAGCTTGGCGAACTCCTCGTACAGCCAGCCCAAGCGGTTGCCGTCCTGACCGCCCGCGAGACCACCCAATGCATACGAGGCGGTGACGGTAAAAGGCTTGGTATCGCCATTCGGACTGCGCAGCCTCACGTCGCCGGACACGTTGTCGTTGCCCGCCATGAACCCGAAGAGAACGGCGGCAGCGGTCGAACGGACGCGGAAGTCGGTCACCTCGACGTCCAGGACAGCGGCCGACCCGCTGTCAAGCATGTGCCGCTGGCCGATCTGCTTCCTGATCGCGGAAGCCAGTGCGTCGGTCGAGAATCCGGGGTTGTCAGCGGCCTTCTTCTGGGCCTCGGGGCCCAGGCGGACGACGACCTCGCTGATGCGTTCGCTCGAAGCCTGCGGAGCGGCCCGGCTGTCGGCTTGCCGGGAGACACCGGAGGCGCAGCCGACCAACGTCAGGACGACGACGACGGGAAAGACAAGGCGCACGAAATGGTTCGACATCACAAAACTCCTTTCAAGGAACAGGCACAGGTTGCCCCGGAGCCTGATCGCGGGCGACGGCGGCAACCGCCATGAGCAAGCTGGCGCGGGCCCGCGCGAGTGCCACGCCAACTGCGGGAGACCCATGCCGTTCCCCCTGTTGAAAACGTTTGCCCTGCGCCTGTCGCACCAGCAAGCGTTGCCGCGACGGCGCGGCTGTCGTCGCCGGAAAGCGAAAGTCTGCAGGTCACGACGGAGCCGGCGTTTCTTCAGTGCCGCGAAAGCCGGGCCGTTGCGCCAGTCACCGGCCGTGCGAAGAGAGGAGCAGGAAGCCAGGGCGAGCTTCCTCCCGAGAAGCTCGTGCCACTCGAACGCGGGCAGCGTCGCACTCGTCGCCCGGCCGGCATCCCGTCGCCAGTCGCCGCCCAGCGTCACGTGTCCGACGGCATCCGGCGACGTCGCCAGCGGTACGCCAGGGGCTTCGGCAAGCGCGGCGACGAAGGCGCTCGCGAGGTCGCCGTTGCCGGCCGCGCAGCCGCAGACCTGCGGCTCGCGTTCGTCCGGGGTGACGAGCAACCATTCGCTGTCCGCGCCGAGACCAGCCGTCAATGCAGGCCGCTTGGCCACGCGGTGATCGACAAGGGCCCAGGTCCAGCCCATTCCGCCCCCCCTTTTGTCAACCGATCCATCGCCGGCATGCGGACTCGCGGGCACAACGATGGTCGCCGAGTCCGCCGGCCGCCACCCTCAGCAATTCAATCTAGCTGAAGGCAGCCGGCTGCAGGAGACGATCTTGATCTTACGTGCAGCATACACGGCGGCCATCGGAACAGCTTCCGGCAGGCCGCGACGAGCACTGCGCACCCGCGAAGAGCGTGTCTGCGGGCTGCTGCCGCGGGCACGAAGGCGACCGGCAAGGAGCCGTGGGCGACGTTTCTGCAGTCGGCTGCAGTTGCCTGGCAATCGACCGGAGGGCGTCGCAGTCGCGCTCGGGGTTGTGGGAGGACGTCCCCCGGTAGCTTCCTCAACGACAGCGCGCCGGATCGTCGGTCTTGCTGGCGAGTATCGGCTCGACTGCGATGCAGCACATGCGGGGGATCGCCTGACGGTCACCAGCGGTCGTACATGGCGCATTCATGGCACGCGCCGGAGCACTCTGTTCAAGTGCCGACGAGGCGGGCCGCAGCATTCGAAACGGCGTCGGCAAGCGGCCGCAGCGGGGCCCGTGGCACAGTCGCCGGTCGACAGCAGGCCGATTGGCTGCAGTCGCCTTGGCGACCGAGCCGGCAGCCGCTCAGTCGCGCTTGCCGGCGTCGCGGGACGCCTCGTCAAGCGCGCGACGGACCGCCTCGGTCGCTGCCGACGGTCGGCTGCCGAGACGATCGGCGAGAATCTCGCGACAGCGCTGGTAGACGCGCAGTCCCTCGGCGATCTCGCCCTGCTGCTGCAGGCAGATCATCCAGTCGCGGTAAAGCCGCTCACGGCAGGGGTCGATCGCCGTCGCCCGCTCAAACAGCCTGGCCGCCTCAACGTGCGGGCCGGCGCGACAGAGGGCGGCAGCGAGATCGGCCAGCGTCGTCACCACCTGCTGGCGCAGGTCGTCGCGCCGGCGGGTGAAGCACGGCAGCGGCGCTTCGCGGGCGAGGAAGTCGCCCTGGTAATGGCGCAGGATCTCGCGCGCTGGCGCCAGCAGTTCAGCCGCCGG
>WBZM01002713.1_pt1 | contig 10405 bp, 11 predicted proteins | sample 5204271 | NCBI WGS metagenome assembly WBZM01 (sample SAMN12344346, study PRJNA552823) | activated sludge metagenome | biome: Activated sludge suspended growth; feature: Nitrification reactor; material: Wastewater; isolation source: activated sludge from nitrification reactor of wastewater... | reverse complement strand
GGCCCGATTCAGTCGCCGGCACCACCGCAGCCGATAGCCCGCGTTGAACTGAAGCGCCTTACAGGCGGTCCCGCCGGGATTGTAAGCGAGGGCAGCTTCACGTCAAGGGGCGAGTCATGCGATTGTGCGCCTTCCGCCGCTGGCCGCGGACTGCCGCTGGCCGCTAGGCCGAGGCCCAGCCGCGCAAGGCGGCGATGCCGTGTGCGCCGTGCCGGCAGGCCTCGGCGAGCATCTTCGGGTGCAGTCCGCCCAGCGCGTAGACCGGGAGTGGCGAGCGTTCGACGAGGCGGGCGAACGCCGGCCAGCCGATGCCGGCGGCCGTCGGGTGGCTGGCTGTCGGCAGCAACGGTCCGAGAACGACGAAATCGAGTTCGAGCTCGGCGGCGCGCGCCAGATCGGCTGCCGTGTGGCAGGACGCGGCAACCAGCGGGCAAGCAGGTCGCTGGGCGAGTTGCCAGAGCTGCGCGGAAGAGAAATGGACGCCGTGCGCGCCAACCGCCAGCGCCAGTTGCGCATCGTCATTGACCAGCACGCGCGCATTGGCGTAACGTCCGGCGCGCGCCATCACCGCCTCGGCGAGCGCTCGCCGTTGCGCTGGCGGCAGCGTCTTGTCGCGCACCTGAATCAGGCGCAAGCCATCCGCCAGGGCGCGCTCGAGGCGCGCCAGTTCGGCCGGCACGCCGTTCTCTTCAGCATTGGTCAGGGCATAGAGCGGCGGCAAGGCGAGCGCGCGCAGAATCGGCTGGTTCGCCGGCAGGATCGGTTCGACCTGCGGCGCCTGGCCAACGTCAAGCCAGGCGAAAGCGCAATGTTCCAGCGGGGCGATTGCTCCGTGCCAGGTGTCGACGCGAAAAAAGCGCAGGCGCACGTTGGCGTGCGGGTAGCTGAACTCGCGCGAGAGCCAGGGCGAGGCCTGGTCGACGACGACGCCGAGTTCCTCGCGCAGCTCGCGCAGCAGCGCCTGGTGAGCGCTTTCGCCGGGTTCCAGCTTGCCGCCGGGGAACTCCCAGTAGCCCGCATAGACCTTGCCGGAAGGCCGCTGCGCGAGGAGGAACTGCGTTCCGGCGGCGCGCAGCAGCACGGCTGCCGCAACCTCGACGACCCGGCTCAAGGCTTTCCCGTCAGCACGCCGGCCGACGCTTGGCCGAGCTGCGCCTGGTCGCCCGCTCTGATCTTTTCTCGCCCGGCCAGATCGCGGGCAAACTGCCAGGCGACGCGACCGCTGCGCGAGCCGCGCTCGATCGCCCAATTGAGCGCGTCGCGTTCAGCCGCGCGGATTTCGACCGGGCTGCAGCCGAGCGTCTGCAGCCAGTGCGCGACGATGTTGAGATATGCCGCCTGATCGAATGGATAGAACGACAGCCAGAGGCCGAAGCGCTCGGAGAGCGAGATCTTCTCTTCGCTCGTCTCGCCCGGATGAATCTCTTCGCCGAGGCGCGTGTTCTCCAGGTTTTCGGCGAAATACTCCGGCATCAGATGGCGACGATTGGACGTGGCGTAGATCAGCACGTTCTCTGGTGTGGCGCTGAGCGATCCGTCGAGAACGACCTTCAGCGCCTTGTAGCGTGCGTCACCGGGTTCGAAGGAGAGGTCGTCGCAGAAGATGATGAAACGCTCGCGCCGACCGTCGAGCAAGTCGACGATGTCCGGCAGATCGACCAGATCGACCTTTTCGACTTCGATCAGGCGCAGCCCGCTGGCGGCGTACTCGTTGAGCAGAGCTTTCACCAGCGAAGACTTGCCCGACCCGCGCGCGCCGGTGAGCAAGACGTTGTTGGCCGGATGACCGGCGAGGAACTGGCGCGTGTTGGCGTCGATGCGCCGCTTCTGTTCGTCGATGTCCTGCAAGTCGGCCAGGCGAATCTGCGGCCGGCGCGTGACCGCTTGCAGGTAGGCGGAGCCGCTGCCCTTGCGCCAGCGGAAGGCATCCGCCGCCTGCCAGTCGGGCAACCGGGAAGCGGGCGGGAGGAGCGGTTCGAGTCGCTCGAGCAGTTGTTCAGCTCGGGCAAGAAAGCCGGCAAGTTGCTGCAGGTGGTCGTTCATCGGACGGGTATACTGCGCGCCTGGAAAAATCCGACACTGTAGCCAAAGCATGGACAAAAGCCAATCGCGACAACTCCTCGGCGCCGCTCTGGTCGGCGCCGCAGCCCTGCTCGCCGCCTGTGGCGGCCCGGCAAGCCGGCCGGCGGACGAAGCGTCGGTCACTGCGTCGGGCTGCCCGGTCTGTCCGACGTGTCCGGCGTGTACAGCCGGCGGGGCAACGCCCACGGCTCAAGCGACGGCACGCACGCTGCAGCCGGCGCGCTGGGGCGATCTGCCTGGATGGCAGGAAGACGAACTTGCCGCCGCCTGGCCGGCTTTTCTGCACTCGTGCCGGGCGCTCGCCGCGCGCGCGCAATGGCCGCAATGGAAGGCCGTTTGCGAGCAGGCGAAGAGCCTGAGCAACCCGTCGACGACCGCCATCCGGCAGTTCTTCGAGACGCGCCTGCAGCCCTGGCGGCTGCACAATCCGGAGGGGACGACGAGCGGCCTGGTCACCGGTTACTACGAGCCGCTGTTGCGCGGCTCGCGCACGCGCGGCAAACCCTACCTGCAACCGGTGCTCGCCGTGCCGGCCGACCTGCTGACCATCGATCTGAGCAGTATCGTTCCGGAAACCAAGCATTTGCGCCTGCGCGGTCGGCTGCAGGGGAACAAGGTGGTGCCGTATTTCTCGCGCAGCGAAATCGTCGGTCGGCAGAACGAGCATGCCGAACGCATCCTGCTCTGGGTGGACGACGCGATCGAGTTCTTCTTTCTGCAGGTGCAGGGATCCGGGCGCGTGCGGCTGACCGACGGGACGACGACACGGCTGGCGTACGCCGATCAGAATGGTCACCCGTACCAGTCGATCGGTCGCTTGCTCGTCGAGCGTGGCGAACTGAGCGTCGAGCAGGCGACGATGCAGGGGATCAAGAACTGGGCGCGTGCCAATCCCGGCCGGGTCGACGAACTGCTCAACGCCAACCCCAGTTACGTCTTCTTCCGCGAGCAGCCGCTCAAGGGCAGCGAGGCCGAAGGACCGCAGGGCGCGCTCGGCGTGCCGCTCAGCGCCGAACGCAGCATCGCGGTCGATACGCGTTACGTACCGCTCGGCGCACCGGTTTTTCTGGCCACGACGCTACCCGACTCGACGACGCCGCTGCGCCGCCTGGTCATGGCACAGGACACCGGCGGGGCAATCCGGGGTGCAGTGCGCGCCGACTATTTCTGGGGATTCGGCGGGCAGGCCGGTCAACACGCCGGGCGGATGAAACAGCAGGGTCAGATGTGGGTGCTGCTGCCCCCCGCGGCGGCACCAAAATGAGCGGCAGACGAGGCGGTCTGGTGCAGCGCGCCTCGTCCTGGTGCCTGGCGACCCGACGACGCCCCGTGTTGGTGCGTCGGGCGAGCCTTCGCGGCGCAGTATCGTCCACCAACGAGCGCTGCCGCGCCTGGAACGGAGATTGCTTTATTCGGGCAAACCCAATTCAGGAGGAAGCATGGAAGCGCTCAAGTCTGGTAGTGACGTCCTTTTCATTCTGCTCGGCGGCATCATGGTGCTTGCCATGCACTCCGGCTTTGCCTTTCTCGAACTGGGCACGGTGCGCAAGAAGAGTCAGGTCAATGCGCTGGTCAAAATCCTGACCGACTTTTCCGTATCGACGATCGCCTACTTCTTCATCGGCTACAGCCTGGCCTACGGGGTCAATTTCTTTGCTGGCGCCGAAACGCTGCTGCAGAAGAACGGCTTCGAATTGACCAAGTTCTTCTTCCTGCTGACTTTCGCGGCGGCGATTCCGGCGATCGTTTCGGGCGGCATCGCCGAGCGCGCCCGCTTCTATCCACAGCTTGCAGCGACCTTCCTGATCGTCGGCTTCGTCTATCCCTTCTTCGAAGGCATTGCCTGGAATCAGGCGTTCGGTATTCAGGCTTGGTTGAAGGCGACCTATGGCGAAGAATTCCACGACTTCGCCGGTTCGGTCGTCGTGCACGCGATGGGTGGCTGGATCGCGCTGCCGGCCGTCCTCTTGCTCGGGGCGCGGCATGGACGCTACACCAAGGAAGGCCGGATGTCGGCGCATCCGCCTTCGTCGATCCCCTTTCTTGCCCTCGGCGCGTGGATTCTCACCGTCGGCTGGTTCGGCTTCAACGTGATGAGCGCGCAGACGATCGACAAGATTTCCGGCCTGGTGGCGCTCAACTCGCTGATGGCGATGGTCGGCGGAACGCTGGTCGCGCTCGTTGCCGGCAAGAACGACCCCGGTTTCGTGCACAACGGTCCGTTGGCGGGTCTGGTCGCGGTCTGTGCCGGGTCAGACGTGATGCACCCGATCGGTGCGCTCGTCGTCGGCGGCGCTGCCGGTGGGCTGTTCGTCTACATGTTCACCTTGACTCAGAACCGCTGGAAGATCGACGACGTTCTCGGCGTCTGGCCATTGCATGGCCTTTGCGGCGCCTGGGGAGGAATCGCCGCCGGCATTTTCGGCAGCAAGGCAATGGGCGGAGCCGGTGGCATCGCCTTCATGCCGCAGTTGATCATGACCGGTATGGCGATCGTCATTGCCTTGGTCGGCAGCTCGATCACCTACCTCGTACTGAAGCGCATGGTCGGCCTGCGCCTTGACCAGGAAGAGGAATACAACGGCGCCGACCTGTCGATCCACAAGATCAGCGCGACGGCCGAGCGCGAAACGAACTGGTAGGCGTTTGCGCGCTGAGCCAAAGCGTACCGCGCGCGACTTGACCGGCGGTGGCGGAGGTTTACAATCGCGCTCGACGCCGCCGGCACGGTGCCGCACGGTGCCGCCTTGGCGCACGCTGTGTGCGCCGCGCACAGGGGTCGTCTGTCCGACTGTACATGACTGATGCGGCGGGAAAAATGTTGTTCCCGTAGGCGATTGGTCACACTGGAGAAAGGCCGTGCCGAATTCCACCTTCGCGCTCGCAGCATCGGCGCTTGCCTTGGTCTTGCTCAGCTTCTTCGTCGGGGTCAGGCTGCTCTACTGCCGAGTCCGCGAGATGCGTGGCAAGCGCATCCATCCGCAGGCTGCCGCCAATTCGCTGCAGGTCGCGGCGCGGCTGGTCGATGTCCAGGCGGCGGACAATTTTCGCAATCTGTTCGAGGTGCCGGTGCTGTTCTACGCACTGGTCGCCGCCGCCTTGGGTAGCGGCCACGTTCCCGCCTGGCTGGTTGCGGGTTGCTGGGGTTTTGTTGGCCTGCGCGTCGCCCATTCGGTCATTCACTGCACGTATAACAACGTCTTCCACCGCCTGGCCGCCTTCCTCGCCGGATTTGGCCTGATCGTCGTGCTTTGGGTCGCCTTCGTTCTCTCCTTGCAGGCCAAGAGTGCTGCCTGACGCGATCGCCGGTTCGGTGTGGGCGGCTGCGCTGGCTGATCGCGGCGGGCTGCGCCCGACCACAGCGGACCCCTGGCGATCAGCCGCAGCCATCCGACACCAACGGCAGACGAAGCGCGACATGTTGGCCGGCTGCGCGGCTGTGACGCCGTTCTAGCGCGCCGACGGCCATGCGCGGCTTCGTTCTCGCAGCAATTGGCGCGTACCAGCGCTTTCTCTCGCCGTACAAGGGCTTCGCATGCGCTTACCGGCGTCATACCGGACGGGCAAGTTGCTCAGCGCTTGGTTGGCGGGCCGTCCGCAGGTATGGCGTGATCGCCGGCCTGCTTGTTCTCCGCCAGCGCCTCGAGCGCTGCGGGATAGCGCACCGCCGCCATTGCCCGGCACCGACGCGCCCGCACCGGGCTCAGCGCGGCGACTGCGATCTGCCGTGCGATCTGGATTGTCAGCTCGGCAGCGGCAGAACCTGTTCGACGCTCGGTGATCTGGCCAGTTGCTGCGACTGTGGAAGTTGCGACTGGCCACAGCGCAAGAAACGGCGGACTGAGGAAGAGCAGTTCGTCCACATTCCGCCAGCGCGTGCTGACGAACGGAGCGACCGACAATGAACGTCGTTCAGCCCGACGGCAACGCCCTGACCAAACATGCTTCGGCGTTGCGTTGGTCGCGCGGCGTTTCAGCGATTAGCCGCCGGCCAGCGAGGACACATGCTCATCGAATACCGCGCTGATGCCAGAGTCTCCGTCGAGAGCGCAATTGAGCTCTACAAGCGCTCGACGTTGGGAGAAAGACGCCCGGTCGACCGGCCTGATATCTTCGCCGGCATGCTGCACAATGCGAACCTGACGATCACCGCCTGGGCGGGTGAGAGTCTGGTCGGCATCGCTCGCTGTCTGACCGACTTCACCTATGTTGCCTATCTGGCCGACCTCGCGGTTGATCGCGACTACCAGCGGCGCGGTATCGGCCAGCGTCTGATTCAGGAAACGAGGCAGCGCCTGGGGCGGGAATGCATGATCGTTCTCCTGGCGGCACCGCTGGCCAACGAGTATTACCCACGGCTCGGTTTCGAAGCCAACCCGCGGGCATGGGTGCTGCGCGGCGGCCAGGCGCCGCGGCTGGTCCGCTGCGGCAGCGCGCGGTAACGGATTCATCGACAGTCATCGACGGGCTGGCGCTGGTCAGCCTGGCAACCCTACGCACACGGAGGCGCCATGCGTGATTCGCTCAGGCCGGGAATCAAGTTCGAGCACAAGTTCAAGGTGCCCGCATCGAAAACGGTTCCCGCGCTTTACCCGGAGTCCGAAGAATTCGTCGCCATGCCGGAAGTCTTTGCCACCGGTTTCCTCGTCGGTCTGCTCGAGTGGACCTGCATCAAGGCAATCAATCCCCACCTCGACTGGCCGCAGGAACAGACCGTTGGCACGCATATCGACGTCAGTCATCAGGCGGCCACACCTCCGGGTCTGGAAGTCAGCGTGACCGTCGAACTGCTCGCCGTCGAAGGAAAGAAGCTCGTCTTTGCGGTTGCCGCGCACGACGGTCTGGACCTCATCTCACAAGGGCGACACGAGCGTTTCATCATCAATCGCGAGAAGTTCGACGCCCGGCTGAGCGCCAAGGCAGGCGGCCGCTGAACACTTGGTGGCAAACGCGCCGGCGAGCAGACCGGACCAGGCACGGCCGTCCGAAGATCGCCCGCGACGGCCATCCGCTGGCCAGGCGACGGCGCGTCGCGCGCGGGCGCATGCTCCTCCCCGTTCAGGCGACGGCGAGCGCCGCGGCGAGAAGCAGGCCGTGCAATACAGCGGCGAGAATGGTCAGCTTGATCGCTGGGGCGAGTTCGCGCGGTCGAGTGGCGTTTGCCCACAACCGGCGCGTCGCCAGTCCGCTGGCAGCCATCGGCAGCAGCGAGAGCCAGGCGAGCCCCGGCAAGGTGCCAGCGAGCGCCAGCGCAGCGACCCAGCCGTAGGCCAGGAGCACGAGCAGCAGGTAGCCCCAGCGCGCCGCGGGTGCGCCGAGACGAACGACCAGCGTGCGCTTGCCGACCTTGGCGTCCGCGCTGATGTCCGGGAACTGATTGATGTAGAGCACGTTGGCGACGAGCAGCGCAAAGCCGAGCCCGGCCGCGACCGGCACGAAGGAGAAGGCATGGCGCTGGACGAAGTCGGCGCCGACGACGACCAGCAGCCAGGCGAAGGTGATCCCGAACTCGCCCAGGCCGCGGCTCTGCAGCCGGCATGGAGGCGCCGAGTAAGCCCAGCCGACGAGCAATCCGGCAAGCCCGATCAGCATCAGCTCCGAGCCACTGACCGCGGTCAGCCACAAGCCGGCGAGAGCTACCGCAAAGAGCAGCGCGTAGCCGAAGCGACCGGTCGCCGACGGCGAAAGCACGCCGTTCTGAATCAGGCGGCTGCCTCCGGTAAACGGGAAAACACGTTCGCTGTTTGCCGCGTCGCAACCCGAGAGCGCATCGTAGTAGTCGTTGATGACATTCGCGCCAGCGTGCGCGACGAGGGCGAAGAATAGCGTCACCGTTGCGCCGGCCGGGTCAAGGCGGATAGCGCTCGCCGCGGCGCTGGCAAGCCCGAGCAGGACTCCGACGAAAGTGACCGAGAGGAAGGCCGGCCGAGTCGCAGCGAAATAGCGCAGAGCTGGATTCGCCAAGGCCTCGCGGGTGGGTTCGCAGGGAACGGGCATGATGGCTTCCTTTCTTCTTGTCCTGGAGTCTGGCAATCCACTGCCGTGGCGGTCGACCGCGATGGTAAACGGCAAGTCGGACTTTGTCTTGCGCAGAGCAGCCGTGCTACCTGGCGGCCGGCACCCGGCAACCTGGACGCGACAGCCGCTCGCCGCGCGTCTGGCGCGATCGCTCAACGGTTTGCCACTCGCCGGCCGAGGACGAGCGCGGCGGACGACCGGAAAAGGGGAAGGCTTGGCGCGGCTTCATCCGGCCCGGGCTGCGTTCCTACTTTCACCGGCCGCTGTCCAGCGCAGCTCGGATCATCGGCAGATGTCGCCGGCTGGTCATGCAAGCAACATACATTTCGCCGTGCACGCTGAACTCCGCAAAGCGCAGAACCTGGATGCCCGGTCACGGGTCGATCTCGACGAGGGAGATCGGCGCGATTCCCAAGCCTTCCTCTGCCGCGGCAGCCACCCCTTCGCGCGAGCCGACTTCGAACTGGCGGGCGGGCTTTCAGCCGTGTCGCTGCAATGCGTCCTCGATCAGCGCCCGGGTTTCGGAGCCTGCTTCGCGCAGGATCAGCGTTGCGCCGGCGAAGGCCTCGCGGGTCAGCCGGCCGTCGCCACCGTAGTGCCGCCCGGCGGCCGCCAGCAGCACGATCTCCGGTGTTGCGAAGCGGCGCATGTACAGCATCGGGTCGCGTTCGTGGGCGCCGAGGATGCCGACGTCAACCTCATAGCTGCGCAGCCACTGCGGAATCTGCGCCGAATTGCCGATGCGCATCTCGATGCGCACGTCGGGATGGCGCCGGGCGTAATCCCCGACCAGGGTCATCGCCGAGCGCGGCGCGATGACGCCAAAGCGCAGGGTCGCATGCGCCATGTTGCGCACGCCATCGAGGACGGCCAGCGCGTCCTTTGCGAGCTGGAATAGCGTGCGCGTCGTTTCGAAGATCTGGCGGCCGATCGGCGTAAGTTGGGCGAGCTGGCCGCGCGAGCGGAAGAAGAGCTCGACATCGTAGCGCTTCTCCAGGGTCCGCAGCTGCGCGGTGACGGTCGGTTGCGAGCGGTGCAGCAATTCCGCGGCGCGCACGAAGCCGCCTGCGATGGCTACTGCGTTGAATGACTTCAGTTCGATCAGCGACATGCGGCGTTGTTGATGCGCTAAAAATGGCTATCATCGATTTATCTGGGCGAAAAATGAATTTTGCACGCACCGTGAACACCGTTACAGTCGTCGCGATTCATCTCAAAGGGACACTTCATGATGATGGTCCCCTCGCCTTCGACTACGCTGCGCGATCAACTGGCCGGGGTGCTCGGCCGGCCCGACGCGCTCAGCGACAACGCGCAAGACCTGGATGCCCGCTCGTTCGACTGGTGGCCAGTGCTCGCCAAAGCACGCCAGCAGGGGCACATCGAGCACCGGCCCGAGCTGGTGGTCTTACCGATCAACACCGACGAAGTGGCGCGCGTACTGCGCTGGGCCAACGCGACGGGAACACCGGTGGTCGCGCGTGGCCTTGGTTCGTCGGTGGTCGGCGGATCGCTGCTGATGAAAGGCGGTATCTGCCTCGATGTCTGCTGCATGAACAAACTGTTGTCGGTCGATACCACGAACATGCTGGTGTCCATCGAAGCCGGTCGGAACGGTGGCGAAGTCGAAGACGAACTGGCCCGCGTGGCCTTACGCTCGCGCATTCGCCGCAGTCGTTGTACAAGTCGACCGTGGGTGGCTGGGTGGCAATGCTGTTGAATTAGGCCATGGCGATTCGTTTGCCTTTATCGACCTGCCATTTGGAGATGGGCTTCTTTGATACGCGAGGCTGCGAAGGCCGAGGCGTTCGTGGGGGGTAATAGCGCACGCGAGCAATCTCGGAGAGGAGTTCGCGGAAGATTGCCAGGGCCTGTTGGGGGCAGCGGGGCGTGAGGACGAAGGCTTCTTCGGCGAGGGTGATCATGGCGTGCTTGAACTGCGGCGCGGCCGCTGCGGGATGGTCGGGATCGGTGCTGAGCACCATCAGGATGCGAGCGATGACGGCGAGGATCAGAATGGCGAACAGTTCCTGACGAATCCCGTTCTCGGTCCGGCTATGGAAGGTCTCGATGTCGAGGGAAGTCTTCTCGTCGCGGTAATGTGTTTCGACTGCCCAGCGTCGGAAGTAGAGGGCGATGACGGCGGTAGCCGGAAAACGGATGGAATCGTTCAGGTTGGTCAGAAGCACGGAGACGTTGCCATCGGGAGCGACCAGCCGCACCACCCGCAGCGGAATCGGTCCCGCCTTCGGCGGTGTCAGCGTCAGCGTTGCCTCGCTCTGATCGGAGTGACTTCTTCGCTAAA
>WBZM01003753.1_pt1 | contig 10407 bp, 8 predicted proteins | sample 5204271 | NCBI WGS metagenome assembly WBZM01 (sample SAMN12344346, study PRJNA552823) | activated sludge metagenome | biome: Activated sludge suspended growth; feature: Nitrification reactor; material: Wastewater; isolation source: activated sludge from nitrification reactor of wastewater treatment... | reverse complement strand
CGCCGTTCAGGACGTCGCGGTCCCAGATGGCGACCTGTGGCGTGACTAGGCCGAGAACGCCGATGCGCAACCGATGGGGATTCCCCGCGCGGTCCGTCACCATGCGCTCGAGAAGGGCGAAGGGCGGCATAAACGGACTGTCCGCCCGCGGGTCGGCCCCCCTCCGCCTGACGGTATTGGCGCCCACGACCGGGAACTGCGCATCGCCGCAGAAGGCAGCGAGTAGCGCGTGTCCGTGGTTGAATTCATGGTTGCCAAGGGTCGCCGCATCGTATCCGATTTCGTTCATCGCCGCGATGACCGGGTGCTGTCGGCCCGTCTGCAACCCTTGTGCGGCGATCAGGTCGCCAAGAGGGCTGCCATGCAGGAAGTCGCCGTTGTCGAACAGAAGGCAGTTCCGGCATTCCGCGCGCGTCCGCGCCACGACGCGCGCGACCTGGGCAAGTCCCAGATTGCCGGCGGGCGCGTCGCGGTAGTAGTCGTAGGGCAGAACATGCGCATGGATGTCCGTGGTCGCAAGGATGCAAAGATCGATCAGCACATGGCTGCTGCCCCCGCGACCGGATGGCGGATCAGAGACGTTCACGAACGCACCGTTTGCACGACAACAGGAACCCACTTTTCCCGGGACGGCGATGCCGTCGCACCAGTCATAGCGAAACGCAAAGGGGAGGCTATCGAAAAATTGCATTCTGCATCGAATTATCTACCTGAAGTTGTTTCTACTGACTCTCGTGGGGCATGGGCATTCCGTCGGGCGGTTCGGGGATGATGCTTGTCCCCGCCCTGAGCGACGGCTCCGTCGGCAGGCATGCATCGCTGAGGGCCGATCCGGCGGCCATCGAGGCCCTTGCGACCGGCGGGCGGGCGGCGATCCTGCCGCTGTGGCGCGGCAAGCCCCTTTTGGCGGCACCGGGCAAGGGCGTTCTGGCCGGGTGGTTGCCATGGGGGCATGCCGCACTTGAGGGAATGGGGCCGCCGGTATTCCTGGGGTTCAAGGGGGAGGCGCCCTGTTTCTGCTGCGATTTGCCGATCTGGCGGCCCGAGGCGGACGAAGCCGCCGTGGCGGCACCATTCTTCGATCCGACAGAACAGCACCATCCGGCCTGCCCGGACGGATGGTGCTTTGCGGAATTGCGCGGGGCGATGGCGGGGCTGGACCCGCAGGACGCAAACCTTGCCGCCACCGCGAGGGCACTGCTCGGCTGGCATGAAACGCACGGCTTCTGCGCGGCGTGCGGGGCACGCACGGTCGTGGCGCAGGCGGGATGGCAGCGCGACTGCCCGTCCTGCGGGCGGTCGCATTTCCCGCGCACCGACCCGGTCGTCATCATGCTGGTGACGAATGGCAACAGGGTGCTGCTCGGCCGGTCGGCGGGCTGGCCGGAGGGGATGTATTCGCTGCTGGCCGGTTTCATGGAACCGGGTGAAACCATCGAGACGGCCGTGCGCCGCGAGGTGGCGGAGGAAACCGGCGTTCGGACAGGCGCGGTGCGCTATCTGGCCAGTCAGCCCTGGCCCTGGCCATCCTCGCTGATGATCGGTTGCACGGCAGAGGCGGAAAGCGCGGACATCACGCTTGACCCCCGGGAACTGGAGGATGCGCTGTGGCTTTCGCGTGAGGAATTGGTCGATGTGGTCGCCGGCACTCACTCGCGGCTGCGGGCGCCGCGCGAAGGCGCGATTGCCGGTGTATTGCTGCGGCGCTGGCTTGCCGACGCTGGCGTTTGACGGCACTAATCGGCACGCGGCGGATCGTGGCAGGCATGCGGATAGGGGCGCGCGAGGATATCGGGATTCCGGCCGAGGCGGTGTTCGCGCTTCTGGCCGATTTCGCGGCGCATGAGCAGGGCGCGCGGCGGCGGGGCGCGACAATCCTGTGCGAGGGGCTGCGCGACAGTCCCGAACCGGGATTAGCCTGGGATGTTTCGGGCCACTACCGGGGCAAGCAGCGGCGCCTGCGGCTGGTGCTGGAGGCCTACGATCCACCGATCGGCATGGTCGTGGCGATCAGCGGCGGCGGTTTTGAAAGCCGGGTCGATCTGGGCGTCGTCGCCATGGCGCGCGGACGGTCGCGCCTTCTGGCCGATCTGGAGGTCAGGCCACGGACGCTGGGCGCGCGCATCCTGATGCAGTCGCTGCGGCTGGGGCGCGCGGCTCTCGTGCGGCGGCTGCAGGCGCGCCTGCGCGAGTTTGCGGCCCGGGCCGAGGCGCGCCACCGCGCCGGGCAATGACGTCGCGCGCCGCGGTTCAGTGCCGGCGGGGGTCGGCCGGGTAGACGCCCAGCACTGTCATCGACGAGGTGAAATATTCAAGTTCTTCCATCGCGCGACGGACGTTCGCGTCGTCGGGATGGCCCTCGATGTCGGCGTAGAACTGCGTTGCCGAAAAGCTGCCGTCGACCATGTAGCTTTCGAGCTTGGTCATGTTGACGCCGTTCGTCGCGAAGCCGCCCATCGCCTTGTACAGCGCCGCAGGGATGTTGCGGACGCGGAAGACGAAGCTGGTCATCATGCCGTCCGCGCCGCGTCGGCGCAGATCCATCTCGCGTGCCATGACGAGGAAGCGCGTGGTGTTGTTCGACTTGTCCTCGATATGACGTGCGACGACATCGAGCCCGTAGATCTCGCCGGCGAGTTCCGATGCCAAGGCCCCCAGCTGCGGATCGCGCAGCTCGGCGACATGCCTGGCCGATCCGGCTGTATCTGCGCCCGTGACGGGCTTCAGTCCGTGCTGGCGCAGGAAGCCCCGGCACTGGCCCAGCAGGACCGTATGGCTCATGGCGCGCTCCACTTCGTGAAGCGGGGTGCCGGGTACGGCAAGCAGGTTGATGTGCACCCGCACGAAGGCCTCGTCCACGATATGCAGTCCGGATTCGGGCAGCAGGTGGTGGATGTCGGCCACCCGGCCGTAGGTCGAGTTCTCGACCGGGAGCATCGCCAGATCGGTTTCGCCCTTGCGGCACATCTCGATCGCGTCCTCGAAGGTCGCGCAGGGCACGGCCTCGAAATCGGGGCGGGCCTGGCGGCAGGCTTGATGCGAATAAGCTCCGGGTTCCCCCTGGAAGGCGATGCGGCCGGGCATGCGGGTGGCTCCTGCGCGACAGCCCGGCGAAAAGCCGGGCTTCGGGGGGCTAACTATACCTTGAAACCTGGCGGGGGAAGCGGATAGATACGCGCCAGCGAATTGCCAAAGCAGAGGCGCGACATGTTCGACACGATGACCGTAACCAAGGCAGGCGGCGCGCTTTGCGGTGCTTTTCTGATCTTCCTTCTCGGGAAATGGGCGGCTGAATCGCTCTATCATACCGGCGCGGTGGCGCATGGCGAAGAACAGGTCGCACAAGCCTATACCATCGACACCGGCGCATCTGGCGGCGGGGAAGAGGCTGCCGCGGCCGAAGAAGGGCCGGCCTTTGCCGACCTGTATGCGGCAGCCGACGCAGCGGCGGGCGAGAAGATCTTCGCCAAGTGCAAGGCCTGCCACAAGACTGACGGCACCAATGCAACCGGCCCGCATCTTGACGGTGTGGTCGGCCGTGCGGTCGCCTCGGTTGCCGATTTCCGTTATTCGGACGGCATGGTCGCCCATGGCGGCAACTGGGATCCCGAAGCGCTGCAGACCTTTCTGGAAAACCCGAAGGGCGTCGTCGCAGGCACCAAGATGTCCTTCGCCGGGCTGCCCAAGGTGGAAGATCGTGCCAACGTGATCAAGTACCTGGAATCGCTGGGCGGCTGACCGACTGCCCGTTCCGGACCGGAAGGCCGCCCGAGGGGCGGCCTTTTTCTTTGGCCCGGCGGATTGTCACACATTCGCAACTTGAAGGGGCAGGCCGGCGCGTTCTAGCCTGCCCGACACGGCAGGTTCGGCCCGTGCGGGGCAGGGAGGTCTGGATGACACTGACGGTGCGGAACAGGGCAGGACACTGGCGGATTGCGGCGGCAGCCGCTTTCGCGGTCTGGGCGGGGTTTTCCGGCGGCGCGGCACGGGCCGAAGGCGATACCATCGTCGCGCACGGCATCTCGACCTTCGGCGACCTGAAGTATCCGGCGGGGTTCCCGCATCTCGACTATGTCAATCCCGATGCGCCCAAAGGCGGCGAGATCGCGGAATGGGCGGCCGGCGGGTTCGATTCGATGAACCCCTACACGGCGAAGGGCCGCGCTGCCGCTCTGTCGGCCGGGATGTACGAATCCCTGATGACCACGGTGGCCGACGAAATCGGTTCATCCTATTGCCTGATCTGCGAAACGCTCGAATACCCGAAGGACCGTTCCTGGGTGATCTTCACGCTGCGGCCCGACGTGAAATTTGCCGACGGCTCGCCGCTCACGGCCGATGACGTGGTGTTTTCCTACGGGCTTCTGCGCGACAAGGGCCTGCCTTCGTTCCAGGCGGTGATCCAGACGCAGGTCGAAAGCGCCGAGGTTATCGACCCGCTGCACGTGAAGTTCACCTTCAAGACCGGGATTCCCACCCGCGACCTGCCAGAAACCGCGGGCGGCCTGCCGATCTTTTCCAGGGCCGATTACGAAAAGAACAACCGCAATATCGAAGAGTCGAGCCTTGAACCATTCCTGGGTTCGGGGCCCTACATCCTTGACAGCATGGATGTGGGCCAGCGCGTCGTTTACCGGCGCAACCCCGACTACTGGGGCGCGAGCCATCCGCTGAATATCGGGCGCAACAACTTCGACCGCATCCGCATCGAATATTTCGGTGACTATGACGCCGCCTTCGAAGGCTTCAAGTCCGGCGCCTATACCTTCCGCAACGAGGCATCCTCGCTGATCTGGGCGACGCGCTACGATTTCCCGGCGCTTCAGAAGGGCTGGGTGGTCAAGCACGAACTGCCCGACGGCTCGATCGCCAACGGCCAGGCCTTCGTGATGAACCTGCGCCGCGAAAAGTTCCAGGACCCCCGCGTGCGCGAAGCGATCGGGCTGATGTTCAACTTCGAATGGTCGAACAAGACGCTGTTCTACGGGCTTTACGCCCGCATCAACTCGATCTGGGAAAACAGCGATCTGGCGGCCACCGGCCTGCCATCGGCGGCGGAACTGGCGCTGCTGGAACCGCTGAAGGACCAGCTTCCCCCGGGCGTCCTGGAGCAGGAGCCGGTGATGGCCCCGGTTTCCGGCGATCAGCAGCTTGACCGCAAGAGCCTGCGCAAGGCGGCCGCCCTTCTGGACGAAGCCGGCTGGCCGGTGGGCGATGACGGCATCCGCCGCAACGCCAGGGGCGATAAGCTGACGGTGGAGTTCCTGAACGACAGCCAGAGCTTCGACCGCGTGATCAACCCCTATGTCGAAAGCCTGCGCAAGCTGGGGGTGGATGCGTTGCTGACCCGGGTGGACGACGCGCAGATGACGGCGCGCGAACGGGGCCACGACTTCGACATCATCACCGACCAGTTGGGGCAGGGCTACATTCCTGGCGCGGGGCTCAGGCAGTACTTCGGATCCGGCAGCGTCGATGACGTGTTCAACTCGGCGGGACTGGCAGATCCGGCGGTGGACAAGCTGATTGCCGCGGTCGAGGCAGCGACGACGCAGGAAGAGCTGACGACATCCGTCCATGCGCTTGACCGGGTGCTGCGTGCGCTGCGGTTCTGGGTGCCGCAGTGGTACAAGAACAAGCACACGGTCGCCTATTTCGACATGTTTGAACACCCGGATCCGCTGCCGCCCTATGCGCTGGGCGAACTGGACTTCTGGTGGTACAACGCCGAAAAGGCGGACAAGCTGAAGGCCGGAGGCGCCTTCTGAAACCGAAGGGCAGCGGGCAGGCATGGGCGCCTATATCCTGAGGCGGGTGCTGCTGATGATCCCGACGCTTGTCGGGATCATGGTGGTCAACTTCGCGCTGACGCAATTCGTGCCGGGCGGGCCGATCGAACAGATCGTTGCCCAGATCGAGGGCGAGGGCGACGTGCTGCGCAACATCACCGGCGCCGGGGACGCGGGCGGCGGGACCGGCGGCGTCCAGCCGTCCGAGGATCGGTACGTCGGCGCGCGGGGCCTGCCGCCCGAGATGCTTGACCGGCTGGAAGTCCAGATGGGCTTTGCCCGCATCGTCTGTGCGGAAGGGTATCAGGGCGAGCCCAGCCTGAAATCGCCCGATTGTCGCAAGGAAGCCATCGGCGCGGCGGAACGCTTCCTGATCATGATGGGCAACTACCTGCGCTTCGACTTCGGGCAAAGCTTCTTCCGCTCGATCTCGGTCGTCGATCTGGTGATCGAGAAGATGCCGGTGTCGATCACACTGGGGCTGTGGTCGACGCTTCTGGCCTATCTGATCTCGATCCCGCTCGGCATCCGCAAGGCGGTGCGCGACGGCTCGCCCTTCGACACCTGGACATCGGGCGCGATCATCATCGGCTATGCGATTCCGGGTTTCCTGTTCGCAGTGCTGCTGATCGTGCTGTTCGCGGGGGGATCGTTCTGGCGCATCTTCCCGCTGCGCGGTCTGACCTCGGACAACTGGCAAGACCTGTCTGCGCTCGGCAAGGTCGGTGACTATTTCTGGCACATCACGCTACCCATCGTTGCCTCGACGATTTCCAGCTTTGCCACGCTGACGCTGCTGACCAAGAACAGCTTCCTGGACGAGATCAACAAGCAGTACGTCATGACCGCCCGCGCCAAGGGCCTGACCGAAGGGCGGGTGCTTTACGGCCACGTCTTCCGCAACGCGATGCTGATCGTCATCGCCGGATTTCCGGGGCTGTTCCTGTCGGTGCTGTTCGGCGGCGGGCTGCTGATCGAGACGATCTTCTCGCTCGATGGCCTGGGGCGGTTGGGGTACGAGGCGGCGGTGGCGCGCGACTATCCGGTGGTCTTCGGCACGCTCTACGCGTTCGGCCTCATGGGGCTGCTGGTCGGGATACTGTCGGACATCACCTACATGCTGGTCGATCCGCGCATCGACTTCGGGAAGCGGTCGGGATGACGCTCTCGCCGCTCAATCAGCGCCGCTGGGCGAACTTCAAGGCCAACCGCCGCGCCTTCTGGTCGCTGTGGCTGTTCCTGCTGCTGTTCGGGCTGTCGCTGATCGCCGAGGTTCTGGCCAACGACAAGCCGATCGTCGTCAGCTATCGCGGACAGCTCTACTTCCCGATCTACCGCTTCTATCCTGAAACTGCCTTCGGGGGCGACTTCAAGACCGAGGCGACCTATCGCGACCCGGGCCTGCAATGCCTGATCGTGACGGGCGGCCTGCCCGAATGCTGGGACGACCCCGAAGGCATGATGGCGGACGCGAAAGACGGCGAGATCGGCGGCGCGCCGCTGGAAAAAGGCTGGATGATCTGGCCGCCGGTTCCCTACAGCTACAACACCATCAACGACGTCGGGCCCGCGCCGTCCAGACCGGATGCCGACCACTGGCTTGGTACTGACGACACCTCGCGCGATGTGCTGGCCCGGGTGATCTACGGCTTCCGCCTGTCGATCCTGTTCACGCTGATCGTGACGACGGTTTCAAGCCTCATCGGCGTTGCCGCCGGCGCCGTTCAGGGCTATTTCGGCGGGCGCACCGACCTTATTTTCCAGCGGGTGCTGGAAATCTGGGGTTCCACACCTTCCCTTTACATCATCATCATCCTGTTCGCGATCCTGGGACGCAGCTTCTGGCTGCTGGTGGCGGTCTCGATCCTGTTCGGCTGGCCGTCGCTGGTGGGTGTGGTCAGGGCGGAATTCCTCAGGGCGCGCAACTTCGAGTACGTCCGCGCCGCCCGCGCGCTGGGCGTGCGCGACCGCACGATCATGTTCCGCCACATCCTGCCCAACGCGATGGTGGCCACGCTGACCATGCTGCCCTTCATCGTCACCGGCACCATCGGCAGCCTTGCGGCGCTCGACTACCTGGGCTTCGGGCTGCCGTCCTCGCTGCCGTCGCTGGGCGAGCTGACTCAGCAGGCCAAGCAGAACCTCAACGCCACATGGCTGGGCCTGACGGCTTTCTTCACCTTCGCGATCATGCTGTCGCTCTTGATCTTCATCTTCGAGGGCGTGCGCGACGCCTTCGACCCGCGGAAGACGTTCCGATGACCGAACCCGTTCTGAAGGTCAGCGGCCTGACGGTCGGCTTCCGGCAGGGAGGGCGGGTAGTGTCTGCCGTGCGCGATGTGTCCTTCACCGTCGGGCGCGGCGAGACCGTGGCGCTCGTGGGCGAAAGCGGGTCGGGCAAGTCGGTGACGGCGCTGTCGACCGTGGCGCTTCTGGGTCCGAATGCCGAGGTTGCGGGGTCGATCCTCTACGAAGGGCTGGAAATGGTCGGCGCGCCCGAACCGCGCCTGCGCAAGGTCCGCGGCAACGACATCAGCTTCATCTTCCAGGAGCCGATGACGAGCCTCAACCCGCTCCATACGCTCGAACGGCAGATCACCGAAAGCCTGGCGCTGCATCAGGGGCTGACCGGCACCGCCGCGCGGGCGCGGATCGTCGAACTTCTGACCAAGGTCGGCATCGACGACCCGGAATCCCGGCTTGGCGCCTACCCGCACCAGCTTTCGGGCGGCCAGCGCCAGCGGGTGATGATCGCGATGGCGCTGGCCAACGGGCCGGAACTGCTGATCGCCGACGAACCCACGACCGCGCTCGACGTGACCATCCAGGCCCAGATCCTCGAGTTGCTGGCGGGTCTGAAGCGCGACGAAGGGCTGTCGATGCTGTTCATCAGCCACGACCTCGGCATCGTGCGCCGCATCGCCGACCGCGTCTGCGTGATGCAGGGCGGCGAGATCGTCGAACAGGGGCCGGTCGCCGAAATCTTCGCCAACCCGCAGCACCCCTACACGCAAAAGCTGCTGGCGGCCGAACCGAAGGGTCGCCCCGACCCGGTGCCCGAAGGCGCCGGCGAAATCGTGCGGACCGAAAACCTGAAGGTCTGGTTCCCGATCCAGCGCGGCTTCATGCGCCGCACCGTGGGCCATGTGAAGGCTGTCAACGCTGCCTCGGTGTCCGTCCGCGCCGGCGAAACGCTGGGCATCGTCGGCGAAAGCGGTTCGGGCAAGACGACAATGGCGCTGGCGATCATGCGGCTGATCGAATCCGAGGGGCGCATCGTCTACCTCGGCCAGGACATCTCGGGCTGGTCCGCCCATGCCCTGCGCAAGCTCCGCCGTGACATGCAGATCGTCTTTCAGGATCCGTTCGGCAGCCTGTCGCCCCGCATGACGGCCGAGGAAATCATAGCCGAGGGCCTTGGCGTCCACGGCGTCGATCCCGGCCGCGTGCCGCGCGAGATGGTGGCCGCGATCATGGCCGAGGTGGGATTGGACCCGGCCACGATGGGCCGCTACCCCCATGAATTCTCGGGCGGACAGCGCCAGCGCATCGCCATTGCCCGTGCCATGATCCTGCGGCCGAAGGTGGTGGTGCTGGACGAACCGACCAGTGCGCTCGACATGACGGTGCAGGTGCAGATCGTGGACCTTCTGCGCGACCTTCAGCGGCGGCACGGGCTGGCCTATCTGTTCATCAGCCACGACCTGCGTGTGGTGCGCGCGCTGTCGCACAAGGTCATCGTCATGCGGCGCGGCGATGTGGTGGAACAGGGCAGCGCGGATGTGGTCTTTGCCCGACCTGCGACGGACTACACGCGCGAACTGATGGCCGCGGCCTTCGCCAATGCGCGAACCGCGGCGCAATGAACATCCTGTTCATTCACCAGAACTTCCCCGGCCAGTTCCTGCACCTCGCCCCCGCACTACAGGCCCGCGGCCACAAGGTTCTGGCTCTGACGACCGAGGCGAACCAGCGCCCCTTCCCCGTCCGCACCCTGCGCTACCGCAGCCCGGCCATGCCCGCCCAACAGGGCATCGGGCGAACCTACGCGGAAATGGCCGAACGCGGCCTTGTGGCTGCCCGGGCCTGCGCCCAGATCGCGGCACAGGAAGGCTTTGTGCCGGATGCGATTGTCGGCCATTCCGGCTGGGGCGAGACGCTGTTTCTGCGCGCCGTCTGGCCCACGGCGAAGATCCTGACCTATGCCGAGTTCCTGTACCGCGCGACGGGGCTCGATGCCAATTTCGACCCCGAATTTTCCCGCCCGGCGCTTCCGGCCGCCCTAGCGGTGACGGCGCGGGCGGCGCATCTGGTGCAGGCGATGGCGGATACCGACGCCGCACTTGCCCCCACGGAATGGCAGGCGGCAACCTTTCCGCTGCTGCTGCGCCAGAAGATCCGGGTCATCCACGACGGGATCGACACGGACCATGTCCGTCCCAATCCCGCCGCGGTGCTGCAACTGCCGTCGGGCCGCACCCTGTGCGCGGGCGACGAAGTGCTGAGCTTCGTCAACCGCAACCTCGAACCCTACCGCGGCTACCATGTCTTCCTGCGCGCGCTGCCAGAAGTCATGGCGGCCCGCCCCGATGCACAGGTGGTGATCGTCGGCGGCGAC
>WBZM01004324.1_pt1 | contig 10410 bp, 11 predicted proteins | sample 5204271 | NCBI WGS metagenome assembly WBZM01 (sample SAMN12344346, study PRJNA552823) | activated sludge metagenome | biome: Activated sludge suspended growth; feature: Nitrification reactor; material: Wastewater; isolation source: activated sludge from nitrification reactor of wastewater... | reverse complement strand
CATCACCCGCAACTGGGAGCGCATCAAGACGGCACGCAAGCCGGTGATCGCCGCGGTGGCCGGCTTCGCGCTGGGCGGCGGCTGCGAGATGGCGATGATGTGCGACATGATCTTCGCCGCCGACACGGCGAAGTTCGGCCAGCCGGAAATCAAGCTCGGCACCCTGCCCGGCGCCGGCGGCACGCAACGGCTGCCGCGCGCGGTGGGCAAGGCCAAGGCGATGGACCTGTGCCTGACGGCACGGATGATGGATGCGGCGGAAGCCGAGAAGGCCGGGCTGGTGGCCCGCGTCGTGCCGGCCGACCAGCTGCTCGACGTGACCCTGGATGCGGCGCGCACCATCGCCGGCTTCTCGCTGCCGGTGGTGATGATGATCAAGGAGTCGGTGAATCGCGCCTTCGAGTCGTCGCTGAACGAGGGGCTGCTGTTCGAGCGCCGGGTGTTCCATGCCGCCTTCGCGCTGGAGGACCAGAAGGAAGGCATGGCCGCCTTCGCCGAGAAGCGCAAGCCGGGCTTCAGGAACCGCTGAGTTGCATCTTTTCGCCGATATTTCCAGCCACGGCTTCGGCCATCTCGCGATCACCGGGCCGGTGCTCGACGCGCTGGCCGAAATCGTGCCCGACCTGCGACTGACCGTGCGCAGCGGCCTGCCGGCGGCCAAGCTGCGCCAGCGCATCGCGGCGCCCTTCGCGCATATCGAGGCGGCCAGCGATTTCGGCTTCATGATGCACGACGCACTAAGTGTCGACCTCGCCGCCACCGCCGCTGCCTACCGCGCCGCACATGCCGACTGGCCGCGCCGCGTCGCCGGCGAGGCGCACCTCCTGGCCGAATTGCGCCCTGACGTCGTCCTCAGCAACGTCAGCTGCCTGCCGCTGGCCGGCGCCGCGGCCGCCGGCATCCCGGCGCTGGCGATCTGCTCACTGAACTGGGCGGAACTCTTCGCCCACTTTTTCGGGCATGCCGACTGGGCGGCGCCGATTTACGCCGAGATGCTGGAGGCCTACCGCGCGGCCGACCGTTTCATCCGCATCACACCGGGGATGGCGATGGCCGATCTCGCCAACACGGCGAGCGTCGGTCCGGTCGCCAGCCACGGCAGTCGCCGCGATCTCGGGCTCGCCGGCGACAAGGCGGTGCTGGTCGCGCTCGGCGGCATCGACCACCACCTGCCGGTCGACCGCTGGCCGCGCCTGCCCGGCATCCGCTGGCTGGTCGCCCGCCACTGGCAGTGCCGGCACCCCGACGCCATCGCCTACGAGGACTTCGGCCTCTCGTTCACCGACCTCCTGTGCTCGGTCGACGCCGTCGTCACCAAGCCCGGCTACGGCACCTTCACCGAAGCCGCCTGCAACGGCACGCCGGTGCTCTACCAGCGTCGCGCCGACTGGCCGGAACAGGAGTGCCTGATCGCCTGGCTGCAGGCCCACGGCCGTTGCCGGGAAATCGCCGGCGCCGATCTCGAAGCCGGCAACCTCGCCGCCCCGCTCGCCGCGCTCTGGCGGCAGGCGTCGCCGCCGGCACCGGTCGCCGACGGTGCCCGCACCGCCGCCGAACTCATCGACGCGACGCTGAGCCGGACCCGGCCTGCAGCGTCTGCTGCGTAAACCGGCGCAGGGCGTTCATGTCCTGCGCCCGCGCCTCGCGGTCGCGCGCATTGAGGACGACCAGCGCGAAGACCTGGCCGTCGAATTCCTCGGCCATCGCCAGGCAATAGCCGGCGGCCGCGGTGAACCCGGTTTTTCCGGCCAGCAGCGAAACCGAGCGGTCGTGGGCGAAGCGATTGACGTTCATCTTGCCGCCCACTGCCGGCCGCCGGGCCAGTTCGCGGAACTGCGGCAACTGCGACAGGACGACCAGCAGCACGCCGAGGTCGCGCGCGCTCGCCTTGTTGAAGGCCGAAAGCCCCGACGAGTCGCCGAAATCGAAGCTGAACAGCTGCATCTGCGTCAGCAGCGCCCGCATCGCGTACTGGAATTCCGCCCAGCCGCCGGGATAGCTGCGCGCCAGCGTGGCGGCGGCGCGGTTGTCGGAGGCCACCAGCAGCCACTGGAGCAGTTCCTCGCGGCGCCAGGTCGAGCCGACCGGCAGGTTCGACGCCGTGTGCCGCGAAAACGCGGCGTCGGCTTCGGTCACGCGGATTTTCTCGGCAAGCGGCAGCTCGGCGCTGAGGACCACCCAGGCGGTGATCAACTTGCTGACCGAGGCGATCGGCACCGGCACGTCGGCATCGAGCGCCAGCAGGGTGTCGTCGAGATTGCCGACGTAGGCGTGGCGCGCGGTCAGCCGCGGCGACGCACCGGCCAGCGCCGGAGCGCCGACCAGCCAGGCCAGCCCGCCGAGCAGCAGGCGCCGGCGCAGCTCCGCCACCGCCTCAGAAGCGCCAGCCGAAGCGCTTGAGCAGTTCCCCGGTCTCGCAGACCGGCAGCCCCATGACCCCGGTGTAGCTGCCCGCCAGGTGTTCGACGAACAGCCCGGCGCGCCCCTGGATGCCATAGGCGCCGGCCTTGTCCATCGGCTCGCCGCTCATCACGTAATGACGGATTTCGTCGTCGTCGATCTTGCGGAAGCGTACTTCGCTGACCGACAGCACGTATTCGGTCCGCCCTTCGTGGCAGACGGCGACCCCGGTCAACACGCGGTGTGTCTGGCCGGAAAGGCGGTACAGGATGGCGCTGGCGTCGGCTTCGTCGACCGGCTTGCCGATGATTTCGCCGGCGAATTCGAGGGTCGTGTCGGCGGCCAGGATGGGGCGCATCGGCAGGCGCCGTTCGGCCAGCAGGTCGATGCCGTGCTCGGCCTTGGCGCGCGCGACGCGTTCGACATAGTGGAGCGCCGGTTCGGCGGCATGCACCGATTCGTCCACCTGCGGGTCGCAGCGCAGGCCGGCGCGGAAGATCAGGGTATCGAAGGCGACGCCCATCTGGGTCAGCAGTTCGCGGCGGCGCGGGCTGCGCGAGGCAAGGTAAAGACGCATCATCCCTCCCGGTGATAAGGGTGATTCTTCAATACGCTGACAGCACGGTAGAGCTGCTCGCATAGTACCAGCCGCGCCAGGCCGTGCGGCAGGGTCAGGCTCGACAGGCGCAGGCGGTCGTCGGCCTGCTGCTTGAACTCCTCGTCGAGTCCGTCGGCGCCGCCGATCAGCAGCGCGACGTCGCGCCCGTCCTGCATCCAGGCTTCGAGACGGCGGGCAAGCTTGAGCGTAGTCAGGTCGTCGCCCTTCTCGTCGAGCACGACGATCCGGCAGGACGCCGGCAGGGCGTCGCGGATCCGGCCCTTTTCGGCAGTGAGCAGTTGTTCGCGGGTCTTCGAGCCGCGCGCCTCCGGCCGGATTTCGCTGACGCTGGCCGGCAGTTCGCGCGGCATGCGCTTGAGGTACTCGGCGCAGCCTGCGTTCACCCAGTCGGGTTGACGATGGCCGACGGCGAGCACGCTCAGTTTCATTCCCCGGCGGCCTGTGCCGCCGCCTTGCGACGCTGGGCCGGCGTCGTCTGCCAGAGCTCTTCGAGGTTGTAGTACTGGCGCACGGAGGGTTGCATGACGTGGACGATGACATCGCCGAGGTCGACCAGCACCCACTCGCCGGCATCCTCGCCTTCCACCGACAGCACTTCGGCGCCGGCTTCGCGCACCTTCTCCTGCACGTTGCGGGCGAGCGCCTTGACCTGCCGGTTGGAATCGCCGGTGGCGATCACCAGGCGGTCGAACATCGAGGTGAGCTTGGTGGTGTTGATGACCTCGATATCCTTGCCCTTGATGTCCTCGAGGGCGGAAACGACGACTTTTTGCAGCTTGCGGATGTCCATCAGGTGTTTTTGTAGAGTTGGTGAAGTTCAATATAGTCGAGAACGCTGTCCGGCAGCAAATAACGGGCCGACAGGCCGTTGGCGAGCAGTTTGCGGATCTGGGTCGCCGAAATGGCGAGCTGGGTCATCGCGAAGGTGACGATGCCGCCGGCCGCCGCCGCCCTCAGTCCACCGGCGTCGGGCAGCCGGCGGTCGGTGAATTCGGTCGCCAGCGCGTGCGGCAGGCTGGCGATCTCGACCGGAAAACCCGGCCGGTGCGAGACGGCGATGTGGGCCAGCGCGAACAGGTCGCGCCAGCGGTGCCAGGTCGTCAGCCCGGCAAAGGCGTCGGCGCCGACCAGCAGGACCAGCGATGGCGCGGCGCCCAGTTCCCCGCGCAGGCGCTCCAGCGTGTGCACGGTGTAGCTCGGCGCCACCGCCTCGACCTCGCTGGCATCGACCGAAAAACGGTCGTTTCCGGCGGTCGACCGCAACACCATCTCCAGGCGCTGGCGGGCGGTGACCTGCGGCGTGCCGCGATGCGGCGGCTGGCCGGCGGGAATCCAGCGCACGCCGGCGAGGCCGAGATGGCCGATCGACTCCTCGGCGAGGCGCAGGTGGCCGAAGTGGACGGGATCGAAGGTGCCGCCGAACAGGCCGAGCGGTTCAGACAATTTCGGACGATCCGAAGATGTCACGGTAACTGGCGTAGAAACTGGCGTAGACAGTGGAAAAGACGATCAGGGCGAACAGGGTCATCAGCGGCATGATGACGAAGGCGCCGACGCCACCGCCCTCCCCGCCGGCCAGCACGGCGGCCAGCAAAGCGAAGACGAGACCCGGGATGACGCCGGCGACCAGCAGCAGGCCCAGGCTGTAGGTGAAAAAGGCGCGCCAGTTGAGCCAGCAGGCGACGAAGCTGAAGAACAGCGCCTTGCCAACGCCCAGGCCATGCCAGGCGGCGAGCACCGGCGCGAACCAGTAGGCCATCAGCACCGGCAGCATCAGGATCATGACGAACAGCGCCGGCAGCATCAGGTTGCCGCTTTCGATCGTTTCCTTGTCGGCCGGGCTGCCGGAAAGCATGAAGCGCAGCAGTTCGCCGCCATCGATCAGCGCCGAGAGACCGAGGACGCCCAAGGTGCAGCACAGGTACAGGGCGCCGAGCGCAACCAGCGTGCGGGTGTTGGTCTTGAGGCCGCCGAACAGGGTCTGCAGGCCGGCGCTCTGCCCGCGCTCGAGATTGCGCGCCGCCTGCATGAGGCCGACCGAGAGCCCGGGGATGACCAGCGACGCGGCCAGCGCGCCGATGACCGGCAGCACGTTGAGGAAGAGGACGGTCAGCCAGTAGCTGACGACCAGCATCGTCAGCAGCGGCGGATTGCGCCGAAAGATCGCGAAGCCGGCCGGAAGCCAGCGCCAGCCCGCGGCGGCGGGCAGTGTCTGCACCTGCATCGTCAGGACTCCACGAAAATGTCGCGGTACGACGCGTACACCGCTGCCGAGACGATCGGCAACAGCAGCAGCAGGCCCAGACCGAGCGGCAGCATGGCGAAGAACAGGGAAACGACAAGGAAGATGCCGAAAATCACCATCGCCAGCCAGTTCTTGGCGCCGGCGTCGAAACTGGCGCGCATCGCCGCTCCCGGCTTCATGTCGTGGAAAAAGACGAGGGCCGGCGCGAACCAGGTGGCCATGATGACCGGCACCGACAGCACGAGGACGACCACGCCGGCGAGCATGACGCCGCCGAACGCGATGCTCAGTCCGGCGATCTTGCCGGTGACGACGCCGCCGATCACGCCGCCGCTGACCAGGAGGAAGGCGATGAAGGCGAGGCCGAAGATGCCGATGGCGAAAAAGACGCCGACCATCACCAGTTGCCCCGCGTTGTGATGGAAGCCGGCGAACAGGTCGGCCACCTCCGGCTGCTGGCCGGATTCGAGGTGGCGGGCGATCTGCACCATGCCGGCGCCGAACAGCGGGGCCAGCAGGTGGGCGGCCACCTGCCCGAACAGGGGCACGATGGAGATGGCCATCAGGATGACCAGCAGCAGCATCGTGGCGCCGATCCAGACGCCGGGATTGGCGAGGAACATGGTCCAGCCCCGGCGCAGCCAGCCGAAGCAGGCGCCGGGCTCGACGTCGCGGCTGACACCCCGGAATGCTGCCGGAAGCGCGGGAAGATGGGTGCTTTCGTCCATACCGGGATGCTAGCGGGGCAATTCGTCCGGGGCAAGGCGCAGACGCTGCAAAAGATCACCGAAATGGTCGGGGTCCTTGATCGTTACCACACTGCCCGGCCGCGGGTGGTGGCGGACCTCCAGCCGCAGCAGCCAGAAGCGCAGCGCCGCCGCGCGCCGCATGGCCGGCCACGCCGCCGCCTCGGCTGCCAGCAGCGGACGCCGGGCACCGTAGCCGGCGACGAGGGCGCGCAGACTGGCGTCGTCGGCGCACCAGTCGTTGGCCGCCACGGCGAGGTCGAACAACAGGCAGTCTTCGCCGGCGAAATAGAAATCGAGGACCCCGCCCAGCCGGTCGTCCTGCCACAGCGCGTTGTCGCGAAAGAGGTCGCCGTGGACGATGCCGCGCGGCAGGCCGGAATAATCCTGCGCAGCCTGGAAATCGAGCTCGGCGAGCAGTCGACCGCGTTCGTCGACACTCAGCAGCGGCGCCAGGGCGCGCCCGGTCGCTTCGCGCCAGGCCGCGCCGCAGGGATTGGGCAGGGGCGCCGGGAAGTCGGCACCGGCCAGGTGCAGGCGGGCCAGCATCTCGCCGAGCGCCCGGCAATGTGCCGGCGTCGGCGCCTCGATGCAGGCACCCGGCAGGCAGGTGAACAGGGCCGCCGGCTTGCCGGCCAGCGGACGCCAGAAGTGCCCGTCGCCGGTCGCCAGCGGGCGCGGGCAGGGAATCCCGCGCAGGGCAAGGTGGTCCTGCAGGGCCAGGTAGAACTCGAGGTCGCGTGGCGCCAGGTGCTCGAACAGGGTCAGCACCCGGCGCTGCCCGCCGGCCGTCACGAAATAATTGGAATTCTGCATACCGGCGGCGATGCCGGCAAAGTCCTCGAGCGGCCCGACAGCGAGCGGCGCGAGCCAGGCTGTCAGTTCATCGCGCCCGACCGAGGTGTAGACCGACAAGACTTACCAGGATTTGATGAGCCACATCGGCGCCCGCGGCGCCGGCCCGATGGCGTCGGACTGGATGAAGTTGCCGTCGCCGCGCTGGTCGACCAGGTAGTAGGCCGGGCCGACGGCCGGCGTGACGCGGACCATGTAGAGCCGCCCGTTGGAACGGTATTCCTCGCGCGTTTCGCGCTCGGTCTTGACGATGGTCACCTGCGGCTCGAGCGCCGCGTCGAAGGCTTCCATCTCCGGCGGCGGCGGCGGCACGGCGGGCAACGGCTGGAGATCGTTCGGCGGTTGCTGGGCCCAGACCGGCAGGGCGGCGAGCAGGAGGACGGGGAGAAGTTGGCGCATGGACGGGATCCTGTATGAATAGACGCGATTCTATTACAGGTTGAGCATCAACTCGCGCTCGCCGGGCAGCGGACCGAAGGGGCGCGCCTCGTAATGCTTGAAAATCGCCTCGACGACCTGTTCCGGTTCGTCGATCAGCTGGATCAGGTTGATGTCCTCGGGATCGACCATGTTTTCGGCGACCAGCCGGTCGCGGAACCAGTCGATCATGCCCTGCCAGAACGCGGAGCAGACGAGGATCAGCGGAATTTTGCGCGCCTTGCCGGTCTGGATCAGCGTCAGCGCCTCCATCAGCTCGTCGAGCGTGCCGAAGCCGCCGGGCATGACGACGTAGGCGCTGGCGAAGCGGACGAACATGTACTTGCGCGCGAAGAAGTGGCGGAAGGTCTGCGAGATGTCCTGGTAGGGGTTCGCCATCTGCTCGTGCGGCAGCTGGATGTTGAGGCCAACCGACGGCGACTTGCCGTGGAAGGCACCCTTGTTGGCCGCCTCCATGATGCCCGGGCCGCCGCCGGAGATGACCGAGAAACCCGAATCGGAGAGCAGGCGCGCCGTGCGCTCGGTGAGGTCGTAATAGGGCGACCCCGGCGCAACGCGCGCACTACCGAAGATGGTGACCGCCGGCTTGATCGCCGCCAGGCGTTCGGTCGCCTCGACGAACTCTGACATAATGCCGAAAATCCGCCAGGATTCCCGGGCCGACGCCGTCTGCAGCAGCGCCTCGGACTCCACGCCCATAACCAGCTTGTCGCTTTCCGTCACTCTCATGCCTCTCCTGTTGTTGGTGGACGGTTCGTCCTACCTTTACCGCGCCTTCCACGCCCTGCCCGACCTGCGCAACCAGGCCGGGGAACCGACCGGCGCGCTGTACGGCGTGCTGAACATGCTACGTCGTCTCGAAAGCGACTACAAGGCGGACTACAAGGCCGTCGTCTTCGACGCCAAGGGCAAGACCTTCCGCGACGACTGGTATCCCGAGTACAAGGCGCACCGGCCGCCGATGCCGGACGACATGATCGGCCAGATCGAACCGCTGCATGCGGCGATCAGGGCATCCGGCTGGCCGCTGCTGATGGTCGACGGCGTCGAGGCCGACGACGTGATCGGCACGCTGGCGACGGCTGCTGCGGTCGACGGTCTGGAAACGCTGATTTCCACCGGCGACAAGGATCTGACCCAACTGGTCGGCCCGCAAGTGCGCTGGTACAACACGATGAGCAACGAGCTGCTCGACGAGGCTGGTGTCGAGGCCAAGTTCGGCGTGCCGCCAGGCAGGATCGTCGATTACCTGGCGCTGGTCGGCGACACGGTCGACGGCGTGCCCGGTGTGCCGAAGTGCGGCCCCAAGACCGCGCTCAAGTGGCTGGCGCAATACGGCTCGCTCGACGGAATCATCGCCCATGCCGACGAAATCGGTGGCGTCGTCGGCCAGAACCTGCGCGATCACCTCGCCTTCCTGCCGCTCGGAAAAAAGCTGGTCACGGTCGCCTGCGACCTGTCGAACTTGCCCGCTCCCAAGGCGTTGACCGCAACCGAGCGCGACATCGACGCCTTGCGCGAGCTCTACACCCGCTACCAGTTCCGTAGCTGGCTCAACGAGATCGACGGCCCGCAGGCGGCGGCCAATATCCCGGCCAGAGAATCGACGCCGAGCGCTACCAAGCAGCCGACACCGGCCATCGCCGTCAATTACGAAACCGTCCTCACCTGGCCGCAATTCGATGCCTGGCTGGCGAAGATCGAGGCCGCTGAACTGACCGCGCTCGACACCGAAACCACCAGCCTCGATTCCTTCGCTGCGCGCATCGTCGGCATTTCGCTTTCAGTGACGCCGGGCGAGGCCTGCTACATCCCGCTCGCTCACACCGCCCCCGGCGTCGCCGACCAGCTCCCGCGCGACGAAGTGCTGGCAAAGCTCAAACCCTGGCTTGCTGCGGTCGACCGCAAGAAAGTGCTGCAAAACGCCAAGTACGACCAGCATGTCTTCGCCAACCACGGCATCGCACTGGCTGGCATCGCCCACGACACCATGCTGCAAAGCTACGTGATCGAATCCGACAAGGGCCACGACCTCGGCCAGCTGTGCACCCGCCACCTCGGCCTCGACACCATCGCCTACGAAGACCTGTGCGGCAAGGGCGTCAAGCAGATCGGCTTCGACCAGGTCGACATCGAACGTGCCGCCACCTACGCGGCCGAGGACGCCGACGTGACGCTGCGCGTGCACAACGTGCTGCACCCGCGCTTCGCCGGCGAGCCCGGCCTCTCCCGCATCTATCACGGGATCGAGATGCCGGCGCGCGAGGTCATCTGGCGCATGGAGCGCAACGGCATCCTGATCGACGGCGACCAACTCGCCCACCAGAGCCACGAGATCGGCCAGAAGATCATGGCGCTCGAAGCGCAGGCTTACCAACTCGCCGGCCAGCCCTTCAATCTCGCGTCGCCCAAGCAGCTCGGCGAAATCCTCTTCGGCAAGCTCGGCCTGCCGGTCAAGAAGAAAACCGCCTCCGGCGGCCCGTCGACCGACGAGGAAGTGCTCTCCGAACTCGCCCTCGACTATCCGCTGCCCAGGCTGCTGCTCGAACACCGCAGCCTCTCCAAGCTGAAAGGCACCTACACCGACAAGCTGCCGCGCATGATCAACCCGGAAACCGGCAGAGTGCATACTCACTTCTCGCAGGCTTCCGTGGTGACGGGACGGCTCGCCTCCAGCGACCCCAACCTGCAGAACATCCCGGTACGCACCGAGGAAGGCCGGCGCATCCGCACCGCCTTCGTCGCCCCGGCCGGCAGCAGCATCGTCTCGGCCGACTATTCGCAGATCGAACTGCGCATCATGGCCCATCTTTCCGGCGACGAACGCCTGCGCGATGCCTTCGCCCACGGCGAGGACGTACACCGCGCGACCGCCGCCGAGATTTTCGGCGTCACGCCACTCGAAGTCGGCCCCGACCAGCGCCGTGTCGCCAAGAGCATCAACTTCGGCCTGATCTACGGCATGAGCGCCTTCGGTCTCGCCCGCCAGCTCGGGCTGGAACGCAGCGCCGCGCAGACCTACATCGACCGCTACTTCGCCCGCTACCCCGGCGTCGCCCGCTACATGGAAGAAGCCCGCCAGACAGCGCGCGACAAGGGCTACGTCG
>WBZM01003774.1_pt1 | contig 10418 bp, 7 predicted proteins | sample 5204271 | NCBI WGS metagenome assembly WBZM01 (sample SAMN12344346, study PRJNA552823) | activated sludge metagenome | biome: Activated sludge suspended growth; feature: Nitrification reactor; material: Wastewater; isolation source: activated sludge from nitrification reactor of wastewater treatment... | reverse complement strand
GTATGCAGATGGGGTTGACATTGTAGGCGATTTACTGGATCCAAGGTTTATTGCAACTTTGAAGGACGACCCATTTGATCTATTGTTCGTTTGTAACTTACTGGAACATTTGACTGATCCTGAAGTTTTTTCTGCTTCCTGTTGTCGTTTAGTACGTCGGGGGGGATTTATAGTTGCCTCTGTACCTCTGAGTTATCCACTCCATCTCGATCCTATTGATACAATGCTACGTCTTTCTCCTGAACGACTTGCGAACTATTTTCCGGGTTTCAAAATTATGAACTCAACCATAGTCACATCTGGTACTTATCTTGATGAGATCCGTAATGAGCCAGATGGTATGAAAAGTTTATTAATCGAGATGGGGGTATTATTTACACCCTTCTATAAGCCACATCGCTGGCCTGGCCTTAATTCAAGGGTATTCTGGCTATTTCGTCAATATAAAACTAGTGTTGTTATGCTTCAGAAAAATTTCTGATCATTAAAGCAGGTCAGTTTTTTCCTGATTTTTGCTACATCATGCAAAACTGGCTTTTAAATAGCTAAGTTTTCTGATTATCCCCCGCGGTATGAACCACCTCTCGCATTAGTTGATGAATTTATTTTCCCCTAATGAAACCTACAGCCAACGCCTTTTAAAGGGAGGCGGCTATTTGGCCTGGCAGCGGTTTGCCCGTTTCCGTGCCGCCGCGGATGCGATCACTCGCCATGCACGGCCGGACATGCGCCGGGACATGCTTGATATTGGCGCCGCTGATGGCATCGGACTCCCCTTTTTGAAGCCCTTGGTTTATCGACTCGTCAGTGTCAATTATTACGAGAACCACACGCGGGAGTTTCAGGCCGCCCATCCGGGGGAGGAGGTCATCACCGCCGATGCACGCGATCTGCGCTTGCCCGATAGCTCCTTCGATATCGTGGTTTCCTTCGAGACCCTGCATCTGATCCCCGTCGACCGGCTGAAAGCCATCGCCGAGATTCATCGTGTTCTGCGGCCTGGTGGCCTGCTGGTTTGTTCCGTCCCCATCGAGATTGGCCACACGGCGCTCATCAAGCTTGTCGCCCGGGCCAAATCCGGCCATCAACTCGATGGCATGACCTTGGGGATGGCCTTCAAGCATGTCTTCCCCCGCCTGTTCGATATCACCCAGTATGATAGGGGGCGCCAGGTCGGCTTCGATGCCCATCGCTTCCGTCGGGACATTGGGCGTTGGTTCGATGTCATCGAGACCCGGGCGGTCCCCTTGCCGGTTCTGGTGCCCTTCAATCTGTTGATCGTGGCCCGTCGTAAGGACCACGTCAGCCCATGATGCCGGCGCCCGTCACTTGGCCAGATGGCGCCCCCTTCGCGCTCTTCCTCTCCCACGACATAGACCAGATCCATGACCGGGAGTTGTTCCGCGTCCTGGCCGACCTGAATCACATCCGCCGGATGCTGACCCAGGGGGAGACCGGCCATCTGGGGCAGGCCGCGGCGCGGGTGCTGCGGTCCCTGGTCAAGCCCAAGCCCACCGGCGCCGATGTGCGGGTGCTGCTGGATATCGAGGCCCGCTTCGGTTTCCGCTCCACCTTCTTCATCCTGCACGATCCCTACTGGAGCCGGCAGGGGCCGCGGTATCGGCTGGGTTCCCCCGGCTTGGCCCGAATCGTGGCGATGGTCAAGGCGGCGGGCGGGGAGATCGGTGTCCACGGGGGCTATTACCGGTTCAACAATGCCAGCGCCTACCGGAAGAGTCTGGAGCTCGTGGGCCGGACCTTTGGCGTCCCCGTGACGGGTATCCGCAACCATCTGCTGCGCTTTTCCTACCCCGAGACCTGGCGGGCGCAGACCGCGGCGGGCTTCCGCTATGACGCCACCTTTGGCTGGCCGGATCGCCTGGGGGCTCGGGATGGCCAGTACGGGCCCTTTCAGCCCGTCGACCCGGCAACCGGCCGGACCCTGGATTTGACGATCCTGCCCCTGACGGTGATGGACGTGACCCTGTTCCGGCACCTGCGGCTGAGTGGGGCCGAGGCCCTCGCGGCGGCCTGGGCGGCCATCGAGCCGATCATCGCGCGGGGGGGACTGGTGACGCTGCTGTGGCACAACAATTACTTCGACGAGCCGGAGTACCAGGACTGGCAGTGGGTCTATGAGGAATTGCTGGCGCGGCTGGCGGCCTTGCGGCCCTGGTGCGCGACGGGGGCCGAGATCACGGACTGGGTCCGGGAGCAGGGGGGCGTGCCTCTTTATCGCGGTCCGGCGGATGACGCCGGGGTGGCGGGGGAGTCGGCATGGAGTTGATGCTGCTTGGGCTGGCCTGGCTGCTGCTCCTCGGCGCGGGCTATACCTTTCTGCTGAGCAAGTGCTGGTTTCTCGCCCCGTACCGGGCGGGCTGGCTGATGCTGATCCCCAATGTGGCGCAGGAGACGGTGGAGCGCCGCCTGGGGGTGCCGCGGGCGGTGCAGGACTTTGGCCTGCTGCTGGCGGTGCCTCTGGGGACGGGGTGGCTGGCGGGGCCGGTGGCGGGTCTGGCGGTCGCCCTGGTCGGGGGCGCGGCCTGGGCCGGGGCCCTGTTGGTGGAGCTACGCTGGCGCGCGGCCGTGCCGGCGCGTCAACTTGCGGCTCTGCGCGGGCGGGTGCCGCTGCCGGTGCCACGGCTGATCGTTACCCTGCGCGGGCCATTGCTGGCGCGGGGGCCTGGTCGGTATCAGCTCGGCGACTGGCCGGAGGGCACGACCCAGTCGTTCGAGCTGCTGGTGCTGAATCCTGGCCCGGTCCGGCCCCAGTTGCCGCTGCGCGTCACGGTCGGGACGACCTGTCCGCGTCTGGCGGTCCAGAGCGAGGAGCCGGAGGAGCGGGCCGGCCCGGAGCCGGGACAGGTCCTGACGCTGCCTTTTGCCCTGCGGACCCTGGCCGCCGGGGCGGGTGGCGCGGTCCTGGTGCGGGTGTCCCTGGGTGACTGGGTTTGGACGCGGACCTTGCGCCTGGGCGCCATCCCGGCCGGGGCGGCGGCGCGGTGTCGTCAGGCCCAGGTGCGGCGCTGGAAGCATGGGGCGCGCGGGGCCTTCGTCTGGCGCGGGGACCATGATCTTTACGATCCGGGCACCTTGCAGTGCGCGGCGGGGCTGCGCCGGGCGCTGGGGCTGGCGGCGCGCTTTCGCATGCCGACCAGCGTGATGCTGTCCGCCCGGCTGAGCCTGGTGGCGGCGGAGCATGCGGCCTTTTGCCAGCACTTCGGCTGGGAGCGGCATAGCGAGGAGATCCCGGCCTTCATCCGCTTTTGGCGGGAGGAAGTGGATACGGCCCTGGAGCAGGAATACCCCACTCGCGCCGAGCGGGCGCTGGCGGCGGAGGTCGGCAATCACTGCTATCTGCATTATGGCACCCATGCCGCGGCGGACGCGGGTAACGGCTGGACCTCCCATGCCCGCATGGGCCAGGGGCGCTATCCCTGGTTGAGCGCCTGGCCGTGCGACTCCTTTACGGAGCAGCGGGACAATCTCGTCAAGGGCTCGGTGGTCATCGAGGAGCTGATCGGGGTGCGGCCGGCCAGCTTCACCATCCCCGGCGATGTGCTGGATGGGGAGACGGCGCGGGCCGTGGAGGCGGCGGGGCTGGAGGTGGGCAGCGAGACCGATGCCACCAAGTGGCAGAAGCTGCTGGTGTTCCCCGCCGAGCATCATCCGGCGGGCTGCGAGCGCCTGGTGGAGCTGACGCGCATGTTGCCGCGGGACCCCCAGCACGCGGCCCAGGTGGCCATGCTGAAGTTCTGGCTGGGTTTCGCCCGTCGCCATGGCCGGGCGCTGGTCTATCTGGCCCATCATCATCTGGTGATGTACGAGGGCAACGCCTGCTACAACCTGACGGCGGAGCTGCTGCGCCATGTGCTGGCGGATACCGAGGGGGATATCTACCCGGCCACCCTGACCGCCCTGGGCCGCTATTGGCGGGATGTGCTGAGCCCGCGTACCCGTTGCCTGAAGATCAGCCTGGAGGGTGAGGGGGTGCGCCTGGAGAACACCGGGAGCAGGGACCTGACCGGCTTGCCGCTGGAGCTGGAACTGGCGGGCGGTGGGCGGTATATGCGGCTGGTGGATGTGCCGGCGGGGGCGGTGGTGCGGGTGGTCGCTTGACACTTTTCACTGGAATGGCTCATTTCAGCAAATGCTGAAAGGCCAGCAATTACTGAAATCCTGAAGCTGCCACGCCGGTGCCCCGGACGTCATGACTGGACATAGAACGTCAACCGCTGCCGACGAACATCGACCCTGCCTACTGCTCGGCGCGGATGAAAACGAGTGTCTGCCGGTCCTGGAAAACCTGAGCCGTCATGGGGTGCCGGTCACGGCGGCGGCGCCGCGACGCCTGAGCCTGGGGCTCTTTTCCCGCTATCCCCGCGCGCGTTGTCTCTGTCCGGACCCCAATCGGGAGCCGGCGCTTTACCTCGACTGGGTGGAGGACAAGGTCCGCGGTGGGGACTACCCGGTGACCTTGGTGTGTGGCGAAACCGCGACCTGGTTGCTGGCGGGGGCGCGGGAGCGGTTGGCGCCTTACACGCGCCTACCGCTGGTGGACGCGGCGCGGTTCTGGGTGTGCCGGGACAAGGCGCGGACCATGAAGGCGGCGGAGCGGCTGGGGGTCCCGACGCCCAAGACGTATTACCCGGAGGAGGTGGGCATCGCCGCCGTCGCCCAGGCGATACCGGCCTATCCGGTGGTGCTCAAGCCCTGTATCAGCAACGGCGCCCGCGGGGTGAGCTTTCCGCGGGATGCCGCGGAGTTGCGTGACCGCTTTACCCAGACCCGGGCGCAATATGGCGCCTGCATCGTTCAGGAACTGATCCCGCACACAGGGATGCAGTACAAGGCCGAAATTCTGCTGGATCAAGAGCAGCGGGTCTTGGCGGGGGGGGTCTATGACAAGCCGCGTTTCTATCCGCCGACGGGCGGGTCGAGCACCCTCAACTCGACGGTGGACCGGCCGGACATCCTGGCCGCCGGGACGCGCTTGCTGCAAGGGATCGGCTGGTACGGCATGGGGGATTGCGACTTTATCGTCGACCCACGCGATCAGGTGCCCAAGCTGATGGAGGTGAATCCGCGCTTTACCCGTAGCATCAAGATTCTGGTGGCCGCCGGGCTGGAGTTTCCCTATCTGCTGTACCGCCTGGCCTTGGGCCTGCCGGTGGAACCCCAGGTGGAATACCGCAAGGGGTTGTACCTGCGCTATTTTCTTAGCGACTGCGTTTGGTTTCTGCGCTCGCCCGAGCGCTGGCGGGCGCGGCCGAGCTTTTTCTGGTTGGCGGGCCGTGACTTGCGCTACGAGATTTGCTCCTGGTCCGACCCCGGCCCGGCCCTGGCGTTTGTGCTCTGGAATCTGTGGCGGCTGTTGAACCCGCGTGAGCGGAAGTTTCTGCTGCGGAATTGAGGGGGGGAATTCGCCACGGATGGTCACGGATAAACACGGATAAACGCGGATACAGGGATACACGGATTTATCGATTATTTTTTGATCGTCCGTGTTCATCCGTGGCCATTCTGCCGTTTTGGTTTTTCTGGGTATTGGCTTGTGGATCAGGTTGATCTGAACTTGGGGCAGTGAACCCGCGTGCGTATTCTTTATTTACATCAGTTTTTCGCGGGTCCGGATGCCCCTGGTCCCGCCCAGCCACGTAATCTGGTCCGGCGGTTGGCGGAGCGGGGTCATGCCGTCGAGGTGCTGGCCTGTGACTTCAACGCCTACAACGAGCAGGATGAGCCGGAGGAGTTTTACCAGACCGCGGCGGGGGGGAGCGTGCGGGTCCACCGGCTGGCGACGCCCCGCGGCTTGCGGGCGAACCTGGTCAGTCGCTTGCGTAGCTATGGTCAGTTCGCTTGGGCGGCTCACCGTGTGGCGCGGCGCTGGCCGGCGCCGGAGGTGGTCCTGGTCAGCATCCAGCCCCTGTTTGGCGGTTATGCCGCCTTGCGCCTGGCGCGACGCTGGGGGCGGCCATTGTTGCTGGAAATCCGCGACCTCTGGCCCGATGCCCTGGTGGTGAAGAAGGCCATCGCCCCTTGGCAGGCGGCGCCCCTGGAGGCCCTGGCACGGTCGCTCTATTTTGGCGCGCGACGGCTGGTGTGCCTGACGCCTGGACTGAGGACGGAGATCCTCAAGAAAGGGGTGCCGGCTGATCGGGTGGATTTGCTGCCCAACGGCTACGACGCCGAGTTGTTCCGCCTGGCGCCGGAGGCCCGCGAAGAGACGCGAGCGGCCTTGGGCTGGGAGGGGCAGTTTGCCGCGGTCTATACCGGGACTCACACCGAGGTGACGGCCATCGAGGTCATGGTGCGCGCGGCGGCACACCTGCGGGACCGGCCGGACATCCGGCTGGACCTCTTCGGTACCGGTCAGACCAAGCCGGCGGCCATGGCCCTGGCGCGGGAGCTGGGGCTGGACAATATCCACTTCCACGACCCGGTGCCCAAGTCGCGGGTGCCGGCGATCCTGGCGGGGGCGGACGCGGGGCTGATGACCCTGTTCCAGAGCCCGCTGATCCACATCTATTTTGAGAACAAGCTGATCGATTACCTGGGCGCGGGCAAGCCGATCCTGGCAGCCATGGGCGGGGTGCAGGCGGCATTGATCGAACGCGAGGGGGCCGGCTGGGTGGTGCCCGGTCTGGACGACGCCGGCCTGGCGGGGCTGATCCGCGCCGCGGCGGATGACCCGGCCGCCTGCCAGGCCCGGGGCGCGGCGGGCCGGGCCTTCGTCCGCCAACATCTGGCCCAGGAGATGATCCTGGAGCGTTACGCCCAGGTACTGGAGGGCCTGGCGGGGGTCGCCCCCCTGCCGCCGGTGTGGGACCCGCTGCACTTGTCATGAGAGGGGGGGACCACAGCCACGGATGCACACGGATGGACACGGATCGAATAAAACCAATATTATCCGTGTCCATCCGTGAAAATCCGTGGCTAAACAAAGTGGTTTGTGCGGATTTCATATTAGGAAGCTCTATCCGCTCATCCTGACCAGGCTTATGTTGAACCAAATCGATATCCGTAACTTTGGCCCCTTGACGGATCTGCATTGGGCGGGCCTGGGGCGGATCAATCTGATCATCGGCCCCAATGACAGTGGCAAGACCTTTCTGCTCAAGGCCCTCTATTGCGCGGTGCGGACGCTGGAGACCTTTCAGCGCGGCATGGAGCAGCGTTCGGCGGCGGATATCCTGGCCGAAAAGCTTTACTGGACCTTCCAGCCGGACAAGATCGGCGACCTGGTGACCAAGGGCGCGGAGGAGCCGTTGTCCTTTGAGATGCAGGTCGATCAGCGGGTCTTTCAGTTCAGCTTTGGCCGGGATACGACCAAGCAGATCGGCAGTCTGGATAACGCGGCCCTGCCGCGGGAGAGTAATTCCATTTTTCTGCCGGCCAAGGAGGTGTTGTCGCTGCATGACATCATCCTGAAGTCCCGCGAGCAGGATCAGGTCTTTGGCTTTGACGATACCTACTATGACCTGGCGCGGGCCTTACGCCAGGCGCCCCGGGGGGGAAAGAATTTTTCGGAGTTTGCCCAGTCGCGGCGGGATCTGGAGGCCCTGCTGGGCGGTAAGGTTGAATACGAGGAGGCAGCCAAACGCTGGCGTTTCCGGAAAGGTAACCAGCGTTTTCCGATCGGGTTGACGGCGGAGGGCATCAAGAAGATTGCCATTCTCGATACCTTGCTGAGCAACCGCTACCTGGATACGGGGTCGGTGATCTTTGTCGATGAGCCGGAAGCCGCCCTGCATCCCGCGGCCTTGCATCGGTTGATGATGATCATCGCGCGTCTGGCCGAGCGGGGCCTCCAGTTCTTTCTGGCCAGCCATTCCTATTTTGTCGTCAAGCAACTCTTTTTGCTGGCGCAACGTGGGCAGTGTCCCTTGCCCATCCTCATGGCCCGGGATGCCGGTTGGCAGGCCGCGGACTTGTGCGATGGTATCCCTCCCAATGGCATCGTTGAGGAGGCGGTCCGTCTCTATCAGGAAGAAGTGGACCTGGCCCTGGCATGACCGGCTTGACCATCGCTGAATCGGGCATGACCTTTGGGCCTTTCCGGGCCGGGCATTGTTTCTGGATCGAGAAGAGTGCGAGCTACCGGGCGATACAGGATGGAGTACCCATCGCGGAGTTCTTGTGGCTGCGCTCCCGTCGTAACCGCCCTAACGTCTGGGTGGTGGAGGCTAAGTCGAGTAGTCCGCGGCCGGAGACCCAGCCGCGCTTTGAAGAGTACCTTACCGAAATCGCGGGGAAGTGGGTCAATGCCCTCTCTCTGGGCTTGGCCCTTTGTCTGGGGCGGCATCCCCTGACCCAAGGTGAGCTGCCGAGGCCATTTCGGCAGATTGATCCCGGTAAGGCGGATTTCAGGCTGGTCCTGGTGATTCGGGGTCATGAGGCGGCTTGGCTGTTCCCCTTGCAGGATGCCCTGGTGCAGCGCCTCCGGCCCACCGTGAAGGCCTGGGGATTGGGTGCCAATGCGGTGGCGGTGATCAATGATGTCAAGGCCCGCGAATTGGGGCTTATCCACTGAGCGACGTCACCATTCAGACCCCCTCTCCCCAACCCTCCCCCGCCGGGGGGGAGGGAGCAAGATGGACCAAAAAAATCCAAATGGTTTATCCGAGTCAAATGCCGAATTCAGGCTCATCAAGAGATTGATAGGCGCCCCATCGACCGATCATGACCTTTGTGTCCGCAATCCTGCTTACCGCCGGCGCCCTGGGCTTTGCCTGGCTATTGGCCACCCGGCTGTTGTTTCTGGCCCCCTGGCGGCTCGGCTGGGTGATGTATCTGGCCAATCTGGCCTGGGAGCTGCTGGAGAAGCGTCTGCATCGCCCCCGTGCCGTGCTGGAGCTGGCGGGGGCGGTGGTCAGCCTGGCCCTGCTGGGGCTGGGCATGATCCTGGGGGGCGGGGGCCATCTGGTGGTGCCGGCATTGGCGCTGCTGGCCTTGGTGCTGCTGGGTTTGGAGTTGAGCAATCGCCGCTGGGAACGGGCCTTGCTGACCGCCATCCCGGCGCGGCTGGATACGCGCGGGGTCAGGGGGGGCGGGCCGGTGGTCGCTCAGCCGCGCCCCCGTCTGGCGCCGTCGGCGGGGGAGAATGAGCCCGTGGCGGCAGTTGGCGGGCCGGCGGCCGGTACCGCTCTTGGGTGGGGCTCAAGCGGGGCCGAGGCGCGGTTTCCCGCTCCGTCACTGCATCCTGGGCTGACGCTGACGCTGGAGGCGCCCTTCGTGGCGCGGCGGCCGGATTATCAATTGGGCACCCTGGCGCTGGGGGTGGCCTTCGATCTGGAGCTGATCATCGGCAACCATACGCCGGTGCCGACGCAGCAGCCGGTGCGGGTGGCCTTGCGGGCCCCGGCGGGCTGGCTCGGCGGCGGCGAGGCGGAGCGGGTCTGGCCGGTGATGGCGCCGGAGGCGGTGGCGCGGTTGCGCTGGACCCTGAGGCCCGGTCAGCCGGCCCCCGCGGGCGCCTTGACGCTGGTTGTGGCCTGGGATGGGGAGGAGCGGACCCTGCGTCTCCTGCATGAGGGTTGCCGGCCAGTGGCGCCGGAGGCAATCCGTGAGGCGGTGCTGTGCCGCTATCCGGGGGCGCGGCGCGCGGCCTTTGCCTGGCGGGGGGATATGGATCTGTACGATACCGCTTCCTTCCAGTCCATCGCCGGGTTGGAGACGGCCCTGGGGCTGGGCGCCCGCTATGGCATCGCCCAGACGATGTTCGTCTCTACCCGCTTGACCCTGGATGAGGCGGCGGCGCGGGCCTGGGCGGATCATTACGGGGTGGACCGGGGGGCGGCGGAGATCCCGCGGTTCATCGACTGGCTGCGGTCGACGGCGGAGTTGCGCCATGACTGCCCCTATCCGGCGGTCTCGGCGCGGCGTTACGTGCTGGAGATCGGTAACCACGGTCATCTGCATTTCGATACCGACACGGCCGGGGCGCCGGAGAATGGCTGGAAGGCGGGGGCGCGGGCGGGTGAAGGTCATGCCTATCCCTGGGTGGGCGCGGATCGGTCGTCCTTTGGGGAGCAGCGGGACAATATCCGGGAGGCGCAGCGCTGGTTCGAGCGTTGTCTGGGCTTTACGCCACGCGCCTGGGCCAAGCCGGGGCGGGGTAACGATGCCTTTACCCCGGCGGCGGTGGCGGCGGCGGGGTTGGAGGTGGCCTCGGGGTCGGATATCCGTGCCCGCGATAACGCCCTGCGCCAGCCACCGCCCCATCACCCGGACGGGACGGACCTGGTGGAGTTGACGGCGCGCTATCCGGGGGACCCGCAGCATGTCTATCACCTGGCGATGTTGCGCTTTTGGCTGCATCGGGCGCAGCGGCTGGGTATCCCGATGATCCTGATGGCCCACCAGCACCTGCGCCAGTTTGACGGCGGGGCCTGCGTCAAGCTGACGGAGGCGCTGTT
>WBZM01004321.1_pt1 | contig 10420 bp, 9 predicted proteins | sample 5204271 | NCBI WGS metagenome assembly WBZM01 (sample SAMN12344346, study PRJNA552823) | activated sludge metagenome | biome: Activated sludge suspended growth; feature: Nitrification reactor; material: Wastewater; isolation source: activated sludge from nitrification reactor of wastewater treatment... | reverse complement strand
CAAGATGACAAACAAAAAACGACCCCTGTTACGAAGTCGCACTCTAAGCCTAGTGATTCGAATTTATCTCTTCCTGGCGATGTTTTACAATTTTGGCTGGGACGGAGGGATTCGAACCCCCGAATGCATGGACCAAAACCATGTGCCTTACCACTTGGCGACGTCCCAGTATTTGATTTTGCTCATTGATTTTAACTCAATCTACTCTGTTAATCAAATTTTGCGGTATACTGAAATGGTTATGCCTGTTGTGGACATGCGTCAATTTAATAAACGATCAAGCAAAAGAGTGAAACATCGCAGAAAGTGGCTTTTGCTTATCGGGTGTGCGCTTGTGATATTTGTATTAGTGACTCAGTTCATGTCTCGCGATAGTCGTCAGAATGTTACAAAGCCATCGAATAATGAACAGCGTAATCTACCGAGCAGTACTGTACCGAATACCGGTGCTGTTATGAAATTTACAGGGGAACAGTTCAAAGAACTTGCTCGCTCGGTGAAGTATCCAAATACTCAATTGTTCTTGGAGCCGCCATACATAACTGGCGATAGTGTTGCGGATGCGCGGATTAGAAAGCTGGCTGAAGAACGTGGATATGTGATGACTAGTATTCCGGAGACATCGATTGAAAAGATTAATGAACCACGTCTAGAGAATGATGATTTGCTTCAGCCACTAGCAGCGATCGCATGGCGTGATCTTAAAGCAGCAGCAAGACGAGACTCTATTCCGTTGACACTTATTTCTGCGTATCGATCGCCTGAATACCAGAGAAACTTGTTTATGGGGCGACTTAAGTCTCTTGGTGTAACAACAAGTCAGATCGTATCCGGAGATGCAGACGCAAAGATCAATACAATACTCAGCCAGGCGGCGGTACCTGGCTATTCTAGACACCACACTGGATACACAATTGACCTTTGGTGTGAAGATGGTAGTAGTGCTTTTCTTTCAAGCAAGTGTTTCGACTGGATTAGTAAAGATAATTACTATAATGCCAAAATAACTGGTTGGATACCAAGTTATCCTGATGGAGCTGGCTCTCAAGGACCAGAGCCAGAGCCTTGGGAATACGTCTGGGTTGGTAAAGAGCTAGTAGTGAATTGATGCTAATGCTTGCCTAGAGTAGGTGTTTTGCTCTAAAGTTCATAGCATAATGGCAAAAAGACAAGAGCGCAATGTCGCTGATTTTATTGTACCCCTGGAAATGAATGGTTTGCAGGGTCGTATGTTACGACTTCCGTCGTCCAAAAATAAGAAAAAAGAAATTTTATTTGTGTACGGACATCACTCTTCACTAGAGAGGTGGTGGGGAGTTGTGCAGGATTTGAACAAATATGGTGCTGTAACGATGCCAGATTTACCCGGCTTTGGTGGCATGGAAAGTTTGTACAAGATTGGTGAGAAGCCCAATATCGATACCCTAGCAGACTACCTAGCTGCTTTTATCAAGTTGCGATATAAACGCAAGCGCGTGACGATTGTTGGTCTGTCTTTTGGGTTTGTGGTGGTAACTCGTATGTTACAACGGTACCCCGACCTTGTCGGACGCGTGGATACATTAATCAGCGTGGTTGGTTTCTCGCATTATCAAGATTTTACATTCAGTCGTACTCGCATGATGTTTTACAAACTCGCCGCCAAAACCGTGTCATTTCGCTTGCCGGCGATTTTCTTTCGCAATGTATTGTTGCATCCACTGGTATTGCGTATAGCATACGCAAGGACACATAATGCTAAGGATAAGTTCAAGGACGTAGATGATGCGGACTTTAAAAAGGTTATGGATTTCGAGGTTCAGCTTTGGCATGCGAACGATGTTCGTACACATATGTTTACGACATCCGAGTTTCTCAAGCTGGATAACTGTCAGAAGCGTATAGACCTGCCACTTCATCATGTAACTGTTCAGGCAGACAGGTACTTCGACAATCATACAGTAGAGCAACACATGCGTGTAATTTTTGGTGATTTTACGGAGTACCGTTCTAGGATGGATGGCCATGCGCCAAGCGTTGTTGCAGATATGAAATCTGCAGCACCGCTCATTCCCGCTAAGTTACGCACACTCTTGAATAAGAGCTAAAGCAGGATTTGCTATAATACCTGATAATGTTTGTTTCAATTTGCTGGTATTGTAGATGAAGATTGGTTTAGTTTGTCCATACAACATAGGCTTAGGTGGCGGTGTTCAAGAATGCGTGATGGCTACGCAGGTAGAATTAAAGAAACGTGGTCACGAAGCATATATTATCACTCCAAGGTCACGTGCTGTGCGAGATAATCCACCCAAGAATACAATCTTGGTTGGTGCAGGCACCGATGTACGATCCCCCTTCTCTACCACTGCTCAGATTTCTGCCAGTGTAAACCCAGAAGAACTAGAAAGAATTATCGATGAATACAGATTTGATATTCTTCACTTTCATGAGCCGTGGGTACCGATGCTGTCGCGACAATTATTGAGCAAAAGCAAAAGCATTAATATTGCTACATTTCATGCTCGTATGCCTGACGGTGTGATGACTAAAACCATCGAAAAAGTTATCACGCCATATACCAAATCTATCCTGAAATCATTTGATGCTTTGACGGCCGTATCGGAACCAGCTGCTCAATATGTGCGGAGTCTCACTGACCAGAGTATCAAGATAATTCCAAATGGGGTAAATCTAAAGAAATATAGACCTCTTCGAGCTGGAAAGCTATCAGATAAGACGATTTTATACATCGGTAGGCTCGAGCGACGTAAGGGGGTCAATCACTTGATCGATGCTTTTGCACGACTAGGTGATGCGGATTGTAGATTACTTATAGCAGGCAATGGTCCAGATCGTGAAAAGCTAGAAAACCAAGTTCGGCTTCGAAATTTGGGCAATGTGGAGTTTTTGGGATATGTAGAAGAATCTGAAAAGATTCGTCTGCTTCGTGAGGCGAGCGTGTTCTGTTCTCCGGCAATATATGGCGAAAGTTTTGGGATTGTGCTCCTTGAGGCTATGGCTTGTGGCACGCCAACTGTCGCTGCTAATAATCCAGGCTATGTGTCGGTTATGCAGGGTCGTGGTCTTATATCCTTGATTGAGCCGACGGATACCGACCAGTTTGCAAGGCGATTGGCGTTGATGTTATATGACAAAGAGCTTGCCGCTCTTTGGCGAAAGTGGGCTACGAATTACGTCAAGCAATTTGAGTATGCTACAATCGTTGACCAATATGAATCTATTTATAAACAGTTTGTAATGCAGTCATGAAAATTGGCTTTGTACTAGACGATAGTTTGGACAAAACCGACGGAGTTCAGCAGTATGTTCTAACTCTGGGGCAATGGTTGTCAAATACCGGTCACGAAGTGCATTATATTACTGGTCAAACAAACCGGACCGATATTCCAAATATTCATAGCCTGAGCCGAAATATGGGAGTACGTTTTAATCAGAACTATATGACCACGCCCTTGCCTGCAAGTCGCCGAAAGATTAAGCAGTTACTATTGGAGCAGCATTTTGATGTATTGCATGTCCAGATGCCGTACAGTCCATTTTTGGCTGGACGTGTTATAAAATGTGCGCCAAAGAACACGGCGATCATCGGCACTTTTCATATACTGCCATACTCCAGGCTAGAATCACTAGCTACGAGATTGCTGTCTATCATATTGTATGGTTCTAGGAAAAGATTTGATCGCGTGCTGAGCGTATCGAAGCCTGCAGCAGAGTTTGCCTTGTCATACTTTGGTCAGGTGAGTAGTGTAGTACCCAATGCAGTGGACGTACGGAGATTCTATCGTGGCAAGAAGATCTGGCAACGATCAGATGGTAAGCTTACTATTGTGTATCTTGGTAGGTTAGTGGAACGCAAAGGCTGTATGTATTTGCTAATGGCTTTAAGGGAGCTAAAAAAACAAAAAGCGTTGAAGGACGTTCATGTCATCATTGCTGGCAAGGGCCCTTTGTTGTCGAGCTTGCAGAAGTTTGTTCGAGACAATAGATTAACTAAGCTGGTCAAATTCGTTGGTTATGTTTCCGAAGAGGACAAACCCGATATTCTTGCATCTGCAGATATCGCTGTATTGCCAAGTATAGGTGGTGAGAGCTTCGGAATTGTACTAGTAGAGGCTATGGCTGCGGGTGCAGATGTTGTGATTGCCGGTGACAATACAGGGTATAGAACTGTGATGACTGGTCACGGAGATCAGTTAATTGATCCGACCAAGACCACAGAATTTGCAGACTTATTGAAGGAATTCATATCAAGCAAGAATGCCCGCAAAAGTGCAAAGAAGTGGCAGGCTCAACGCGCCAAACAGTATGATGTAGAAAATGTCGGCAAACAAATACTTAAGGTTTATCAGCAGGCGTTGAAATCAAAATTTAAAATGAGATAATTACCTACAGTAGATGAGGAAAGTATGATGTTAGATTGGCTGAAGAAAGAAAAACACGCACAAATTGAACTAACTGTGTCAAATCGCACGGTATTGCGTGTCATTATACTTGTAGTGGCATCATTTTTGGCACTGGTTGCCGTCCGTCAGGCAGCACATGCTTTGACTCTTATATTTATTGCCATATTTTTGGCCCTGGCTTTGAATGCGCCAGTAAATTGGATTGCTATTAAGTTGCCAGGCAAGATGCGTGGCAACCGTAGTCTAGGTACTGGAGTTTCATTTGTAATAATCGTAGCCCTTTTGGGCGGATTTTTGGCTAGTATTGTCCCGCCTTTGGTCAGACAGACGAGTAGCTTTATCGGAGCAGCTCCAGAGTTAGTTGACGATCTCAGAGATGAGAACAGTAGCCTAGGTCAATTTATTCGACGGAATCATCTGGAACAGCACGTTGATACATTTTCTGAAGAGCTAGACGATAAACTTCAAGGTGCGGGCGGCAAGGCTCTTACGACGGCGTCAAAAGTCGGTGGTAGTGCATTTTCTACTCTTACTGTCTTAGTGCTGACATTTATGATTTTGGTAGAAGGCCCGCTTTGGCTACAGATCTTTCGTAAACTCGTGCCAGTAGAGGAGCGTGAACACGTAGATTTTCTGATTGGTGATATGTACAAGGTTGTGCGTGGCTATGTCAATGGACAAGTACTTTTGGCAGCAACTGCAGCTATTTTAATATTGGTACCGTTGTTTGTGCTAGAGATCAGTTACCCGATTGCCCTTATGGTAGTGGTGTTTGTTTGTGGGCTTATTCCAATGGTAGGGCATTTTATTGGTGCCACCATAGTTACTGCGGTTGCGCTATTTACTTCACCAATAGATGCGCTGATAATCTTGGGGTACTACATATTGTACCAACAGATAGAAAATTACGTCATACAGCCAACTATCCAGGCCAACTCAACCAACATGTCACCGCTACTGGTATTTATATCAGTGATTATCGGTGTTAGTTTTGGTGGCATACTCGGCGGTCTGGTAGCAATTCCGGTAGCAGGCTGTCTAAGAGTTGTACTGTTGGATTATTTGAATAGCCGTAAATATCTAGAAAATGGTCTACCTGTCAAATCAAGTACTAAGTAGCGAAGCCACGACAATAAGTATATGTAGTGAGAAGCTCAAGCAAGGTTATAAAAGCTAAAGTCTGTGCCATATTGTCCCCTTCGGAGTGTCTTTGATGCCGATGCCTTGTTTCTCTAGCTGATCTCGTAGCTCATCGGATTTTTTCCAATCCTTGGAGCTGCGAGCTGATAGACGTTCAGTGATTAACTGTTTTTGCTCGCTAGTGATATCGTCCGTAAGTAGATTAATTCCAAACACCGAGTTGATTGTATGTAGTGTTTTGTCAGAAGGCATAGAAGTAGTGGATTCTAGTTTATCAAAATAGTTGTCGATCAGTGCTATAGCTTGAGGGGTTGCTAGATCATTTTGCAAGGTTTCAATCAGTCCACTAGAAATATCCTGTTCATCATTTTGGACAACATCTGGTTGCCATTTGAGATCGGCTACGCTTTGCCAGTGGCGTAGCCGGTTTTGTGCGGCTTTTAGATTCTCCCAGGTAAAGTTGCTCTGATGGCGATAATGAGATTGTAAAATCATGAGGCGGAAGGCCAGAGGTTCGATGCCCCTCTCTTTAATATCTTGCAGGGTGTAGAAGTTGCCGAGTGATTTGCTCATTTTCTTGCCTTCGACTAACAAATGTTCGTTATGAATGAAGTATTTGGCGTATGTATCGCCCTTGCCGGCTGTGCTTTGTGCAATCTCGTTCTCATGATGCGGGAATATGAGGTCAATTCCACCTGTATGAATATCGAACGGTTGACCCAGGGCGCTTGCGCTCATGACCGAACACTCTATGTGCCAGCCTGGTCTACCCAGTAGATTTTGACCATCTAGTTCGAAGTCCCATGCCGGTTCATCTGCTTTGCGAGTTTTCCATAGAGCAAAGTCCTGAGCTGTTTCTTTGTCATATTCGTCATTGTCAATTCTAGAAGCCGAAGAAGCACTCAAGTCTAGCTCCAATAATTGTCCATATTTCTTGCCACTATTAATATATTTTTGTATCGAGAAATAGACACCATCATCAGCGATATAGGCGAACCCGTCGCTGTGTAGTTCAGTAATTAGTCTACGCATGCCTTCGATACTGTCAACCGCACTGATGAATTGCATCTGAGATATGTCACATCCGATTGCAGCCATATCGTCTAGAAAGATCTGCTTGTATTCATCGGTTAGTTTAGTTAACGCTTCCTCTGGCGATAGAGCTGGATAGCGTTCAGCGCTTCGGCGAATGGTTTTATCATCAACATCAGTAAAATTCATAATATGCCGTACCTCATAGCCACTGGCTCTAAGTACGCGCCGTAACGTATCAGCAGCTATGAAGGCGCTAAGATTGCCGATGTGAATATGATCATAAACAGTTGGTCCACACGAATACATCCGCACCTGGGCGGGATCTAATGTTTGGAATTCGTCAATCTTGCGTGATAAGGTATTGTATAGTTTCATAATATTAACTCTCTCTTGACTCTTGTACGTTAGCTATTGTAGCGAGTAATTTACTAGTTTGTTCTGTACATTCTGCGATGACTTGAGCAGGAGTTTTACTTGACAAAATCTTGAACCCAGCGGCGTATTTATGTCCGCCACCCCCAAAATGCTCGGCTAATTGGCTGGCAATAGGCGCGTCAGAATTGCAACGAATACTTGCAGTAATGCGTCCATCAGAATAGCTTTTGACAGCAACTGAAATCCGTACTCCCTGAGTCTGTAGGTGTTCTGGTTGTATAAGTGCGTTCGGGTTGTATAGCGGACTGTATTTGGTGATATCGTCTTGTGGAATATGAACTAATGCGAGTTGACCATCGACATCCAATATAGTCTGTTCAATCAATTTGGCCTTGTAGCGCAAGATTTCGGGGTGCATTTTGGATATTTCGCGGCGTTTTTCCTCTAGGATTGGTCGATCAACACCGAGATCTGTCAGGTCTGCCATGATGCGGTAAGTTTGTGCGGTTGTCAAATTGTTACTCAGGCCTTGAGTATCGCCAAGGATAGCTGTCATTATGTATTCGCCAGAGATTATATCTATGGGCCAGTCTAGTTCTTTGGCCAAATTATAGATCAGTTCACCAGTTGACGAAACGGTGTCATCTGTAAGATTTACGGTAGCAAAAGGAATTATGTTATTTACCTCGGTGTGATGATCGAAAATTATACATGGTTTACTAGCGACCCAATTTTGCTGATTGGTTTGCTGTAGTTTATCGAATAATGTAATCGTACTGGCGTCAACTATAATGCTCAGGTCAAAATTGTGGGGCAGTTCGGTGCCTACTCTGTCCCAGCCTGGCAAATACTTCAGATAGCCTGGGATATCGACACCGCAGTACAGGCTCACAGATTTTCCCATCTCTCCCAATATTTGTTCTAGAGCGAGGGCAGATCCTAGGCTATCTGCATCAGGGTTGTCGGCTTGCAGTACAACAATACTGTTTGCATCATTAATGAACTGTTGTAGTTCTTGTTTCATTAACTTTAGTATATCAGAGTATCAGATGCTAAAGCTGTGTCCTACCCTCTAAGGCTCGACCTAGAGTAATTTGGTCGGCGTATTCTAGGTCAACTCCAACGGGCAGACCTCTGGCTAGGCGAGATATTTTGACATCTCGGTCACCGATTTGTTGCTGAATGTAAAGCGCAGTAGATTCACCTTCGACACTTGCGTTGGTGGCGAGGATAATTTCTGTAACTTTGTCGTCGTCAATACGCTGGATGAGTTCTTTGATGTGCAATTGTTCTGGACTTATACCGTCAATTGGCGAAACCAAGCCTCCTAACACATGGTAGGTGCCTTTGTACTGTGCAGTATTTTCGAGGGCAACAATGTCGAAAGGTTCGGCAACTACCGCTACAATTTGCTTGTCACGTGAAGGGTCGGTGTATAGGTCAGAGAGTTCTTTGCCACTTTCAGTCAGGGCAAAGGTTTTTTTGCAGTATGCAATGCCTGCATGGAGTGCAAGCAGTTTGCTGGCCAACAGTTGCGGTGCTCCAGATGTGTTTTTTAGCATAAAGTAAGCGTATCGTTCAGCGGTACGTGGCCCAACACCAGGCAAAACACCAAACGCTTCAATCAATGCCGTGAGTGACGGTGGTAAAACTTGAGCCACAAGCTTATCCTAGCCTAGGCCAAGTTCGCTGAGTGCGCCCATGAATGGCTGCATCTTTTCAGCGGCAATCTTTTGGCTTTGCTGGATTGCGTCTTTGACTGCATCTTCAACCCATCTTTCAAGCTGATGGATGTCATCTAGGTCTACTTGGTCTGGGTCGATGTGGATTTTTTTGATTTTTTGTTCTCCCGTAATCTCCACTCTTACTGCTCCGTCACCTTGTTCGGCGGTTATGACCATTTTTTGAAGTTCTTTCTGAAGTTTTTTTACTTGCAGTAGCATTTTTGCTTGGTCGAATCGTCCCATATTATTTCCTCGTATATTCTACATTATTTAGCTAATTATTGATGTAATCTTGAAAATCATTAAGTATCACACCTTGCCCTAGTGTCTTGGCTATTATTCATTGTAACAGAGGTTTTCATTCTGCTCTAGTTGATTTTTTGCGAAAAAACGACTTTGGTTTCTGGTGCATTTGGCCAGGCAATGAAGTATTGATGCAAGCCATTGTACGAGGTGATCAGTACTACTAGTGTCATTAGCACAGTACCGATTGTTCGAGCAAAAGGATTGCGTGGAAAAACCGTAAACCATTGTTGCAGGAGCAATGCTATGCCCGCTGCTACCATTAAGTAGATAAAAGGTGTCAAGATCGAGGTAGTTACAGGCCCTTGTATACTAACGAGCGCTCCACCAAATATGAATACAAAGAGTGTAAACCATGTTCTGTCTAGTCGGCGTTTCTTTGTATAGGCATACAAACCGATTGCAAACATTGCCGTCGAGAATATGTTGAGCAAAGGTAATCTACCGAGCCATATTTCCGGATTGTTCGGCCCTTGATAAAAGAGCTGGACAGGAATGTTTAAGAAGTTTTTGCCCACAACATCTAGCGTTGGTAACGTTTGCGGTATGCCAAAGTAAGTTTTTACCAAGTCTGGTTGTTTAAATAATGTCCAACCAATCGGCGCTAGTGCTAATATAATCAGTATACTTATAGCAGTCAGTAGAAACGGATTATGCTTTTCTAGTCGATCAGCTAGTTGAATGATTTGCCATAGTACTGCAGGAATTACTATCCATATCATACCTGGCACATAAAGTAGCATGGTGACTACAAATGCACTGACTAGCAATGAAAGTATGCTAGCGTGTGATTTGCGGATCCAGGTTACGCAGGCGATAGCTATAAATAGCAAGAAGTACATACTGGCGTCCGTACCTAGTCGGCCAATGTTCAAAAACCAGCTAGATGTACCAAGAGTCAGTGTTCCCAGAATGGCAATACGTGACGAGTACCAGTGTTTTAAGACATAGAAGAAGCAGCCAAGCGTTATTGCGCCCAGTAAAGCACTGGCTGAACGAACGCCCAGCGGACCAGGCAAGAGTTGCTGTGTAGCAAACTGCAATATTTTGTGCGGTAGTCCAATGGGGTTATTGATGATCTGATGGATTGTCTGTGAGCTTGTTGCCTGTGCAACTTCATTGGTGCTTAGTCCCGGCAATAGGGTAGCTTGACCAACCCAAAGCACGGAAACGATTAGTGTACATACAAAAAAACTTATTAAAATCCTAGACCATTGTGCAGAGAACCAATTTCCCACTTTTTTCATCTTGAGTTTAAGTATAACATTTGGCGTCTTAAGTTGCAGTACTATGCATCAAACGGTGTGTGGATTCTATCGACATCTGTAATGCGTTGTTTTTCTCGGTCAAAATATAGCTCTATGTTGCCAACCTCACCATGGCGGTGTTTGCGTATGTGGACTTCTAGGATATTTTGCTTGTCGGTTTCTGGATTGT
>WBZM01004320.1_pt1 | contig 10421 bp, 9 predicted proteins | sample 5204271 | NCBI WGS metagenome assembly WBZM01 (sample SAMN12344346, study PRJNA552823) | activated sludge metagenome | biome: Activated sludge suspended growth; feature: Nitrification reactor; material: Wastewater; isolation source: activated sludge from nitrification reactor of wastewater treatment... | reverse complement strand
ATCTTTGCGCAACTGCTGCAGGTGATCGACGCCCACCGCACACCCGGGCTGATGGCCTGAGCAGACGCCGGCGGCGGGCCGGGTGGCGAGCCGCCGGTTTGCCTACCCCCCGATAACCGCCAGGGCATCGTGATACGGGTAACCGAGGTCTTCGGCCACCTCGCGACAGGTAAGCTTGCCGAACGCGACGTTCAGGCCATTGCGCAGATGCTCGTCGTCCTCGAGGGCCCGGCGCCAACCCTTGTCGGCGATCTGCAGGGCGAACGGCAAGGTCGCGTTGTTCAGCGCATAGGTGGACGTGCGCGGGACGCCGCCGGGCATGTTGGCCACACAGTAGTGCACCACATTGCCCACCATGTAGGTCGGATCGGCATGCGTCGTGGCTCTTGCGGTCTCGCAGCAGCCACCCTGGTCGATGGCGACGTCGACGATCACCGAACCCGGCTTCATCGCATCGACCATGTCGCGCGTGATCAGCTTCGGCGCCGCGGCACCGGGGATGAGCACGCCACCGATCACCAGATCGGCGCGCAGCACCTGCTGCTCGACATTGTCCCGGTTCGAGAAGACGGTCATCACGCGTGCGCCGAGCACGTGATCGATGCGGCGCAGGACATCGATATTGCGGTCGATAACCACCACCTGGGCACCGGTACCGACAGCAACCTGCGCGGCGTTCGTGCCGACGACACCACCACCGAGGATGACAATCCGCGCCGACGGCACGCCGGCAACACCGCCCAGGAGGATTCCCATGCCGCCGTGCGCCTTCTCGAGGCAATAGGCACCGGCCTGGATCGACAGGCGGCCGGCGACTTCCGACATCGGCGCCAGCAGGGGCAGACCGCCGCCAGGCTGGGTAACGGTTTCATAGGCGATGCACACCGCGCCGCTGGCGACCAGATCAGCGCACTGCTCGGGATCGGGAGCGAGGTGCAGATAGGTATAGAGGATCTGTCCCGCGCGCAGCATCGCCCGCTCTGCTGCCTGCGGCTCCTTGACCTTGATGATCATTTCCGCGCTGGCAAAAATCTCCCCCGCGGTGGACGCGATGCTCGCGCCCGCTTTCTGGTAGACCTCGTCGGTGGCACCGATACCTCGGCCGGCACCGGTTTCAACCGTCACCTGATGACCATGGGCGACCATCTCCCGCACCGATGACGGAGTCAGGCCAACGCGATATTCGTGGTTCTTGATTTCCCTGGGTACGCCGATCAGCATCCTCGTCTCCTTGCCAGTAGTCTTGTTTTCGGGCCGCTCATCTTATGCCATTTCCGGGTTGCCCGCGTCTTTTTTGCCGAACGCCGCGTGTGCCCGCGGGCAGCATCCTGACCTGCCTTGGCGTCCATCACGTCGATGCCGGCCAGCGGACAATGTTGTTCGGCGCCCTCGCTTGCAGGTACACTGCGGCGTGCGCTGCGCTGCGCTGCGCTGCGCTGCGCTGCCGGTCGTGACGGCGGCAGTCGCCCGAAGCAAACCCGAATCCCGACCGTTGAGAGATTCCACCCGTGTCCGCTTGCCTCCACTCGCTCCGGTTTCCCGCCAGCGGTGACGCCACATGAACGCCGCCGATGTCGACGGCGTCGGTGGCCGGCCACCCGCCGCCGAAAACAGCCGCAAGCTCCCGCCAGCCGCCGCCACCATCGCTGGCGAACTGGCAGGCTTTCGCCGCGACATGCTGCGCTTTGCGGTCCTGCAATTGCGTGATCAGGCGAGTGCCGAAGACGCGGTGCAGGAAGCCATGTTGTCCGCGCTCGAGGGCGCCGACCGCTTCGCCGAACGCGCCAAACTGAAGACCTGGGTCTTTTCGATTCTCCGGAACAAGATTGTCGACATCATCCGGCGGCGGGTGCGCGAGCCGAGCTACCAGGATCCCGAAGAGGAGATCGACGACGCCGATTTCGATCCCTTGTTCAGGAGCAACGGCCACTGGCAGAACGACTCGCGGCCGGCAAGCTGGGGAGACCCGGCGAAGAGTTTTGAGGACCAGCGCTTCTGGATGGTCTTCGATGCCTGCCTGAACCGCCTGCCGGCGGGAACTGCCCGCGTCTTCATGATGCGCGAAATGCTCGGGCTGGAAACCGACGAAATCTGCAGCGAACTGTCGATGAGCAGCAACAACTGCTGGGTCGTGCTGCACCGGGCGCGTATGGGGCTGCGCCTGTGCCTGGATCAACAGTGGTTCATGAGGGGGGACCGGGTCGCATGATGAACTGCCAGCAAGCCGTCAGGCTGATGTCAGACGAGATGGATCGCGGGCTCGCCGGGAGCGAGCGTTTTTCACTGCGTCTTCACTCGCTGCTCTGTGTCGGCTGCCGCAACTACCAGCGGCAGATATCCTTCTTGCGGCAGGCGTGCCGGGCGACGCTGACCGCCGACGTCACACCACCAACAGCGTCGTCGCCAACCCGCGAGTGAGCGGCGCACGGCCGCCCGCGAGCACCTGCCGTCGGGGCCGAGGAAGCGTGTCAACTGCCGACGACTCCGCCATCCCGACGGCGGATGACCAGGGTGGCGGACCGCGGTCGGCCGCCGGTCACCTCGGCGAACTGATTGGCGGGCCAGCCCGAGACAGCCAGCGGTCTGGCCGGATCGGACCGTGCACCGGGGACCTCCCCGGGATGCTGAACATTTACAAACAGGTTGCACGAATCAGGCGTTGCCGTCAGCCCAGTGATCTCGCAGCCTGACGGACCCGTGAGAAAGCGCCGGATCTCGCCGCTGGCAACATCGGCGACGAGCATCTGGTTGTTGCCGATCCGCTGGTAATCCCCGTGGTTCATGAGACGGCCCGGGACGTCGGTCTGAATCCACAGGCGGCCTGCACGGTCGAAAAACAAGCCGTCCGGGCTGCCAAAGGAATCGCCGCGAATGTTGCCTCGCTTGTTCGCGTCGCTATGCTGGGAGTCGCCGCAGAGAACGAAGATGTCCCAGGAAAATCGGCCGGCCGCGGCGTCGCCCGCGTCCTCGCGCCAGCGGATGATGTGACCGAAGGCGTTGTCCGCACGCGGATTGGCGGCGTCGGCAGTTACCCGCTGGCGGTTGTTGGTCAGTGTGCAGTAGACCTCGCCGCTTTGCGGCTGCACGGCAATCCACTCGGGCCGATCCATTTTCGTCGCGCCGACCAGGTCGGCCGCCTGACGCGCCCGGATCAGGACCTCGGCCTGACCGGCAAAGCCATTCGCCTCGTTCAGGCTGTTCTGCCCATGCTGCAGGGCGACCCACTGGCCACGCCCATCAGCCTCGAAACGCGCGACGTATAGCGTCCCGACCTCGAGCCAGCGTCCGCTGTTCGCCGAACTCCCGGCGATGAAGCGATCGCGGGAAACGTACTTGTAGATGTACTCGAACGCCTCGTCGTCACCCATGTACACGACCACCCGCCCATCGCTGGCCAGCGTGACGGTCGCTCCCTCGTGCTTGAAGCGACCGAGTGCCGTATGCTTTACGGGCGGCCAACCAGGCTGCCACGGGTCGACCTCGACTACCCAGCCGAAGCGGTTGGCCTCGTTGGGCTCGCTCGCGACATCGAAGCGGCTGTCGTATTCATGCCAGCGCAGTCCGCTCCCCCCCTCGCGAATCCCGTAGCGCCTCTGCGCCGCCGTCGGTGTCCCCCTGGCGTTGAAATAGCCGTTGAAATTCTCTTCGCAGCTCAGGTAGGTACCCCAGGGCGTTACCCCCATCGCGCAATTGGCGAGCGTGCCGAAAACGACGTTGCCGCGCCGGTCGTCACGCGTGCGCATGTCCACGGCACCGGCGGCCGGACCGTCGATGCGCATCGGCGTGCATGCCGTGATCCGGCGCGCGTAGGCCGAGGGCCTGACAATCTGCCAGCGCAGCTCGCTGCCGCCGCCCCGGAGTTGCACTTCGATCACCGAGATGCCGTGCGCGTTCTGTGACTTGAGCGTCTTGGCATGACTCCAGTCGGCCGTACCGCCAACGTGCAACAGCCCCTCGTCGGTGTACTCGTGGTTGATGCACAGCAGACCGTGCGTCGACGACGGACGGCCATCATTGACGAAAGCAAAGAACTGCATCCCGTCGTGATGCATTCCCGCCTGCTCGGCCTGTTCGGGCGCGCTGTTGCTTGCGTCGCCCCGAAACGCTGGGCCGAGCGAGATCGGATCGCCCCAGGCATACAGCAGCTGGAGCGTGTAAGCCTCGGGCACCCGTACGGCATCGTCAGTCGCCGCGGCAATCGGCCGGAAACCGATCGCTGACCCGCCACCCCCAGCAGCCTGCGCCGGCAGGCCGAAGAACGCCAGCGCGGCGCTACCCAGGCCGGCTTGCAGAATCTGGCGCCGCGTTGCCGAACCGGCCGCACGCGCTCCGAGCAGTTGCTCCAGATGCGGGTTGGCGCTGTCGTTGCTGAGCAAGTCGTCATTCACTGGTTGCTTCTCCTCGGGGTTCGCCGAAAGCCGCAATTATCCCCCTGCCCCCTTCGTCGGTGTGCTCAGAAGCGACCTCCCACTTGGCACGCAAGGCATTCTCTGCCACTTCCTGCCGCCACGTCACAGCTAGCGCGGGCGAGCGGCCACTGGAGGCGGACTCCCTTGCCGGGCACGTTCGCAAGGCATTACGCAACACGGTTGCATTTGACTGGTTAACGAGGCAAGATCCACGTCCCATGCCTAAGCCGAGCCGTGCACCTGTCGTCTGCCCTCACCCCTGATGCCTTCGATTACTCCCCCGACCGTCTCGCCGCGTGTCGTGAGCCGCAACCCGGTTCTCTGCGCCAGCGCCCCGGCGCGCCTGATTTGGGCGGGCGTCGCGCTGGCCCTGTTGTGGACCACGGTCCTCTGGGCGCTCGCTTGAACGCGCCGCTGCCGACCAACGGTCTCGTGCCTGCGCGCGTCCAGCCCATCCTGCGCTTCGAGAACCTGACTCTTGGTTACAACCGGCATCCAGCAGTACATCATCTGCGCGGCGAAGTCGCCGCCGGCAGCCTGCTGGCCATCGTCGGCCCCAACGGTGCCGGCAAGTCGACGCTGCTCAAGGCGATTGCCGGCGAACTGCGGCCACTGCAGGGCCGGATCGAGTTGAACGGCCTCGAACGCCGGCAGATCGCCTATCTGACGCAGTCGACGACCCTCGATAGCAGCTTCCCGATGGTCGTTCATGACTTCGTGGCGATGGGGCTGTGGCGCGAAATCGGGGCCTTCTCCGGACTCAGCCGCACGCAGCGCGGAAACATCGAGCATGCGCTTGGCGTCGTCGGCCTTGCCGGCCTGGAGAGCCGTGCCATAGGCACCCTCTCGGGTGGCCAGTTGCAGCGGGCGCTGTTTGCCCGCGTCCTGCTCCAGGATTCGCCGCTGGTCCTGCTCGACGAGCCTTTCGGCGCCATCGACGCGGCCAGCGTCCGCGATCTGGCGACACTGGTCCGGCGCTGGCACAGCGAAGGACGAACGGTGATCGCCGTCCTGCATGACCTCGAACATGTGCGGCAGGAATACCCCGAGACGCTGTTGCTGGCACGCGAGGTCGTCGCCCGCGGCGATACCGCAAGTGTCCTCAGCGAAGAGAATCTGCTGCGCGCACGCCGCCTCGCCGAGGGGCGCGGCGACGATGCGCACGCTCCGGTCTGTCACGCCGTGGGCACCGTCGAATGATCGACGCGCTGTCCGACATGCCGCTGCTCTCGCCCTTCATCGAATTCGGCTTCATGCGCCGGGCGCTGGCGGGCTGCCTGGCACTGTCGCTCGGGGCGACGCCGATCGGCGTCTTCCTGATGCTGCGCCGCATGAGCCTGGCCGGCGACGCGATGTCGCATGCCATCCTGCCGGGCGCCGCGGTCGGATACCTGCTCGCCGGGCTGTCGTTGCCGGCAATGACGATCGGTGGTCTGATCGCCGGCCTGGCGGTAGCGGTGATGGCCGGCGGCGTCGCCCGCAACACGGTGATCCGGGAAGACACCAGCCTCGCCACCTTCTATCTCCTCTCGCTTTCCGCCGGCGTGTTGATCATCTCGCTACGCGGCAGCAGCGTCGACCTGCTGCATGTCCTCTTCGGCAGCGTTCTGGCACTCGACGACGCCACGCTTCTCCTGCTCGCCGGCTTCACCTCGCTGTCGGTCGTGGCGCTCGCCATCGGGCTGCGGCTGTTCGTCTTCGAGAGCTGCGACCCGGCCTTCCTGGCGCGCATCAGCCGGCTCGCACCGTTGGCCCACTACGGCTTTCTGACTCTCCTGGTCATCAATCTGGTCGCCGGCTTCCACGCACTCGGAACGCTGATGGCGGTCGGCATCATGATTCTGCCGGCAGCGGCCGCCCGCCTCTGGGTGTGCAGTATCGGCCCGCTGTTGCTGCTCGCCGTTTTTACTGCGCTCCTCGGGTCGACCAGCGGCCTGCTTCTTTCCTACTACATCAACGTGCCAGCCGGACCGGCGATCGTCCTGACTCTCGGTGCCCTGTACCTGCTGTCACTGGCCATCGGGCCACTCGCCCCGCTCGCCAGCCGCTGGCGGACGAGCTGGCATTTCGAGCGCTAAACACTCTGGGAGATCGCGCATGTCATCCATCCTCCGGCTTCACCTGCACCGCCTGACGGCCATTGCCCTGCTGGCGCTCGGCATGCTCGTTTCTACCGATCGGACCGCTGCTGCCGATGTGCTGCCGGTGGTCGCCAGCTTCAGCATCCTCGGCGATCTCACACGGCAGATCGGCGGCGAGCGTGTCGAGGTCCACACGCTGGTCGGCCCCGGCGCCGACGCGCACGTCTACCAGCCCACCCCGGCCGACGCGAAGAAGCTGGCGCGCGCCAGACTGGTGATCGTCAATGGTCTGGGTTTTGAAGGCTGGATCGATCGCCTGATCAAGTCCTCCGGCTATCGCGGCAAGCTGGTGGTCGCCAGCCGGGGCATCAAGGCGATCCGCCACGAGCGTGCAGACGTCAACAAGCATGGATCACGTGAGCACGCCCACACCGACGATCTCGACCCGCACGCCTGGCAGGATCTGGCCAACGGCCGCCGCTACGTGGACACGATTGCCGCGGCCCTTGTCGACGTCGACCCCGCCGGGAAAACGGTCTATCAGGCCAACGCCGCCCGCCTGAACCGGGAGATCGGCGCGCTCGACAGCAGGATCCGATCGACCCTCGGCGCACTGCCGGCTGAACGACGCAAGGTGGTAACTTCGCATGACGCCTTCGCGTACTTCGGCCGCGCGTACGGTTTCCGCTTTATCGCTCCGGTCGGCATCAGCACCGATGCCGAACCTTCGGCCGCCGACATCGCAGCAATCATCCGGCAGATCCGCAAGGAGAAGATCAGGGCGATGTTCATTGAAAACATTGCCGACCCGCGCCTCCTCGAACGTATCAGCCGCGAGTCCGGCGCGCGCGTCGGCGGCACCTTGTACTCCGACTCGCTGGCGACTGCCGGCAGCCCGGCCGACACCTACCTCGGGATGATGCGGGAGAATACCCGGACTATCGAGGCCGCGCTCGCCGACTGACGCCGACGCCGGTTCGGCGGCCAGGCTGTCGGTGCGCCCGCGGAGCGACCGGTGACAGCCCGCAAGCTCCCCCGGCCTCCCCGGCAAAAGAACCGGACCGACCTTCGCCGCGGCGGTAGAATTCCCGACAACGGCGAGCCGTCATCATTCCGTCACACAACCGACGCATGATGGCTCGGTCGTTTCGATCCATACCGGCCAAGGAGGCTCCTCATGCAGCGCCTACTGTCACTCCCCGCGCAAGCGACACGCGTCAATTCGCTCGTCTTTTCCGCCGCACTTGCCTTCAGCCCGCTAACCATCGGCGCCGAGGCGGTGGTGAAGATCGACGGCTCGAGCACCGTCTATCCGATTGCCGAAGCCATGGCCCAGGAGTTCCAGCGCGCCAGGCTGCATGAGGTGCACGTCAACGTCGGCGTCTCCGGAACCAGCGGCGGCTTCGCCAAGTTCTGTCGCGGCGAGACCGACATTGCGAGCGCCTCCCGACCCATCCTCAAGAAGGAAATGGAGGCTTGTGCCAAGGCCGGCGTCCGCTATTACGAGATGCCGCTTGCCTACGATGCGCTAACCGTCGTGGTCAATCCACAGAACAGCTTCGTCAATACCCTGAGCGTGGCGGAGTTGAGGAAGCTGTGGGAACCGCAGGCACAGGGCAAGATCACTACCTGGCGGGATCTCAACCCGGCCTGGCCGCCCCAGAAGATCAAGCTCTATGCTCCTGGCGCCGATTCCGGAACGTTCGAGTATTTCACCGAGGTGGTCGTTGGCACGGCAAAGTCGAGCCGCGCCGACGCCACGACCGCCGAAGATCACGCCGTGCTCGTGCAGGGAATCGCCGCCGACAAGGACGCCCTGGGCTATGTGGCTCTCGACTACTACGTCGAGAACCAGCAGAAGCTCAAGGCCGTGGCGATCGGTGACGGCAAGGAGGCCGTCCTGCCGACGATCGCCAACATCCGCAGTGGTGGCTACCAGCCACTCTCGCGTCCGATATTCCTTTATGTCAGTGAAAAGTCGATCGAGAAACCGGCGGTCAGGCAGTTCGTCGACTTCAGCATGAAGAATGCGGCCAGGGTGGTCGAGGAGGTGAACTACCTGCCGCTGCCGCCGCGAGCGTACAGCGAGAACCTTGAACGCATCACGGCCAAGAAGGTCGGCACCGTCTATGGCGGCGAGGACAAGGGGCGCTTGCGGCCCATCGACTCGCTGCAGATCCTCAGGGCACTGATGCACGGTTCGTGACCAACGTCCGCGCAGAAGGCCATTGCCGGCGCTACCAGAGGCCGGCAGCCCTCGTCGTCGCAACCCATCACCCTCACCTGCCACGGAGATTTGTATGTCATCACCCGCCAAGCGGTCCAACGCCGAAGCTCTCAGCGCTGCCGCAGACGAACTGAAACGCCGAAGAGCCGCCGGAACAGCCACGGAGACGCCAAAGCCCAAGCCCGGGAAGCCTGGGAAGGCAAAGAAAGTCAAGACGGTCCGCTGCAGTGTACGGCTGCCGGAAGGTGAATACCGGGAACTCGCGAAGCTCAGGAAGTGTCTTGGCCGCGAGGGAGTCAGCACGAAAAAGGGAAAACTCGTTCGCGCCGGCCTGATGCTGCTCGTCCTGCTTGACCGCACCGACCTGAAAGCGGCGATACGCGACGTGATCGCCCCGGAACCGGCCACCCGCCAGACACCTTAGCCGGCTGCCCGGCCCGCTGCAAGCAATGACGGCGTGAGCCGATGTCATCAAGCTGTCACATGGACAGCACAGAATCCGCTCCGAAGTTGTGATCCCGAGACAATAAGGAGTTCATCATGAATCAAATGTTGCCCAAGGCGGCCGTGCCCGCCATGACATTCCTGGCCGCGCTGTCCTTCGCTGCGTCGGCATCGGCGGCGCCGGCAGTCGTCAAGATCGACGGTTCAAGCACCGTATTCCCGATCACCGAGGCCGTCGCCGAGGAGTTTCAGAAAGCCAAGAGAGGCGCCGTCAATGTCACCGTCGGCATCTCCGGAACCGGGGGCGGCTTCAAGAAATTCTGCCGCGGCGAGACCGACGTGGCCAACGCCTCGCGGCCGATCCTGAAGAAGGAAATGGATGACTGCGCCAAGGCCGGCATCCGCTACTACGAAATGCCTATAGCGTATGACGCACTGACGGTGATGGTCAATCCGCAGAACGCGTTCATCAAGAGCATGAGCGTCGCCGAGCTCAAGAAGATCTGGGAACCGGGTGCGCAGGGCAAGATCAATAGCTGGAAGGACGTCAACCCGGCGTGGCCGGACCAGAAGATCAAGCTCTACGGTGCTGGGTCGGATTCCGGCACCTTCGATTACTTCACCGAGGCGATTGTCGGCAAGGCCAAGTCGAGCCGCGGTGACTACACCGCGTCGGAGGACGACAACGTCCTGGTGCAGGGAATCTCCGGCGACAAGGGTGCGCTCGGCTACTTCGGCTTTGCCTACTACATCGAGAACCAGAAGAAGCTGAAGGCTGTTGCCATCGACGGTGGCAAGGGACCGGTAGCACCGACGCCCGAGAACGTCGACAACGGCTCGTACCAGCCTTTGTCACGGCCGATCTTCATCTACGTCAGTGAGAAGTCGCTGGAGAAACCGGAGGTCAAGGAGTTCGTCGAGTTCTACATGAAGAGCGCCGCGCCACTGGTCAAGGAAGTGAAGTACATCCCACTGCCCGCCAAGGCCTACACCGGCAACCTCGAACACCTCGCCAAGAAGAAGCTCGGCACCGTCTTTGGCGGCCAGAATGAGGTCGGCCTGACCATCGAACAGTTGATGAAGCGCGAAGCTCAGCTCTGAGCCGGCGTCACCGACCCCGTGAACCGGAACGGCCATGCGGGTGATCAGGCCGCTCCACCCCAATTGACGTCGTCCAGGGCTCGAACGATGAGCAGCATTCCCTTGAAACCCCTTTCGCCACCGTTGCTGGAAGCGGCCGCCGGCCAGCGGCCGGCGGCC
>WBZM01004319.1_pt1 | contig 10423 bp, 14 predicted proteins | sample 5204271 | NCBI WGS metagenome assembly WBZM01 (sample SAMN12344346, study PRJNA552823) | activated sludge metagenome | biome: Activated sludge suspended growth; feature: Nitrification reactor; material: Wastewater; isolation source: activated sludge from nitrification reactor of wastewater... | reverse complement strand
GAGCTGCCCAACGGCGGCGCGCTGGCGCGGCTGCCCGACGGCCGCGGCGGCTTCGGCGCGCCGCAGTTAGTAACCATCACCGCCCCGGCCCGGCCGGCGACTGTGCCACCGCCGGCGCTGCCCGCCCCCGCTCCGCAGCCGGCCCCCCTGCCCTCTCTGGCCGGAGCACACGTCCTCATCGTTGGCCCGACGACGACGGGCAAGTCCAACGTCCTGCGGCAGGTGGCCAAGGGACTGGCCGGCAGCGCCGTCTACGCCATCGATACCAACTACCGCCCGGGCGCGTGGCCGGCCACGGTGCGCGAAGTGGTCGGCGCGGCCGGCGACTACGACCGGGTGGCCGACCTCATGGCCTGGCTGGACGGCGAACGCCGCAGTCGCATAGCTCGCTATGCGAAGGGTGACGCGCGGTTCGATCCGGTCACGCTCATCATGGACGAGCAATGGGAGCTGGCCAACTTCGTGCCCACGCCGGCGATGGCCGCCTGGAAGGCAGTCGTGCGCCAGGGGGCGAAGTACGGCATCTACGTCGTCATGGCCACCCACTCCCTGCTGGTCAAGGAGATGGGGCTGGAGGGCGAGTCGTCGGTGATCGAGAACTTCCAGCACCGCATCTACCTGGGCCCCTTAGCCGTCGAACGCTACCCGGCGCTGGACGGCACGGAGCGGCCGGCGATCTACATGCGCGGCGGCAGCCGCCGGGCCACGCCGATCGTCATCCCCTACCACCCCGAAGAGGATCCGCGGTCGCCGCAGTTCCGCGTGCCGGCGGTCCTGCCGGCGGTCAATAGTGGGTTGTACTGGGGCAACAGTTCGGCCCTGGCCGATGGCCTGTTCGGCCGCAGCGACGAAGTGCTCGTTCCCCCTGCTCCGGTCGTCGAGCGGCCGGTCGATCCGCGCGCCGACGGCCTGATGACCTCACGCGGCTGGGTTGGGCCGCTGGAGGTGGGCAAGATTCTGGAGGCCCACGCGGCCGGGCTCCCCCACTACAAGATCGAGATTGCCGCCTTCGGTTACAACGAGCAGGGCCGGCCGCGCTGCAACGGGGCCTTCTACCAGCAGGTGGAGGAAGTGCTGGCGTTCTACCGCCTTTCTACCGGTTCTACCAGTTCTACCGGCTCTACCACGCCGTAGAGGGCCGGTAGAGACGTTCTACTGGCGCTTTGGGGCGCGGTAGAGCGGTAGAAAGCGCCGGGGGGGGGTAGCATATGCTACCCCCCGCCCTATTCAGGCGGATCGGTGATGGCGAGTTTGATCGGTCCCTGATCAGCCGCCGGATCGGCATTGCGCAGCCAGATGGTATCCTCTTCGATGTGGACGATCATGAAGGTCTGAGCGGCCACCTCACCGCCGTTGCCGTTCAGCGCGACCGGCGGCATCAGCTCCAGCATTTGACCTTTCTTCAGCTTAATGACCGTCTTGGGCGCGCCGGCTCCCGGCCGTGGGCCGCCGTGGGTGAACCCGCCCTTGGGCTTGTGTGGCATGGTGATGCTCCTGGTATGCGTGTATCTTGATTATCATTATGAATCAAGAGGGCCGGGTTGTCAACACCAGTTCGTCGCGTAGACAAGCTTTGCGCCTTGCCTGGGATCGCGCTCCTTCTGCCAGACGAACCAGGCCGTTGTGGTGGAATCGGTGCGGCCGTTGCCGGTGAAGCTCGGCCGCGGCTGGCTGAAGACGATCAGGTGGCTCATGTAGGGGGCCATGTCTCTCAAGAGTTGAGCCCGTTTGCGCGTCGGCTCCAGGTAGGTCAGCCGTAGCAGCATGGCTACACCCTGGCGAGCCTTTTGCCACGCCAGACGCACGAACTGATCGGCCTGGTTGAAGGGCGGATTCGTGACAATCCAGTCAGCGGGCACGGCCCAGATGGCTGCACTAGCGTCCGTTGCGTCCTCATGATAGCGCGTCGGCATTGTGGCATCGATGTCGTTGGTGATCACTCCGGTTACGCCTGGATGAGCGCGGAGAACGTCAGCGATCTTGCCCTCGGCCGCGCAAGGTTCGATGACGGTCCCGCAGATCTGCGGCAACTCCTTGAGCAAGGCCAGCGTGAGCGCGGTTGGGGTTGGGTAGTGGTCGTTGGCGTGGCGGGTGGCCATGAGGTTTTACTTCGTGGTTGGGTAAGGGGAAGTTGGCGACTGGCTCGGGTACGTCTCCTCTATGTAGCGCTGCCGTTCTTCCAGGTCAATCCGGTCGGCGACTTCCTGCCATGAGGTCTGGTAGGTGTCCAGAAAGATGGCGGCGATGGTCGTGAGTCTCAGGTCGTGCGGCAAGCCCATGACCATATCGTCCCCTTCAGGATCAAGAACGATCATGGTGTGGTCATGGCGATGGTTCAGCCATTGAATGAAGAGAGCGATCTCGGCATCGTCCTGGCCGTGTTGGGCCTGGACCTGGAGGTTGGCATAGTTGCACCATTCGGTAGTGATGCTGTAGCGGCCGTCGTCAAGGATAACAGCGGCCAGCTGGTTCCAGGTATTGCTTTCGATGACAACGGTAGCCCGGATTGGCGTGGGCATGATTGTTTGATTCTCCCTTGACGTACTCCCCCCTGCCCTGGTAGCGGGAGCACGGCAAATGTCTACTCGGTCTCCAGTTCGTAGCCGGCTTCCCAGGATTCTGTACCGTCATCGCCGGTGATGTCGATGGTGTAGGTGGTGCGGCGAATATGTTGGGCGCGCAGGGCGACCGTGCGGCCGTCGGGCAGAGTTAACTGGGTGATCCCAAGCCGCTCGAGGTAGGCTTTGAGATTGCCAGCGCACTCGAACTCTGGGAAGAGCGGGCCATTCTCGATCTGGTCAATGTGGTAGAGGACATCGGCGATGATGTCTGGGGTGACGGCGGGGCCGGATGGTTCGGACGTGTCGTCTTCCTCCCAGTCGTCGATGGGCACGGGAATGTTGCCGGTGCGTTCCTCGCCGTAGGCGTAGCCAGTTTCAAATGCGTCGGCGCAGGTCTGGCAGAGATAGGTGGGCCGGTTGTAGGTGTTGCGGTAGACGTGGGTGGCTTCGGTGTCGCAGTTCCAACAGTAAGCCATTGTTGTTCGCTCTCCGTTTATAGGCTGTCTTGCGGCTCTGCGTTGAGCCAGTTATGAATTTCGCGCCAGGTAGCGATCTCGTGCTCGTTGGTAGTCAGCTTGCCAACAGGATGGCTCAGGCTCTCGTCCGGGTGAATTTCAACGGAGATTTGACGGACTCCGCGCTCGTTCTCAGTCGTTTGCACGATCACGAAGCAGCCCAAGGCGATGATGGGTACCGCCGACTGGTCGCCGAGTTGAAGATAGCCGGCCGAGTTATAGCTCAGGTCGTCACCCGTGTATTTGGCGTAGAGGGCGATGCCGGCGGCGATGGTCTCTTCGGTTTCTTCGCTGTTGTAGATGGCGTGATTGGGTGTTGTCATGTCGGCACGCTAGAAGTCCAGCCACCGGTCGCCGTCGTCCATGACGAGGCTGGCCCCATGGGCCGAGATGTGGATGCTTGCGCTCGGTTGCTCGTGGGCCGGTAGAGGCCCAACTGAGGCAGCCGTGAAGGTAATGCGCCCGGAGCCATCGCCGAAGAGCTGGCTCAGGTAGTCGAGAAAGGCGGTAGCCGGCGTTTCGTAATCGGCCGGGGCGATACCCGCACTCAGGGCGTTCAGGATGTCTTCGGCTTCGATGTGGGCGGCGTTGTCGTAGATGAAGTCAAAGCTCTCTTCATTGCCATAGGTGATGAAGAGCCGGTCGCGTGTGTAGAGCGTGGCATGGAATTGGGCGATGGTGTCGTCTGGGATAGCGTGCTCGCATTCCAGAGCTTTCAGGACTTGTCTGATCGGTTCGACGCAGGTCGCGCGGCGGGCCCGCAGAACTTCTTCATCAATGACCGCGAGTTGGGGATCGTTTTCGTAGCCGCTCCGGCAGTAGTCGCTAAAGATGACAAGGGCGTAGTCGTGGGTACTGGATTGGGCGTTCATGGCTTGGTTGGTGGTAACGAACACTCCTCTTTTGTCTGCAACTGGGGTGCAGTAACAGGATGCCTGCCGTCGTCTATGGGACTACGACGTCAGGGATGAGACCTAGTTCGTCTACGAGAGACAGGTAACAGGCCGGGTAGCGGCGACACGTTGCGGTGTGGGGGCAAGCGACAGGTACCAACTCAGAATTGTCTGTGCTTCCTCCGCGCTCCAGCAGGTGACGGCCAGGTAGCCGTCGGCATTGAGTTGGGCCATGCGCTGCAGCTGCTCCGCGCTCGGCCGGTTGGGCCTGACCTTCATTTCGATCCACAGGCCGAAGTAGCCGCCCCTGGCTTCAGGAAAGCACAGGTCGGGGACGCCGGCGCGGACGCCTTCGGCCTTGAGCTTGCCGGCAACGACGACGTTGCGGTGCCCGCCGTTGGGGATGGCGAAGATCTTGCGGGCGTTGGGGTAGCGGTCGGCGATCTCCCCGCCGTCGGTCCAGAGAATAAGGTGAACCTGTTCGATGTGTTCGAGCTCGCCGCGCCGGGGCGCGACCGAATTGCCTGAGGTCTTGAGTCTCGGTGCCATGGTAGTTGCATCGGTTGTGTGCGTGGCGTCAGCTTATCTGACGACGCCAGTTTAGCAGGCGAGTGGCTGGAAATTTACACCGCTGCAACGCCGTCTTTCCTGGTTGTCCAGAAAGCGGACGGTGACGGTGTGGATGCCGATGCTGTAACGGTAGTCGGGGCTATCGGTGAGGGGGAAGGATTCGACGATGCACGTGCGTCGCCGGCCGCCGTAGTAATAGGGGCCGCCAAAGCGGTCATAGCCGGTGATGATGGTGCCCATTTCTCCGGGCTGGGGGAGTTTACTGTGGTGGAAGTTCTGGCGGCGGCCGGTCAGCATCGGCAGTCGCCCAGAGGTTGAGCTGGCTGGCTCATAGTTGTTGCATGGGTGGTGTGTTCTTACTGCCTGACGGCCCACGCCTTACGCGGGCTAGGATCGTTCTTGAAAAGGTTGTTGAGAGCCTCCTGGGGCACTTGGAACCAGAGAACGATGGAACCCTCGCCATTGATGGCCTGATCAAGCTGCTCGGCCTGTTCCTTGGCGTACTCGTAGGCGTCTTCGGATGTGGCGAAGCCGTCCTGAAGTCTGACGGCGTTCTTGTTACCGTCGGTGTACTTGTAGACGGCGTAGACGACATGGCCGTTCTGCGGACGGCCGTGGGGAAAGAAGTAGTGGTATTTCATGAACGGGTGCGGGTTCCTTTGATCTGGCTCATGGTATCTGCGTCGGCCGCACGAGCGTGACCTTTTCAATGGAGACGGTGCGCGGCCGCTCCCCGTCATGGAGGGCCTTCAACCCCCGCTCCATGCACCAGCGGGCCATCTCCGCCTCGGCCACACCCAGCTCCTCAGCAAAGGCCTCAATGTCCTTCAACGTCTCTGGATAGAAGGTGAATTGCCGGCGGATGTATTGCCCCGCTTGCATGCCTTTGCCTTTACGGCCGGTCGCGCGCCGGACAACGGCGGGCGTGACTTCGGCCAGTTCGTCCCGGGGCTGGCTAAATCGGCTGTTGCGGGTGGCTTTAGACATAGCGGGTTACTCGTTCGACCAGACGGCCATAGTGGCGGCCGGTCTCTTTGTTGTATTCGTAGATGCTCTGGCCGGCGGCCGCCGCCTCAGAGTAGTGAATGCTCCGCGGGATAGGCTCGGCGATGACTGTCTTGCCGAACGTCTTGAGGAGTCCTTGCAGCAGCACTCGCTCTTCGATGTATGACGGCTGGCCCTGGTTGACGGGGCTGGTCATCGTCGGCAGAACAAGAAATAACTGAGCGTGCTCTTTGAACGTGTCAATCTCACGGGTATTGCGCGCGGTCATGCGCACTGGAATCGAGGATAGCTGCGTCGGCGCAATGACGTGGTCAGCAAAGCGGAAGAGTGGCCGCTTGAGACGGTCCATGTCGGGCGGGCAATCGATGATGATGTAGCGGTAGACCCCCAACGCCGGGGCCAGTCGCTGGCTGAGAACGTCATCGAGCCAGACGTGGCCGCGCGGCGTTCGCCCATGTGTCAGGGCCCGGCGGTCAGCGTCCTGCAACTCATCGACGGCGATAGAGATCTCCGGGGTCGATGGCAGCAGGTCGAGATTAGGCCGCACGTCCTGCAGAATGGAATCTTCGATGGCGGCGCGGCCGGTCAGCAAGGCGCTAATGCAAGGCCCGTCAGGGTTTGTGTCCGGGTCGTAGGTCAATTGGTGAACGCGCAACCGGTGGGCACAGTTGCCTTGACGGTCGAGGTCAACCAGGAGCACCGGCTCGTCGCGACCTTCATGGGCATGCTTGGCGGCGATGCCGGTGGCCAGAGCGACAGCCGTCTCCGTTTTGCCGACGCCGCCCTTCGGATTATAGATGGCGATTACGGTCGTTTGCATCCTTTGCACCTGCTTTTGACGTCAATGTGATGTCATGTTGATTACGCCATTGTAGCAGTGAAGTCACTGTGATGTCAAGATGCGTAGAATCCGCTGTGTGGTGGAGTTCTGTCAGTTCTCCGTCCGCTTCACAAAAAACCGCACGTCCTCATGGTCGATGCGTGGCGCGCCCTTGCTTTCCGCGTCCCGCCGCCATTGGCTCTTGTACTGCTTGTACGCCGGCGCGGCCGTGCCGTCGATCGTCAACTGAAATGCCGGCGGATCGATGAGCATCGCCCGGACGCGCTGGACGCAGACGAACCCGGCCCGGCCGCACAGCGCTTCCCAGCGGTCGGAGAAGGGCACGCGCCGGCCGTCGCGGATGTAGTCCTTGGTCACCCAGACGGCGATGCCGGCCGGCCGGAGCAAACGGCGGCACCGGCCCAGGATGAGCAGGGCGTCGCGGTCGAACTCCGGCAGTTCGCCCGATTTCCGCGGCCGGCTGGAGGCCAGGGCCAGATTCCCCGGCGTCGCCCCATAGTCCGGGGCGCTGGACAGCTTGCGGCTGTTCTCCGGCCGGTGGTGCTTGCTGTCATGCCGGGCGCTCGGGCCTTCGCCGCTACTGTTCAGCAGATCGTCGTAGGGTGGGGAACCCATGACGACGTCGACCGACCCAGGCTCCAGCCCGTTGTCCTCGCGGCTGTCGCCATGGAGCATGATCGCCGTGCCCTTCATCCAGGGCTCCTGCCACAGTCTGAAGTTGGCGCGGGCGGCAGCGACGTGGTGGGTCTCGATCTCCACCCCCTGCCAGTGGTACCCGGCGGCGAGCGCCCGGCGCGCGGCCGTGCCCACGCCGCCGAACGGATCATGGATGGTATAGCCAGGGCGCAGGTAGCCGGCCCCCTGCAGCGCGTCGTAGATATGGTCAAGAACGCCCCGGTTGTACTTGCCGGGGTGTTGGAAGGCTTCGGGCACGAGCAGGTTCTGCCAGGAGTGGCGGAAGCAGCCGTACCATTCTTGTGGACTCATGCCAGGTCGATACTCTTGACGGCCAGGTTGCCGAACTTGCCCAGGCTGGTGTTGAAGAACAGCCGGGCCACGCCGGTTGGGTCGTAACGGTTCTTAGCCACTTCCACTTCAGCCTGGTTCGGCGCGTCGGTGCGTTCCTTCGCATAGTATTCGTCGCGGTAGAGGAGCAAGACGGCGCGGGCGTTGGCCTCCCAACTGCCGCTGCTCCGTAGGTCAGAGAGGGTGGGGCGCTTGTCCTGGCGACTCTCCGGGCCGCGGTTGAGTTGCAGGGCAGCGACGACGGGGATGGCCAGCTCGTTGGCCAGCGCCATCAGCATGTCGGCGACGTAGGTTGCCTGAGCCGTTTCGGTTGGAAAGCGTTCGCCCGGCGTCGTGATGAGGCCGGCGTGGTCGATGTAGAGGATGTCCAGATCGTGGGCATTATGCAGCCGCTTGGCCTCGGCTACGAGCGCCGAGATGGGAATGCGCTGGGTGTCGTTGATCCATAGTGGATACTGTCGCCACTTGCTCCGCAGGATGTCGTAAGTCTCCCACTGCTCGTCGGTCAGCTGCGCCTGTTCCAGGAACGAGTAGGGCACCTGCAGAGCCGCGGCCAGCATCTTGTTGATGACCTGCTCTTCAATGGTCTCCAGGGCAAACAGAGCGGCGCGCTTGCCCAGACGGATCTGGTTGGTCATCATCCAGAGGACAAGTGACGTCTTGCCCATGCCCGGCCGGGCCCCGATGACCGTCAGCCCCGGCTTGAAGCCCGGGCACAGCAGGGCATCAAGGTCCTTGGCCCCGCTGGCCACCGAGAATGGCTTCACCTGGCCGTTCTTGGCGGCCATCAACCGTTCGTGGGCGCGGTCGATCATGTCAGGCGCTTCGGCCGTGCCGTTGGCTCCGTGGGCGGCCGACGCATCGTCGAGCGCCTTCTGCGCCGCGCCGACGACTTCCGTCAGAGGCTTGGCTTCATCGTAAGCCAATCGGGCAACGGTGCCGGCGGCATTCACCAGCCGGCGACGGACGGCCGCCTGCTGGACGAGTTGGGCGTAACTCTCGACGTTGATCGACGTCGGCACCGCGTTGAGCAGGCTGATGACCGCGCCTTCGCCGCCGGCGTCGCTCAGTTGGCCGCGTTGCCGCAGCTTGTCGATCACGGTAACCACGTCGATCGCCATGCCCGCGTCACTGAGTTCGCGGATGGCTTCCCAGACCCAGCGGTTGCGGGTGGTGTAGAAGTCCGTCGGCCGCGTTAGGATCCGGGCCACCTCGTAGTAGGCGTCGGGGTCGATCAGGATGGAGCCGAGAACCGCCTCTTCGGCCTCAATGCTGTTGGGGGGTAGACGTTCTTCGATTGTGTCCATGTTGCATTTGGTGTGTGTGGGATTAACGCCCGCTGGAGACAACCCGCCGGTCGGGCAGGCCGTTGAGGTCGACCAGACTGCCCTTCGGGCAGAGCTTCAGGATCCGGCTCCAGTTGGCTTCGCCCAGCATGGCGCGCAGCGCGTTAGCCGCCGGATCGATACTCCTGTTGGTTGTGATGATCAGCCCATGACCAACACCTTCGGCCGCGTAGTCCAGCACCTGATAGTAGCGGCGCTGTAGTTCAGTCGCCGGGTCCTTCATAAACTGGATAGTCTGTTCCAGACCGACGTCATCAATGACGGTGAAGGGGATCCCTCGTTCCTGCCAGTCGATCTCGTAGTCGTTCTTCGGATCCAGCCACTTGTTGATCAGCTCGTTAGCCTTGATGTACTGGGCTACTGGGCTGGCCAGTGACCAGTCCAGACGTCCGTCTTCTTCGTCCACGAGCCACGGCACGCGCGCGCCGGCGTGCCAGACGGCCGCCATGGCCAGCGTGGTCTTGCCGACGCCGTGCGGGCCGGCCAGAACGCAGCCGGTCGGGATGCCCCGCATGTTGGCCTCGGCCGTCTCGATCAGCACTCGGCTGGCGTGCTCGATGCGTGGGTGCAAAAGGTCTAGGTCGCTGAATTTGATGAGCGGTAGCATGGTGATTTGTTCTGTCGTTGCCGGCTCGCCGGGCGTGTAGGGGGCGAATTTAGGCCGCTGGCGCGTTTTGCCGGGGCGATCTATGCGGTAGATCATTTGTTCGGCAAAACGCGCTTCTAGGCCCGATTTTTAACTCCTGGGGGGCTAATAGGCCGTGATGCCGGTCGGGACCGGAACGTACTCGTCGGCCGGCAGGGCGGCGAGTTTCTCAACCTCGCGTTCGGCGATGATGTGGCCGGCAAGCGTGGAAAGCTTGCGGACATTCTTGAATCCCTTGTGGATGAACTCCGCACGCTTGGCGTTGAGCAAGCGGATGGCCTCATCAACGTTCTGGTCGGTCAACTCCAGCAATTGGGTCGCCGGCTGGATGTAGTCCTCAACGAGCTGCGGCCGGGGCGGCCGGGAGTATTTGATAATCCTGAACCACCGGTCAACTAGCGCCTCAGTGGGATTGTCGGCCGCCATTCCGGGAATGAGTGGTAGCTGCGGGAGAGGGATGCTCTTCTTCTTCGCGGTCTTCCCGCCTTCTTCGCCGATAACCGAACTTCCCTGCTTAGGAGTTGGCTGCTTGGCTCCCTTTTTCCCAACTGAGTTTCCACCACCAGCACTACTAGTGTTACTAGTGAGATCACTATTACTGGAGTGATCTCTCTTAGAAGCCCCTCCCTTTTTCCCTGTTCCCAGAGTAGCGCCACTATCAGCACTCGTCAAGTTTTGGCGGTTTGGGGCATTGGTGTTTTCGTTAAGGTCTTCAAGCCCGCCACCGTCACCCGTGCTATTTGTGTGCATAGACCCGGCGTCTGTGCCCATATCTGGCGGTCTCATAGGGGCTGTTGGGGCGGCCGGTTGGCCTTCTTCACCGTCAAATTGCATTTCCAGCGCTTTTGTCATGGGTGACAAGTTTTGCCCGGTCTTGTCATGGGTGACAATTTTCTGCTTGCGATTTCTTGTCACCGGTGACAAGTTTTGCTCATTCTTGTCACCGGTGACAATTTTCTGCACGATGACTTGAGCGCCATTCTTGATGGCCGTGATGGTGCGCTCGCCGGGAATAGACGT
>WBZM01004318.1_pt1 | contig 10425 bp, 8 predicted proteins | sample 5204271 | NCBI WGS metagenome assembly WBZM01 (sample SAMN12344346, study PRJNA552823) | activated sludge metagenome | biome: Activated sludge suspended growth; feature: Nitrification reactor; material: Wastewater; isolation source: activated sludge from nitrification reactor of wastewater treatment... | reverse complement strand
CGACCGAGCCCGTGCACGAGGCGAGTGCCACCGTGTCGGCGCACGAGTACGACGCCATCAGCGTCGCGCCGGGCGACACCGACGTCCCGTCGGCCGGGCTGGTGATCGACACCGTCGGTGCCGTGACGTCCGTCGTGCCGTGCGGCACGAGCAGCACGGCCCGGGTCTGGCCGCCGAGCGGGGACGTGCTCGCGCTGGCGACGATCCAGCCGGCGTCGTTGATCGACGAGGCGTAGGTGATCGTCCACTCCGAGCCCTGGTCGATGAGCCGGTTCAGGTCGGAGGTGGTGCTGCCGTCGGAGATGATGGCTCGCGCACCGACGTTCCCCGGAGGGGTCGAGTATCCGACGGCGAGGCCCTGGTTCGAGATGTCGCTGAGCACCGTGTAGCTGCCGCCGAGACCCGGCGGCGACCGGAAGCCCTGGGCGTCGTGGTAGAGGGCACGGGAGAAGTCGGGTTCCGCGCTCGTGGTGTAGGAACCGACCACGGTGCCGGCGTCGTTGATGGCGTTGACACTGCTCATGCTCGCGTCGGGTGGGTCGAGGTTCTCGACCGAGCCGTTCGACCAGCGGAATGCGGCGTTCTCCTGCCCCGGGATCGACATCGTGCCTGCGGCGACGCCGGCGAGGTTGATGTCGGCGGCGAACATCGTGTCGCCGGCCGCGGACGTCAGTGTGTGGACGTCGCCCTCGTGCGCGATGAAGCCGTAGAAGCGGGCGCCGCCGTACCAGACGATGCCGGCGATCCAACCGGTCTCGTTGACGGACCTCGCTTCCGACCCGCTCGCGCCGGGGAAGCCGTCGTGCAGATCGGTGAGGACTCCGTTCACGAGGGTGAAGGCGCGTCGGGTGCCACCCGTGTCGGTGTATCCGACGACCACGCCGCTGTCGTTGACGTCCGCCGGCCGGTCCTCATCGCCGAGGACGGGGAGCAGCGTGGTGGCTCCGTTCCAGGTGTACCCCCGCCAGCGACCACCGGTGAACGTCGACCCCGTGACCAGCCCGCTCGAACTGATGCCGCTCGCCGAGGTGGTGCCGACGGCCGTGGCCGCGCCGTTCCGCCAGAGGTAGGGCGTCGCGCCGTCGACCGCGACGAGGACGTTGCCCGCGTTGGTGAGCTCGGGTGCATACGACTCGAAGCCGGCCGTCGTGAGCTCGATCACGTCGTACGTCGGTGCCGGCGCCGGTCCGGGGACCAACAGCACCTGGCCGCCGCGGCTGTCGCCGAGCATGTAGCCGCTGTCGGTGATGTCGTACAGCGTGGTGACCTCGACGGTCCCTTCGGGCAGGAGGTCGTTGACGTCGTACATGACGCCGTCCTCGATGACGTAGCCGTGGGTCCCGTTGTCGCTCATCAGCGGAGTGGCGGCCAGCGTCGAGGTGCCGACGATGCGGCCGGTCGAGTCGATGTCACCCGCGAACGCCTCGAGGCCGCCCAGGGTGCCGAGATCGACTGGCGTGGCCGGTGCCGACCATCGGACAGCCCGGTACCGGCCAGCGGAGTCGATGTCGTTGCCGATCGCGACACCGGTGGTGCTGATGTTCGAGATGTACGCCCCGTGCCCGGCAGCGAGTGGGGCGTAGGGGACGAGTTGCGTCCCGTCGACGACGAACGCGGAATCGCGTCCCGCCGTCGAGAACGAGCCGGCCGGTGTGCCGTCGTGCCCGACGATCGAGAGGTGGATCCACCCGTCGCCGGGGTTGCCGAGGTCGGCGAGCACACCGTTGGTCCACTGCACGACCGACGTCGAGCCGTCGCTCTGGGTCACCGAGCCGGTCACGACCGTCCCCGTCGGGTCGATGGCCTCCGCAGTGCTGTATCCCCCGGCCGGTCCGCCGAGGTCGACGATGGCGGTGCCGTCGTACACGAAGGCGTGGGTGTCGCCGTTGGGCAGCGTGCCCGAGCCGACCACCTGGCCCGACTCGTTCACCCGGGTCGGCGACAGCGACGTGAACGGGCCCTTCGGCAGCACCGTGCCGGTGGTCGACCCGGCGGGGTAGACGACGACCTCGTACGAGGTGTCGGTCGCGGCCGAGGTGACCACGATGCCGGACTCGGTGAGCGCGACGGGCGACGAGTACCGGACCCCCGCCGGCTGCTGGAGGTCGACGGCACCCGCCGTGGTCGCCAGGAACGCGACGTACCCGCCCTGTCCGTCGGGACGGCTGCCGACCATCTGGCCCGCTTCGTTGACGCGGCTCACGGATCCGCCGTACAGGCGCGGCAGCACGATCGCGTGCATCGGGCCGGGGGCGGCCGACACGGGGCTCACCGAGACCGGTGCCACCACCGCGAGGCACCCCGCCATCAACATCCCGACGAGCGCCAGCGCCCGTGCTCGTCCGATGCCCGTCCGTTCGACCCTGCCCGTCGTCGACACGTCGCCCCCGTTCCACCTCACGGACCCCCGGTGGCCGCGAGAGGCTCACCATGAATCGGAACGATCCTCGGTCGCAAGCGCCCGCGTAACCGGAGCGTTACCAGGCAAATCACACGCGTGTCATGACCCGAGAGAAATTTCGAAGATTTTCCGACGTGACTCTTTTCTCACCGCACGGGCGCGTCTACTGTTCCTGTCGGTCGTCATGACCACCGGCTGACTTTCAACCGGAGTCGCGCCCCGCAAGGGCTGCGCCGGACGGGCTGGTGCCATCGGGGGGTTGGCACCGGCCCGTTCGATTTTTCCGGCCGTTCCACGCCGGGAGGTGCGCGGTGGGTCCCGGTAGCGTGCGCCCGATGGCCCGCCGCTACGACACGGTCTCCTTCCTCTCCGACTTCGGGCTGCGCGACGAGTGCGTGGGGGTGGTCAAGGCCGTGCTGCGCGACCTGGCGCCGCACGCCCACGTGGTCGACCTCACCCACGAGATCCCGCCGTTCGACGTGCGCGCCGGCAGCCTCGCCCTCGCTCGTGCCATCCCGTACGTGCCGTCGGGCGTGGTGCTCGCCGTGGTCGATCCCGGCGTCGGCACCTCGCGACGTGCGCTGGCGATCGAGGTCGCCGGCGGCGAGGGTGTGTTCGTCGGCCCCGACAACGGGCTGCTCGCGCCGGCGATCGCGATGGCCGGCGGGGCCGAGCGCTGCGTGTCGCTCATCGACGACCGCTACCACCTGCCCTCGCCGAGCGCCACCAGCGCCGGCCGCGACGTGTATGCGAGCGTGGCGGCCCACCTGTGCAACGGCGTCGACCTGGCCGAGTTGGGCGAGGCCGTCGACCCCGACGTGCTCATGCCGGGCGTGGTGCCGCTGCCGCGCGACGAGGCGGGCGTGGTCGTGTGCGAGGTGTTGTGGGTCGACCGGTTCGGCAACTGCCAGCTCAACGTCGGACCCGACGAGGTCGCCCACCTCGGCGATCCCGTGCGGGTCAGCGCGGGCGACCCCGCCGACCCGACGGTCCGCGTGGCCGCCCGGGTGCGCGCCTACGCCGACGCCGGGGTGGGGGCCGTCGGGCTGATGGCCGACGGATCCGGCATGGTGTCGCTCGTGCTCGACCGCCGCTCGGCGGCCGACGAGTTGCGCATCGCGGCCGGCGACCAGGTGACGCTGGCGCCGCTCGGCGAGGGCGAACGTCCCGGCGTGACCACCTCGGTGGAGCTGCGTCGACCGTGACCTAGGGTGGCGGTGATGCGCCCCGCCACCACGCTCACCCTCGGCCTGCTGCTCGTCGCGATCCTGGCCGCCGGGATCATCTCGCTGTTGCGTCTGTGAGCGCGCCGAGCTCGCGGAGCCGGCCGGCCGACGTGTCGTCGGCCGGGTAGAACAGCTCGACCGCGAGTTCGTCGAGCGTCACGTCGCCCGGGGTGCCGAACGAGGTGAGCGCCGTGAACGTGGCCACCTCGCCGAGGGGCGTGCTCAGCCGGAAGGGCACCAGGATCGACGGCTCGTCCGGGGCGACCGGCGACAGCAGCGGCACGATCTGCTGCACGGTCGGGTAGGCGAGCACCTCGTCCTGCAGCGCCATCAGCGCCGGATCGCCGGTCAGCAGGATCGATCGGCGCAACTGGTGCAGCAGGTGCCCGGCCCACTCGAGGAAGTTGGTGGTGCGCGTGGCCAGGCCGGCCGGGTGCAGACACAGCCGGTACACGTTGAGCGGCGGGCCGAGCACCGCGTCGCCCACCCCCGCGACCAGGCCGAGCGCCGCCCGGTTGCCGAGCACCACGTTCCACGCGCGGTCGACCACCACACCGGGGTACGGGTCGTGCGCGTCGAGCATCCGCTGGATCGCGCCGCGCACGTTCGACATCGCCGGATCGTCGAGCCCGCGCTGCCCGTAGCGCGGGGCGTAGCCGGCGGCGAGCAGCATCGCGTTCCGCTCGCGCAGCGGCACCTCGAGGTGGTGGGCGAGGGCCAGGATCAGCTCGGGGCTCGGCCGAGACCGACCGGTCTCGACACAGCTGAGATGCCGCGTCGACACGCCCACGTCGAGTGCGAGATCGAGTTGGCTGCGGCGGCGTCGGGTGCGCCAGTCGCGCACCAGCTCGCCCACGGCGGGTCGGGCCATGGGGCGATGGTACGGAGCGGGCCGCGGGCCGTCCATGACCTCCGAGGTCATCGGATCGCGGCCGACATGACCCGACGAGTCATCGTCGCGGCACCGGATCGGGCGCACCGTGGTCCCCATGAACGACACGCTCACCACCGACCCCACCACCGACCCCGTCGCCCACCTCACCCAGGTGATCGACACCCACCTCGAGGCGTACTGCCTCGCCGATGCCGCCCGCCGGGCCGAGCTCGTCGCCCGGGTCTGGGACCCGGCGGGCTCGCTCGTCGACCCGCCCTTCGACGGCACCGGACACGAGGCGATCGCCGGCATGACCGACGTCGTGCTCACCCACTACGCCGGCCACCGCTTCGAGCGCACCACGGCGATCGACGCCCATCACGGCATCGCTCGCTACGGGTGGGCGCTCGTCGGCCCCGACGGCTCCGCCGCCGTCACGGGCACCGACGTCGCCGAGATCGGTCCCGACGGCCGCCTGGTCCGGGTGGTCGGCTTCTTCGGTGAACTGCCCGGACGCTGATCCCGGCGACCCATCGCGACGACGGCCTGACCGACGTCCCGCGGTGACCCGTTAGGCTCCCCGACGCCTCCGGATCGCGGCGCGTGCGCTGCGTCCGGGTGGCGACGGGGACGGAGGGGGTCCGGTGAATCTCGCACACATCATCGACGATCACGACGCGGATCGCGTGGCGCTCATCAGCCGCAGCCGGCCCACCACGTACGGCTCGCTGCGCGAGCAGGTCGCGCACCTGCGGGGTGGCCTCGCGTCGCTCGGGGTGCAGCCCGGTGATCGCGTGGTGCTGCTCTGCGGCAACGGGCGCTACTTCGTGCTCGCCTACCTGGCCACCCTCGGGCTCGGCGCCGTGGCCGTGCCGCTCAACCCCACCAGCCCCGCGCCCGAGATCGAGCGCGAGATCGCCAAGGTGGGCGCCACCGTCGTGGTCGTCGAGCCCGCGTCGGCGCAGGCGTGGAAGGCGGTCGACCGCAACCAGGTGCCCACCGTCGCCTGTGTGATCGCCACCGAGTCCGGCACGATCGACGGCGCGTGCGATCTCGACGTGCTGCTGAGCCACCCGCCCGCGCCGATCGTCGAGGTCGACGCCGACACGATCGCGGTCCTCATGTTCACGAGCGGCACCGCCGGTTCGCCTCGCGCGGCGATGCTCAGCCACGGCAACCTGCTCGCCAACCTGCAGCAGGGCCGGTCGGCGAACGTGCAGATCGACGCCGACGACGTCGTCTACGGCGTGCTGCCGCTGTTCCACATCTTCGGTCTCAACGTCGTCCTCGGACTGTCGCTCATCCGTGGCGCCACGGTGGTGCTCGTCCAGCGGTTCGATCCGTCGACCGCGCTCGACACCATCCGCGACCGGCAGGTCACCGTCGTGCCGGGCGCACCGCCGCTGTGGCTGGCGTTCAGTCACTTCGACGAGGCGCCCGCCGACAGCTTCGCCACGGTGCGGCTCGCGCTCACCGGCGCGGCGCGCATGCCCGAAGAGGCGATGCGACGGCTGAAGGAGCGCTTCGGGCTCGACATCTGCGAGGGCTACGGCCTCACCGAGGCCGCGCCGGTCGTCACCAGCTCGGCCGGCATGCCCGTGAAGTACGGCTCGGTCGGCAAGGTGCTCGACGGCATCGACGTACGGCTCGTCGACGAGAGCGGCGACGACGTGGTGCAGGGCGACAGCGGCGAGATCTGGGTGAGGGGCGCCAACGTGTTCCGCGGCTATTTCGCCGACCCCGAGCAGACGGCGAAGGTGCTCACGCCCGACGGCTGGCTGCGCACCGGCGACATCGGCACCGTCGACGACGACGGCTACCTGTACCTGGTCGACCGGGCCAAGGACCTCATCATCGTCAGTGGCTTCAACGTGTTCCCGGCCGAGGTCGAAGAGGTGCTGGCCGAGCACCCGGGCGTGGCCGAGGTCGGCGTGGTCGGGGTGCCGCACCCCCACCACGGCGAGGCGGTGAAGGCGTTCGTCGTGCCCGAGGCCGGGGTGTCGCTCGACGAGGACCAGCTCATCGACTGGTGCAGCGATCACCTCGCCCGGTACAAGTGCCCGAGCAAGATCCTCTTCGTCGACGAGTTGCCCCGCAACGTGAGCGGCAAGCTGCTCCGCCGCTCGCTCGTCTGAGACACCCCCCGGGGTACATGCTCGCCGCGTGACGAAAGTCCCGTCGCGCACGGGCCGGACGGGCTTTGTGAACGTGTGCACGTGTGCCTAGGGTGGTCGCCGTTATGCCGTCCGATCGCCCCCGTCGACGCATCCCCGAGGCCACGGTCGCGCGCCTGCCCGTGTACCTGCGGATCCTCGCCGAGCAGGCGGACGAACAGGTCGACTCGATCTCGTCCGACCGGCTCGCCGAGCTCGCCGGGGTGAACGCCGCGAAGGTGCGCAAGGACCTCAGCTACCTCGGCAGCTACGGCACCCGTGGCGTCGGGTACGAGGTGCAGTACCTCGTGTACCAGATCCGCCGCGAGCTCGGGCTCACCCACGACTGGCCGGTCGTCATCGTCGGCGCCGGCAACCTCGGCCAGGCCCTCGCCGGCTACGGCGGTTTCGGCGAGCGGGGCTTCCCGGTGGCCGGCATCGTCGACGTCGACCCCGGCAAGGTCGGCGCGGTGCTCGGCGGCGTGCGCGTGCGCCACATCGACGAACTGTCACAGATCGTGCAGGCCAAGCGGGTCAACATCGGCGTGATCGCCACGCCGTCGGCCTCGGCCCAGGACGCGGCCGAGCGCCTGGTTCGTGCCGGGGTCACGAGCATCCTCAACTTCGCCCCGGTGGTGTTGTCGGTGCCTCGCTCGATCGAGGTGCGCAAGGTCGATCTCGCGCTCGAGCTCCAGATCCTCAGCTACCACGAACAGCGCCGCGCCAGCGCCAACCCGCTGCGCCCCGTCGCCGGTGGCACGACCTCGGCCGGCCGCCCGGCCAGCGCGTAAGGTTCGATTCGTATGTCGATCGTCGTCATCGGGGTGAACCACCGCACCGGGCCGCTCGCGCTGCTCGAACGGCTGGCGCTCTCGCCGACCGACGTCCCGAAGGCGATCGCCGGGCTGGTGTCGCTGCAGAACGTCCGCGAAGCCGTGGTCGTCAGCACGTGCAACCGCACCGAGGTGTACGCGGTGGCCGAGCGGTTCCACGGCGCCTACGCCGACATCCGTGACTTCTTCTGCTCGATCGGCGGCCTGCGCGCCGACGAGCTGCACGCGCACCTCTACTCCCAACACGACGACGCCGCCGTCTCGCATCTGTTCGAGGTCGCCGCCGGCCTCGATTCCGCGGTGCTCGGCGAGAGCGAGATCCTGCACCAGGTGCGCCATGCGTGGGAGGTCGCCCAAGCCGAGGGCGGTGCTCGCGCGACGCTCAACCTGCTCTTCCGTCACGCGCTCGAGACCGGCAAGCGGGCTCGCACCGAGACCGCCATCGGCCGGCACACCGCCTCGGTGAGCAGCGCGGCGGTCGAGATGGCCACCGAGCGACTCGGCAGCCTGGTCGGCAAGCGGGTGCTCGTGCTCGGCGCCGGCGAGATGGGTGAGGGCGTCGCTCACGCGCTGGTCAAGGCGGGCGTCACCGACATCATCGTCACCAACCGCACGCACGAGCGCGGCGAGGCCCTCGCCGAGCGGGTGCACGGTCGCACCGTGCCCTACGCCGAGCGTCAGTGCGCGATGGCGCAGACCGATGTGCTCGTCACCTGCAGCGGTGCGGGCAACGTGGTCGACGCCGCGCTGATCCACGAGGCTCGCGGCGGGGTCACCACCCCGTTGCTCGTGGTCGACATCGCGGTGCCGCGCAACGTCGACGCCTCGGTCGCCGGCCTCGCGAACGTCACCCTGCTCGATCTCGAGGACCTCCGCGACTGGGCCGCTCGTGGCCTCGAGCAGCGGGCGCACGAGGCCGAGCACGTCCGGGCGATCGTGCAGGACGAGGTCGAGCGGTTCGTCGTCGAGCACACGGCGCGCCAGGCGGCGCCGCTCGTGGCGCTGATGCACGAGCACGCCGAGCAGATCCGCACCGCCGAACTCGAGCGGTTCGCGAACAAGCTGGCGGGCCTCGGCCCGGCCGAGCGCGCCGCGGTCGAGGCGCTCACGAAGGGCATCGTCGCGAAGCTGCTGCACACCCCGTCCGTGCGCCTGAAGGACGACGCCGGGACGCCGCAGGGCGAGCGCAACGCCGCCGCCGTGCGCGACCTGTTCGACCTGTCGTGAGCGACGCCCGGGGCGCCGGGGTGCTGCGGATCGCCACCCGGTCGAGCGCACAGGCGAGCACCCAGGCGCGATCCGTCGCCGACGCCTTGCGAGCCGCGCACCCCGGTCTCGAGGTCGAGCTGCTCTTCGTCGACACCACCGGCGACCAGCGCCAGGACGTGCCGCTGCACACCATCGGCGGACAGGGCGTGTTCGTGAAAGAGGTGCAGCGCGCCGTGCTCGACGGTCGGGCGCACCTGGCCGCACACTCGGCGAAGGATCTGCCGTCCACGCCCGCCGACGGACTCGTCATCGGCGCGTTCTGCGAGCGGCGCAGCGCGGCCGACGCACTCGTCGGCTCGTCGCTCGAGCAGCTCGCGCCGGGCGCGCCGGTCGCCACCGGATCGGTGCGTCGCCGGGCCCAGCTGTCGGCGGTGCGGCCCGACCTCGACTTCCGCGAGCTGCGCGGCAACATCGCCACCCGGCTGTCGAAGCTGCCGGAGGGCGGCTCGATCGTGATGGCGGTGGCGGCGATGGAGATCCTCGGCCTCACCGACCGCATCGCCGAGGTGCTGCCACCGGAGCGGTTCGTACCCGCCGTCGGTCAGGGGTGCGTGGCCGTCGAGTGCGCGACCGTTGACGAGCACACGCGGTCGTTGCTGGCGGCCGTGGACCATCCGGCCACCCGAGCGGCCGTCGAGGTCGAGCGGGCGTTCCTCGCCACGCTCGGATCGGGGTGCTCGCTGCCCGTCGGCGCCCATGTCGCCGACGGCCGGCTGCACGCATTCCTGGCCGATCCCGGTCGGGGTCGCTGGTTGCACGCCGACGAACCGTTGCCGGGCGAACCCGCCGCGGCGCTCGCCGCCGCGGTCGCCCTGGCCGCCCGCATGCGCGACGAGGTCGACCGGCCGTGACCGCCGGAGCCCCCGGCGACCGTCCGCTGACGGGCGTCACCGTGGTGGTCACACGACCGATCGATCAGGCCGACGCGCTGGCCGACCTGCTGGCGAGTGCGGGTGCCCTGCCGATCGTGATGCCGCTGATCGAGTTGGTCGACGTGGCGTCGGCCGACGAGGTCGCAGCGGCGATCGGTCCGCTCGGTGCCGACGACTGGGTGGTGGTCGCGTCGGCGCATGCCGCGAGCCGCGTCCGCGACGCGCTCACGTCGTCGCCGGCCCGGGTGGCGGCAGTGGGGGCCACCACGGCGAGGTCGCTGCCGCGCACCGATCTGGTGGCCGAACAGCAGAACGCCGAGGGGCTGGTGGCCGTGTTCCCCATCGCAGGCGACGCCGGCGACGTCGGCGGGGCGGGCCGGGCGGGCCGAGTGGTGGTCGTGCAGGCCGCCGATGGGGCGCCCACCCTGGTCGACGGGCTGTCGGCGCGTGGCTGGACGGTCACCAGGCTCGACACCCACCGGTCGCGGCCGGTCCGCCCGACCGCTGCCCAGCAACTCGCGGTCCTGCGGGCTGACGCGGTGGTGTTCACCAGTGGAACGCAGGCCGAATCCTGGGTGAACGTCTTCGGGGTGTCCGCCCCCCCGGTGATCGTCACGATCGGTCCACAGACCACACGAAAGACTGAGGTCAGCGGGCTCAAGGTCACCCGGACGGCCGCCGATCACTCATTGCCGGGAGTGGTCGAGGCGCTGACGGAGTGTTTCCGTCGCTGAGTACCCTGCTGGCCGGGTTCGTACACACATCGGAACATCGGACACATGGCAGGGGAGCGGCGT
>WBZM01003686.1_pt1 | contig 10427 bp, 10 predicted proteins | sample 5204271 | NCBI WGS metagenome assembly WBZM01 (sample SAMN12344346, study PRJNA552823) | activated sludge metagenome | biome: Activated sludge suspended growth; feature: Nitrification reactor; material: Wastewater; isolation source: activated sludge from nitrification reactor of wastewater... | reverse complement strand
CGCGTTCGGCTGCCGGTTGTCGAGGAGTTGCTGAAGCTCCAGACGCTTCTTCCGCAACTCGGTCTCGAAGGTGGCGATCTGGCTCATCGCGACCGAGTTCTCGGTCGCGGGGTCCAGAACGCCAACCTTCTGCTGCAGGTCCAGAACGGCCTGCTGGGCCTCGCGCACGCGGCGTTCGGCCTCGGCATAGCTTTCGCGGGCGCCCTTCATCTGGTCTTCGCGCAGGCGCAGCGACAGGCTGTCGACCTGTTCCTCGGCATAGCCGATGAGGGCCTCGGAAAACGCCTGGCTGAGGAGCGGGTCGGGGGCAATGACGTCCATCTTGACGATGCCCTCGGTCGGGTCGTAGCCGATCTTCACGTTGTGCTGGTAAAGGCCGTAGGTTTCCTCGTTCGTGGCGTCCGCGGGCAGGCGCTGGATGGGGTCGATCGAGGGGCCCGCGAAGTGCGTGCGGTAGCCAAGATCGCCGTCCAGCCGCAGCATCGCCTCGCGCGATTGCAGGTAGCTTTGCACGGTGATCGAATCCTGCGACGTGGCAAACTGCGTGCCGCGCAAAAGCCCGCCCATGCCGGGCATCGCCGGGTTTTCGGCCTGCTGAATGAGGAATTCGGAGTGGGTGGCGTACATCGGCGTCGCCACGGCGAAATAATACCAGCCGACCACGATCGTGGGCAGAAGCACGAAGGCCGCAAGCCGCGCGCCGAGCATCACGAGCTTGCGCCGCCGGCGCCGGGCGATATCGCCCCGGATGCGCATGATGTCATCGACGCGCTCGCCTTCAGTCAGCGGGCGGGGTGCGGGAAGGGGACGGCCCTGCGCCGGCAGGGGAAGCTGCACCCGGTCGAGCGGCGTCGCCCTGGGGGCCAGCAGTTCGAGGGCGCTGTTGTGGTGGAAAGGGTCGATGCCCCGTTGCCGCAGAAGGGCCACGATGTCGGCGTCCGAGTCCGCCTCGATGCCGTGATGGTCGGCAAGGCGGCGCGCCATGCGGATCTGGCGGGTGGTGTAGCTTTCGGGCTGAGCCGCTGGATCGGGGGCGGCATCGGGTGCCGGCCCGGACGTGGCCATGCGGGCCGCGCGGCGCAGCCGCCAGGCGCGGCGACGCGCGGCGGCGTCGGAAAGCCCCTCGGGCATCGCCGTGGCCGTGGCGACATCGGGGGTGGGGCCGGCAGGGATCCGGTATCTGGTCGCCTTAGGCGGAATAGTCATAAAGCCGTTTCGCTTCTTCGATGGTGTCGAACAGGTGGAGCTGGCCCTGGCGCAGGACGGCGGTCTCGCGGCAGTAGCGGGCAAGGATTGCGGGCTGGTGCGAGACGACGACAAGCGTGGCGCGCGCCAGCCGGTCGCGCAGGATCGTGCCGGCCTTGCGGTTGAACTCGGCATCGGTATTGGCCGGCATGCCTTCGTCTATGAGGTAGAGATCGAAGTCGAGCGCGAGCAGCAGCGAGAAGGTGAAACGCTGCTTCATGCCCGAACTGTAGGTGCCGACCGGCATGTCGAAATATTCGTCGATGTCGGTCAGCCAGCGGCAGAAGGCCTCGACATAGTCGGCGTCGAGCCCGTAGAGGCGCGCGATATGGCGGGCGTTCTCGGCTGCCGAATGCCGCGTGACGACACCGCCCATGAACCCCAGGGGGAACGAGACGCGGCAACTGCGGCGGATCGTGCCCTCGTCCGGCTTTTCCAGCCCCGCCATCATGTTGACGATGGTCGTCTTGCCGGTGCCGTTGCGCGCCAGGATGCCGAGGGAACGGCCGGGTTCGATGCGGAAGGAGGCGCGGTCAAGGATCACCTTGCGCGTCTTGCCCGTCCAGAACGATTTGCTGACGTTGTCGAATTCCAGCATGGCCCGCCGCGCGCCCCGTCTTGCGGGCCGGAAAGGGCGCGTTCCGGCCGCGGGCGCGGCCTGACGGCCCGCCCGCGTCTATATGACGGATGATCCGCGGCGCTGACAACGGCTTTGCGCAGTCGCGCGCTTCGGTCAGATCGTCTGATGCACCTTCTGCACACGCAGGACGGCGCCGACGATCAGCGATATCACCGAGGCGCCGAAGCTGAAGAGCGCGCCCATCTTGGCGGCATCCTGGATGTCTCCGGCCGGGAAGGCCACCGAGGCAACGAAAAGCGCGACGGTGAAGCCGATGGCGGCGACGCAGCCCACGACCACCAGATCGCGCGTGTCCATCCCCACGGGCAGGCCAAGCCGCAGGACGTTCGCGGCGAACCAGCCGAAGAGGAAGATGCCCACGGGCTTGCCGATCAGAAGGCCCAGCGTGACCAGCCATGTCGCCTCTCCGATGGCGCTGAACTCGACCCCTGCGTTCAGCAGGCCGAAGAAGAACAGCACGATCTGCACCGGGTATTTGAGGTGGTGTTCGATCCAGTTGAGAAGATCGGTCAGGTGGACCTCGGCCTCGGAGAAGATGCCGAAGCCACGGTCGGAATGCGGGATCGTCGGCACGATCGGCAGAAGGCCGAGCGCGGGATGAATGCCTGCCTCCTGAAAGCCGAACCACGACAGGCAGCCGGCGATCAGGTAGGGCCAGAAGGACAGGTACTTGCGCACCCAGGTCGAGTTGGGCCGCAGCTGGTTGCCCCGGTCCAGCCGCCGCGGCAGCCAGTTGGCCAGCACGAAGGCCGCAATCGCCGCGCCGAACGACAGCAGCAGCCACGCCGGGGCGAGCGTGCCGGTGGGGTAGAAGATGGCAAGGATGATCAGGCCCCCGGCATCGTCGGCGATGGCAAGAAGCAGCAGGAAGCGGATCGCGGGGTGGCCGGCGCCAAAAACCATGCGACCGACGAGATAGGAAAACGCGATGTCGGTCGCCGTAGGGATCGCCCAGCCGCGGCTGACCTCGCCGAAGACGCCGAGCAGCGCGGCGAGCGAGAGATAGACGACCACCGGCCCGGCCATGCCGCCCGCCGTGGCGATGAGCGGTGTCAGCGCCTTGGACCCGCGAAGCGAGCCGTTTTCAAGGATGACGGCTTCCCACACCTCTTTCGCGGCGATGGCGAAGAAGAAGGCCATGAGGACGTCGTTGACCAGGAAGTGGAACGTCAGCGTCCGCGTCGCCGAGCCGCCCTCTTCATGGAGATGACCCATGAAGAAGTTGTCGATCAGCGGGTAATCGACGACGTGGTGGTAGCTTTCCGGCGCGACGTTGGCCCAGATCAGCGCCAGAAGCGCCCCCCCGATCAGCAGCAGCGAATAGTTGGTGACGTAGTTCCAGACGCGATACATCTTGCCCCCTCCCGGCGATTCCTTTCAGTCTAGGGAAGTGCGACGCCATGGGGCAACATTTTGCTGCGCCTGCACCGAATTTTCTGCACACGGTGGTATACCGATGACGCGATCTGCACCGGAGCGGCCGGACGGTGATCCGGCGGCGGCCATTCTGGCCTGCCGGCTTTGTGCAGGGCGTTTTGCCGCGACTGCCACGGCGCACGAACCGCGTCCCGTGGTCTGGTTCCGGCCCGGCGCGCGCATCCTGATCGCGGGCCAGGCGCCCGGCGCGCGGGTGCATGCCTCGGGCCGGCCCTTCACCGACCCCTCGGGCGACCGGCTGCGCGAATGGCTGGGGATGAGCGGGGACGAGTTCTACGATCTGTCCCGCGTGGCGGTTGTGCCGATGGCCTTCTGCTTTCCGGGCTACGACGCGGCAGGCGCGGACCTGCCGCCGCCGCCCCTGTGCGCCGCCACCTGGCGCGGGCGGGTGATGGAGGTGCTGCGCCCGACGGTGCGGCTGACGGTGCTGGTCGGCGGGCATGCGCAGCGCTGGCACCTGGGGACGGGTGCGAAAGGCGGTGTCACGGCCACGGTGGCGCGCTGGCGCGACCATGCGCCGGATGTCTTTCCCTTGCCCCATCCGTCCTGGCGCAATACGGCTTGGCTGAAGCGAAATCCCTGGTTTGCGGACGACCTGCTCGGCGTTCTGCGTGCCCGTATCCGCGAGGTTCTGGATGACCCGGCCGACAGAGATTGACCGCGCCCATGCGGCGATGGAGGCCGCACCCGCGGATGACGCGGCGCGGCTGCGGTTCTATGCGGTGCTGGCCGATGCCGAGCTTCTGCTGCTGCTGGAGGACGAGCCGGCGGACGAGACGCTGTCGCCGCTGATCCTGCCGCTTGAGGAGGGCCGCTTTGTGATGGCCTTCGACACCGAGGAACGGCTGGCCGAGTTCACGGGGGCGGTTGCGCCCTATGCCGCGCTGCCGGGGCGGGTGATCGCGGCGCAGCTTGCGGGACAGGGTGTCGGGCTGGGGCTGAACCTGGGGGTTGCGCCATCGGCTTTCCTGATGCCGCCGGGGGCGGTGGACTGGCTGACCGGCATGCTGGCACAGGGGCCGGTGGCGGCCGAAGCCGCACGGGTGGATTTCATGGCGCCGGACCTGCCCGACGGCCTGCGCCACGCGCTGGCCGACAAGATCGCACGCCTGCCGGGGCAGGCGGCACAGGTGCTGGTGGCGGAACACGGGGGGGGCTGGCTTCTGGCTTTCGTCGATGCCGTGCCGGGGGCCGAGCCGGCGCTGGCCAAGGCGGTGTCCGAGGCGCTGGCCTTCTCGGGGCTGGAGGAGGGCGTGCTGGATGTGACCTTCCTGGCCGGCGGCGATCCGCGCCATGCGGCGCTGGCGCGGGTGGCGCTGGCGTTGCCGGTGCCCGCGCCCGCACAAGAGACGGCGCAGGTGCTGCGGGTCGAGGCACCGGGGATGGACCCGGCCCGCCCGCCGCGCCTGAAATAGCGCGCCCGGGGCTGCCGGCCGGATCAGTAGCCGAGCGATCGGTCCACGAGATACAGGAAGGGTTCGCCCGCCTCGCCGCGGCGGATGTTTTCGGCAACCACGCGGGATGCGCTGCTGGCGCGGGTGTCGGCGGCAATGTGCGGCGTGACCGTCACGCGGGGATGGCGCCAGAAGGGATGATCGGCCGGCAGGGGTTCGGTGCGGAACACATCGAGCGTTGCATGGCCGATCTGGCCCGCGTCGAGTGCCGCAATCAGCGCCTTGTCGTCGATGAGCGTGCCGCGGCCCGGATTGATGACGAACGCGCCGGGGGCGAGCAGCGCGAGCGTGCGCGCATTCAGCGTGTTGGCGGTATTTGGCGTGTTCGGCAGAAGCGTGACCACGATCTGCGCGCCCTGAAGGGCGGCATCCAGACCCTCGCGCCCCGACAGGCAGCGCAGGTCCGGGATGTCGCGGGGGGTGCGGCTCCAGCCGGTGACGGGAAAGTTGAGCGCGGCCAGCGCCCGCCCGCAGGCGGCGCCAAGCTCGCCCAGTCCGAGGATGGTCACGGGGCGTTCGCGGGCGATGGGCGGGATCAGGTGGTTGCGCCAGACGCCGTCCTTGGCCAGCACATGGGCGTCGATGCCCAGATGATGGCGCAGTGCATGTCCGACGACATATTCGACCATGCCTTCGGTCAGTGCCGGATCGACCATGCGGCACAGGGGCTGGGTCAGCGTCGGGTTGCCGACGATCCGCTCGACCCCCGCCCAGAGGCTGAGCACCGCCCGGGCGCGGGTGAAGGGGGCGAAGTCGTCGATATGGCTGGTGGGGGCATAGACGATGTAGTCGACCTTGTCCGGGTCGGCGGAAAGCGTCACGCGGGCGTCGACGCCGGCTTCGGACAGCGCAGTGGGCAGGTGGTCGCGGTATTCGTCCCAAAGGGCGGGAACGGCGAAAAGAACGGTCGCAGGCATCGGCTACCTCGGGCGGTGGATATGGGCGCTTTGCACGAGCCCGAAGGCCAGAAGCAGGATCATCATGGCGGTTCCGCCGTAGGAGACAAGCGGCAGCGGCACGCCGACGACGGGGACGAGACCGGTGACCATCGCCATGTTGATCGAGAAGAACAGGAAGAAGGTCGAGGCGACACCATAGATAAGAAGCGCCGAGAACCTGTCCTTGCAGGCCTGCGCCGAGGCGATGCAGAAGGCGACGATCAGCGCATAGAGCGTCAGCAGCGAGGCGGCGCCGACGAAGCCGAATTCCTCGGCCAGCGTGGTGAAGATGAAGTCGGTGTGCTTTTCGGGCAGGAAGTTCAGCCGCGACTGGGTGCCCTGCATGTAGCCCTTGCCGGCCCAGCCGCCCGAGCCGAGCGCGATCTGTGCCTGCATGATGTTGTAGCCCGCGCCGAGCGGATCGCTGCCGGGGTCGAGGAAGGTGTCGATGCGCTTGAACTGATAGTCGTGCAGAAGCTGCATGTCGGTGCCGCGCGTTTCGAACACGGCGAAGACGACGGCCACGACGATGGCGATAACGGTGCCGAAATACCACCAACTTACGCCGGCGACGAACATGACGATGCCGCCGCCCGCCACCAGCATCAGCGCGGTGCCGAGGTCGGGCTGGATGATGACGAGGAAGGTCGGAAGCAGGATCACGGCCAGCGGGATCAGCACCCACAGCGGGCGCGAGATCTTCCGCGGATCGAGCCAGTCGTAATAGGCGGCAAGGAAGAGGACGAGCGCGACTTTCATCAGTTCGGACGGCTGGAGCCGGAGGGGGCCAAGTTCGATCCAGCGCTGGGCGCCCATGCCGACGGTGCCGAAAAGATCGACCGCGACCAGAAGGAGAAGGGAGACGACATAGGCAAGGATCGAGAAGTTGCGCCAGACCCAGATCGGCACGAAGCCGACGATCAGCATGCCGACAAGGCCGACGGCGAAGCGCTTCATCTGCGGTTCGGCCCAGGTTTCGACGTTCCCGCCGGCGACGGAATAGAGCATCAGGAAGCCGAACGAGGCGACCGCCGTCAGCAGCAGGACCAGCGGCCAGTTGACGTAGAGCACCTTGCGCAGGCCGGTGGGCACGGTCTTGATGTTGTATTCAAGATAGCTCATGCGCGCGTCTTTCCGCCTGCGGACGGCTCGTCGGGCAGAAGCTTCAGTTCCTTCTGCTGCGTCTCGATGCGCGACCGCTGATTGGCGGGATAGGCGCTGAGCGGGGGCGTTCCGCCGTAGAGAGCCTGAAGCAGGATGTCGCGGGCGATGGGCGCGGCCGCCGCCGATCCGCCGCCGCCGTGTTCGACCACCACCGATACGGCGATGCGCGGTGCGTCGAAGGGCGCAAAGCAGACGAACAGCGCATGGTCGCGCCGGTCCCAGGGAAGATCCTCGTTCGAGATGACGCCCCGGGCGCGTTCGGCCGCGGTGATGTTGCGCACCTGGCTGGTGCCGGTCTTGCCGGCCATCAGCAGGGATTGCTCGACGATGCGCGAGGCGCTGGCGGTGCCGTGCTTGCCGTTCATCACATCGAACATGCCCTTGCGCACCGCGCGCAGAAGGGCCTCGTCGACGCCCAGGGGCGGGGCCTCGGGCTGGGGTTGTTCGACGCCGTCGAGCGCACGGATCAGTCGCGGCGATACGGCGCGGCCAGAGGCGATCCGCGCGGTCATCACGGCCAGTTGCAGCGGCGAGGCAAGCACGAAGCCCTGGCCGATACCGGTGTTGAGCGTGTCGCCGACCAGCCAGTCCTTCTTGTACTTCTTGAGCTTCCAGTCCTTGTCGGGCGCCAGCCCTTCGGCGACGGCCGACATCGGCAGGTCGTGACGCACGCCGATCCCGAGGCGGCGCGCCATTTCCGAGATCTTCTCGATGCCGACGCGCTGTGCGACTTCGTAGTAGAAGACGTCGCAGGACTGCTCGAGGCTTTCGGTCAGGCTGACATGCCCGTGGCCGGCACGTTTCCAGCAGTGGAAACGGCGCTTGCCCAGTTCGGTGTAGCCCTTGCAGTAGACGCTTTCGTCGAGCCCGATGACCCCTGCCTCCAGCGCGGCCAGCGCCGTGACCATCTTGAAGGTCGACCCGGGCGGATAGGCGCCCTGCACCGTCTTGTCGGCCAGCGGGCGATGATCGTGTTCGGTCAGCGCCCGGTAGTCCGCCCCCGAGATGCCGCGCACGAAGAGGTTGGGGTCGAACGAGGGTGCGGAACTGATGGCGAGCACATCGCCGGTCGGGATGTCGATCACCACCGAGGCGGCGCTTTCCTCGCCCAGCCGTGCCTGCACATAGTTCTGCAGACGGTGGTCGAGCGTGGTCTGGACGACGGTCCCGGGCGTACCTTCCTTGCGGTCGATCTCGCGCATGACGCGGCCGGTGGCGTTGACCTCGATCCTTCGGGTGCCCGCCTTGCCGCGCAGCAGGTCTTCGAGCTTGGATTCGGCGCCGACCTTGCCGATCTGAAACTTCGGAATCTGCAGCAGCGGATCGGGGTCTTCCATCTTCGACAGGTCGTAGTCGCTGACGGGCCCCACATAGCCCAGCACATGGGCGAAATCGCCTGCCTGCGGGTAGAACCGCGACAGGCCCACCTCGGTCGTGACGCCGGGAAGGGCGGGGGCGTTGACCGCGACGCGACTGAAATCCTCCCATGCCAGACGGTCCGCGACGGTGATCGGCAGGGTGGGGCTGCGCTTGGCGATCTCTTCCCGGATCGCGGCGAGGTCTTCGCCGGTCAGCGGGATCAGAAGTGCGAGGCGGCGCAGGATTTCATCGACGTCGCCCGCATCCTCGCGGGTGATCGTGACGCGGTAGTTCTGTTCGTTCCCGGCGATCAGATGGCCGCCCCGATCCTGGATAAGGCCGCGCGCGGGGGGGATGAGGCGGATCTTGATGCTGTTTTCATCCGCCAGAAGCCGGAAGCTGTCGGCGCGGTCGACCTGCAGGTGGCGGAAGCGGACGGCCAAGGTCGCCACGACGGCGGCCTGAATGCCGCCCAGCACCAGCCCCCGGCGCGAAACCCTGCGCGCAGTTTCCATCGAATCGCGGGTCAGGCGTCTCATAGCCGGTGCCCCAGGGCATCGACCTCGCCGGTGGCCGCGCGGTGCAGGCCAAGCACATAGCGCGTGAAGAAGACCACGAACGGATAGGCCACCAGCGTGGTGAAGCCGTGGATCAGGACGAGGTTCAGCGGAATCTGCGGCACCATGAAGATTTCCAGCACCAGCCGGTTAGCGAAGATCATGCCAAAAAGCACCGCGCCGATCAGCAGCCATTCAAGCAGGAACGGCAGGTCGCGGGTCACAACCTCGCGCGCGCGGACGAATTCGGTGCCCGCAAGCACGATCAGCGCCCAGAGCCCCGGCGGGCGCATGAAGAGCAGATCTTCCAGAAGGAAGACGCCGGCGATGGTGACAGCCGGAACATAATCGGGGCGGCGCAGCACCCAGGCGAGGGTCAGTCCCAGGGCCAGATCGGGGCCCGGGATCGACGACGGCATTGATGAGAGCGGCAGGATGCGGATGAAGATCAGCACGGCGACGATGCCGACGAAGAGAAGCCGGTGCGCAAGGCGGGCGGCGCGGATCGGATCAACCATTGCCGGCGCCCTCGGCGGGTGCGGCTTCGGCGCCGCCGTCCGGCGCGGCAGCGGGGTTGTTGAACTGAAGCTGCGGGCGCGCGGGCGGCTGTGGCGGGGGAATGAGCTTGCCCGCCTCCTCGATCTGTTCGGCCGGATGGCTGCGAAGCACGCGCAGGAAATCCAGCCGCTCGTAATCGGCCGCCATGCGCAGCCGCAGCCGGTTGTCGGTGCCAAGCGCCACCTGCCCCACCAGCAGGCCCGCGGGGAACACGCCGCCGTCGCCGGACGACACGACCTGGTCGCCCGGTCGGACCTGTTCCGGCGCCTCGATGAACTCCAGCGGCGGGGCGGGCGAGTTGTCGCCCACGAGCATCGCCCGCTGCCCCGAGGGCTGGATCGTCACGGGGATGCGGCTGGAGGCGTCGGTCAGCAGAAGGACCCGGCTTGTGCCCTGGCCCACGCCCGAGATGCGGCCGACAAGGCCCAGCCCGTCCATCGTGGCCCAGCCGTCGACGATGCCGTCGCGCGCGCCGACGTTGAGGATCACCGACTGGCGGAACGGCGAGCCGCTGTCGGCCATGACCACGCCCGACACCGAGGTGAGCTTCGGGTCGAGCCGGACCTGGTTCTGTGCCAGAAGCTTGGCGTTTTGCTGTTCGAGCTGGACCGCCGCCTCTTTCCACGCCTTCATCTTCTGAAGTTCGCGCCGGAGTTCCTGGTTCTGGTCGTAAAGGCTGGCATAGGACTGGAAGCTGTCGATCATGCCGGCGACCTTGGTCACCGGCGCGAGCGCCCATTCGAAGCTGGGAACGAAGCGGTCGACCAGTGCGGCGCGGAAGCGTTCGACGCGCGGGCTGTCGATGCGCCAGATCAGGAAGATCCCGCCCAGAAGCACGACGAGCATGCCGATCACGATGCGGCGGACCGGACCGGCATAATCGACATCGGTGTTGCGGTCACGAGCCAAGGCGGCCTCTGCGGGATGCGGGGGCTATCGGGGCGGCAGGCGGGCCGCCTCAGGTGTCGTAGTCGATGACGTGGCGAAGCTGCTTTTCATATTCCAGCGCCTTGCCGGTGCCGAGAGCGACGCAGTTGAGCGACTGGTCGGCGATCGAGATCGGCAGGCCGGTCTG
>WBZM01004316.1_pt1 | contig 10428 bp, 10 predicted proteins | sample 5204271 | NCBI WGS metagenome assembly WBZM01 (sample SAMN12344346, study PRJNA552823) | activated sludge metagenome | biome: Activated sludge suspended growth; feature: Nitrification reactor; material: Wastewater; isolation source: activated sludge from nitrification reactor of wastewater... | reverse complement strand
GCTGCTGGTCTTCGGCTGGGGCAATGCCAGCCGGGGCGACGATGCGATCGGGCCGTTGTTCGTCGAGAGGCTGCGGGCCCTCGACCTCGCGGGCGTCGAGTGCCTCGATGACTACCAGCTGCAGCCCGAGCATGCGCTCGACCTCGCGGGCCGAGGGGGCGTCCTGTTCGTCGATGCGAGCCACACCTGCACCGCGCCGTTCGAGGTGACGGCACTGCAGCCGCAGCGCGACGCCAGCTTCAGCAGCCACGCGATGTCGCCCGCCGCATTGCTGCAGGCCTATGTCGACGTGCACGGCAGCGCGCCACCGCCGGCTACGCTGCTGGCGATCCGCGGCGAGCGCTTCGGGCTCGGCGAGCCGATGAGCGAGGCGGCGCAGGCGCACCTCGAGGCGGCGCTCAGGTGGGTCCTGGGCTTCCTGCGCTGACGATCCAGCCCTCCAGCGGATCGATCGCCGCCGGCAGGCCGAAGTCCGGCTCGCGCGCCGCCCAGGCCGCCTGCACCAGACACAGCACCGCGTCGAGTTCGTCGCCCGAGGCATCGGCGGCCAGCGCGTCGCGCTGCGCGTGCGTCAGCCGCAGGCGCAGGCCCAGCCGCGTGCGCCCCTGCTCCAGCGCCTCGATCAGGTCCTTGCGGGCGATCAGGCGCTCGGGCGTCTGCTTGGCCACCTCGTCGCTCTTGTAGGAGCGGTTGCCGATCAGCTCGCGCGCCAGCAGGCCCGGGTAGGCCTCCAGTGCGACCCGTGCGGCATCGCCCTCGTGAAGCCCCGGCAGGTGCACGCCCGCATCGATCAGCAGCGGCACGCCGGCATGCAGCATGTACGCCACCGGCGGGTTCACCCACTTCATCGAGGGCGACGAGCCGGCCGGCAGGTCGCAGGCGCGGTGCGCGAACTTGCCGCCCGCCGGCCGCGCGTTGCAGAAGGCGGCGAAGGTGGCTCGGATCTCTTCGCGCGTCAGCGCCGCGTAGTGGCGCACCAGCGGCAGCCACGCGCGCGGCCAGCCGAGCGTCTCGACCAGCTCGCGCGGCAGGCCGAAGGGGAAATCGAAGGCGCCCAGCCAGGGGCCGGGCGCGCGCAGCCACGCAGCAAAGCCGTCGAAGGTGGCGTGGCGGTCGAGCCGCACGAGCTTCACGCTCGCGCCGTCGCTGGAACCGAGGGCCACCGTGATCGGCTTGCGCTTCGTGGGCCGGCTGGTGAAGTCGATGCCGGCGAGCGTGGAGAAGGACATGGGCGGCGATTCTGCGCGAGCACCGCAGCCCGGCCACAATCGAGGGTGTGAACCGTTCGTCGTGGTGGGTCGTCGTCATCGTCATCGCCGTGCTGGGCACCGTCGTCTTCGGCAGCTTGCGCCTGGCCGCCGGCCGGCTCGAAGCGGCCTTGCACGAAGCCCTGGGCCCGCGGGCCAGCATCGGCACCGTGAGCCTCGGCCTGACCGGCCTGCGGATCACCGATCTGCGCATCCGCGCGGCATCCGGCACGTGGCCCGCAGCCGACGAGCTGGTGGCGCGCCGAGTGCACCTGCGCCCGTCTCTGGCCAGCCTGTGGTCGCGCGGCTGGCACATCGCGCGCATCGAGGTCGAGGACGGCTACCTCTCGCTGCTGCGCACGCGGCAGGGGAAGCTGCGCGTGCTGCCGGCGCTGCTCGAACGGCATCGCGACGGATCGGCCGGCGGCGAGGCGCCGCGCGTGCGCATCGCCGAGGTCGAGCTACGCGAGGTGGCGATCGACTTCTTCGATGCCAGCGTGCGCGGCGGCACGCACAAGCTGCGCTTCGAATCGCTGCAGGCCGACGTGGGCCCGCTGGCCATCCCCGCCTTCGACGAGCCCACCGCCATCGACCTGCAGGCCACGCTGAAGGGGCCGCAGACGAGCGGCCGCATCACCATCGACGGCGAGGTGACCATTGCCACGCTCGATGCGCGGCTGAAGGCGGCGGTGCGGGGCGTGGACCTGGTGGCGCTGCAGCCCTACCTGCTGAAGGTCAACGAGGCCGGCGTGAAGCGCGGCACGCTCGATCTGTCGCTCGACGCGACGGTGAAGGCCAAGCGTCTGCATGCGCCGGGCCGCGTCACCCTCACCGGCCTGGAGCTGGCCAGCGGCGGCGGCGTGCTGGCCACCTTCGGCGGCGTGCCGCGGCAGGCGGTGCTCGCCGCGATGGAGCGCGACGGCCGCATCGAGGTCGGCTTCACGCTCGACGGCCGGCTCGACGACCCGGCCTTCTCGATCAACGACAACCTCGCCACCAAGCTGGCTGGCGGCCTGGCCGAGACACTGGGCGTGAGCCTGGGCGGCGTGGTCGAGGGCGTGGGCAGCGTGATCAAGGGACTGCTGGGACGATGAATCCGAATCCGGTGCTGGTGGAGGTGCTGCGCGGCGGCGCCGTGGAGTCGATGCACCGCGGCGCGGTGGCCATCGTCGATGCCGACGGCCGCGGCATGCTGGCGCTGGGCGACGTGTCGCGCGCGGTGTTCCCGCGTTCGGCCGTCAAGCTGCTGCAGGCGCTGCCGCTGGTGGCCAGCGGCGCGGCCGATGCGCTGAAGCTCACCGACGAGGAAGTGGCCCTCGCCTGTGCCTCGCACAACGGCGAGCCGGCCCACGTGGCCACCGCGCGCGGCATGCTGGCCAAGGTGGGCCTGGATGCCGACGCGCTCGAATGCGGCGCGCACTGGCCGGGGCTCGACACGGCCACGCGCGAACTGGCCGCGCAGGGGCAGGCGCCGGGGCCCCTGCACAACAACTGCTCGGGCAAGCACGCCGGCTTTGCCTGCCTGGCCTGCGCGCTGCACGGCCGCGACGGGCTGCGTGGCTTCTTCGGCGGATATGTGGGACCCGGACACGCGGTGATGCGCGAGGTCACAGCCGCGCTCCAGGCCGCCACCGGCGCCGATCTGGCGCACGCGCCGGCCGGCATCGACGGCTGCTCGATTCCCACCTACGCGATCCCGATCGATCGGCTGGCGCTGGCCTTTGCGCGCGTGGCCACCGGGCAGGGTCTGTCGGCCGACCATGCACGCGCCGCCCGGCGGCTGCGCCAGGCGATCGCGAGGGCGCCCTTCATGGTGGCCGGCACCGGCCGCTTCGACACCCGCGTGATGCAGGCGCTCGGCGAGCGCGTGTGCTGCAAGGTCGGAGCGGAAGGCGTGTACTGCGCTGCCCTGCCCGAGCGCGGCCTGGGCGTGGCGATCAAGATGGACGACGGCAACAACGCCCGCGCGGCCGATGTGGTGATGGCAGCAGTGATCGAGGCGCTGCTGAACCTGGGCAGCGACGAGGCCGCGCTGCTGCGCGGCCTCTCCGCGGCGACGCTGCGCAACTGGCGCGGCACCGAGGTCGGCCAATTGCGCGCGAGCAAGGAGCTGCGCGGGGCGCTGGCCTAGATGGGACCGTCCGGTCCATTCGCGGAGTCGTCGATGACGTCGTTCACCACCGCCCGGTCCGTGCTGCTGTGCGCCGCAGGCCCCGCGCTGGCTCCCGCGAAGTACAAGGGCAACGCCGAGGCGCCGGCGCGGCTGAGCGATGCGGACCGGAACGCCGTGGTCGCCTGGGTGCTCAAGACACCCTGAGCGTTCAGGACGACCAGCGCGGCGCCAGACTCTCGAAACCGCGTTCCAGCGGCGCCCTTGCGCTCGGCGCGGCCTGGGCCACCTGGGCGCGAACCACCGGCAGGCGGCCCTCGCCGAGGGCCCGCTGCCACAGCGGCAGTGCCGCTTCGCTCCAGAACAGGCTGCCGCCGATCTCGCCCACCGCACCCGCACCCAGGCCGAGCAGTGCGGCGTTCGGGGTGGCGGTGTAGGAGACGAGGTTGCGGCGCAGTTCGCCACGCTGCAGCGCCAGGGCCAGTTCGTCGTCGGGGAGCACGAACTGGTCGGCGCCGATGGCTTCGTAGCCCGCCTCGCACAGCAGCTCGGCGGACAGCGCCCACATGTCGCGGCTGCTGGCCGGGTCGGGCAGCGCCGAGGCGTCGAGCGCGCGCTGCACCGGCACGGCCTGCGGCCGGTGGTGGTAGCGCGCCAAGGCCACGCGGTCGGGCGCCATCGCGATCACGCGCTCCAGCGTGGCGCGCCAGCGCGAAGGCGTCTGCATCGGCAAGCCGATCATCAGCTCCAGGTTGATGCGCTCGAAGCCCGACTCGCGCGCCACCTGGCAGACGTCGTCGATCAGCGCCTGCGAGTGGCGCCGCCCGATCGCCTGCTGCACCGCCGGATCGAGGTCGACCACGCCCAGGCTGGCCTGCCGGAACCCGAGCCCGCGCAGCAGGTCGAAGTGGCCCTGCGACACGCGTCGCGGGTCGCACTCCACCGACATCTCCGCGTCGGCCGGCATGCGCCAGGCTTCCTGCAGGCCGGCCACCAGGCGCACCAGCTGCACCTCGCCGAGTTCGTTGGCGCTGCCGCCGCCCAGGTGCAGTTGCAGCACCTCGCGCTGCGTGCCGATGCGGCCGGCCAGCAGCCGCGCCTCCGCGAGCAACGCGCCCACATAGGCATCGATCACGTCGGCCGGCTGGGCGACGTGGATCTCGCGCTCGCAGTACAGACAATGGGCGGCGCAGAACGGAATCGCCGCCGCCAGCGCGATCGGCGCCGACGGCTCTGCCGCGACCCGTGCCAGGGCGTGCTCGTAGAGCTCGGCGGCATGCTGGGCCGGCAAGGGCCCGCCGATGGGCAGGGGCACGGTATCGACGAACGCCGGGGCGTCGGCACCATCGCTCGCCTGCCCGCCCCGACGCCAGAAAGGCCTGAGGCTGAGTCGCATTCTTCTTCTCCCCGATTGGGCACGCAAGCCCGCCTTCGATGTTCACCATAGGCGCGGGCGGGCTTGACTTCATTGAGCATCGTCAATAGTGTCAGGCGCTCGTGTCGTCAGGCTTGGATGACACTTGTGGACCCATGACCGACCGAGATCCCCTGTCGAACAGCTTCGGCTACGCCGCGGTCGACGCGCGCGAGCGCGAGCGGCGCATCCGCCAGGTCTTCGAGGCGGTGGCGCCGCGCTACGACCTGATGAACGACCTGATGAGCCTGGGCATCCACCGGCTCTGGAAGCGCCGGTTCGCGCGGATGGCCGCGCCGCGGACCGGCCAGCGCATCGTCGACCTGGCAGGCGGCACCGGCGACGTCGCGGCGCTGCTGGCCGGGCCGGACCGCGAAGTCACGGTCATCGACCCGAGCGAAGCCATGATGGCGGCGGGCCAGCGCCGTGGCTTGGCGCACGTGCGCTGGCAGCCCGGCAGCGCCGAACGGCTGCCACTGGCCGACGCCTCGGTCGACACCATCACCATCGCCTTCGGCATCCGCAACGTCACCCACCTCGACGCCGCGCTGGCCGAGGCGCGCCGCGTGCTCGTGCCGGGCGGCCGCTTCCTGTGCCTGGAGTTCTCCACGCCGCGGCGCTGGCTGAAGCCCTTCTACGACGCCTTCTCGTTCATCGTGATCCCGCGCCTGGGCGCGGCGTTCGCGGGCACGCCGCAGGCCTACACCTACCTGGTGGAGTCGATCCGGCGGTTTCCCGCCCAGGAGGAGTTCGCCGGCCACCTGCGTCGCGCCGGCTTCGACGAGGTGCACTGGCGCGACCTCAGCTTCGGCATCGCCTGCATCCACGTCGGCCGGCGGCCTGTGGCTTGCTCCATGTCAATTCCGACCGAGGCTCGCGCTGCCGAGAATGGCTCGCAGGGAGTGAGCAGTTCATGAGCTTCGAACAAGTCCGAACCCGCGACACCGCCTCGGTGCGCACCGGTTCGCTGCAGGCCTGGTCGGTGGCGGTGCGACCGAAGAGCCTGCTGGTGGCGCTGAGCCCGGTGCTGGTCGGCGGCACGCTGGGCTTCGCCCGCACGGGCAGCATCGACTGGGTGGCCGCCACGCTGGTGCTGGCCGCCGCGCTGCTGATGCAGGTCATCACCAACATGCAGAACGACGTCGGCTACACCGTGCGCGGCGGCGAGCGCAGCGGCACGCGCACCGGTCTGCCGCGCGCCACCGCCAATGGCTGGCTGAGCGTGCGCCACGTGCGCGTCGGCATCGTCGTCGCCGCCCTCGCGGCCACCGCGATCGGCCTCGCGCTGGTGGCCTGGCGCGGCTGGCCGGTGCTCGCCATCGGGGTGTCCTCGCTGCTGGCCGCCCTGGCCTACATGGGCGGGCCGCGGCCGATCGCCTACACGCCCTTCGGCGAACTCACGGTATTCGTCTTCTTCGGCCTGGTGGCGGTGATGGGCACCGACTGGGTGCTCACCGGCGGCGTCGGGCTGACCAGCGCACTCGCCGCGGTGGCGATCGGTTCCCTGGCGGCGGCAGCGCTGGCGGTGAACAATCATCGCGACATCGCGCACGACCGGCTGGTCGGCCGGCGCACCTTCGCGGTGACCTTCGGCGAGATGGGCTCGCGGCGGCTGTTCACCACGCTGGTCGCGCTGCCCTTCGTGCTGGTGCCGGTGATCGGCCACCTCGAGCAGGCCTTGGGCCTGTTGCTGCCGCTGCTGCTGCTGCCCGCCGCATGGAAGCTGCGCCGCGCGTTCATGACCAGCCCGCGGGGCCTGGCTTTCAACGAAGTGCTGTTCGCCACCTTCCGGCTGGAGCTGTGGTTCGCGGCGCTGCTGTCGGCCGGCGCGCTGCTCATTCCCTACACGCAGCGATGAACCCGCAACGCTCGCGCCGCACCCTGCTCCGCCGCCTTGCCGCGGACGATGCCGGCACGCGCCGCTGCCTTTCCGGAGCGCACCGTGCGCATCGTGGTGCCGTACGCGGTGGGCGTCGGGCCCGACGTGGTGGCGCGCAGCCTGGCCGAACGGCTCACGCGGCAATGGGGTCAGCCGGTGATCGTCGACAACAAGCCGGGCGCGTCGGGCATCGTCGCCTTCGGCGAGGTGCGGCTGACGCCGGCGGACGGCCACACGCTGTTCCTCGCCGACACCGCGACGCTGGCCGTCAACCCGCTGCTGCACGACACCCTGCCCTACGACGTGCAGCGCGACCTGGCGCCGCTGACGCTGCTGTTCCGCGCCACCTTCGCGCTGCTGGTGGGGGCACGCAGCCGCTGGCGCAGCGTCGGCGAGATGGTCGAGGCGGCCCGCGCGAGCCGCGATGCGGTGAGCTACGCCAGCCTCGGCCACGGCCACGCCAGCCAGGTGGCGATCGAGACCTTCGCCCGCGCGGCCGGCGTGCACCTGCTGCACGTGCCCTTCAAGGACGCCGGCGCGGCGTTCACCGCGGTGGCCGCCGGCGACGTCGATTTCACCGCCTTCGGGCTGAACACCGTGGCCGGCCTGATCGCCGGCGGCCGACTGCGCGCACTGGCGGTGGCGGCACGGCAGCGGCTGGTGACCCACCCCGAGCTGCCGACGCTGGCCGAGTCCGGCGGCCCCGCGGTGGAGATGCATCCGTGGGCCGCGCTGGTGACGCGCTCCGGCGCGCCGGAGCGTGTGCTCGAGCAGCTGCAGCGCGACATCGTCGCTGCGCTGGGCGCCACAGACGTGGTCTCGCGCGCCGAGCTCGCCGGCTTCGAGATCACGCCCTCGACACCGCAGGCGCTGCGCGAGCGCATCGCGGCCGACCGTGCTGCCGTGGCACCGCTGGTGGCCGAAGGCCGCGTGACGCGGCTGTAGGGCCGGGGCGCGCGATGCTGGTGCGCCGCACCGCCCTGGTGGAACGCAGCGCCGAGCAGCTGTTCGACCTGATCGAGGCCGCCGAACGCTACCCGCTCTTCCTGCCCTGGTGCGCCGGCGCCACCATCCTGTCGCGCGACGACACGCTGGTATCGGCCGAGTTGCGCGTGCGCCTGGCCGGCACGCAGTTCGAGATGCGCACCCGCAACCCCAAGCGGCGGCCGGAGTGGATGGCGATCCACCTCGAGAGCGGGCCGTTCCGACGCTTCGAGGGCGAATGGCAGCTCGCGCCGCTGGGCGCCGACGCCTGCCGCGTCGGCTTCACGCTCGACTACGAGTTCGGCCACGGCTTCGTCACCCGCGCCGCCGCGCCGGTGTTCGACCGCATCGCCGACTCGATGGTCGACGCGTTCGTCAAGCGCGCCGAGGCGATGCCTCCTTACCCGCCGGTGCCGGTCAGCGGCAGCGCCAGCCCGCCGTAGGCGGCGTTGTAGGGCACGTTGATCACCAGCGGCGTGGGCACCGACAGGCCGGTGACGGTGGGGGCGAAGGTCACGCTCACGTTGCAGCTGGAGGCAACGGGCAGCGTGTCGGGGCAGTCCTCGGTCGCGCTCCAGCCGCTGCCGGTGGGCGCGGAGATGGTCAGCAGCCCGTCCGCGTTGCCGATGTTGCGCACCACGTAGACCACCGTTCGGGTGCCGCCGCGCGCCACGGTGCCGAAGTCGCCGTCGGTGCTGCCGACGAAGCCCACCGCAGCGGCGGCCGGGTCGAGCGCGGCCACGGCCGTGCCGGACAGCGACAGCGCCACTGTCGCGGCGTTGCTCGTCACCCGCAGTTCACCGGCCAGCACGGCCGCGGCCGCGGGCTGGTAGTAGACCGACAGGAAGCACTCGTCGCCCTCTTCCAGCCGGGTGGGGCAGGTGTGGCTGAGCGTCAGCCCGGTGCCGCTGACCGAAGGCGCGATGTTCTCCAGCGGCTTCACCCGCGGCAGGCCGGCGTCGCTGTTGCGCAGCCGGAAGTCGAGTCGCTTGCGCGTGCCGATCAACGTCTGCGCGAAATCCGTGCCCGGTGCGCTCACGGCGGTGAGCTGCGGCTTGGGGTCGCTTTCCTCGATGCTGCCGCAGCCGGCGAGCACCGCTGCGCACAGCGCGAAGGCGAATCGCTTCATCGTGTGTTCTCCCTGATGGCGCTCATGCTACGCCGAGCAACGCCTCCAGCGTCTGCAGCGTGTCGGCCTCGTGCAGCGGCTTGTCGGCACGCAGGCGCAGCATGCGCGGAAAGCGCACCGCGATACCGCTCTTGTGCCGCGGGCTGCGGCCGATGCCCTCGAAGCCGAGCTCGAACACCAGCGAGGGCCGGACGCTGCGCACCGGGCCGAACTTCTCGATGGTGGTCTGGCGGATCACCCGGTCGACCTCGCGGAACTCGGCGTCGCTCAGCCCCGAGTAGGCCTTGGCGAAGGTGACCAGCTGCAGCGCGCCGGGCTGCGCCGGCTCGCGGCGCTCGATGGCGTCGAGCACCGCCTGCGCCTCGGCGGCATCGCGCGGCGCGCGGTTCCACACCGCGAAGGTGTAGTCGGTGTAGACGCTGGCCCGCCGCCCGTGGCCGGCTTGCGCGTAGACCAGCACCGCATCCACCGACAGCGGCTCGATCTTCCACTTCCACCAGGTGCCATCGGCCTTCGTCCTTCCGCTGCCGTAGCGCGCCTGCCGGTGCTTGAGCATGAAGCCCTCGACGCGGCGCTCGCGCGACTGTTCGCGTGCGGCGGCCAGGTCGTCCCAGGTTTCGCCGGCCACCAGCGGCGAGAGCTGCAGCGGCGTGCCCCGCACCGCCGCCTCGAGCAGCACACGGCGTTCGTGCTGCGGCCGCTCGCGCTGGTCCTCGCCCTGCGCTTCGAGCAGGTCGTAGGCGATGAAGGCCACCGGCGCGTCGGCGAGGATCTTCTTCGTCAGCGACGTGCGGCCGATGCGCTGCTGCAGCCGCTGGAACGGGGCCAGCGCACCGTCCTTCCAGGCCACGATCTCGCCGTCGAGCACGCTGCCGTCGGGCAGGGCCTGTGCGGCGTCGACAATCTCGGGGAAGCGCTCGGTCACCAGTTCTTCGCCACGCGACCAGATCCAGCATTGCCCGCCGCGCCACACGATCTGCGCGCGGATGCCGTCGTACTTCCACTCCACCAACCAGTCGGCGGGCGGGCCGAGCTTCGCGTCGAACTGCGCGCGTGGCGCGTCGAGCGCGTGGGCGAGGAAGAACGGATAGGGCTGACCGAGCGACGTACGCCCCTCGCCGGCCGGAGCAATCAGCGCCGCGAAGGCGGCTTCGTCGGGCCGCGCGCCGCCATCGGTGTAGCCCATCATTCGCTGCGCAACCAGCTTGGCATCGAGCCCGGCATGCGCGGCCAGCGCGCGCTGCACCAGCAGCTTGCTCACGCCGACGCGGAAGCCGCCGCCGATCAGCTTGACGAGCAGGAAGCGCTCGGGCGCATCGAGCTCGTCCCACCAGGCGACGAGGCGCTCGGCGTGTTGTGCCGGCTCGGCGCCGCGCAGCGGCAGCAGGCGGTCCTCCACCCAGCGCGCGAGGCCCAGCTCGCTGCGCTGCGTGGCCGGCGGCAGCACGTGGGCGATGGTCTCGGCCAGGTCGCCCACCGCCTGGTAGCACTCCTCGAACAGCCACTCGGCGATGCCGGCGCGCTGCGCCGCCAGCGTGCGCAGCATCGCGGTGGGCACGCCCTGCCGCGGCTTGCCGCCGGCGAGGAAGTAGGTGGCCCAGGCCGCATCGGCGGCCGGCGCCTCGGCGTAGTAGCGCTGCAGCGCGGCGAGCTTGTCGTTCGTGG
>WBZM01002354.1_pt2 | contig 10430 bp, 12 predicted proteins | sample 5204271 | NCBI WGS metagenome assembly WBZM01 (sample SAMN12344346, study PRJNA552823) | activated sludge metagenome | biome: Activated sludge suspended growth; feature: Nitrification reactor; material: Wastewater; isolation source: activated sludge from nitrification reactor of wastewater... | reverse complement strand
AGGCGAGCGAGAGCTTCCCGCGCAGGGCCTCACGCCGCGCCCAGAGGCCGTCGTAGTAGGGGTCGGAGGCGGCGAGCTCGACGCCGCACACCCACGTCGCGAGGCGGTCGGCGCGGGCGGCGAAGGGGCCGAGGTAGTGGGCGTGGACGCGCGGCGTGAGGCGCTCGCGGCGGCCGAAGGCCATCGGGACGATGAAGCGCGCCGAGGCGTTGAGCGCGAGATAGAGCCAGCGCCCGAAGCGCGACGCGACGAGGCGCGACATGCGGCCGATCTTCGGGTCGCGGCCGTGCGCCCAGGCCCAGGTGTTGACGGCGAGGACGGCCCGGACGCGGTCGGGGCGGTCGAGGGCGACGGGGAGGCCGATGGGGCCGCCGAAGTCGTGGACGACGAGGGTGAGGTCGCGGAGGTCGAGCGCGTCGACGAGGGCGAGGAGGCGCCGGGCGTGGTCGGCGGGGCGGAGGAGGTCGGCGCGGCCGGGCTTGTCCGAGAGGCCGAAGCCGAGGTGGTCGGGCGCGATCACGCGGTGGGTCCGCGCGAGCTCGGCCACCTGCGCGCGCCACTCGAACGACCAGCTCGGCGTGCCGTGCACGAGGAGGACGGCGGGGCCGCTCCCCTCGTCGAGGTAGCGGATCGCGCCGTCGGGCGTGTCGAAGCGGCGCGGGGTGAAGGGGTAGAGCCCGCGGTCGACCCACGCGGGGAGCGCGCGGTCGGGCGGGGCGGCGGCGGTGGGGGCGGTGAGGGCGGCGTCCATGCGACGAGGGATGCCACCCCCGCGCGGCGCGCCCCACGGTACCTTCGTACCATCCGCACAACCGCCGGCCGTGGCACCCTCGGCCGGGTGAACGACCTCGCCGCGCTCGCCGCCCGCGTCGCCGCGCTCGGCGCGTCGTCGCCTTCGCTCGCGGAGTTTCGCGGGGCGGCGCTCGACCTCGTGCTCGGCGCGGTGCCCGCTGACGGCGCGCTCCTCCACGCGCTCTCGCCGCGGGTCCCGCTCGCCACCGCGGCGGTGCGGGGCCTCGCGCCGGCCGTGCTCGAGGCCTCGCTGCCGGGCTGGGACGCGGCGGCCGTCGCGCTCCAGCCCCTGCGCGAGCGGGCCACGGCGCTCGGCGACGTCGCGCGCGACACCGACGCCTTCCCGCCGGGCCACCCCGCGCGGGCCCGCTACGAGGCTGTGCTGGCGCGCCCGCTCGGGATGCGCAGCGTGATGGTGGCCCACCTCGTGGTGCGCGGGCGCATCGTCGCGGCGCTGCTGCTCCTGCGGCGCCCGCGGCGGCCGGGCTTCACCGACGCGGAGGCGGCGCTCGTGCGGGCGCTGGCGCCGACGCTGGCCTGCGCCGACGCGCTCCACCAGTGCCTCGACGGCGCGCCGCAGCGGCCCGTCCCGACGCGCCTCCGCTGCGAGGACCAGCGCCTCACCGAACGCCAGCGCGAGATCGTCGAGCACGTCGCGATGGGCCACACCAACGGGGACATCGCGCGGGCGCTCGGCGTGTCGCCCAACACGCTGCGCAACCACCTCGCGGAGGTGTTCCGCCGCCTCGGCGCATCGAACCGGGCCGACGCGGTGCGCCTCGCCGTGCTGCGGTGACCGCCGCGGGCGTGCTACGAAGCGCCGCCCGCCGATGCCCGCCACCTTCCTCTCGCACCAGGCGCCCGCGGTGGCGCTGAAGCTCTGGCGCCCGCGGTGGTTCGACGGCGTCGCGCTGGTGACGGGCTCGATGTCGCCCGACTTCGCCTACGTGGCCACCGACACGCGGCTGGAGTTCGACGCCCACGGGCCCGCCGGGATGCTCGCGTTCGCGGTGCCGGCGTCCGCGGCCCTCGCGTGGCTCCTGCGGGCGCGCGTGGCGGCGGTGTTCTTCGCGCTCACGCCGCCGCTCGGCACGCTTCGGCTCACCGACTGGCGCGTGCTCGCGGCGCGGCGCCCGCCGTGGCGGAGCACCCTCGCCAGCGCGCTCGTCGGCGCCCTCACCCACAGCCTCTGGGACACCTTCACCCACGAGAAGCGCCTCGGCGCGCGGATCTTCCCCGCCCTGCGGGAGACGCTCTTCTCCCTCGGCCCGCTGCCCGTCTCCCTCGCGCGGACGTTCCAGTACGTCGGGCACGTCTTCGGCGCGCTCGCCACGGTCGCACTGCTTCGACACATCGCCCGCGCGGGGCTCCTCGCCCGCTGGTACGGCCCCGCGCTCGCCGCGCTGCCCCCACCGCACGCCCCCGCCGGGCACCGCTTCCGCCTCGCGCTGGTGTTCGCCGTCACCTTCGCCGCGGGGCTCGCCTGGGGCCTCGGGGGCAACGTGTCGAGCGTCGTGCTCCGCGTCGCCGCGGCGATGTTCGCGGGGCTCACGGGCTTCTGCCTCGCGGTCGGAGGCCACCCCGCGTACCGCGTCGCTGGCCCCGCCGCGGCGCTTCGTGTACAACCCCCGCCGCCGCCATGAACGTCCGCCGCTGACATCGCTCCAGGGGATCGATCGCTTCGGGTTCAAACGCGCCCGCCCCCGCCGTGGGGGAGGCGCGGAGGCAGACGTTCATGGGTACGAGGGTGGTTCCGTGGTTCCTCCGCCTGCGGGGGCGTGGGCTCGCGCGCAGGGACGTGATCGAGTCGATGGCCTGGTGGCTCCACCGCGAGCGCCGGGTCGACCCGGGCGACGTGGTCCACGCGTTCGGCTTCAAGTGCGACGAGCTCGGGTTCGCGCGGGCGCTGCTCGGCGGGCACGCGCGCTTCCACCTCTACCGCACGCACCAGCAGCGGCGCTGCGGGGACTTCGCGGTGGTCGACATGTCCGCGCCGTCCCCGTCGCGGCGCGTGCTGCGGGTGGTCGAGCTCAAGCGCGACGAGCCCGTCCGGGTGGGCCGCGGCGCGGGGCTCCAGCTCGCGCAGGCCGACGCGCTCCGTGACGCGTTGGCGCGCGAACTCGGCGCGGTGGCGGGCGACGCTCGGGTCGAGCGGGTGACGGGCGACGCGCGGGCCGTCCTCGCGTGGCTGGTGGCGTGAAGGTGGCTACTCGCGCTCGCCGTCCTCGGACGCGTCGGACGCGTCGAGTTCGTCGGGCGCGTCGGGCGGCGGTCGCTGCTGGGCGCCGCTGCGGTGGTGCCCCTGAAGGATCGCGTTGGCCGCGGCGACGCGCTCGTCGAGGCGGCGAGCGCGTGACTCCTGCTCGGCGAAGGCGAGCGCGACGGCGGCCCTCGCCTCCAGCGCCATCACCTCCCGCTCGCGCGCATCGAGGGCGCGAGACACCTCGACGCGCGCCCGATCTCCCACAAAGGAAGCGCGCCGGGCCGCGAGCTCCTCCGCGCTTCGAACCGGCAGGCGAAACGTCGCCACCTTGCCCGCGAGATAGCCCTGAAAAAACTGTACCCGCACGGCGTGGCGCTCCCACGGGAGGCAGAACGTGACCCACCCCCGCACCGCGGCGCCTGGCGGGAGGAAGGTCTGCTCGATGGCGGGCGTCCGCATGCGGCTGTCGATCGCGATCGCGGGCGTGAGGTGGTCCTGATCGTCGAAGAGGTGGCACCGCGAGCCGGCCACGGAGAGCGTCTCGGTCTTCGAGGTGTTGCGCATCCGCACGTCGAGCGTGATGAGGCGTTCGAGCCCGAGCTTGTAGGCCTCCGTGCAGTGACCGTTGATCACCTCGCTGAGGAAGGGATCCTCGATGCCGAGGAGCGTCACCTCCATCGCGTCGGAGTGGCGAGAACGCCCCACGTCGCCGCCGACCAGAACGGGCTCGGGCGTCACCGCATCGGACGCGTCGGTGCGCTCGGCGCGGGCAGGAACGGGCGCGGGAGCGTCCGGGGAGGAGGGACCAAACAGTCGGTTGAAGAGGCCCATGGCGAGGGCCGCGAGCGTAGCCCCGGCGCGCGCGGTTGTCCCGCCTACGGCTCGCCGAGGACGCGCCGCCGGTACGTCGACGGCGACTCGCCGGTGAAGTCCTTGAAGGCCGTGCTGAAGGCCCCGACGCTCGCGAAGCCCACCGCGTACGTCGCCTCGGTGACGTTGACCGCCGGGTCGCCGAGCAGCTCCATCGCGCGGGTCATCCGCGCCGTCTGGAGGTACTGCCGGTAGCCCATCCCGAGCTCGGCTTCGAAGCGCCGGGCGAGCGTCCGCGGCGACACGCGGGCGGCCTTCGCGCACGCCTCCATCGCGGCCTCGCCGTCGAGGTGGTCGAGCACCCACTCGGTCGCGCGGCGGAGCTCGTCGCCCGCGGGCGTCGGCAGGCGGAAGGGCTCCGGCGTCTCGGCCGCGCGCAGGCACAGCGCCGCGAGCACGTCGAAGAAGCGGGCCGCGAGCGGGTCGTCGGGCGCCCGCGCGGCGTCCCACCGAACGCCGTGGAGGAGCATCTCGCGCGCGACCGCGGGCACCGCGAACACCCGACAGCCGTAGGCGAGCGCGGGCATGGCGTCGGGCCGGAGGTAGGCGGTGCGGAGGCGCGTGGCGGGGTGGGCGCGGACGCGGTGGGAGGTGCCCGCGGCGATCCAGGCCATGCGGCGCGGCGGGAGGAGCCAGCGGTTGCCCTCGGCGTCGAGCTCGAGCATCCCCGCGGAGGCGTAGAGGAGCTGGTGGCGCAGGTGCGCGTGCCACGCGGAGTCGGCGGGGGCCTCGTCGTACGAGAGGACGAAGCCCGCGGCGGGCACGGCGTCGACGTCGACGGTCACCCCGCGATCATCGCGCATCGGCGGGGCGGACGGGGAAGTTCTGGCCGGGCTCCTGCGCCCAGAGGGTGCCGACGTTGGTCTCCAGGCCGACGGCCACGCCGAGGCGCTGCACGGTGGCGAGGTCGATGGCGCGCGACGCGGCGAGCTCGTAGCGGTCGCGGCGCTCCTGGCCGTAGTAGCCCGCGGTGAAGGTGCCGACGTAGCGGAGCGCGACGGACTCCCACACGACGCGGCCGTTGCTCGTGCGCGGCAGGCGGACGAAGGGGGCTTCGAAGCCGTTGAAGCTCGGGTGCGCGCGGCGGATGGCGGCGTCGTCGACGTTGACGGTGACGCTCAGGAAGGGCGTCTGCTGCGAGCCGTAGGTGGGCGTGCCGACGAAGGCGAAGCGGTAGCGGGCGTCGACGGCGACGCCCCCGCGGAGCGAGACGGCGTCGGCGTCCCAGGTGGCCGCGGCGTCGTCTTCGACGGGCGCGCAGGCGACCGGGAGCGAGAGGGAGAGGGCGAGGAGGGCGGTGCGGAGGAGGTTCACGGCGGGTTCTCTTTCTGGCGAGGCGGTTGGGGTGCCTCGGACGGGTGAGAACATCGCGCTTCGGGCCCGCGGGCGCTTTCGGCGGGACGCCAGCGGCTTCTTCGAACCCGTCAATCCGCGCGGCGCGAGCCCAGGGAGGGGTCTCGCGCGACGAGAACCGCCGCGGCCGCCACCAGGGCCGCCGTGTGGATGGCGGCGGGGGTGAAGTTCGCGGGCAGCGGGCGGTTGGTGTTGTTGAGGTGCGCCCCCGCGTGGGCGAGGACGGCGAGGAGCAGGCTCCCGCCGGTGCGGTTGTACACCCAGGTGAAGAGCGCGCTCCCCGCGACGAAGAAGGGCACCAGCGCCACGAGCATCGCGAGGGAGACGCCTACGATCTGGAACATGAACAGGTGCCAGAGCGCCCACAGCAGCCCGTGGACGACGCTCGCCCGCAGCGCGCCGACGCGCTCCTGCAGGCGCGGCATCGCGTACCCGCGCCAGCCCACCTCCTCGCCGAAGGGGAACACCGCCATCGCGACGATGCGCTCGGGCTCGACGGGGAGGTAGAGGTATGCGCCCCCGTCGTGCCCGCCGAGGAGCCCGTACACGGCCCGGCCCGCGACGAAGAGGGCCCCGACGCCGAGCAGCGCCACCGCGTACCACGCGACGCTCACGCGCCAGCGGAGCAGCGGTCGGAACACCGCGCCGACGCCGCCGTCGATGCGCCCCATGATGACGGCGGCGACGAGGGGCCCGAGGCCCCCGAGGCCGCTCAGCGGGAGGAAGCGCTCCATCGGACCCGCGATGGCCCCGCGCGACGCGAGGAGCGCCGGGAGCTGGCAGAGCCACGTGAACCCGAAGGCGAGCGCATAGAAGGCCGCGATGTGGCGCGTCATGGCCCGGTCGAGGGTGCACGCGGCGGCGTCGCGAGGCAGTGCGCGCGGGCGCCAAAGGGCTGTCCGCGCGCGCCAGTTCACCCGTTGCGGAGGTCGGCGCGCGAGCGCTCGGGGGTGGTCCCCGTCCAGCGCCGGTGGGCACGGTGGAAGGCGCTCGGCTCGGCGTACCCGAGGCGCGCCGCCACCTCGCCGAGCGGGAGCCCCTCCGCGAGGTAGCGCGCCGCCGCCTCGCGCCGCACGCCGTCGAGCACGCTCGCGAAGCTCTCCCCCTCCTCGCGCAGGCGCCGCTGGAGCGTCCGCTCGCTGAGCCGGAGCGCCCGCGCCGCGGACGCGAGCGAGCACCGCCCGCCGTCGAGGGCCGGCGCCACCACCGCCCGCACCGCCGCCACCGCACCCTCGTCGCGCGGGAGCGCCGCGACCGCCGCCGCGACCATCGCTTCGAACGCCTCCCCGTACACCGCGCTGCCGTGCGGGAGCGGGCGGTCGAGGTCGTCGTCCTCGAAGGTGACGGCGGAGTGCGCCGCGCCGAACGCGATCGGGCAGCGGAAGAGGGCGGCGTGCGCGCGGGTGTCGGCCGGCGCCGCGTGGCGGAAGGTGACCGCGCGCGGCACCACCTCGCGCCCCGAGAGCGCCCGCGCCCCGACGACGAACTCCGCCACCGCGCACTCGTCGCCGTGTCGCCGCAGCGCGCCCCGCGCGCCCGGCAGCGCGTAGCGGATCGAGAGGCCGCCCGCCACGACGTCGAGGGCGCTCCGTGGGCCGTCGCCCCAGTAGCGCTGGTGGCGCACCATGCGTTCGAAGGCGACGCGGAGCGACGGGCTCGCCATGAGCATGAGGGCGCCGGGGTCGCGCGGGGCGACGGGGGGGAGGTCCTCCGCGAGGTGGAGCCCGAGGTCGGCGTCTCCGAGGAGGGCGACGGCGCGCTCGCAGAGCCGCTCGACGACGCCGTAGGGCACGCGGGCGCCGGGCGCGTCGAGGGCGGCGCGGCGCAGGCCCGCGGCGCGGCAGAGGGCGTCGGGGTCGTGGCCGCCGCGCGCCACCCGCGCGAGGACGCGCTGGAGCACGTGGGCCGCGAGGGCGCCGGGGCGGTGCGTCGCGCGTCGCATCGCGGGTGCGCCCTACAGGTCGGGGTGGCGCTTCTTGCGCTCGGCGGTGAAGTCCCACCAGGGGCGCGCGGCGCCGCCGTCCATGAAGTCGACCACCGCGAGGAAGGTGTCGAGCACGCACGGGTCCTGCCGGGTCTTCGTGAGCGCGCAGAGCCGCCGGTAGAGGGAGAGCGCGTCCTGCCCGGCGAGCTCCTGCGGGCGCGCGAACCCGAGCGCGCGGAGGTCCCCCGCCATCGCCTTGCCGACGTTGGGGATGTCGGTGAACGAGCGGACCTCGCGCGCGTGCTTCGCCTTCGCCATCAGGCCCGGGAGTGTATCAGCCCGCGCGCAGGGCGTGGCGCGTGGCGAGCGTGGCGACGAGGTGCCGCAGGGCCGCGGGCGTCACGGCCTCGTCGGCGAGGGCCTCCACCTCGGAGGCGGTGAAGGGCTCGGCGGTCGCGACGCGCTCGAGCGCCCGAACCAGCGCGGGCGCCGCGGGGTAGCGGTACACCGCGCCGCCGGCCGACCAGGTGAGCTCGTCGCCGCGCGCCCGCCACGCCACGGCGCCGGGCGCGGCGAGGCAGAGCGGGCCGTCGAGCGCGACGTCTTCGCGCGGGAGGGGGTCGGGCGCGACGCCCATGCCGTGCGCGGCGAGGTGGGCGAGGAGCTTCTCGTCGACGCGCCGGCGGAGGGCGTCGTCGGACGCGAGGCGGTCGAGCGAGGCGCGGGCGTCGTCGAGGGAGGCGGCCGCGTCGCCGCGGGTCGGGCGGAGCCTGCGCGCCGGGTCGAGCGCGCCCTCCTCGGCGAGCTCGCGGGCGGCGGCCTCGACGTGGCGGAGGGGCGTCTCCTCGCGCGAGAGCCCGAGCGAGAGCGTGGTGCAGTGCCCGCGGTCAGACTCCGCCACGTGCCACCACTCCGCGGGCCAGAAGAACACGTCGCCGGGGTCGCCCTCCAGCACCACGGCGTCGGCGCGGTCGGGGGCGTAGTCCAGGTGGGCGAGGCCGGCGGGCCGGAGCGCGCAGCCCGCGGGGACGTCGGGCCGGTCGGCGAAGCGTTCGAAGGGCCACGCGAGGAAGCGCTTGCGGCCCTCGACGACGAAGGTCACCACGTCGAACTGGTCCTTGTGGACGCCGAAGGGGCCCACCCGGTAGGCGCCGGCGAAGAGGTCGAACATCGCCCCGCCCGCCCCGACGCCGACGCGCGCGTGGAGCGGCGCGAGGAGCGAGAGGGCCCGACGCCACGCCGCGGGCGACGCGGCCTGGAGGTGGTTGATCGCGAGCAGCGCCTCGCCCGTGGCGGGGTCGAGGCGGCGGAGGTAGCCCGCGGTCGAGCGGTCGCCGTCGCCGGGGAGCCGTGACGCGTCGGGCTCCACCGCGCGGCCGCCGACGTGGGGGCGAAACTCGATGCGCGCGTCGCGCTCGCGCACGCGGTGAGCGGCCGCGACGATCCAGTCGAAGGCCTCCTCCGGGGAGGCCACCGGCCCCCCGAGGGGCCGCCGCCAGACGCCGGGGCGCCCCTCACGGACGCACGCGGCGAGCTCGTTCCAGAAGGCGTTCGGTGACACGGGCGGCTCCTCGGGGGGCGGTGGCGGGCGGCGCGGTCAGAAGCGGTAGCGGTACTTCAGCGTCCCCGCGCGCACGCCCGAGCGCACGGCGAGGTTCTGCCGCTCGGTGCGCTGCTCGAGGGCGGCGAGGTCGTCGGCGGTGAGGGGCTTCGGGGACTCGGTCTTGGGGGCGTCGTTCTTCATGGGCGTGTTCCTCGTGCGACCGCCGGGTCTCGGTGGTGCGGCCGCGCGGAGGCGTAGAGCACGCTGGATGCCACGGGGAAAACGACGGTTCGCCGCGGGCGTCGCGCCGCCGCGCGCGCGAGTCGCGCAACGGGCGGCGGGCGCGTTGTGAAGCGGCCCGCGCAAGCAGCTCCTTGACCGCCGGCGGGGCCGACTCGACGACCCCACGTGTCGCGACGGACCGCCTCCCGGGCGGCGTCGGGGGCGGCGGTGAAGCGCGTCGCGGGGGGCTGCTCGACGGCGCGTTCGGCCTCGCGGAGGGCTCCGTCGCCGCGGTCGCCCCCAACGCCCTTCACGCGCCGGTCGGCGAAGGAGGTCAGGCGGGCGTGGGCGTCGGGGGCTTCGCCTTGGGCTTGCGCGGCTTCGCCTTCGGGGCGAGGGCGGTGGTGAAGTCGGGCAGACGGGCGTCGTCCTTGCGCGCCTTGCGGTGCGCGGCCATCAGCGCCTTGAGCTCGCGGTGGACGCGGCCCGCGGTGCCGGCGAGCTCGTGGCGGAGAACCTGCGCCCGCTGGCGCTCGCCGGTGAGGCGCTCGCGGAGCGCGTCGACCTCGGCCGAGCCGCTCACCAGCACGTCGACCTGCGCGTCGGCGAGGCCCGCGTCTTCGAGCAGGCTCGCGGGCATCGCGTCGCGCACGCGCTCGGCCTTGCGCGCGAGGAGCTTCATCCCGCGGCTGGCCGGCGCGCCGGGCTCGGCCTTCACCGCGGCCCTGTCCGCGGAGGAGGTCTCCTTGCCCACCCGGTAGGCGCCGAGCACGGCGACCGCGTCGCGCTGCGCCGGGGCCACCGCGGCGCCGAGCTTCCGCAGCGCGTCGGTGGTCTCGGCGACCGCGCCGTCGGCGGCGGCGAGCGCGGCGATCTGCGGCAGCGCCCCGCGCGCGAGGTCGACGGTGAAGCGGGCGCGGCGCGGGCCGTACCCGGCGATCTCCTTGCGCGCGATGCACCACCCGAGGGCGCGGAGCGCGCGGAGGGTCTCGGCGATCACCTGCGCGGCGTTCACCCGCGCGCCCATCTTGTGGGCGGCGGCGTCGCTCACGCGCCCGAGGAGCCACGCGCGCTCCTCGTCGGTGACCTCCGCGGCGAAGCGCGAGAGCAGCTCGGCGACGATCTGCTCCAGCGTGACGGGCTGCTTCGGGTCGGGCCCGGCCTCGTCGGTGCGGGCCGTCTTCGCCGCGCGGGGCGCGGGCATCGGGGCGGGGTGGCGGGAGTTCTTCGGCTTCGGATCGCCCATGGGGGTCTCGCTGCTCCTGTCGTCGGAGGGGAACCGCCGCCGCGCCGCCCCGCATCGGGCGACGAAGCAGACGCGGTGGATGCTCCTTCCAACGGCGCCGCGGGGCGCAGCGTGAGCGACCGCGGGCGAGGCGGGGCGCGGGGTGTCGCGCGCCCGATCACGCAGGATCAACAGAGAGTGGGGAGAGTCGCTCGCCCGAAATCGGTGGCGACGTGCAAAGGGGCCCTTGACGGCCGAAATTGGGGGGGGGGAGGCTCACGACGATTCGGGTTGGAAT
>WBZM01004315.1_pt1 | contig 10433 bp, 7 predicted proteins | sample 5204271 | NCBI WGS metagenome assembly WBZM01 (sample SAMN12344346, study PRJNA552823) | activated sludge metagenome | biome: Activated sludge suspended growth; feature: Nitrification reactor; material: Wastewater; isolation source: activated sludge from nitrification reactor of wastewater treatment... | reverse complement strand
CAATCAAAAAAAATCCCAAGATTATAGTCGGTTATAGTGATATTACCGCCCTTCTCATAGCAATTACGAATAGAAGCGAGCTTGTAACATATCATGGACCTGTAGCTTCTTCTGAATTTGATAATTATACAACAGAACAATTTATTAATACGCTCTTTGCGAAACAAACTACAACAGATAAAACTCTATCAATAGTTGATTCTATCTACACCATTTCCGGTGGTACAGTAGTTGGCAGATTGGTTGGTGGAAACCTAAGTATGATTGTAAGTACATTAGGTACACCTTATGAAATTGATACTAAGGATGCTATTTTATTTCTTGAAGAGATTGAAGAAGAACCATACAAAATAGATAGGATGTTGACACAATTATGGCTTGCAGGTAAACTTCAAACATGTAGAGGATTTGCAATTGGTCAATTTAAAAATTGTGAGCGTTCATCACGAAATGGGAACTCAACATTAAAAACATCATTAAAGCAAGTTCTCAATGCACGTATTGGTTCATTGGAAGTACCTGCTGTTTATGGTTTACCTTTTGGACATGTTCGAAGTAAGATGACATTACCTTTAGGTATATTAGCCGAGTTAAATGCTGACAAAAAGACTCTGTCTTTTGTAGAAAATCCCGTTACATTTTAATTTTTTAGAAAGTAATTTACATAATATAAAGGGTTATACTCATGTCATTTCACCCATTTTTTCGCATAGTATCAATGATGATACTAATGTTAAGTGTAAGTGTAACAACTACATTTGCCCAAACGAAAGTATTTAGAATCAACACTGTTGATTTCAGCAAATTCCCAAAAATGAGAGCATACTATGAAGCTGAAGAAGTTTCGCCGGATGGTAAAGAGCGTAAACCTCTTACAGGATTGACCAATGCTGACTTTACCTTGGCAGAAACAATCAATGGTAAGGGAACAAAAAATTATCCTGTGAATGCCATTACTCAACAATGCTCTACAAAAAAGGACGGCTCGGCTGTTCGCGTTGTTCTCGTACTTGATAACAGCGGTTCTATGCTTCAACCTGTTAATGAACAGGGGTTGACACGATGGGACGTAGTGAAAAATGGTGCAAAATCATTTGTACAATCAGTTGATTTTATTGACTCAACCGCAGTAGCTGTTTTATCATTTGAGACTGAAGCCCGCTTACGACAACCATTTACACGAGATGTGAATAAATTACTTTCTTCCATAGATGCAATCGCGCCAGCTGGCAATACTAATTATGATAACCCTATGTTAGACCCGAAAATTGGTGCAATTAAGTTGCTCAAAGAAACTTTAGGACCGCCTGATGTACGAAGAGTTATCATATTTCTAACGGACGGTAACCCATCTGAAGGTATTTTGGGATCGGGTGATAACAAAAAAAGAGAAGCTTTTCTCCAAGAAGTTGAAACACAAATGAATGATAATAGCATTACATTCTTTGCTATTACAGCGTTTATCCAAATGAATGCTTATCTGGATCGTTGGGCACGGGCAACCGGTGGACGAACATTTGAGGTAGTACAAGGTGACCCGAAAGCACAAATGGAAGAAATCTATAGAATGATTGCCGCAAGTGTTTCAAAAAAAGTAACTTGTTGGTTAGAATGGACAAGTGAATATGGATGTAATCAAGATAGTCGCCAGCGCATGATTAAAATTTCAATACCAAAGGAAAATCTTTCAGATGAAATTAATGTCACCGCTCCCGATACAACCATCGCATCGGTGCGGCTCTCAAAAACGGGTGTTTCATTCGGTAATCCTCCTCCAAACGGAACACAACAGCAAACAATTGTCTTAACTGCAGAAAAATCTGATGTCCTTATTAGCGATCCTGTGTTTGCCAATACTCCATGTGGTACATATCGGGTTGTGTCACCTTCTTTACCTGCACTCATTCGCAAAGGAGAATCCACAACGTTTACTTTGGAATTCAAACAAGGTCCTAATCAAGTATATTGCCCTTCTACATTAGTATTCAGCGGACTTCCATGCCCACCGCCGCAAATTTCTCTCTTCGGTGGCGTGAACTCAATTCAATTAATTCAACCAAGCCCGACAGTTTCTTCTATTTTCTCAAGTTGTGAAGATATTGAAATACTTTGGGAAGGTGTACAGCCAATTTCAAAAGCAATTCGTATTGATTATAGTACAGACAATGGAACTACTTGGAAAATCATAACAACCAATGCAACAAATGGAAAGTATGTATGGAAATCCGATGACTTAAAACTTTTACCTTTAGGTAGCCAATTCAAGTTGAGACTCACCGAGGCAGCAAGTTCTAAATTCTTATGGGCTAAATCAGCAGGCGGAACATTAGCCGATAGCATATTCACTATAACCATAGGAGAAAATAACGATGATTTATTCGTTTCCGGAATTTACAAAGGAACAATAAACTTTGGTTCAGGAGTATCTCCTTTAACTTCCCCACATGCTGATTTTAGCGGATTTGTTGCAAAATATGGCGGCGTAGGTGGTACAGCAATTTGGGCAACTCCAATGACCGGCACTAAGCAGTTAAAAACATATTCCGCTGCTTGCAATAATAAAACAGCAGCGAACCAACGGATTTACGCAACCGGCTTTTTTGTTGGCGATGGACAATTCGGTGCGCAAACTCGTAATCAATCCACCGATAAGGATAGACGAAGCATGTTCTTGGTTGTTCTACGGGGCGATGGCTCTGTTCAAACAGTTACAGATCTTGGGTATAGAGCAAATGCTTTTGGTGAAATGTATGGAGAAGGTGTCGCTTTTGACCCTGCATCCAATAAAGTCTATGTCAAAGGTAAAGGTCGTGGCAAAGTAGCTTATATCGTTTCTACAGGCGAAAGAATTTTTGACTTCGGTACATCCGTTAATGCTAATGATTGGAGAGATTTTACTGCTGAATTTGATGAACAGGGTGTTTTGACTGATGTACGTTCAGGGGTTTCCGGAACATTGCGCAACTTATGGCCAACAGCTTCTCTCAATGCTTCCGATGGCAATACATACAGTGTTGGTACATTTGCAGGCACACGTAAATTCACCGGCCTTGCAGACCTTGTCAGCGCAGGTAATACAGATGGCTTCATAGCAAAATTCGGATCAGTTCAAGGCAGCACTTCAGTATCCGCTGTACCCTTCAACATCTCCGTCGCCAAATTAGCAATGCTTGACCAATCTTCCGTATTTCAATTAGGCCAAGTTGCGGTTGGGAATACTTTAGGCACATATATTCCATCTGACAAAGGACTTACAAACACCGGCAATATAACATCAAAGGTGTTGCAAGTACTTAACTCCAATCCTACTGAATTTAAAATCAATAATACTTTAGAAGGCATTAACCTCAAAAATGGTGATTGGCAAGGTATTGATTTCCTTATCTCGCCTACCGGAACGGGACAACGCTGTGCAAATATCACTGTGATTGGTGAATGTAGCGATCCCGTACACTTTACTGTCTGTGTCGAGGGTTTACCATCATGTAACTACTTTACTCTCAGTGATACTACCTTCGATAATACTATCATCGGTGCAAAAAACACAAAATCATTTACAAGAGTGTTTGAAAACCAAACAATTTTTGCTCGCAGAATAACAGTTTCATTAGGTAACAATCCCAATAATAGCTTTAGATTAGTTAGTGTGACACTTAATACTACAAAGGCTAATGTCATGAATAACACTATATCTTTAGTATTAGACCCTAATCAGAAAATCGAAGCTGAAGTTGAGTTCTCTCCCAAAACAGTTGGCATTGATTGTGCTCGATTATTCTATGCAACTGATTTACCCATTATTTGCGATACAACATACACTCAACTTTGCGGAGAAGGCATCGCTCCTTTGGATGGAAGACTCGACAATCAATCATGGACTTGCCAAAGACCTAATACTCGTCTTACGAAAAATGTGACTTTCACAAATATTGGGCAAATACCTATCAAAATCAATAAGGCTTATATATCAGCCGGACGTTTCACTTTACTTTCTCTCCCGCCATATCCTATTGTTGCTCCAAATGGTGGTACTCTTGATTTCCAAGTCGAATATCAGCCGGATGATGCGACAAATCATAATGCTTCTATGACTATTGAAGCAAGCGATGAAAACAATGTCACACAAATTACTCGCAGAGCTACTCTGACAGGAAATGGATGTGAACCCAAAATTACTCTTGAAAGAGAATGCTTCCCTACTGTCATTATAGGAAAGTCCGATTCTAAACAAAATGCTGTCACTATTAAAAACGATGGTAACTTTGACATGAATGTGACTAATATTACCATCAATCCAAATTCGGAATTTGCGCTCACAACAGCTTTTGTTCCGTTCACATTAACTCCTAATGAAACACGCACGATACCGATGCAATTCACTCCGGCCGGTATCGGCGCAAGAACGGCTACCGTCACCGTAACTTCTGATGCAACCGAAACAACAAAAACTATTGATATTTGCGGAACAGGATTGCCCGAAGGATCTGTCATACAAATGGGATCAATTTATGTCTGCGATACAAAAGTAAATCCGACTTTCGTGTTCCCGACAACAGCTAATCCTAATGAAGATATCACTGTCACGGCAGATATTATCAATGGTGATCAGGGGTCATTTATTATTGAGCCGGCTTCGCAAGTTATACGTCGCAATACCACAGGAACTTGGAAGATTACCTTCTTGCCTCAAGCAACAGGGACGCTCGCTACTACATTACGCTTCACAACTCAAGGACTCGGTGAAACGCAATATGCTCTCACAGGAGATGCCACAAGCACTTCCTTGAAGCTCACTATGTCGCCCGATAAGATTGAACCAATTAAAATCGGTGCTCCTCAAACTTTCTCCTTCGCTGTCGAAGCGGGTGCTAATATAAGTTCATTGAACATTGATGACTTTACCATCACTCTCAACTATGAGCCGACTATGTTCAATTACAGACCAAATAGCTTCACTTCTTTGGCAAGTGGCGTGACTTGGGAAACTCCAACAGAAAACAAATCCAATGGAGTACTCTCAATCAAAGGTAAAGGCGTGCTTCCTTCACCCGGAAATCAAAACATCTTCTCACTTGCTTTGGATGTTCTTCTTGGGAAATCGCTTAGCGGTACCATAACATCCGCTATCACCTTCCCGACAAAATATGCCGCTTGTTTGACTCCCGTCACCGGATCGCAAGCAACATACAAATCAGAAGATGTGTGCTTTGCTCAAGGAAGATTGGTCACCCCCGGAACATCTATCAATGCGCCGGATATAATCCCCAATCCTTCGTATAGCACGGCAAGAATTGACTTCACTGTGGGAATTGATGCGCCGGTTTCTATCGTGATCGTCAATCAACTTGGAGAAACCGTCATGACGGTGATTGATTCAAAACTCGAACAAGGCAATTACTCCTCTGTCGTGGATTTATCCGCTGTTTCAAATGGATTATACCATATCATCTATACTTGTGGTCCTTATTCATTTACCCAAGTAATGAACGTAGCGAAATAATACTTCGCTCCATAAACAACAAAAAAGGCATCAGAGCAAGTTTCTGATGCCTTTTTGCTTTTGTCAGCAACAATCATAATAACTTTTACTATATTGCAATCAACATTGTTTCACTTATTCAATTCGGAGATTCTATGGTTTCATTAAACTCTATTGCTTTCTATCTCGGTGACAAAGCCGAATACTACCTCAATCATTCTTCCAAAACAATTCCCGCTGCCGCGCTCCACCTCCCTAACCCACAATCCGTGGACAATTACTTCGCCATCAGCGACAGAAACAACAAAGTATTGCGCAGCTTACAATGGATTAACAACTCAGGAAGATTAGCAGGCACAGGTTATGTCTCAATTTTACCCGTAGATCAAGGAATTGAACACAGCGCAGGAGCAAGCTTCGCAAAAAACCCTCTGTACTTCGACTCTGAGAACATTGTCAAGCTCGCAATCGAAGGAGGATGCAATGCCGTCGCTTCTACATTCGGCGTTTTGTCAAGCGTCTCAAGAAAATATGCTCATAAGATTCCCTTTATTGTCAAAATAAACCACAATGAACTTCTGACATACCCCAACAAAGCCGATCAAATCATGTTCGGAACGCTGAAAAACGCCGCTGACATGGGTGCAGCAGCCGTTGGTGCAACTATATATTTCGGCTCACCCGAAAGCGGCAGACAAATCGTCGAAGTAGCAAACGCTTTCGCTATGGCTCATGACTTAGGAATGGCGACCATACTCTGGTGCTATTTGAGAAACCCCGCTTTCAAATCAGACAAAGACTATCACATCAGCGCAGACCTCACAGGACAAGCTAATCACCTTGGCGTTACCATCAATGCCGACATCATCAAACAAAAGCTCCCCGAAAACAATGGAGGATACACCGCGCTCAATATGGGCACCTCCTCTTATGGAAAAATTGACAAAAAGGTCTATACAGAACTAACATCAGACCACCCCATTGACCTCTGCCGATACCAAGTAGCCAACTGCTACATGGGTAGAATTGGACTTATCAACTCCGGCGGGGCAAGCGGTGAAAATGACTTCGCCGAAGCCGTCACTACAGCCGTCATAAACAAAAGAGCCGGCGGAATGGGACTTATTTCAGGCAGAAAAGCTTTCCAAAGACCTCTCTCAGAGGGCATCAGCTTGCTCAATGCAATACAAGATGTCTATCTCTGCAAAGAAGTAACCATCGCATAACTCATAAAACACAAAAAAAAATCCCCGCCATACTATCCATGACGGGGATTACTCTTAGCTCTTCTCGCTTACCAAACAACTTCGCTTATAAGCAATAACCTTTTGCTTAATATGCTCCGATGACTCCTTCACAACTATCCGACGACCGCTCACAAACGTTATCGTCGAATCAAATGACGTTTCCACAGTCTCGATTTCATCCGCATTCACCGTAATGGAACGCCCGTCTATGCGTGTTAAATCTATCATACTATCCCTCTATACTTCTTTTAATGTCTCAAACGAGGATCTGTCGCATCTCGCAATGCATCCCCTATTAAATTATATGCCGATACCGTCATAAATATCAACATACCCGGAAATACTGCCAACCACCAAGCATTGACACTACTCCGTGCCTTAAACAATACCGAACCCCATGTCACTACCGTCGGAGGAACACCAAAGCCCAAAAAACTTAATGCCGATTCCGTCAAAATTGCACCCGCTATACCAAAAGCAGCACTCACCAATACCGGAGCAAGAGCATTTGGCAATACATGACGGAATATAATACGAGAAGTGCTATAACCCAATGCCTGCGCTGCCGACACAAAATCCAAACTACGTATCCGCAACACCTCACCACGCACAAATCGCGCTATCCCCGTCCATCCGGTAAGACCAATCATCGCCATGATCAACCAAATACTACCCGCTTGCACCATCGCAACTATCGTGATAATCAAAAAAAATGTCGGAAACGTTATCACAAGCTCTATCAAACGAGAAATAAACGTATCAACCCAACCGCCGAAATATCCGGCAATCAAACCAAGAACTATACCAATGCACAAAGATATTCCCATAGCAACCAAACCTATCGCCAAAGCATAACGGCTGCCATGAATCAACCCCGCAAGAACATCGCGACCAATATCATCAGTCCCTAACCAATGCTTACTCGAAGGACGACGCTCATCCAATGATATAATACTACCATCAGCAGCTTGCGGCGAATACCCGACAGGAGCACGAACAGCCCAATCATAACCCAATGTGCGCCAATCGCAATTCGACAACTCTCCCTTATACCATTCCATCAAACCAAGCTGCGTCGAATACTCCCGAAAAATAGGCAACACAACCTCGCCCTTATATTGAGCCATCAATGGCTTATCATTCGCCAAAAAGTCTGCCATCAAAGCCACAACGCTCATCACCAACACAAAATACAATGACCACAAACCCATACGATTCTTCTTGAACTGACGCTTCACAAATGCGCCATACGATTCGCCCAAACCGCCATTATCGCCTTCCTTTACCATATCTAACTCTCCCTAAAATTGACGCAAAACGCGCACATCATTCTCATACAAAAGACGTATATCATCAATACCGGTCGTCAGCAAAGTAACACGCTCTATACCAAAACCAAATGCATAACCCGAATACTCCTCAGGGTCTATGCCGCAATTGCGCAGCACATTCGGATGAACCATACCGCAGCCCAATATCTCCAACCAGCCCGTAAACTTACATACCCTGCATCCCGCGCCCTTGCACAAATAACATGTAATATCCATCTCGGCACTCGGCTCCGTAAACGGAAAATACGAAGGACGGAAACGATACTTCAAATCCTTACCATACATCGCCCGAGCAAACTCCACAAGAGTGCCTTTCAATTGCGCAAACGTCACATTCTTATCAATATACAATCCTTCCACCTGATGGAACTCCGCCAAAGACCGCGCACTCACCGCCTCATTGCGATACACCCTTCCGGGCATCACCGCTCGAATTGGCGGCTTCTGATTGGTCATCAAACGAACCTGCACAGACGATGTATGGGTACGCAACACAATATCCGAACTATGCTCACTCGCAACAAAAAACGTATCCTGCATATCACGAGCCGGATGATCGTCCGCAAAATTCAACATAGAAAAACAATGAGCATCATCTTCAATATCCGGACCCTCCGCAACCGCAAAACCCAATGTCTTGAACACACCCATTGCCCGCTCCAATGTCGCATTAATCGGATGGACAGTCCCGCGACGCATCTTGCGCGCCGGCAAAGTCACATCAATACTCGGGGACGATTGCGCTTGCTGTTCTAACAATTCCTTGGCTTGCGTCCATGCTTGCTCGGCTTTGGCGCGGACACTATTGAGCAATTTGCCCACCTGCGGTTTATCGGCTTTCGGCACCTCACGCAATTGTTCCACAAACTGTTGCAATGTGCCCTTTTTCACCAAATGTTTTAAGCGAAATTCTTCCAATGCTTTCTCGGTGTTAAGCATTCCTATTTCGGCATCAAGCTCTTTGGAGAGCGTTTCTAATTGTTCAATCATAAAATTTGCTGTTATTGTGTGGGTGCAATTTACGAAAATCATCACTTATGGACATGAGTAACAGTATGCACGGGTGGACTATCCCCTTTTGACGGTGGCAAAGTGCGCCCGATTGATTCTGATAGTGAGATAGCATCAAGTATATTGATAATGATGGTATATGGACTATGTTTTGGTTTATACGGGGGATGTTTTTTGATCTAAAGAATGAGTTTTGATGGCTATGAAATGGCTAATAAGGTCTATTGAATGAGTTTTGAGGGGTATGGAAGCTGTTTTTGATGGTTTTGAGGGGTATATAGGGTGTTTTGAGGGTATTTTGAGGGTTTTGGGGTCTATTTTTACATGTTTTGAGGATGTTTTTTGTCATGCGGACTATGTTTAGAGCTTTGCAAGGGCAGTCCGCCAAGCTTTTGAAGTAGTCCGTAAGACTTTTGAGGGAGTCCGTAAGACTTTCGAGGAAGTCCGCCAAGCTTTTGAAGTAGTCCGTAAGACTTTTGAGGAAGTCCGTAAGACTTTTGAGGGAGTCCGTAAGACTTTTGAGGAAGTCCGTAAGACTTTTGAGGGAGTCCGCCAAGCTTTTGAAGTAGTCCGTAAGACTTTTGAGGTAGTCTGTAATACTTTTGAGGGAGTCCGTAAGACTTTTGAGGTAGTCTGTAATACTTTTGAGGAAGTCTGTAAGCTGTTTGAGGAAGTCCGTAAGCTATTTGAGGAGGTATATATCATATGAGTTGAGGTATATATCTTATGAGTTGGGGTATATATTTCATAAGTTGGGATATATATTTTATGAGTTGAGGTATATATCTTATGAGTTGAGGTATATGTTTTATGAGTTTGGGTATGTGTTTTATGAGTTGGAGTATATGTTTTATGAGTTGAGGTATATGTTTCATGAGTTGGAATATATATTTTATGAGTTGGGGTATGTGGTGAATCGGTTGTTTTTGGGGAAAGGTTGGTTCATTGACGTTACAGTACTAATCTTGGCAATGTTGTTTTGGTGTGGGTTGGTGATGATTGGGCAGTATTTTGGGCAAGAGGAGGAACTTTTTTCACTATTATCATTGTATTTGTTGGGGTGGGAGTTTTGTTTTTGGTGGTTTTGAGCGTGGTGAGTTATTCGTATTTTTGTTTTGAACTTTGGAGGATTGTATGAGGTTTGTTGAGATTGCCGATGTGGCGGGTTTGTTTGAGGGTTGTGGGAGTATTGTGATTAGTTCGCATGTGAATCCGGATGGTGATGCTTGCGGGAGTAGCTTGGCGATGTATCAGGTTTTGGTTGGTTTGGGTAAGGATGTTCGTGTGATTTTTACGAGTTCTGTTCCGAGTAATATGCGTTTTTTGCCGGGTGCGGAGTTTGTTGAGCTTTATGATGGGAGTGTT
>WBZM01004314.1_pt1 | contig 10434 bp, 7 predicted proteins | sample 5204271 | NCBI WGS metagenome assembly WBZM01 (sample SAMN12344346, study PRJNA552823) | activated sludge metagenome | biome: Activated sludge suspended growth; feature: Nitrification reactor; material: Wastewater; isolation source: activated sludge from nitrification reactor of wastewater treatment... | reverse complement strand
CAGCACGGGAGCCACGAGGGCGCGGGCGCGGCGGCGGGCGGGCGGGATCGGACGGGCGGCGTGCTGGTTCACGAGGCCACATGATACCCCCCGTGGTATCAGTCGGGCACGGTCCTACGTCCCGACGGGGGCGGCGCGCAGTACGGTTCGGGGCGATGGACCTCCAGGCCTGGCTGCTCGATGCCCACACCGACCTGCGTCGCCGGCTGTTCGGCGCGGTCGTCGACCTGGTGCCCGCCGAGCGATGGGACGAACAGGCCGACGGCGGCGGCTCGAGCATCGCCTGGCTGCTGCTGCACCTCGCCCGCCACCAGGACCTCGCGCTCACCACGGTGATCCGCAACAAGCCGCCGCTGTACCTCGCGCATGCGCCCGCACTCGGTCTCGGCGACCGCCGCGTGTCGAGCGGGCTCGGCGAGCGCGAACAGCGCGACGTCTCGACCGCACTCGATCCCGCCGCGCTCGTCGCCTACGTCACCGCCACGTTCGACGCGACCGAGCGCTGGCTCAAGCGCTTGTCCGCGATGGCGATGGCGGTGGTGCCCGACACGCCCCGGCGTCTGCAGGGTCGCGCCGGCCTCGACCCGGTCGAGCTCGACTGGCTGTTCGGCATGTGGGGCGGTCACACCGTCGACTGGTTCGTGCAGTGGCCGATCCTCGGACACGGCCAGGCCCATGTGGGCGAGGCCATCGCCGTCCGCAATCGGATGGGCCTCAGCCCGTTCTGACGCCGGTGCGTCCGGCGGGTGCCGATCAGCCGGTGCGTCGCGCGCGCGTGCCGCCCACCGGCAGCACGCGCAGCAGGTGGTGCCAGCGGCACTCGACGCACGCCTCGACGACGTAGGCGGTCAGGTCGTCCGACCGCGCGTTCAGTGCCGCCATCTCCTTCGCCGTCGACACGCAGCGACCGTGCGCTGGCAGTCGCGAGCCGAACACGTACGTGACGAGACGGAGCTTCGCGGCCTCGCAGATCGGACACGTCGCGCGGCTCTCGGTGCCGAGGTTGCGTGCAGCCCGGATGAGCTCGGGGTGTGCGTCGCAGATCTGGTCCTGCCGGAGCCGACCGCGGCGGAACTCGTTCACCAGATGGCGTCGCGCGAGTCGGTGGTCGACCACGCCGCGTCCGGCGCCGCGCAGCGCTCCGGCGGAGAAGTGACCCTGCGACGACATGGCCACGAGGCTACCGATCGTCCCGACGCGTCGTCGGACCCTCACCCGGGCGATCCGCTGCCCCGCGGGGCGCATCGGTCACACTGGGACCATGAGCGCGAGCAACGTGTGGTACGGCAAGGGCGTCGCGGACGAGGGCGAGTTCCGTCTGTGCGGCAACGTGTCGGGTCGGCGGACGATCGAGCTCGGCATCGGTCCGGTGCCCGATGGCGTCATCCCCAACGCCGTCACGCTGGCGGTCGCCGGTGCGAAGTCGATCGCGGTCGACCCCAGCGCCGAACGCATCGCCGATCTGCGACGCGCGGCCGAGCAGCACGAGGTGCGCGTCGAGTGCCATCAGGGCGAGCTGGCCGACCTCGGATTCGCCACCAGCGGTTCGGTCGACCTCGTGATCGCCACGCAGACGCTCGACGACGTCGACGACCTGCCGCGGCTGCTGCGCCAGGTGCACCGCGTGTTGCGTCCCGACGCCGCGTTCGTGGTGTCGCTCACGCACCCCGTGGCCGCCATGTTCGACGCCGGGTCCGAGGCACCGCGCCACCGCTACGGCAGCGTGACCCGGTCGATCGGCGAGCTGTTCATGAGCTTCGAGCGCAGCAACTTCCGGCTCGACGTGCTGCACGAGCTCACCCCGCTCGGTGGCCGCGACGCACTGTCGCCGTCGGTGCTGCTGCTGCGTGCTCGCAAGCTCGGTGTCTGACCGCCACCGCTCGGCGCTCACGTGACCGAGCGCTCGGCCTCGACGATCTCCGCCGGACGCGGCCGCCCGAACAGGTAGCCCTGCCCGCGGTCGCAGCCGAGCTCGCGCAGCCGTGACAGTTGCAGGGGCGTCTCCACGCCCTCGGCGACGACCGCGAGGCCGAGCGAGTGGCCGAGCCGCACGACGGCCTCGACGATCGTCGAGTCCTCGTTGTCGATGCCGAGACCGTTCACGAACGTGCGGTCCACCTTGATCGCCTCCACCGGGAAACGCTTCAGGTAGGTCAACGAGGAGTAGCCGGTGCCGAAGTCGTCGACCGACAGGTGCAGGCCCACACCGCGCAGCTCGCGCAGCGCCACCGATGCGGCCTTCACGTCGGACATGAGCGCGGTCTCGGTGATCTCGAGCCACAGCGATCCGGCGGGGACACCCGATTCCGCGAGCGCCTCACGCACGACCTCGATGAACTCGCCGCCGAGCAGTTGGCGGCTGCTCACGTTCACCGCGATCGACAGCTCGGCGAACGACGGCACCCGCTCGCGCCACTGGCCGAGTTGGGCGAGCGACGACCGCAGGATCGCCGCGCCGACATCGTTGATGATCCCGGTCTCCTCGGCCATCGGCAGGAACTGGTCCGGTCCGAGCAGTCCTCGGTCCGGATGACGCCACCGCGCGAGCACCTCGAACCCGGTCAGCACACCGGTCTCGAGATCGACGATCGGTTGGTAGTACGGGACGATCTCGTCGCGCTCGATGCCGCGGCGCAGTTCGTTCGTCGTGCGGAGCGTGGCGACCGACGCGTCGTGCACCCCGGGTGCGAACACCTCGACGCAGTCGCGACCGCGGGCCTTCGCGCGGTACATCGCGGCGTCGGCGTCGCGCAGCAGGTCGCTCGCCGTCGCGCCGGGTCGGTCGGCGATCGCGATGCCGATGCTGCCGGTGACGAACAGCTCGACACCGTCGAGCGTGAGCGGTCGGGCGATCTCCTTGCGGAGCCGCTCGGCCATCGCCAGCGGCGGGAGCTCGCCGTGGTAGTCCGTGAGCATCACGATGAACTCGTCGCCGCCGAACCGGCTGAGCATGTCGTGGTCGCGCAGCACGGCGCGGAGGCGCTGTGTCATGCCACGCAGCAACTGGTCGCCGATCGCGTGGCCGAGCGAGTCGTTCACGACCTTGAAGTTGTCGAGGTCGATGAACAGCACGGCGGTCGTGCCCACCGGCGACGACACGAGCCGTTCGGTCAGCTCGGCCGTGAACTGCGAGCGGTTCGGCAGGCGGGTCAGCTCGTCGTGGGTGGCCGCCCATCGCAGCTGCTCGGCGGCGCGACGTTGCTCGGTGATGTCCTGCACATGGGCGATCGCGAGCATCTCACCGTTGTCCTCGAACACCGAGACCGAGGTCTGCGCCCACACGACGGAGCCGTCGTCGCGGAGGTAGCGCTTCTCGAGGGCGTAGTCCGCGATGGTGCCGGTTGCCGCTCGCTCGAGGAGCACGTGGTTGCGGTCCCAGTCGTCCGGGTGGGTGATCTCGCGGATCGTGTGACCGACCACGCTGTCGCGCTCGGCGCCGAGCATCTCGAGCATCGGCTCGTTCACGTCGACGATCAGGCCCGTGTCGACCGCGGCGAGGGTCATGCCCGTCGGTGCGCCGTGGAACGCGAGGCGGAACCGCTCGCGAGCACGTTCGAGGGCCTCCGCCTCGCGGAGGCTGACGGTGACGTCGCGCAGCGTGACGACCACCCCGTCACGGTCGCGCGCGGGCAACATCGCGTCGACCGCGACCGTGAGGCCGGCAGCAGCGGGCGGCGCGAGCGGCAGGGTCACCTCGGTGCCCTGGAACGTCGCTCCTTCCTGCACGTGACGCCACAACATGCCCGCCAGATCGCGGGACTCGTCGGCCACCAACTCACGGAAGTCGCGACCGATGAGCGAGTCGGCGGCGCGACCCGTGAGCCGAAGCGCTGCGGCGTTCGCGTCGCGCACGGTGCCCGCACGATCGATCACCACGACGGCGTCCGGCAGGTCGTCGAGCAGGTTGCGCAACTGTTGCTCGGTCGATGCGAGGTGACGGATGGTCTCGGTGAGCTGCTGGGAGTACTCCGAGCTCTCCCACGCTCGCACGCCCTGGTCGAAGGTGACCGCAGCGACGAACGCCATCGCCAGCACGCCGGAGAACGCGCTGATCGGGTGGTCGCCGAGCAGGTAGCGCGAGACGGCGAGCGACATCGACACGGTGGCGGGCACGTACACCGCGATCATCCGGACGACCTCGGGCCGCCGGTTGTCCTCGCCGGCACGGGACGGGGTGGCCGCCAGACGGGTGAGCAGCACCAGGTAGGCCCCCCAGCAGAGCACGCTCGCGACGCCACCGGGACCACCGAAGGGACCGCCGGACACGGCGGCGATCGTGTCGCCGGCCGTGAACGACACGACGAGCGCCACGATGGCGGTCATCGTCTCCGTGCGTTGCTGGAGCACCATCACCACGGCCAGCGATGCCACGGCCAGGTCGACCGCGGGCAGTCCCGTTCGCACCAGTTGGTCGACCACCGGCGCGTCGTCGACCCGGTCGCGCAGCCACACTTCCCACAACACGAAGACGAGCGCGACGGCCATCACCACCCCGTCGACGACGAGCGCGACGCGGCGCACCGGCTCGCGTCGCCACAGTCGGGTCCCGATCGCCACGAGCACGAACAGCGGTGTGGCGACGAACCACAGGTCGATCACGCCCGGCCAGGGATCGCGCGCGCCACCGGCGACGTGCACGGTGACCCGTCCGAGCTGCCCGACGGCCCACCAGGCGGAGGCCAGCAGGAACAGCGCGACACTCGCCCGCCGGTCGGTGGTGAGCCGCCACCCGATCGCCAGCGTGCTGCCGAGCGCCGCCACCCCGAGCGCGGCGTTGGACGCGGTCCCCCAGGCGGTGAGATCGGACCCGTGCAGCAGCACTTCGACGACGAGGCCGGCCACGACGACGCCGGCGACGACGAGCTCGAGGTGCGCCCGGTGCGCGGCGACGGCATCGAGCCCGGCGAGTCCATCCGACCCGTCTCGTCGTTCCCGTCGGCCGACCCACCGCCGTCGGAGGTCGACCGGCCGCTGCTGCTCCAAGGTGACCCCCCGTCGATCCCGCCCGATCAGGGGGGAGTCTAGCTCATGTAGAGTGGCGAGTCCACCACTCTCTGAGAGCCTCGGTGGCCGCGTCGCGTCCGATCGGACCGCGGTCGAGACGAAGGTCCAGGAGGAACGCCATCGCCTCGCCCACCTGCCGTCCGGGTTGGAGTTCGAGCACACCCATGACCTCCGCACCGTCGAGCTCCGGGCGGAGTGCCCCGAGGTCCTCCCGGCTCGACAGCAGCCGTACCCGCGCTGCGAGGTCGTCCAGACGCGACACGTGGCGATCGTGGGAGGGCCCCGCGGGCGCCGCGGCGACGGCGAGCACCAACAGGTCGTCGAGCAGTGCGCCCGCCCGGTGCGCGAGCCGCCGCACCTCTCCGTCGGACCAGGCGACCTCCGCCCCGAGCGAGCCCTCGACCGAGCCATCGAGCGACCCCACGACCGACCCCACGACCCACCGGTGCAGCTCCACCAGCGCCGACACCTCGGCCACGTCCGCGCTCGACGCGCGCAACGCTCGCAGCCGGGCGCGGACCACATCGGGTGCGTGCTCGACGAACAGGGCGGCCCAGCGAGCGAGCCGGTGCCCCGCCGGCACCGCGGCCAGCACCTCGAGCGGCCACGGCGACGTCGCGGGCGCAGCCACGCCCGCCGGGGCGAGCTCGGGCACCACGTAGGGCGCGAGACCCGTGTCGACCACGAACCTCATCCCGGTCGCGGGATCGGGGCCGACGAGCAGCTTGTCGAGCTCGTCACGAATCCGCTCCGCCGACACGATCGCCATGCGCTCGGCCATCGACGCGATGGCGTCGAGCAGGTCGTCGACCGGCGTGAGCCCGTACCGGGCCACGAACCTCGCCGCCCGGAGCATCCGCAACGGGTCGTCGCTGAAACCCTCGTGCGGCGTGAGCGGGGTGCGCAACACACGAGCCGCCAGGTCCTCGGCGCCGTGGAACGGGTCGACCAGCGACGGCGCGCTCGACGTCACCTCGATCGCCATCGCGTTCACGGTGAAGTCACGCCGCGACAGATCGGCCACCACATCGTCCGAGAACGCCACGTCCGGCTTGCGCGAGTCACCGCGGTACGCCTCGGCACGATGCGTGGTGATCTCGAACACCCGCTCCACGGTGCCGGGTCCCGCCGGACCGTCCGAGCGCTTCATCGCGCCGATCGTCCCGAACCGCTCGCCCTGGGTCCAGACGGCATCGGCCCAGCCCTGCAGCAATCGCTTGATCTCCGACGGGTGCGCCGTCGTCGTCGCGTCGAGGTCGAACTGCGGGCGCTCGTCACCCGCCACCAGGTCGCGCACCGTGCCACCGACCAGGTACAGGCGATGGCCGGCGGTCGCGAACCGATCGGCCAGCGGCGCCAGCTCGGCGGCCACCGCCGCGAAGCGCGGTGACGAGAAGAACGCCGGACGCGCGGTCACCGCACCGTGCCCGTCAGCCGTGCTGTCGCTCGCGCCAGAACGAGGAGATCGCGTCGAGCTGCCGGCCACCGGGGCCACCCGAGGTCTCGGCCTCGCTCATGTCGACCGGTTCGGGATCGTCGCCCGACAGCACCCCGACCACCCCGGCCGCGCACCACGCGAGCGCATCGAGGTCGTAGCCGCCCTCGAGCATCACGATCCGGCGTCCCTTCGGCGCCCACTCCAACGCCCGCTTGGTGAGCGCGATGTAGTCACCCGACGTGAGCCCGAGCTCGGTGATCGGATCGAAGCGGTGGGCGTCGAACCCGGCCGAGATGATCAGCCACGTCGGCGCGAACGCGGCGACCCGAGGCGCGATCAGCTCGTCGAACGCGCGCAGGTACACGTCGCCGGTGGTGCCGGGCGGCAACGGCACGTTCATCGTGAACCCCTCGGCGGTGCCCGCACCGATCTCGGTGTGCCGGCCGGTGCCGGGGTAGAGCGGCCACTGGTGCAGGCTCACGAACAGCACGCGAGGGTCGTGGTAGAAGACGTCCTGGGTGCCGTTGCCGTGATGCGCGTCGTAGTCGAGGATGAGCACCCGCTCGCCCTGGTCGGCCAACGACGACGCCAGCACCGCGACGTTCGAGATCAGGCAGAACCCCATCGACTCGGTCTGGTTCGCGTGGTGACCGGGCGGGCGCACCGCGCAGAACGCCGCATCGCCCTCGCCGCGGCGCAGCGCCTCGGCCGCCGTCAGCCCGGCTCCGGCGGCCAACGTGGCCGCACGCCACGTGCCCGGGGACGCGTACGTGTCCGGGTCGAGCCGCCCACCCCCCGACGTCGAGATGTGCTCGATCCGGTCGAGGTACGCCCGCGGGTGCACACGCTCGAGGTCCTCGCGCGAGGCGGCGATCGGCTCGAGCGGGATCAGCGCGTCGGGCGAGGCGTGCCGACGGATGCCCGAGAGGACCGCCTGCAGACGTTCCGGGCGCTCCGGATGCCGCGGTCCCGCCAGATGCTCGAGGTAGGCGGCGTGGGTACTGAACAGCACGGACACGACGTCGACGCTACCGTCCTGGGAGAATGAGCCCAGTGCTCCGAACGTCCCGCTCGACGGCAGCTGCGTCACGCGCGTCCCACACCACCGCGGCGCGACCGGCGACACGCACGAGCAACATCACGCTGCGCGGCACCCCCGTGCCCGCGCGTGCCCACCCCTGCCCGGGCACACCCGGGACCGCGCAGATCGTCGTCCTCGACGGCACCGCGATCGCCACCCCCGAGCACTACCGCGCCTGGGGTGCCGACCTGCGAGCCCTCGGCTTCACGCACCTGCGCACCGGGGCCCTCGCGCCACGCCAGAGCGGCCAGGCCGAGCGCGCCGGACTGCGCTGCGTGCAGGAGCTCGCCCTGCTCGACATCGACGCACCGTTCGCGATCGGCGCGATCGAGCACCGCACCCACCGGCTGCGCCAGCACGAGCTCGGTCACCTCGCCGAGATCGACCTCGCCGCGTTCGGCGCGCACTGGGCGCTCGACGCCGAGATGCTCGCCGACATCCGCCGCGCCACGCCCGCGCACCGCGCCCGCACCGCCCGTGTCGACGGCGCCGTCGCCGGCTTCCTCGTGTCCGGCCGGGCAGGTCGCACCGGGTACGTCCAACGACTCGCCGTCCACCCGTCCGCGCAGCGGCACGGACTCGCGACGGCCCTGCTCCTCGACTCGCTGCGCTGGATGCGCCGCACCCGCGTCCGGCGTGCCTTCGTCAACACCCACGTCGAGAACGAGGCCGCGCTCGAGCTGTACCGGCGACACGGGTTCGTCGAGCTGCCCGAGCGCCTGCGCGTGCACGAAGGACCGATCCCCACGTGACGCGGCCGCTCCGACTCGCCGCCGCCGTCGCCGTGCTCGGCCTCACGTGCCTCGCGCCGGCCGTCGCGGCCGCGCGAGACGCCGGCACCACCGGCGCGACCGGTCACACGGTCGGCGCCGGTGTACGCCCGGCACGGGCCGACGACTCCCTCCAGGTCCTCGATCAGGACTTCACGATCGAGGTCGACACACCGTTCGCGATCACGCTCACCCTCCCCGACGACGTCGACCCGGCCGACTTCGACGCCGACGCCGTGGTGGTCGTCACCAGCCACCGGTCGGTCGTCGACCGGGCGGAGATGCACCAGACCCTCGACGGTGAACTCACGCGCACGGAGGACACCTTCGACGTGTCGCTCGACCCGGCCGCAGCCGACCCCAACCTCGTGGTCGTCGACGCCGACACGATCAGCCTGCGCATCCCCACCGAGTCGCAGAGCCGTACCCCCGCTGCGTTGCAGCTCGCACAGACGGGCGTGCACCCGATCGTCGTCGAGCTGCGGATCGGCGATCGGCCCGCCGGCGAGGTCACGACGTTCCTGAACCGGCTGCCCTCGGTCACGGGCACGGCGGGTCCGTTGTCGGTGTCGTTCGTGATGCGCCAGATGTCGCTGCCGACGATCGAGGCCGATGGCACCGTCAGCGTGAGCGACAGCGCGCACGCCGAGCTCGCACAACTCCGCGACGTCCTCGCCGCGCTCGACGCCGCGCCGGCGGCCGCGGCCGTCGACGCGACCGTGCCCCGAGGCGTGCTCGTCGAGCCGGCGGTCGTGCAGGCACTCGGCGCCAGCGACGCCGCACTCGCCGACGAGCTGCTCCTCGGTCTGGCCAACAGCGACCTGATCGCCACGCCCCGACTCCCGCTCGACCCGTCGGCGGCGGTGCGCGCCGGTCAGCAGGACCGGTACGGCCAGTGGCTGCTCGAGGGTGAGGACCTGCTCGGTGCGATCGCCCCCATCCCTGCGATCGACCGTTCCGTCGCACTGGTCGACGACCGGCTCAGCCGCGACGGCGCCGAACTGCAGCGCACGCTCGGCACGCGCATGCTCGTGCTGCCCTACGACTTCTACACCGAACTCGACGGCAGCCTGCTCGAGTTCACCGACATCTCGCAGCTGGTCACCGTCGGGCTCGCCGACGGCACCGAGATCCCGGCGGCGATCGTGGACGACTTCCTCGGGAACCAGATGGTCAGCGGCGCCGCACGGCCGTTGCTGACCGCGGTCGAGATCGCCGCCGAACTCGTCGTGCTGGCACGCGACCTCGACATCGACGGCGCCGTGGTCGACCGGCACGGGGTCGTCCTGGCGCTGCCCGACATGGGCATCCCCGACCCGACCTTGATGGGGGACCTGGCCCGACTGCTGCTCGACACGCCGAGCACCCGCCTGGTCGAGCCACGCGAACTCGCCACCACCACCGATCTGCTGTTGAACGACGGCCGACCGGTGATGGTCGAGCTGCCCGACGAGGCCGGCCCCGACCTCAGCTCGCGACTCGAGGCCCTCGACGACGTCGCCGCCGACGTGCTGGCCTACGCGAGCATGCTGCCGTCGGACTCGCCCGACATCGCACGCTGGACCCAGACCCTCGACGCCTTCCCGTCGACGGCGATGAGCGACGCCCAGGTCGAGGCGGCGATCGCGCAGTTGAACGACGACTTCGAGCGGTACCGCTCGGCGATCATCGCACCCGAGCCGTTCTCGTTCACGCTCACCGGACGCGACAACCTGCTCCGCTTCGAGCTCACCAACACGAGCGACACACCGCTCCGAGTCCGGGTGTCGCTCGGCTCGCCGAAGATCCGCTTCCCCGACGGCGATCTCGAAGTCGAGCTCGCGCCCGGCACCGAGACGAACCTCGTCGTCAACGCCCAAGCGCTCAGCAACGGCAAGTCGAGCGTCTTCCTCCGCGTGTACACACCCGGCTCCAACCGCTCGATCCAACTCGTGCCCGAGGTGGTCCTCACCGCGCGTGTCACGTCGCTCGCCGGGCTCGGCCAGCTCATCACCGGCGCCGGGATGCTCCTCGTGCTGACGTGGTGGGCACATCACGCGCGCACCACCCGGCGCTCGGTCGCCGCGGCGAAGCACCAGTCGCGGCATCCCGCCGCTCGGCGCGAGTCGGCGCCCGTGCCCGACGGCGAGGTCTCGCCCGAC
>WBZM01004313.1_pt1 | contig 10436 bp, 6 predicted proteins | sample 5204271 | NCBI WGS metagenome assembly WBZM01 (sample SAMN12344346, study PRJNA552823) | activated sludge metagenome | biome: Activated sludge suspended growth; feature: Nitrification reactor; material: Wastewater; isolation source: activated sludge from nitrification reactor of wastewater treatment... | reverse complement strand
CGTGCCGGTCAGCGCCGGAGCATGGGAAGATCAGTTGCCGGCCGGCGCGGACGTGAATAGTTGCTCCGAACGCGAGCGCGGCCGCTCCGCCTTCGCGACCGGTAACTCGGAAGAGGTATGCGGCACTCCCTACGTTGTCGATCAGGGCTCCGGCTTTGGCGAGATGGTTCAGGATTGCGAATACATCGTCTACGACACCTACTGCCAATACACAACAACGCAACTTCAACCGGTCGGCATGGTTGAGGAACGCGGCTCCGACCTCAACCCGTTCTGGCCGCAGACTCGTCTCGACCAGGGCCAGCAGGAGGGCGAGCGCGACGAGATATATCAGATCGAGTTTGACGTCGACGGCGACACTTATACCTACGAGACAACCAGCGCCAGCGAATATGCCCAGTTCCAGCCCGGCAGCGACTGGCAACTGGAGATCAACGGATTTGGCGATATTGTGGGGATTCAGCCCGCGCGCTGACGACGTCCATGGATTTCATCCACCGACCCTCCTTTTTCCGCGCCTACGACCTTAGCCTGGGCGCGAACCGGCTGATCCTGTTGCTGTCATTGCTCGGCGGTGTGGCTGGTGCGGCCGTCACCCTATCGGCCGGGCGGCCGATGGCTGAAGTCCTGGGGCAGGCATTGAGAGCGGCGATCACCGTCTTTGGGGCCGCGACGTTGGCCAAGGAGCTAGACCCCGACACGCTACGCAGCGCCGTCCTTGCCGCGGTGGTTGCCCTGCCGGCGGTCTGGGTTATTCAGCAGAGTAGCTTGGCGCTTCTGGTCTGGCTATTGCTGCACCTGCGTTTTCTGAATCGCTCCAGCGGCCTCGCGCCGACCCCGGTCGACATGCTGGCGCTCCTCATCGTCACTGCCTGGGTCGGGTGGGTTATCAGCCCCATGCTCATTGTGCTGACCGGCGGCGCGGTGCTGCTCGATGGATTACTGCCCGCCGGACGGCGCGCCCATCGGCCGTTGGGCGTCGTTGTGGCCCTTGCCGGATTAGGCTGGCTGGCGCTCGGACCGGGGCCTGGCGCGCCGGTGGCGCTATCACCAGCGGCGGACGTGGCCGTTTTAGCCGCCGCGGCGGCCTTCATCGGCGTCATCCTGACCAGCTACTCCGTCGCCGCCGTCGGTGACACGACCGGCCAGCCCTTGAACCCCGCCCGCGTTCAGGCCGGCCAGGCGGTCGCGCTGAGCGCCGCGCTGCTGCTGGCCTCGTGGCAAGGCGCAAACGGCCTGGCCCTGGGCATGGCGCTGTGGGCGGCTGTGCTCGGCGCGGTCATCGGTCGGGTCACTCTTTTCAACACACGCCGCTCAACCGCCGCACTTTAGAACTATGCGAAGCACTCGGTTGGGCGGCGCGCTGCCCGTTTCTCTTGCCCTGCTTGGCCTCCTCGCTATGCTCGGCTGCCGGCCCGCGGTGGCGACCGTGCCGGCCGCGGCCGTGGTCAGCGCCACGTCCACCGCGCGGCCGCCGGTCGTCAGCACCGGCGTCCCGCCCTCGCCCACCGTGCCATCGACGCTCACGGCGACGCCGGCGGCCACGCCCATCCCGGAGCCGACAGCCACGGCGACGCCCATCCCTTCGCCAACCCCTGACCGCACCATCCCATGCAGCCAGCGCATCCCCGGCGACGGGCTTTTAACCGTGGTCACGCTTACCTACGGCCTTAGCCGCAACTACGAGCCGCGCGGTCTTGTCCCGCTGGCCGGCTACTTGCCCAACGATGTGACGCTCGGCTACCCGACGGAATTGCGCCGCATCGCGGTTACTCCGCTGTTGAACATGATCACCGCCATGCAGGCCGCCGGACTCCACCCATTCATTATCTCCGGCTATCGCAGTTATTCGGCCCAGGCCATTGCCCGCGAGAAATGGCTGGAGAAAGAGCCGGATCGGGCCAACATCCTGAGCGCGCCGCCCGGCTTCAGCGAACACCAGCTGGGCACGGTCGTCGACTTCGGCTCGCCCGAACTGCCGGACATTGTCGGCCAGGAGGACATTGAATTTCACACCTGGTTCTACAAGACAAGCGAGGGTCAGTGGCTGCTGGAGAACGCGCACAAGTACGGCTTCACCCTGAGCTACCCGTTCGAGGCTTTCGAGACGACCGGCTTTTTCTACGAGCCGTGGCACTACCGTTATGTCGGCATTGACATGGCGACTCAACTGCACGAGCAGGGCATTTCCTTGACCGAACACCAGTTGGCGAACGAACCGCCCCCTTGCATCCCGGACACACCTTGAGAAGACGATACCTGATCCTTGCGGCTGTCCTGGCCGCGTTGCTCTTGCTGCCGGCGGCCTGTAGCCCGCCCCCGGTCGCACCCACCCTGCCACCCGAACAGCCGGCCTCGGCGCTGACGGCCGTTCCGCCGACAGCGACACCTGAGCCAACCGCGACCCCATCGCCCACGCCCACGCCGGTCGCGACCCCGTCGCCCACCCCATCCCCTACGGCGACCCCGCAACCGGCTACGCTGGCCGTGCCTCCCCAATGGGCGGACGCAGCCGCGCTCATCGCGACGGACCCAGGCGCGACCTTTACATGGTCCGTGCTGGCAGTAGACGACCCGGCGGCCGCGCTGGCCGCAGGCGAAGCGCAGGCGGCGCTCGTGCGGGGCGCGGACGGAATGGTGGTTTTGGAGGAGCCGCTGGCCTTTGCCGTGCCGTTCACCACCAACTGGGAACTGCTTAACGCCGCCGAAGCCGATGCCATCCTGGCCAACGGCCACAACCTGGTGCGTGTTATCCGCTGGAGCCAGATGACGCCCGAGAACAAGGCGCTGCGAGTTGACGGCCGCCACCCGACCGATCCCGATTACCCTTATCGAGAGCAGTGGTCGCTAGCGCCCGCGCCCGGCTACGAGGCTGCCGGCGCGGCGCTAGCCCCGGCCCTGGCGGCGGCGCTTGCCCCGTTGCCTACCATCCGCCTCGCCGCCGTCGGCGACGTCAACATCGACCGAACGCAGGAGGAGATCATCCTCAGCACCGGCGATCTGGTCTATCCGTTTGCCAACGTGAAACCCGTTCTCGATGCCGCCGACTACACCATCGCCAACCTGGAGACAAGCCTGGGCAACGTGGGCGAGCCGGCCGCCAAGCGCTACACCTTCCAATCACCGCCCGAAGCGGCCCAATCGCTGGCCCTGGGGGGCGTCGATCTCGTCTCGCTGGCCAACAACCACGCGCTGGACTATGGGCCGGAGGCGTTGCTGCAAGGCATCGAACTGCTACAGGCCGCGGGCGTCGCCGCCGTCGGCGGCGGAGCCAGCGACGCGGCGGCCCATGCACCCTACATCGCCGACATCAAGGGGCTGAAGGTGGCCTTCCTGGGGTACGTTCACGTTCCGGTCGAATCCATCACCCATTTCGATACACAAAGCTGGACGGCAACGGCCGACGCGCCCGGCTTGGCCTGGGCCGACCCGGCGCGCATCACCGCCGATGTGGCCGCCATCCGGCCGCAGGTCGATCTGGTAGTCGTCATCCTCCACAGCGGCTACGAGTACATAGAAGAGCCGAGCGAGCCACAGGTGGCGGCCGCGCGCGCGGCCGTGGATGCCGGGGCTGACCTCGTCGTCGGCCATCACGCCCACATCTTGCAGGGGATTCACCGCTACCACGACGGCGTTATTGCCTACGGGCTAGCGAATTTCGTCTTCAACATCGACGGCCCGCCGGAGACAGCCATCCTGAACGTCTGGCTCGACCGGAACGGCGTGCGGCAACTGGAGCTCATCCCCGCCATTGTCCAGCAGTACGGCCAGCCGCGGCTGGCCGACTACGCCGAATCCGGCCCCATTCTTTCCCGCGTCTACTACCTGACCACACTCCTGAACGCGGTTGTGGAGTAACTACTGTACGCTCGAAGCGAGGGCGTTGTAGGCGCCGGCATTGGGCCCGATGAACTGCTCGACCGAGAAGCCGCTGACCAGCCCGCGGTCGTTGATAGCAGCGATGCTGACCCCATAAGTGATAGCGGGGTCGAGTCCGGTCAGGGCAACATTCCCGGCATTAACGGCCTTGACGAGACGAAAAGTCGGATAGTAAGCCGAGTCCACCGGGCGGAAGGAGATGGCATAGCCGGCGGCATCGGGCGTCACCGGCCACGTGAGCAGGAAAGCGCCGGGCTCAGCCATCGCGGCCACAAGCGGGGGCGGTGGCTGGCTCGGCCCGCCGGCCAGATTCGCGGCGACGGCCGTATTGAGTTGCGCCACGCGCTGCAAGTAGTTGTAGTCGATCAGGTCCCACGTGTCGCGGTTGCTGTTCAACAGGTCGGGGTCCTCCACCGACTCAATGACGCGTATAGCTGGGAAGCCAACGCGGACGAACTCGCGGTGGTCGCCCCACCGCCCCTCGCGGTCGAGCGCGTCGTAGATGACAACCGGGAACGTGGGCAGATAAAGGCCGCCGACGTATTCGTAGTAGCGGCCGAGCGCGCCGTGGATCGAGGTCAGGAAATCGGAGGCGAACAGGCGGACGTGCTGCGGGATGCCGGCGCGGCCGCCGACCGCGTCGTAATTAAGCCCGGCGATGATCTGCCGGCCGTCGAGAAAGGCGTTTTCAGCGAAAAAGCGCGCCCCATAGGAGCCCTGCTCCTCCGCCGAGGTCGCCAGAAAGACGATGGTCTGGTTCCAGTCGCGCGAGCTCATGATCCGCGCCGTTTCAATGAGCAAGGCCACGCCCGAGCCGTTGTCGTTCGCCCCCGTCGCCCGGCTGACCCCGTCGGTGTCGCTCACCGGACGATTGTCATAGTGGGCCATCAGCACGATGACTTCGTCGGGGTTGGTCTTGCCGGGCAGCGTCGCCACAACGTTGCTTTGGTTGGCGACATAGCCGTTATAGGCCAAGGGAAAGTCCTGGAACTCAACCGTCAGCCGGCCATTCCCCACGCGCACGAACTCGTTGAAAATCCAGCGCCGGGCCGCGCCAATGCCGAACGTTTCCGATTGGCTGTCACTGAAGGCGTTGCGCGTGCCGAAACTCTCCAATTGGCGGACATAGGCCATCAACTGCTGCTGGGAAACTTCCTGAATGAGCGCCTCAATAGCGGGATCAAGAGTCGGTACGACGTCGCTGACCGGGTCGGTGACCAATTGCCCGGCCGCGTCGGCGACGAACATGGCCGGCGTCGCCGCCTCGGGCGTGGGGATGGTGAGTGACGGTGGCGTCGGGATGACCAGTTGCGGCTGCGGTTCCAACAGACTGCAACCGGTCAAAACCAGCAAGATCAGTGTGACGGCGGCGATGATTCGACCGAGCAATTTGGACACTCCGCTTTCCTGTCTCCCTCACGTTCGCGCATAGGCTCCGACGACCGGAGAGGATACCCGAAGCCGCCATCCGATGCACGCCCCTTGAGCGACGCTTAACCTACACTGCTTCGCCCGTCACTTCCTCGCTGACCGCTGCCTCCACTTTCGGCCGCGCGCCCGGCCGCACCACACCCCCACGGGTTTGGTGCCCCTGGCCGATAACTACAAACGCCGCCGAGTCAACTTCCGCCACCGCGGCCCGCAATCCTTCCACGTCCGGGCGAGTTACGGTGCAGAACAGGACGGAGCGCACCTCGGCCGTGTACATCCCCTCGCCCTCCCAGCGCGTCACGCCCACGCGCATCCGCTCCATCAATCGCGCCGCAACCGCCTCGGGGTGATCGGTGACGATGAAAACGACCCGGACGACGCTCGGCCCCTCCAGCACGTAGTCGGACGCCAGGCCCATGATAAAGAGCATAATCATGCCATAGAGCGCCCGCTCCCAGCCAAAGGTCAGGCCGAGAGCGATAATGACGATGCCGTCGATGAAGACGTAGAGCTGGCTAACCGGGATGCCGGTGCGAACCTGAATGACGCGGCTGATGATTCCCGTGCCGCTGACCATGCCCCGGCCGCGCAGCACAAGACCGTAACCGATGCCGCCCAGCACGCCGCCGTAGAGGGCGGTCAGCAGCAGGTCGTCGACGATGCCCGTGGTAGGCAAAAAGCGAGCCATCACGTCGACGCCCAGGGTATAGAACACCGTCACGTAGAGCGTGCGCACCAGGAAGCGGAAGCGGCCGAGCTGCCAGAAGCCCAGGGCAATGAGGGGAATACTGAGCAGCAACATGCCCGTGCCGCGCGGCACGCCGGTATACTGGTTGAGAATGAGCGACAGGCCACCGACGCCGCCCGGCGCAATGTTGCTGGGCGTAATAAAAACGTTGAAGTTGACCATCATGATCAGCGCGCCGACGGTCAGAAAGAGATAATTGCGCAGCGTCTCACGCCAGTTGATGGGCGAGACGCGTTGGATGTAGGCCTGGAGTGCGGTCATGATCGCCAACCTTCGATTGCCAGAGGAAGAGGTAGCCACAGATTATCGCCGCCCGCCGCCAAGGCGCGCTGCCCAGAGCGCCAGCATGGCGACGGTAAATAGCCCGACCAGCGAAACGGCCGCCCCGGTATGTAAGCTGCGCGGGCGGAACGTGAAGACCACCTCGTGCGCTCCATCGGCCACGAACACGCCGCGCAACAGGCCGTCGGCGGCGTAGATCACGACCGGCTCGCCGTCGACAGTCGCCTGCCAGCCGGGATAGAGCGCGTCGGCCAGCAGCAGCAGCCCCGCGTCACCGTTCACACTCATAACGACGCGTTCCGGCGCATAGACCACGATCTCCACTGTACCACGCCCGTCGCCCGGCGGCGATCCGTCTGCGGCCGGGGCGAGCGCGCCGGTCAGAACGGCTGTCCGCGCCGGGTTGAACCCGGGTGCGGCCATCGCCGCCACGGCCGCGTCCGTGTCTGGCCGCCACTCCCAGTCGTAGACCATGAAGGCCCGCGGCAGGGCGTCGAGGTTCTCGTAGATCTTCACGTCGCCGGAGTGAAGGAGGCGGTAGGGCGCGGGAACGAGTGACTGGAAAGCGCCGTCGCGGGCGTCCACCAGCGTCAGCGCCGCCGCGCCGCAACCGGCCGCGCCGTCCGCACAAGGCAGCAGGCGAATGGCGGCGGCCGTGGCCGGTTCGGGGAAGGCGATCCGGTAGAGGTCCGGCGCGGCCAGTGGCGCGGCGGCCAGCGTCCACGACGCCCCGGTATCACTGACGATCTCCACCGGCGGGGGCGTCCCGTCGCTCAACAGCCATAATTCCGTGGCGGCAAACGGTGGAACGTCGGCCACCGCCGCCGGCGCGTCGCCGACGCTCACCGGGTGCTGCCGGTCAAAGAAGACCCCTTCGCGCCAGACATCGCCGGTCTTGTCGGTGATCAGGTAGCGGCCGTTGAACAGGCTGAGCCAGCGGGCGTCCGGCGCGGCAGACAGGTACTCTCGCAGGCGGCCGTCGGTTGTCGTCGCGCCCTCCGGCAGGATGAGCCGCGTAGTGGCGCTGTAGGCGGCCAGCGGCAAAATGCCGCCGTCAAAGCCGTCAATCGCCGGCAGACCAAAGACCATCGACAGATTAGGTGACAGCACCTCTTTGTGCTTGATGGCCACGGTATAGTCGTAGCGCGCCGCCGCGTCGAGCTGATCGGCATAAATACTGTCGATCTCGGCCGCGTCGCCGGGGTCAAAGAAAATGTCCGACAGGCTCAGAAAACGGCCGGGCGGGTTGGAACAAGGCTCAGGCGCGGCGCAGCGGGCAAGGGCCATAAGTCGCGCGTCGGGCGGGCGGAGATCGAAGTAGGCTTCGGGTGTGGTCAACTGGTTATAGGGCAAGCCGCGCGAGCCAAGCCAGAGCGCCGCCAGCGCCAGCACGGCCAGGGCGAACGGCGCGCGGCGGGCGCGTTGTTCCGGCGCGGCAAACAGCGCCCCCAGCAGCAGCGCCAACAAGACGGCCTCGATCAGCCAGCCCAGCAGCGCCTGCCTATCCGGCGGCGCGTAGGGCGCTTCCGCACCGGGCGGCAGGACACGGGCCAGCAGCCCGGCGGCGAAGCCCCACGCGACCAGCAGGGCAAGGGCCGCCGCGGCCGCGAGCAAGGGCCGCGCCAGCGCCCGCCGGGCCGCGACTGTCTCAACCGCCAGCCGCCCGACGCTCTGCGCGAAACGCGTCAGCTCCTGCCAGCCTCGCCCGGCCAGCAGCGCCGCCCCCAAAGCGGCCACGGCCAGCCAGCGCGCCGGCACGCGGAACAGATCAAAGCCGGGCAGGTTGCCGAGCAGGTAGTAGACGGGCGTGAAGCGGCCCAGGGCCAGCACAAGCGCCACGACGACCAGCGCCAGCCACGGCCGCACCGCCCGGTCGCGCCGCCACGCCCAGCCGCCCACGAAAGCCAGTGCCAGCCCCGTCAGCGGCAGAAAGGCGACGTACTCGCTGAAGAGCGCCTGGCCGTAGGCCGGCAGCAGCGCCCGCGCCAGATGGAGCGGATTCCACGAGAACGACAGCACTTCGTTGAGGGGCAGCCCGCCCTGCCGGCTGGAGTAGCGAGTGAGCTCCAGCGTGGGCAGGAGCTGAACGGCGGCGAGGACGGCCGCCAGGGCCGCGCCCGCGGCCAGAGCCAGGGCGGCCGGCAGCCAGCGCCGGAGCCACCGGCCACCGCCAGACCTGTCAGGTCTTCTGAAACCTGACAGGTCTCCGAGCGCGTGCGCCGCCAGCCACACCCCCACCGCCACGCCGCCGATAAACGTCGTCTGCGTGTGCCCCGCCAGCAATTGCAGCGCGAACAACGCCCCGACCGCCAGCGCAACCGTCAGGTACGCGCGCCCGCGCCGCGCCGACGCCCCAAAATCTGCGAAATCTGTGGTTTCCTTCTTCTGAACCAGGGGCGCGACGGCCGCGAACAGCCACGGCAGCCACGCCAGCCCCTGCAACTGGTTCACGTGCTCCACCTGCGCCGTCAGGTAACCGCCAAGGGCAAACAGCGCCGCCGCGAGCAGCGCCGCCGGCCGCTCCAGCGCCAGCGTCCGCCGTCCGGCCCGATACGTTCCCCAAGCGGCCAGGGTGACGTGGATCAGAATCGAAGCACTGACGGCATAAGGGGTGGGGAAAAGCAGCCACACCGGCCAGTTGAACGGGTAGAAGAAGCCGGCCTGGCTGTTGGCGACAAAGGGCGCGCCCATGAAAATGTCGGGATTCCAAAGAGGCACTCGCCCGGCGCGCAGGGCTTCGGCCGCAACGTGCCAGTAGGGGTAGAAATACAGGAAGGTGTCGCCGCGGGCCAGAATGAGGTTGCTGAAGGCCAGCCGGTTGAAAAACAGCAAGACCAGTCCGACCAGCGCCAGCGCGGCCGCTAATCCGTAAAGTTGGCCCCCCTTCAGCCGCTCCCGCGCTCGTCCCACTCCGTCATCCCCTCAATAAGAAACTCCAGAATTCATAGATTACCCAGATTGGGAACCCTATTTCCGGAAATCTGTGAAATCTGGGTCATCTGTGGTTAGTCCTCTTATCCGCCACAATGCAATCGACCCGCCCGGCGGCCGGACGACCAATGCCAGCCCGTAGCCTGCCTCGCGCAGGCGACGGACGACGGGCGCGGCCGTCTCTCCCGCAGGCAGGGCGATATAGCGCGCCGGGCCACTCCCGCCAAACGCCGCCAGGTCGTCCAGCAGCGCGCGGGCGTGGGGAAACCAGCTGACGTAGACGCGCCGGTCGAACAACTGGTAGCGCCAGTGCCAGCTATACCAGTGATCATACAGCACCGTGCCATAGGGCGCATCCGCCAGGGCGGCGGCGACGGCCGCCGCGCCACCGTCGGCTGCCGGCTGCCCGCCGATGGGGTAACGGCCGGCGCGGGCATCGGCGGCCACGGGCAGGCACAGGCCCGCGACAAGGGCGAAGCCCAACCCGGCGGCGGTCCGCGCCAGTCGACCCTGCGCTTTCGCCGCCACCCAGAGCAACGACAGTCCGCGACCGAGCAGCGCCGCGACCAGCGGCAATACAGGGAGCAAGTAACGATCCCAGGCCGGAACCGACCATAGCCAGTGGAGCAGGAACCAGCCCAGGACGAACAAGGCGACGAACGCCTCTGGCGGCGCGACGCGGGCGCGCGAGCGCGGCCCTAGGGCAACACCGGCCAGAACAACTCCGCCCAGCGCCAGCAGCGGCGCGCCCAGTCCCACCCGCCACAACCGCGCCTGCGCCGCCAGACGCGGCAACAACTCCCACGACCGCGCCGGGCGCACGCCGCCGACATTAGCCCACTGCCCGGCCAGCACGGCCGCGCCCCCGCCCCGCGCCGCCAGCCATAGCGCGACTTGCGCCAGCACGATCGCGGCTCCTGTCAGCGCCCGCAGCCATTCCCGCCCACCCCAGCCGCGCAACCAGCCCAGGCCGATAACCAGCGGCAGAAACAGGGCGGCCTGGTACTTTGTCGCCAGCGCCAGCCCGAAGGAAAGACCAGCCAGCGCCGGGCGAGCCGGGCGGCCCAGAAGCAAAACGAGCGTCATCGTCAGCCAGAAGGTCAGCAGCGGGTCGCTGAAGGCGGTGGCGCTGAACTGCACGGCCAACGGGGCGAGCGCCACGACC
>WBZM01004312.1_pt1 | contig 10437 bp, 7 predicted proteins | sample 5204271 | NCBI WGS metagenome assembly WBZM01 (sample SAMN12344346, study PRJNA552823) | activated sludge metagenome | biome: Activated sludge suspended growth; feature: Nitrification reactor; material: Wastewater; isolation source: activated sludge from nitrification reactor of wastewater treatment... | reverse complement strand
CCCCGCGCCGATTGCGAAGCGGACGTGTTGTCGATTTGCGAACAGATGCTGCAACGCGGCCTCTTGGAGCGGGTAGATGCAAAGGCTTCGTAAGTTTCTCGCGGTCCCACGAACAGACCAGCTGATGCTGCTCAAGGCTGTCGTGGTGCTTGGGGCGGTCCGGTTGACGCTGAGGTTTGCGAAATTTCCGGTCGCCGATCGGTTGTTCCGAATTTCTAGACGGCACTCATCGACGGCGGTGGCATTAGCGCCAGAAGCCCTGGCTTGGTCCGTGGCAACAGCCGGAAGAATTGTTCCCGCTGGTGGCCACTGCCTTTCCCAAGCTATGGCATTGCAGATTCTAATGGCACGACAAGGAATGCACGCAACTATCCGGTATGGTGTACAGCAAATCCCAGGGGTCCCATTGGCTGCGCACGCTTGGCTCGAATACCAAGGTCGGCTGCTCATTGGTGCAAACAATCTCGATCGCTTTGTCGAGCTCGCCGCCCCAGGGGTCTCGTCTGCTCAGGAATCACCCACCCATCGCGCTTCGGGCGCTATCTAAGCCGCCACTGACTCAGGATTGTTTTGGGCCACTCGCAAGGAATTCGGATCGATCGAGCAATCGATCTCGTTTGGAAATCCGCACCAAGACTCGCGATTGCAATTGCAGCGCTTGTCCTGTTTCAGGGTGCGATCCCGATTGCGACGTTATACGTCATGAAGCTGATCGTCGATCAGCTCACGGCTATTGGCGCGTCCAACAGCGGAGCAATCGGCCCCGGAATCGAGCAATTCGTTGTTTTTGCCGCAACACTGGCCTTGGTCGGAAACGCGTGCAATGCTGCCCTCGGACATCTCAATACGGTGCAAGCTCACCGAGTCGGCGACTATATCTTGGGGCTCGTTCAGAAGAAATCGATCGATCTAGATCTATCCTTCTTCGAGAACGCCAGTCAGTATGACCAACTGCATCGGGCATTGCGAGAGGCACAGGTTCGCCCGCTTCGAATCGTGGGCGCTCTCAGCCAAGTCGCGCGAAACAGCATTACCCTTCTTTGTGCACTGGTCCTGCTCTGGTCCTTCCACTGGTCGATTGCATTCGCGATCTTCTTCACCGTGCTTCCTGTCGTCTTCTTCCGCTTGCGCTATGCGGAGGACTCCTATCGGTTGGATAGTGCGCGGACCACTGACGAGCGCATGAGCCGCTATATAAACCAGATCCTTACAACGCTGGATAATGCGAAAGAGGTTCGCGTGTTCGGGTTTGGCCCAAAGCTGTCGGAACGCTTTGCACATATAAGAAAGGCGCTTGGCCTCTCCACCTTCGCGCTTTCAAAGCAAGGACAGTTCAGGCAGTTCGTTACCGAATCGGTGGCAACTGCAGTCGCTTTTGGTTCTCTTGCAGTGATGGTTTGGAGTGCTGTTCGAGGTCGGGTTTCGATTGGCGACCTCATTATGTATTTTGGAGCATTTCAGGTTGCTATCGGATCTCTGCGGCCGACGCTAAGTGGTCTCGCGGACATATACGAGAGCAATCTCTTCCTTTCCACCCTCTTTGCTTTCCTGGCGCTCAACAGAGAGGTTGACGACCCAATTCAACCCAAACGGATCCCAGAGAACTGGGAACAAGGACTCGTCTTGAGCAATGTACGGTTCCGCTATCCAGGAACATCGCACGACGTTCTGGAGAGTGTAAGCCTGACGATAGGTCCCGGTGAAGTCGTAGCCTTGGTTGGAAGAAACGGCTCGGGGAAGACTTCACTTACCAAACTGATCTGCCGCCTATACGACCCTGATAGGGGACAGGTGTTGATCGAGGGGGTGGATGCAAAAGCGTTCCTTCTCTCCGAACTGAGATCCAACATCAGCATAATTTTCCAAGACTTCGGCCGCTACCATCTTTCCGTTCGAGAGAATATTGCCCTAGGTTCACCTGACGCCGATCTGACTGCCGCGCCGGTCGAAGAAGCTGCCAAATGGGCTGGTATTCACGATGAGATCATGGGGCTTCCGAATGGGTACGACACACCGCTAAGCCGAGTTCTTGCACATGGAACCGAGTTCAGTCTCGGGCAATGGCAGAAAATTGCTCTTGCTCGCGCGTACCTGCGAAAGTCAAAGTTGATAATTCTTGACGAACCGACAAGCTCGATGGATGCTGCGTCGGAAGCGCTTTTTTTCGAGAGGTTCAAGCAGATGATCGCCGGACGGTCGGCATTGATCATCAGCCATCGATTCTCGACAGTCGCATTGGCCGACCGCGTCCTGGTCCTGGATCAGGGGAAGATAGTCGAATCGGGATCCCACTCCGATCTGCTGGCCAAAGGCGGACTTTATTCACACCTCTATCAGCTTCAGGCTTCTTTCTATGAACCCACGGACAACTCCCAACATACGGGCTAATTCGCCACTGAGCTATCCCGGAATTCACGGACAGTGCAATCAAGCACCGCTTTGCCAAGCCATCTCGACCTGCTCGGGTGTTCGATAGCCGAGCGATTGATGAATGCGCCTGCGGTTGTAGAAGACCTCGATGAACTCAAAGATGGCTGAGCGCGCCTCGCCACGGGTCGTGAAGTCGCGATGATGAATCAACTCGTTCTTCAGTGTCGAGAAGAAGCTTTCTGCCACCGCATTGTCCTGCGGCACCTTGCGCCCATTCATGCTCGGCACGATGCCATGCCGATCCATCATCGCGCGGTAGGCCGTCGTGTTGTACTGCGGGCCCCGGTCGGTATGATGGATCAGCCCCTTTGCCGGGCACCGTTGTTGGATCGCCATCGCCAGCGCACCGAGGTGAAGTTGCTGGCCGGGACGATGATCCATTGCCCATCCGACCACCTTGCGCGAGAACAGGTCGAGCAGGATGGCAAGATGCAACCAGCCTTCACGTGTCCGGATGAAGGTCATGTCGCCAGCCCACACCCGGTTGGGCATGGGCGCCGTAAAGCAGCGCTGCAGTCGGTCCGGTGCGGGCGCTGCCATCTTGTGGTGTTCGACCGTCGTGCGCTGGCGCCTGACACGGCGCGCTTCGATGCCTGCCTCGCGCCGAAGACGGGCTACCCGATGTTTGCCGCAGCGGATCTGCCGTTGGCAAAGCGCTTGCCAGGTCTTGACAGCACCATAGGCTTCGCGGTGCTCCACATGCACCCGCCGTATCGCTTGCAGAAGTGTGGCGTTGGCCTTGGCGCGATCACTTGGCGGACGCCTCAGCCAGGCTGCGCGAGACGTGCAGCGCACGGCACAGCGCCGCGACAGAGAACTGCTGACGGTGTTGCTCGATGAACTCGTACTTCACGGCAGTTCCTTCGCAAAGTACGCGGCGGCCTTTTTTAGAATGTCACGCTCCTCGGTGACCTTCTTCAACTCACGCCGCAGCCGCTCGATCTCCCCGGCTTCGGCCAGCGGCTTGGCGCCCGGGCCCCGGAAGGCGTCTTCCGTGCCCTTCTTGCGCAGTTGGGCTTGCCACTTGTGCAACTGGTTGCGTCGTATCCCCAGTTCCAACGCCAACTGCGTCGCCGGTTTCTGTCCCAGTTCCAGCAGACGAACCGCCTCCAGCTTGAATTCCTTGCTGTGCCGAACCCGCTGGCGTTGCGGATTGACCTTCTCGATCAGCTTTCCCATCAGCCACCTCCACGGACATTGTGCCTACTCTCAAATCTGTCCATGAATTCCGGGATAGCTCAGACGGTGTCTAAGGGACCGTGGAACGATATACAGAAAGAGACAGACAGAATGAGGATTCTTTGGCTTTCCCATCTCGTACCATATCCGCCCAAGGCGGGAGTACTCCTCCGCGCCTACAACTTGCTTCGAGAAACATCGCGTTACCACGATGTGGACCTGTTCGCATTTGTGCAAGAGTCTTGGATTCGCAGATTCTATCCAGACCTGCAAGAGGGAATCAGGGAAACGCGGCATCAGCTCGAAGCGTTTTGCAGTGTCAAGGACTTTGCGGCAATTCCGTGGGAACAGCAGATAGGTGGTCGACTATTGCTCCCCGCCGTTTCAGCGTTGGGAGGACTTTGCTATACGGTTCGTTGGTTATCAAGCCGGCAGGCACGACAACAGTTGCGGCGGATAGGGGAGACGGAGAAATACGATCTGGTTCATTTCGACACGATTAGTCTTGCCCAATATCGAGACTGCTTCGGGCAGATCCCGTGTTCCCTCGGACACCACAATATTGAATCCCACATGATGTTGAGGCGTGCGGAACTCGCAGGGAACCCGTTCAAGCGCCTCTATTTCTATCAAGAAGGGCGTAGGTTACAGGCGTATGAGAGAGCGACAGCCGCTGAATTCAAGGTTCATGTAACTTGTTCTACCCTTGATAGCGAGCGCTTGGGCGAACTGATACCTCAGGCAAGGATTGTTGACGTCGCGAATGGCGTCGATATCGACTACTTTCAAACCGATTTGGCGCGACCGATAGTCAGAAACTCCCTCGTATTCGTTGGAACGATGGATTGGTATCCCAACGTACAGGCGATGAAATGGTTCATCGAGCAGGTCTGGCCGGAATTGATTGCCCAACGACCTGAGGTTAGCCTAGGGATTGTAGGGAGCAACCCGCCGGATGCGCTCAGGCAGTTGGCTGCACGGACTGTAGGAGTTACCATCTATGGTTATGTCGACGACGTTCGTCCATATATCCAGGGTGCGGATTTGTATGTTTGCCCGATATTTGATGGTGGTGGCACCAAACTGAAGCTGCTGGATGCTTTTGCCATGAACAAGTGTGTTGTCGCGCACCCTATAGCAGTTGAGGGAATCAATGTCTCGGACGGTGTTGATGTTCGTCTTGCATCGACTGTTCTGGAATTCACCAAGTCGATCGCGGAGTTGCTCGATCAAACGGAGGAACGATCGCGAATTGGGAACGCTGCCAGACGCTTGGCGGAGAACGAATACTCGTTCTCCGCGCTTGGGCGCAAGTTCAGTGACGTTCTGCAGTCAGCGATGTAAGCGAATCCAATACAGCTATCTCATCGCCTTCTCGTAGACGGACTTCGTTTCTAGGGCTGGACCGTCAGATTAATCGGTGGCGGCGGTGGCGCTGCGGTAGTTCCGCCTGAGCGCTGATAGCCCTTTTGACCGATATAATTCTGATACGCCGTAGTCAGATTGCCACTGGTGTCGACAATACCGGCACTCAACGACCCAACTAGTAGGCCCGACTGCGTCATGCGGGATGTGGCCGCCGAGCTGTCAGCGGTATTCATGGTGCCACCGCTCGTGCTGATGACAACGTCGTTGAGGAATGAAACAGGGCCGCTCGAGCTGGACAGATTCGAAATCTTGATGTCCCCACCGATGAAGGTATTTCGATACATTTCAAATCTACCATAGGCGGCTGGCTCCTGACCTATCCACAAGGCTGCATCACTATTTGCTCGGACGAGGTTATATGCGATCTCGATATTCGCTGTGTAACTGTAGGTGTCGACCCAGATTCCCTGTCCTTGTGCCACGTTGATGCGATTGTCCCGAATGAACCAATAGGAGTTGTTGGTTTTCGGTCCAATTGCTTTGGAGTCCGATACGTTGAAGTTCGAGGCGGTATTTCCTTGAACGAGAACTTTGTTTGTCCAATATCCAAGTAGTCCGTAGCCTTGGCCATACATGTCACGAAATGTGTTCTCCACGATCGCGAAGTAATTCCCTACGCCACCTCCGTTAGATATCATTAATCCCGACGCGTTTGTACCGCTGCCGCCGTAGCCGCTAGGTAGATTGGCAAACGTGTTTCGTCTGAACGTTACGTTGTCCGCATTCGAATCAATTCGCACACCGAAGTTGGTCGTGAAGTTTCTAAACTCCATACCCTCGAAATAGAGATTGCTGCATCCACCGCCGTAGGGGGCCACGTGGCTGGATGTGACATCGATGACCGGCTTCTCTCCAGGGTAAGAGAGCCATACCAGAGGTTTATTTCCCGGAAGGGCAAGTCGATAGCTATCTTCGATCGGTGCTTCCGCCGTGCGATAGGTTCCATTGCGGAAGTAAAGGAACGTGCCACGGTAGGTAGAGTCGTACTTGTTGATATACCAGTCGGCGATCGAGCGCCATGGATTCGAAAACGTTCCAGTTCCCCCGCTCGCGACAGAACGACCATTCACTGCGTCGACAAAACGAAAGCCTTGAGTCGTAACCGTAATTGACCAAGTGACTGACGCGGTGGCGCCGCCAGAGTCCGTCACCGTGACGCGGACGGAGTGTGGGGATCCGGATTCCGTTGGCGACGCCCACGAAAGCTCGCCACTCGCATTATTGATGGACATACCACTCGGGCCCGAGTCCAGCCGATATGTGTTCGGATACGTCCCACCGATTGCCGCGATCTGGACGTTGTACAACAAGCCCGGGTAGGCACGGTAGAAGCGGTTGTTCGTATCCAATCCCGCCCGAGGCTGAATGATCTCAAGGGGGCTTATAGCCGCGAAAGCGTTACCGGAAAGCGCAACGTTGAATGCCAGAAGCAGTGTGCAGGGAAGGATCGCGACAGAACTTCTCGCGGCCTGCAGAACTGCGGCGGCAATCCGGAGAACCCCTACTTCCATTGCCTGATCAGCCAACTTCATTAAATACCCTAGGATGCTCATTGCCCTACTCCATTCGTTGGGTAGCCATCTATCGCTACCTATAGCCACGATCAAACGCGAATCAATCAATTTATGCGCGAGCGGTTTGGACTTGCGCAAGAGGTTTCATTCTGTCTCATGTGCCTCGTGAAGTAATTCACGGCAATATACCTAGACTGCTTTAGCCGAAAGCGAGAGTCGTGCCAGCAATTCCGATTGCTGCCGACCCTCGTTACTACCATGTATAGAAATGCGAGGGCATACATTCTTGTCGCTGAGCGACGACGCCAAATTCTGGACCTCGCCTAGGGCCATGATTGTGAATAGTATTTTGTGTCTTGCCGGATGGACAAAAACAGACTTTTCGCGCCCGACGTGGAAATAAGTGAGGTAGCCGCGGCCGGCGCTGGGTGACCGAGGCGCCGAGCTGGGCTCCAGTTGGCGAAAGACATTTCGTGGTCTCTGCGCTTAGCGCAACAAATTGCCTAGATGCGCAATATGCCTCGCGCTTGGCGCTCCCATTCGAGAAAACACAGCACGGACCACAATCGGCTCTCGTGATTCGCGGACTGCTCTGTGTGCTCCTTCACTAGGCGTCGGACAACTAACGGATTCAACCAGCCCGATTTGCCAAGAACCTCGTCGGACGTAAGTTCCATCAAAGTCGGCTTAAGTGGGCCGCGCAGCCAATCCGCAACTGGAATTGAGAATCCTTGCTTGGGTAGCCTTAGGTGCGATGGAGGAAGCAGATCGCCAACTGCCTTGCGAAAGATAGATTTCTTTTCGAAGCCTTTTAGCTTCAGTGAGGACGGGATTGTTGCCGCGAATTCAACCAACTCGTGATCCAGGAATGGAACGCGCACCTCCAAAGAATGGGCCATGCTCACCCTGTCGCTCAGTGGAAGTAGGTCATCGGGCAAATAAAGGAGTTGGTCGCAATGCAAAGCGAAATCAACTGGATCCATTCCGTGGAGTCGACTCGCGATCTCAGTGTAGTAATGCTTCGCTGATTCCGCTTGAGCCGCGACATCAGGGCGAATGACAGACGAAGCGTCTTCGAAGGCGACGATGAAACTTCTGTACATCGATGGTCCGTCAAGTTCAGCCGCGCGGGCAAACCGTTCGATTCGATCTCGCTGGGTTGTGCTTGCTCCGCTCAATCTGGCATATGCGCCCGCGCTGGCTGCAAGCGACCATTTCAGCAAGGAAGGGAGGCGCCTGAGCTTTGCTCCGACCTTTATGCCCAGATAGCGCTGATATCCGCCAAAAAGCTCATCCGCGCCCAGCCCGGACATCGCGACCTTGACATGCTTTGACGTTTCCTCGCAAACGAGCCAATTCGGTATCGCGGACGAGTCGGCGAATGGCTCGTCGAATGCCGCAACGATCCTTGGGAGAAGGGACGAAAAATCAGACTCGAGGAGGCACTCAAGATGATTGGTTTTGTATTGTTCAGCGACGAGTCGTGCGGCGCCCCGTTCATCGAACTGACCCACCTCTGTCTTGAAGCCAACTGTATATGTTCTGACAGCCTCCGTTGAGGTTCGCGACATCATTGCAACCATTGCCCCGGAGTCCAGGCCTCCGCTAAGAAATGCGCCAATCGGAACGTCGGAAACCATGTGACTGGAAACGGCGTCGAAAAGGCGCTCTCGAAGCAACTCTGTCCAAACTCGTTCGTTGTTGCTCGTATCGATATGGTGACCGAGTTCCCAATATTGTCCGATGCGTGTTCGACCCGATTCATAAGTAAGCCAGTGTCCAGCTGGCAACTTGCGGATTGAGGAATAGATTGAAAGCGACCCAGGTACGCACATATGAGTGAAGTACTCGAATACGGCATCCGCGTTAACTTGCAGGGGTGCGGACGAAACCGCTGTGAGAGCCTTGATCTCGGATGCAAATACGAGTCGATTCCCGGAGTCAATGTAGTACAAGGGTTTGATTCCGATTCGGTCGCGCGCGATAAATAGCCTCTGTTTCCGTTCGTCCCAAATAGCGAACGCAAACATTCCTCGCAATTTCCTCACACACTCCAGTCCAAACTCTTCGTACAGATGGACAATTACTTCGGTATCCGACGCGGTGCGGAAGACGTGCCCCTTGGCCTCGAGCTCACTTCTAAGGGCCAGGAAGTTATAAATCTCCCCATTAAATACGATCCAAACGGTACGATCCTCGTTCGAAATCGGTTGTTCGCCCGTGTGCAAGTCGATGATGCTTAGTCGTCGCATTCCCAATCCGATCGAACCCATGACACGATGTCCGAAATGGTCGGGGCCTCGGTGAGCGATCTGATCGCACATTGTGGAAACGTCTTCAAGGCTGACCGGGCAGTCGATCTCGGCGTTGGCTATTCCAGCAATTCCGCACATGGTTGGGATCTCAACTATTTCTATAGTGATTGAAGCTTCGGATGTTAAATCGGAGGCGGGTCGGTTGTTCGCTTTCCATGACTCGAATCGCTATCGTCTACAAAGACAATTCTTCGCAAGCCGTGAAGTAGCGGCGGGTTTCAAGATCAAGGCTTCAGGTTCAAATGCAGATTCCCTGACTCGGGGTTGGATGACACTCGAGGTTGGATGACGATGCTATGCTCGCGCCCTAGCATAATTGGGCCGGATCCTTCTTATTAATGGCATTGGCCTTACTATGCTTGCTTGGTGAAGCCGCACCACTATTGTAAGGCTCAACTCGGCTCTTCCGTTATTCAGACTGCTCTGGAGCCAACAAGCGTACAGGATGCCATTCCAGTTTTCGATAGAGATCATTGAAGGGGCGGCTTGATTGAGATGGCATCGGCCGAAAGGGCTTTGACCAACGCGGATCGCCAAGATCTGTCGGCTGCCGCTGCTTTTGATAACGGTCACAAATATCATTATCGGATTCGTTTGCAGGGGGACCTATGAGGAAATCGACACTTGGAGGCGGATCGCCTAACGGGTTCTTTGTTGGAGCACTTGATCGACGCCATCAAATGACCGAATGATTTCCTGAGTTACGTCAAATGAAAGAGGTATTGGGTCGTCGGTTTTCTGTCCACAGGGTCGCAGTTTTGTGTCTTGTCGGTCTTGTGCTTGCAGTTGGAATTTGGGCCGCGCCAAAGCTCCTCCGGCGGTTGGACATGCAGGGACTGCGGCCCGTCGTCGTCGCCAAAGGATTCGAGTCTCCGTGGTCGATGGCGTTCCTCCCGGACGGTAATCTGCTCGTGACCGAGCGGCCCGGTCGGCTGAGGATCGTTTCGCTGGATGGAAAGGTCGGCCCGCCTCTCGAGGGACTGCCAAAGGTCGCTGCTTTCGGTGAAGGAGGACTGATGGATATTGTTGTCGATCCCCAGTTTTCTTCGAATCGATACATCTATTGGTCGTTCGCTGAACCTGCAGAAGGTGCGACCGATGTCGCCAGTACGGCGATAGCCAGAGGCCAACTCACGGTTGATGGAGTCACGGATGTTCAGATTCTGCTTCGTCAGGAGGGCAAGACTGGCGATGCAGCGCATTTCGGGTCCCGACTACTTGTACTTCCGGACGGCTCTCTGTTGGTTGGACTTGGGGATCGGTCTGACCGGCCGGCGGCTCAACGCCTGGATTCACTGAAGGGGAAGATCGTTCGAATCAACCGCGATGGTACGGTTCCGGGGGATAACCCATTTTCAACATTGAGCGAAACGAGACCCGAGATATGGTCATATGGCCACAGGAATGTGCAAGGTCTCGCGCTCGCGCCTGATGGAGTGGAGGTTTGGGCGTCGGAACACGGCCCAGAGGGTGGCGACGAGCTGAACATCGTCACACGGGGCGAGAACTACGGATGGCCAGTTACGACTTTTGGCACTGAGTACGTGACCGGAGCCAAAATCGGAGAGGGG
>WBZM01004311.1_pt1 | contig 10438 bp, 5 predicted proteins | sample 5204271 | NCBI WGS metagenome assembly WBZM01 (sample SAMN12344346, study PRJNA552823) | activated sludge metagenome | biome: Activated sludge suspended growth; feature: Nitrification reactor; material: Wastewater; isolation source: activated sludge from nitrification reactor of wastewater treatment... | reverse complement strand
AGGCGGCGAGATCCAGCAGACCCCAGGCGGAGAAAATCAGCACCGCCCCCAGGGCCGGGATCGGCAACTGGCCCAGGGGCTGGGTCAGAAACAGGGCGACCACCCCGGTCGCCAGGGCGGCGACCACCGACACCAGTTGCGTCTTGCCCCCGCTGGCGACATTGACCGCCGTGCGTGAATCCGCGCCCGTGACGGCGAAGCCGCCAAAGAGGCCGGAGGCGACATTGGCGAAGCCGAAGGCACGCATCTCACGGTCGGCGTCGATGCTGTCGCCGGTGCGCGCGGCGAAGCTGCGCGCGGTCAGCATGCCACTGGTAAAGCTGACGATCACCAGCCCCAGGGCCCCACCGGCCAGGCTTTGGGCCCCCTCGTAGCCGATCTCGGGGAGGGAGAGGGTCGGCAGCCCGGCGGGTACCAGCCCCACGAGTCGGACGCCCGCCTCCCCCCAACCCAGCAGATACACCGCCAGCCCCCCCAGGACCAGGGCCACCAGGGCCGCGGGGGCGCGGGGCAGAAAGCGGCGGACCAGGATGAGTAACAGCAGAGTACCCGCGCCGACCATGAGGCTGGGCCAGTGGATATGATCCAGTTTTTCGAGCAGTTCCAGGATGACCGGAAAGACATCCTGGTTGGTCAGGGCCACGCCCAGCAGCTTGGCCATTTGGCCGACGATGATGCTGAGGGCGATGCCATTGAGAAAGCCGATGAGGATGGGCCGGGCGAAGAAATTGACGATAAAGCCCATGCCGGTGAAGCCGCCGATCACCATCAAGAGGCCGGCCATGATCGCCAGTCCCGCCGAGAGTTGCAGGTAAGTCCCCAGATCACCCCCGGCCAGGGGTGCCAGGATGGCCGCGATCAGGGCGCAGGTGGCGGCATCCGGCCCCAACACCAGTTGCCGCGAGGTGCCGAAGAGGCCGTAGATCAGCACCGGGATCAGGCTGGCGTAAAGGCCGATCTCGGGGGGGAATCCCGCCAGGTTGGCATAGGCGATGGCGGTCGGGATCTGTACCGCCGTGACCGACAGGCCAGCGATCAGATCGTTACTCAGCCATTCTGGGCGGTAGTGGCGTAGGTCGCCAAGCAAGGGCATCCAGTTGGTCATGGGTTACCTCCGGGTAACGGGCAGGCTGGCTGGCTGGCTGGCAGGGTTGAGGCGAGGTGGGCGAAGGGTTACGGGATAGCCAGCGGCGGGATGGGGATGGCCAATGGCGGAATGGGGCAGTCCAGGACGGCGCCAATGGCTCGCAGCACCTCCAGTTCGGCGGGACTGACGTTGGCGTCGAGGAGGATGGCGGCGGCGCAGGCCTGCAAGAGGTCGCGCTTGGCCTGGGGCTTGAGCTGCCGGAGTGCTTGCAAGCTGGCATCGAGCCGCAGGTGATCCAGGGGGGCCTTGTCCATGGGGGTGCCCTCCGGCAGGCCGAGGCGCGCGATCCCCAGACGGAAGGCCTGGCTGCTGGCCATCTCCATCCCTTTCTCCTTCGGGATATCCTTCTCCGTTTCCTTAACCTTCTTCTCCATGTCTTTTTCCATTCCCCTTTTCTCTTCCGCTTCCTTTGCCTCTTTGTCCTTCTCTTTTGCTCCCGCTCCCGCTTTCGGCTTTTCGTCCATCTCCTCCGCCTTCCTCTCCTCCTGTAGCCGGGCCACCAGCGTGAGGATCAGGGCGCAGTCACCGACCAGTTGCGGGCAGTCCATCTGCCCCCCGGCGCTAGATCCAGCCAATCCAGCCCGGCGGTTGCCGCGTCCCGGCTCCAATCCGGCGAGGAGGATGCGGGACAGGCACCACTCGAAGAGGCGCACCCGACCGTCGGCGGCGATCAGGGCGGACAGGGCGGTGCGGAAGGTCTCGGCCTGGGGGGCGGAGAGCTGACGCAGGGCGGGGAGGGACAGGTCCACCAGGGGGAGGCGAAATTCCCGGGCGGTGGCCAGGACGCTGGGCCAGAGGCGGAGGGTCTCCGCCCCCAGGCCGGTCTCCAGGTGGCTCTCCAGATGGGCGAGCTGGCGCTGACGAATGGCCGCGTCGCCATCCAGGAGGAGGGCGAAGACCAGGGCCTGGGCGCCGTAGGGCTCCCGGGCCGCCCAGCGCAGGGTGGCGGGCAGTTCGCGGATCAGGGACTGGGCATGGCGCAGATGAGTCTCGTCGGGCTGGCCGATCTGATCGATCGCCCCCTGGACCGCGTCCTGGAGCCCCTCCGCTGTGATGTCCGGGGTCACCTTCGAGCTCATGTCCCGAGTCGTTGCCGGGGTCTCCTCCGGGCTCATGGCCAGCCCCGCAGCCGCCCGCGACACCGGCATGACCGCCTGGGCGTTCGGGGACGGGGCGGTGGTGGGAATGGAGGGTACCTGGTCGCTGGCGCTTGCAACGCCTGCCACGCCAAGTCCCCCGACACCAAGCCCATCGGGCTGATCCCCGGTTGGTGGCTGGGCGGATGATACCGGCGCAACCGAAACCGGCCCATCGGCGGAGGATGCAGCCGTGCGGGGGGTGGAGACCGCGCCCACGCCCTCTGCCGACTTGCCGGGCCGGGGGATCTCCTCGAAGCGCCCATTCCAGCGTGGCTCGAGGCGCCGGATGCGCAACTCCAGGGGCGGATGGGTGGCGGACAGGCGGCCAAGGAAGGTGCGCACCCCGGTGGTGAAATAGGCGTGGCTCATCTCCGGGGCCCGCGGGTGGCTGAGGAGCCCGTGGACGCTCGCCGCGCCGATGCGCTTCAGGGCCCCGGCGATGCCCTGGGGATTGCGGGTGAACTGGACGGCCGCGGCGTCCGCCAGAAACTCCCGCTGGCGACTCACCGAGGCCTTGATGAGGTTGGCGAAGAGGGTGCCGGTGAAGCCGGTGACCATGAGCCCCAGGCCCAGTGCGGCGAAGGCGGTCCGGTCGCGGCTCTTGCCCCCACCGCCGCGGCCGCCGGCCTGGACCAGCACCCGGCCGATGAGGCCGATGAGCAGGATGCCGTGGAGCAGGCCGGCCAGGCGGAGGTTGAGGCGCATGTCGCCGTTGACGATGTGGCTGAACTCGTGGGCGATGACGCCCTGGAGCTGGGCCCGGTTCAGGTGGGTCACCGCGCCCTGGGTCAGGCCGATGGCGGCATCGGCGGGGGTCAGGCCCGCGGCGAAGGCGTTGATGCCGGCCTCGTGCGCCAGCAGGTAGACACTGGGCACCGGGGTCCCGGAGGCGATGGCCATTTCCTCGACGACGTTGAGCACCCGCCGGGCCTCCGGGTCCTCGCTGTCCGGGGCCAGGAGCCGGCCGCCCAGGGCCTCCGCCACCGCCGCCCCCCCGCGGGACAGGATCAGGACCTTATAGAGACTCCCGCCGGCGACGATCAGGGCCACCACCAGGGCGATGCCGGCGAAGGCGGGCCAGTCGATCCGGCCCAGGAGGCCGCCCTCCTGGAGATGGCTGACCGAGAGGGTCCCCCCGAAGAGGCCGAAGACGAAGAGGATGAACAGGCTGGTGATGACCACCAGCCCGATCGCCGCGAGGGCGAAGAGGAGGACCAGCCACGCCGTCTGCCGCCGGGCTGCGTCCTGGGCGCCGAAAAAGTCCATCTGCTGGCGGGGAACCGGCTGATCCGCCGGCTAAAAGCTGACCTTGGGCGCCTGCTGGATCGCGGCGCTGTCCTCGAATTCCAGCCAGCGGGCGTCCTCGCCATGGCCGAAGAGCCCGGCGACCAGGCGCTGGGGGAAGGACTGGCGGTAGCTGTTGTAGGCCATGACCTCGTCGTTGAAGGACTGGCGGGCGAAGGCGACCTTGTTCGCGGTGCTGGTCAGTTCCTCGTGCAACTGCCGCATGTTGGCATCCGCCTTGAGGTCCGGGTAGGCCTCGACGACGATGTTGAGTCGCCCCAGGGCCCCGGTCAGCACCCCCTCCGCCCGGCCCAGGCCAGAGATGGCGGCGGGGTCCGCCGGATTGGCCGCGGCGCGGCTCAGCCCCGCCACCGCCCCCTGCCGGGCGACGGTCACCGCCTCCAGGGTGTCACGCTCATGGGCCAGGTAGCGCTTGGCGACCTCCACCAGGTTGGGGATCAGGTCGTGGCGGCGCTTGAGCTGGACCTCGATCTGGGCAAAGGCGTTGCGAAAGCGATTGCGCAGCGCCACTAGCCGGTTGTAGATGGCGATGAGGTAGAAGATCGCCACCAGGGCGATCGTGAGGATGACGGCGGTCGAGATCTCCATGGGGTTCTCCGGTGGCGGTGGGCCGGGGTGGCTAAGGCCGTTTGCTTTCACTCTTTCCATTATAGGAGGCGAGTCCAGGTGGCGAATCAAGAAGAAGAGTCCGGAATCCCGAGCAATACCCTGGCCTGCTTACGGCGGCATTGGGTTTGAAACGGGGGGACGGGAGTGTTCTCGTATCACTTGGCCATTACCCTGTCTACAATTAGCCCCTGGCAGGGAGTATGGTTGTCGGGAGATGGCGGTTTTTTAGCTGGACATCGACAACGAAGCAAGGAGCATGCGCAAGGGTTGGAATCGGTTGACGCGGGACGAGATGGGATGTTACGGCCCGAGGCAATAAGAAACGATGAGGAACCTGACTCATGCTGGGACTGACGCTACGCGAAGAATTCCGGGGCAAGCGCCTCAAAGGGACGGCCATCGAGCTTTCCAATGACTCGAACACCGGGGCGACCCAGATCGCGGCCAAAAAATTCCTGGAGATTACCTATCCCACTCATGACCTGCTGAAGGGCATCGAGGCGGTTGGCCCCCACCAGGGTCGCCCGGTGGTGGTGATCGGGGAGCGGGGCCTGGGAAAATCGCACCTGCTGGCCGCCCTCTACCATGCCGTGAACGATAGGGTATCCACGGGCGAATGGCTTCACGCCTGGGCGCCCAGGCTGGGTGATGCCAATATCGATAGGATCGCCCTGCGCGACGGCATGCTCGTCATCGGTGAGAGTCTCCATCGTCAGCGCTTCAAGTTCCTCTGGGACCTCCTGTTCGAACGCCACCCCCACGGCACCTACATCAGAGGCAAATGGGAAGGCATGGGGGCGGCCAAGACCGACATCCCTTCCGACCGGTTGATCGTTGAACTGTTGCAGCATCAGCCGACGATGCTGCTGCTGGACGAGTTCCAGACCTGGTTCGATGGCCTGACCAACACCAAGCAATATCCGTGGAAGAACTGGGCCTTTAACTTCATCCAGATCCTGTCGGAGATCGCCAAGGAGCGGCCGGACCTCTTGGTACTGGTCATCTCGGTGCGCAATGGCGGCAGCGATGCCTACCAGCAGGTGCACCGCGTCAACCCCATCGCCATTGATTTCATGGCGGGCGGGGACCCGGAGCGGGTGCAGCGGGATCGGCGTCGGATGCTCCTGCACCGCCTGTTCGCCAACCGACTGCACATCACCAAGGGGCAGATTGCCGCCTTGATCGAACCCCACGTCGCCGAGTATCTGCGCCTGATGGCGGTCCCCCCGGCGGAACAGGATAAGCGCCGGCGCGAATTCCTGGTGTCCTGGCCCTTCGCTCCCCATTTGCTGCGCCTGCTGGAAGAGCAGGTCCTGATCGCCACCGATGCCCAGGAAACGCGCGATCTGATCCGCATTCTGGCCAATCTCTACAAGAGTCGGGGCGAGGTGGCACCGGTGCTCACCGCGGCGGATTTCCGCCTGGACGACGACGCCTCCGGCATTGGCGCCCTGCTGGATTCGGTCTCCAACGAGCATCACCGCAACCTGCGCGCCAAGGCCCAGCAGAATGTGATCTCGGTCACCGCGGCGGTCGCCGACCATGGTCGGGTGACCCCGCATCTGTCCGAGATGCTCGGGGCGCTCTGGCTCCGTTCCATTGCCATGGGAAACCTCGCGGGCGCGGAGCCGGCCACGCTCCAGATCGACATTACTCGCCGCCAGGCCATCGATGACAACGCCTTTCAGGTCGAACTGGCGACCATCGTCGAGAACAGCTTCAACATCCACCAGGAGGGCTCCCGTCTGGTGTTCAGGGAAGAGGAAAACCCCCGCGCCAAGCTGATGGCCTGCGCCCGCAACGACAAACTCTTCAGCGACCGTTCCGATCTAGCCCATCTGGCCAGACAGGTGCGCTATGTCATCGGTGGTAGCGAGGAGGTGGCCAGGACCTTCCGGGTGATCGCCTTGCCCAAGGCCTGGCAGACGGACCCCTGGTCATCCCTCGATGAAGGGGAGCAACCGGACCGCTGGGATGCCCGGCTCCCCCTGCTGGTGTTGCCCGAACAACCGGATAAGCTGGATCAGCAGCTCGGCCGCTGGCTCAAGGACCACCTGCAGAAGCGCCGCAATACGGTGCGTTTTCTGCTGCCGCGTGCCGGCTTGCCCAATGCCTTCCTGGACCGCGATCTGCTGATCCTGGCGCGGGCCGACCTGAAGGCCCAGGAATGGAGCGGGCAGAACCCGGAGTACCGCAAGCTGCACCAGGAGTTTGCCGGCACCCTGCGCGATCACCTGAAGAAGCGTTTCGATCGCTTCGCCGTGCTGCAGCGCTGGAACTTCGCCGACCCGAACCAGTGTCTCTTCAGCGTCGAGAGCCTGAGACAGCAAGGCGCGCAGATCCCTACCGCCATTGACGAGGCGTTGGTGAACGACCTGTTCGTGCCCGAGGATTTCGAAGAACTGGTGCTCGCCGCGGCCGCCAACAACGACTCGGTTGGCAAGTTGATGCGCGAATTACAGGAGCCGCGCCCGGCCGGTCAGGCCTGTATCCCCTGGCTGGGTGAGACGGCGATGAAGGAGCGCATCCTGCGGCTGTGCGCCCGGGGCAGGATCGCCCTCAATCTGCGCGGCCTCGAATATGCCCAAACCCAACCCGGCGAGGACGAGGACGGCGCTTGGAAACGCCTGCGCCCCAAGCTCCCCTATACTGGTCGACAGCTCGATGAGGTGTTCCTGCTGGAGCCCTCGGCGGTCCCCGCCACGGGCGGCACCTCGCCACCGGGACCCCAGCCACCCGCTGGCGGGGAGGAGGTTGATCCCACCGACGGCGGCGCGCCGCCGCCCACGCTGACGGGGGATGACGAGGTCCTTCCCGGGACCGTGACGCCGCCGCCCGGCGGCGACATCTTCGGGGGTGGTTCGACCCCCGGCGGCGCCAAGCCACGCCTCTCCCTGAGCAACCCAGCCACCTCCGCCCTGAATCTGATCGGCAAGCTCGAAGGCTGGGGCATCGGCCCCGCCACCCAGGTCGCCGCGGTGGAGATCAGGGTGTCCGCCGCGACGGGCACCCAGGTCTCGGGGGCCCAGCTCAAGGATCTGCTCAAGCGCCTGCCCGATGGCATGACCTTCGCGCTGCGCCTGGAGAAGGAGGACGACTGATGGCACTCGACCCCGCGCTTTTGCACCGCCTGACCAGGGGCACGGCCGCGGAGGCCTGGCGCCTGATCATCGACCAGGCCCTCGCCATCGCCGCCCAACCCCTGACAGCCGATCAGGCCCCGAGCGAGGTCATCCGGCGCGACCGGGAGATCGGCGTCTTCGACCACTTTCTGGCCTCCAGCGCCTGGGACCTGTGGCCTGCCTTCGGCCAGTCCGACCTGAGCGGCGTCGAGCGCACCGCCTCCCGCCTGACGCGCTGGTGGGCGGAGCCCATGGTTGGTCCAGAGAGCGCCAAGGCGGTATTGATCCTGGACGGTCTGTCCTTGCGCGAACTACCCTGGCTGCTGCAAGGGGCCCAGGAACGCGGCCTTACCCTCCACCAGTTTGGGGCCAGCGCCGCGGAGCTGCCCGGCGATACCAGCGCCTTCGCGCGGGCCCTGGGCTTTAGCGGTCGCAGCCAGCTCCAGAACAATGGCGGCGGCCTCGTCCACGCTCTTCAGCCGGCGCGGACCGAGTGCGTCGACCTGCCCTGGCGGGATTGCGCCGGGCTGATCGACGCGACGCCAAATTGGGTGTTCTGGCACCCCTGGCCCGATAGCCAGGTTCACCTGGGGGCGGGCGCCGGCCAGGGGCTCGACACCCTGACGCGCACTGTCGCCGGGCAACTCAGTGGCGATGACTTCTGGGCCTTCATTGACGCCCTGACCAGCGGACGGCACTTGGTCATCACCTCCGACCATGGCTATGCCGCCACCGGCTACTTCCCCGATGCGGAGGGCGAGGTTGCGCAGTTCCTCAAGCAGACCCTCGCCAGCGGTCGCCATAGCCCGGACCTGGGCTCGTCGCGGAACGACCCCGGCCCCTTCGTGCCGCCGGTGGCGCTGCCCATCGGCAGTCCCCACGGCAACTATCTGCTGGCACTCGGCCGTCGCAAATGGAAAAGCCAGGGCGGCTACCCGACCTTGACCCATGGTGGCCTCTCATTGCTGGAAGTCCTGTCTCCGTTCGTTGAGTTAAGCCGATAAGCAAAATGAAACAAAAAGTTTTCGACATCGTTGCAGCCAAGCTGATTGGGGATTACCGCCTGCATCTGGTCTTTGATGATGCCAAGGAACAGATCATCGACTTCAAGCCCTTTCTATGCCGCTCCCTGCATCCCGATATCCGGCAATGGCTCGATCCGAAACGGTTCTCGTCTTTCCGAATTGAATATGGTGAATTGGTTTGGGGGGATTATGAGCTGTGCTTTCCACTCATCGATCTCTACCGCAATGATATCGGGCACCACCAGGCCTTGGAGTCTGCCGCCTGATGGCCACCAAAAAGGAACTGCTGGCGCGGGAAGTCGCCCATGCCGTCGGTGCGGGCAGGGCCGTCGCTCTGGAAACCGTCGATTTCAACGACCCGAACCGCCCCAAGACCTGCCTGGAGGTGGACTTCCCGATCCTGCCCGTCAATCAGGTGGCGATCATCGAGGGCAACGCGGGCAAGCCCATCTACCAGATGTCGAAGTGGTGGGCGCGGCGGCGTTCCAGCGTCTTCCGCTCCCTGTTGATCGCGGCGGCCACCAAGGCCCCGGAAGACCCCTCGCACGCGGCCAAGCTGGTGTGGGACCACTACTACGCCAACCACCAGCAGAAGGGCGCCTTCAAGCACCTGAAGGTGGCCGACATCTTCATGGGTGGGGGTACCACCCTGGTGGAAGGTTCCCGTCTCGGCATGCAAATGATCGGCAACGACCTGAATCCGGTAGCCTGGTTCGTGGTCAAGCAGGAACTGGCCAAGGTCGATCTGGAGGAGGTGAAGCGCCTGCTCGCCGACCTCGAGGCCGAGGTCAAGCCGCAGATCATGCCCTATTACTGCTGCGATGGCCCCAACGGCGAGAAGGGCACCTGGACCCATTTGCCCACCGGTCGCGTGATGCCCGCCGATTTCGATCCGCTGACCATCCCGCGGGAGCAGCGCCGGGACTATCGCTACGAAGGCCCGGAGATCATCTACACCTTCTGGGCCAAGCATGGCCCCTGTCAGGTGACCGGCTGCGGCCACCGTACCCCAATCATGACCAGTCCGCTGATGGCGGTGAAGACCCTCAGCGTCAAGTCTTGGGAACACCGTTGCGGCGCCTGTGGCGGCGACTTCCAGATCGAGGCGGACGCCACGCGCATGGCGCCCGACGTGCCGCTTTACATCGCGCCATCCGAGCCGCCCTTCGCGGTCCTCGACGCCCGGCAGGGGGTGGTCTGCCCCCATTGCGGTCATGCCATCCCCTGGGACCTGCGACCCAAGGAGGGGCTGGTGCTGGATGGTGACCGGGGCCAGCTCAAACTGGGCAAGGGCCAGAACAAAAAGGTCGAACTGAGCCTGCTGGTGCATCCCCAGTGGCTGGCGGGAGCGCCACGGCAGGACGCGACGGGTCGGCCCTTCGGCGGCTCGGCCCAAGATGATGCGGCGTCCACGGCACGCTGGAATCAGGCGCGTGCCGCCAGGATTCGCTTGCTGGAGGTGCGCGGATCTATGCCGGATCAAGTGGTTTGCCCAGAGACGAACATCACGTTCCCGCCGGAGAATGGCACGGTTCCTAAACGTTCAAACTTCGCCTGTGCGGCTTGCGGCACTGTGCAGGACGTAATGAACTCAATCAAGGCCACACGCAAGAGTAGCCAGGTTGCCGGCTACGCTTTTCAGGGTTATTCGTCGAAGCGTAATGCTGCAGGTGCCTGTTATGGCGGTCGATTCTTTGCGGCCTTCGATAGCGCTATTGCGCGGAAATATGACGCAGCCCTCGCGGAGTGGGATGAGAGAAAGGACGGCGACCTGTCAGAGTATTGGCCTCGCTCTGAGATACCGTTTGGATTCATGACATCAATTGCCAACAGTGAACTACGAGAGAACTATGGGTTTACGCACTGGTGGACGATGTTCAACCCACGCCAGTTGCTGGTACATGCGCAGATTCTGAAGACAATTGTGAATGTCGGGAACTACGACTGGAAGGTTCGGGAGTATGTGCTGGGAGCATTCCAGAACTTTCTTAGGAATCAGAACCTATTTGCGTTCTGGCACATGAAGCTCGACAAGTTGGCGCCCGCGATGTCCAACAGCAACTTTCATCCGAAGAATAATGTAGTCGAGGT
>WBZM01004310.1_pt1 | contig 10439 bp, 9 predicted proteins | sample 5204271 | NCBI WGS metagenome assembly WBZM01 (sample SAMN12344346, study PRJNA552823) | activated sludge metagenome | biome: Activated sludge suspended growth; feature: Nitrification reactor; material: Wastewater; isolation source: activated sludge from nitrification reactor of wastewater treatment... | reverse complement strand
CGGCCATCTCGGCCGCGGCCGCGAACAGGCGCGGCGCGATGTACTGGATCTCCGAGCGCCGGCTGCCCGGCAGCAGCGCCACCACCGGCTCGTCGGCCAGGCCCAGCGCGGCACGCGCGGCGGCGCGCGGCACCTCGAGCGGAATGGTGTCGGCCAGCGGGTGGCCCACGTAGTGCGCGGCGATGCCGCTCTTCGCGTAGATCTCCGGCTCGAAGGGAAAGATGCACAGCACCGCATCGACCGCCTGGCGGATCTTCTCGATGCGCTTGCCCCGCCAGGCCCAGATCGACGGGCTGACGAAGTGCACCGTGCGGATGCCGCCGGCCTTCAGACGGGCCTCGAGGTCGAGGTTGAAGTCGGGCGCATCGACGCCGATGAAGAGATCCGGCTTCGCGGCCAGCACGCGGTCGCCGAGCTGCTGGCGGATGCCCGAGAGTTCGCGGTAGTGGCTGAGCACCTCGACGTAGCCGCGCACCGCGAGCTTGTCATGGGGCCACCAGGCCTCGAAGCCCTGCGCGGCCATCTTCGGCCCGCCGATGCCCTGCGACACCAGGTGGGGCCAGCGCGCGCGCAGGCCGCCGAGCAGCAGGCCGGCGAGCAGATCGCCCGAGGCCTCGCCCGCGACCATCGCGAAGCGCGGTGCCGCCGCGTCCATGCGCTCGCTCAGCGCGCGATGCCGCGCGTCGCGCCGGCCAGGAAATCCGTCATCAGCGCCACGTCGGCGGCCGCCGCCGGCTGCTCGCGGCCGAGCGCCGCGATGGCCTCCTTGGCCTGGTCGAGCGTGCGGCCTTCGCGGTAGAGCAGCCGGTGCATCTGCTTGACGGCCGCCAGTCGCGGGGCGTCGAAGCCGCGCCGGCGCAGGCCTTCGATGTTGAAGCCGCGCACCGAGAGCGGGTTGCCGTCGACGAGCATGTAGGGCGGCACGTCCTGAGAGACCGCGCTGCCGAAGCCGACCATCACGTGCGCGCCGATCTTGACGAACTGGTGGATGCCGGTGAGGCCACCCACGGTGACCCAGTCGCCCAGGTGCACATGGCCGCCCAGCGTGGTGTTGTTGGCCAGCGTGGTGCGGTGTCCGACCTGGCAGTCGTGCGCGATGTGCACGTAGGCCATGATCCAGTTGTCGTCGCCGATGCGCGTCACGCCGGCATCCTGCGCGGTGCCCAGGTTGAAGGTGCAGAACTCGCGCACCATGTTTCGGTCGCCGATCACCAGCTCGGTGGGCTCGCCGGCGTACTTCTTGTCCTGCGGCACGGCGCCGATCGAGCTGAACTGGAAGAAGCGGTTGTCCCGGCCGATGGTGGTGCGGCCTTCGATCACGCAATGCGGGCCGATCGTCGTGCCTTCGCCGATGCGAACTTGCGAACGCACGATCGCAAAGGCGCCGATGGTGACGTTCTCGCCGAGCTCGGCGCCGCTCTCAACGATCGCGGTGGGATGGATGCTCGCCATGGACGGGTCTCCGGAAGACGCGCGACTCAGGCGAAGCTGCGCATCGTGCAGGTCAGGTCGGCCTCGACGGCCAGCTCGTCGCCGACGAGCGCACGCGCCTTGAACTTGAACACGGAGGACTTCGCGCGTTCCAGCGTGGCTTCGAGCACGAGCTGGTCGCCGGGTTCCACCGGACGCTTGAAGCGCGCGTTGTCGATGCCGGCGAAGTAGTAGACGGTGTTCTCGTCGGCCGACTGCCCGAGCGTCTCGAAGGCCAGCAGCGCCGAAGCCTGGGCGAGCGCCTCGATCATCAGCACGCCGGGCATCACCGGGCGGCGCGGAAAGTGGCCGTTGAAGAAGTCCTCGTTGATCGTGACGTTCTTGATCGCGCGGATGCGCTGGCCCTTCTCGAGCTCGATCACGCGGTCCACCAGCAGGATCGGGTAGCGGTGCGGCAGCTTCTTGAGGATCTGGTGGATGTCCATCGTGCTCATGGTTGTCTCGGCGTCGGGTCGTTCTTCTCCAGAGCGCGGATGCGCTCGCGCAGCGTGTGCAGCTGGCGCAGCGTGGCCGCGTTCTTTTCCCAGGCCGCATTGTCGTCGATGGGGAAGACGCCGCTGTACTGGCCGGCCTGCCGGATCGAGCGCATCACCACCGAGGCGGCCGAGATGTGCACGTCGTCGGCGAGCGTGAGGTGGCCCAGCACGATGGCGCCACCGCCCACCGTGCAGCGCCGGCCGATCACCGCGCTGCCGGCGATGCCCACGCAGCCGGCCATGGCCGAGTGCGCGCCGATGCGCACGTTGTGGCCGACCTGGATCAGGTTGTCGAGCTTGACGCCGTCCTCGATCACGGTGTCGTCGAGCGCGCCGCGGTCGATGCAGGTGTTCGCGCCGATCTCGACGTCGTCGCCGATGCAAACGCCGCCGAGCTGTTCGATCTTCTCGTAGCGAAGCCCGCCCTCGCCCTTCACCGGCGCGAAGCCGAAGCCATCGGCACCGATGACCACACCGCTGTGCACCAGGCAGCGCGCGCCGAGGGAGCAGTCGTCGTAGACCGTCACGCGCGCGGCCAGCCGCGTGCCCGCGCCGATGCGCACGCCCGCACCGATCACGCACAGCGGGCCGATCACTGCATCCGGAGCGATCTGCGCGCTCGGGTCGACGACTGCGCTCGGGTGCACGCCTGCCGGCGGCTGGCGCCGCATCGTGCGGGCCCACCACTGCGACAGCCGCGCGTAGTAGGCGTAGGGGTCCGGGGTGACGATCGCGGCGCCACGGGCCACGGCCTCGTCGCGCGCCGCGGGCGACACGATCACGCAGCCGGCGCGGCTGCCGGCCAGCTGGGTTCGGTACCTGGGGTTGGCGAGGAAGGCGATCGCGTCGGGCGTCGCCGCGTCCAGGGTGGCGATGCGCGCGATGCGCAGCTCGCCATCGCCGATCAGCTCGCCGCCGAGTTGCCCGGCGATGTCGCGCAGGGCAACGTCCATCGGATGGTCCCTGCCCTTACTTGCCGGCGCCGCTCTGGGCGTTGAGCGCCTTGATCACCTTGTCGGTGATGTCGATCTTCGGACCGGCGAACACCGCTTCCTGGATGATCAGGTCGTACTTCTCGCTGTCGAAGATCTGCTTCATCACCTTGTTCGCGCGTTCGACGACGGAGGCCAGCTCCTCGTTCTTGCGCTGCGTCAGGTCTTCCTGGAACTCGCGGCGCTTGCGATCGAAGTCGCGGTTCTGCTCGACCAGCTCGCGCTGGCGGCGATTGCGTTCGCCTTCGGACAGCGTCGGCGCATCCTTGTCGAGCTTCTCGCCAGCGGCCTTCAGCTTGCCGGCCAGGTCGCCGAGCTCCTTCTCGCGCTTGCCGAACTCGGCCTCGAGCTTGGCCTGGGCCGCCTTGGCGGGAGCCGCGTCGCGAAGCACACGATCCGCGTTCACATAGCCGATCTTCAGTTGTTCCTGGGCCTGCGCACCCAGGGCGGCCAGGGCGAGCAACGCCGCGCAGGCCGACGACTTCAGCATGGAGGTATTCATTAGAACGCGGTCCCGATCTGGAATTGCAGTCTCTCGATTCTATCGTTGGGCTTCTTGCGGATCGGCGTGCCCCAGCTGAGCTTCAGCGGGCCCACCGGAGAGATCCAGCTCAGGCCCACGCCCGCCGAGGCGCGCAGGCTGTCGGCCGTGATCTTTTCGCTCTCGCCCCACACGTTGCCGACGTCCATGTAGCCGAAGATCCGCAGCGTGCGGTCGTTGCCTGCACCTGGTACCGGAACGTAGAGCTCGCTGTTGAGGTTGACCCGCCGGTTGCCGCCGACGTAAGCGCCGGTGACGTCGGCCGGGCCCAGCGAGCCCTGGTCGAACGCACGCACCGTGCCGAGGCCGCCGCCGTAGAAGTTCTTGAACACCGGGTACGGGCGGCCTGCGAGCCCCTTGCCGTACCCCATCTCCGCGTTCACCGCGAAGGTGTACTGGCGCGTGATCGGCCAGTAGTGCTGGTACTGCAGGTTGGTGCGCACGTAGCGCGTGTCGCCGATCGGTGTCCAGTCGACGTTGACGCGCTTGTAGCTGCCCGAGTTCGGCACCAGCGCGCTGTCGCGTTCGTCGCGCGTCCAGCCGACCGTCACCGGGAAGGAGTGGCTCACGGCGCCGAACTGCAGGCGGTAGAGGTAGAGGTTGTTGGGCATCGCATTGGTGCCCTTGATCGTCGTCTGCTCGGCGCCGATGCCGACGAAGACCGTGTCGAACTCGCTGAACGGGATGCCGAAGCGCACGGCCACGCCGGGCGTCACGAGCTGGTACTGCTCGCCCTGGCTGTTGATGGGCTTGGCAGTGCGGTAGTAGACGTCGAAGGCGCGCGAGATGCCGTCGATCGTGAAATACGGGTCGACGGTGCTCAGCACCAGCGTGCGGCTGCTGCGGCTGGTGTTGACCTCGATGCCGAGGTAGTTGCCCGAGCCGAACACGTTCTCCTGCTTGATCGACGCGGTCAGCGACAGCCGGTCGGCCGACGAATAGCCGGCACCGACGAGCAGGTTGCCGGTCGGCTTCTCCTTGACCGTGAAGGTCAGGTCGACCTGGTCGAGCGTGCCGGGCACTTCGGTGGTGTCGACGCTGACCTCGCTGAAGTAGCCGAGTCGGTCGACGCGGTCGCGCGACAGCTTGATCTTCTGGCCGTCGTACCACGACGACTCGAACTGTCGGAACTCGCGGCGGATCACCTCGTCGCGCGAGCGCGTGTTGCCCGCCACGTTGATGCGCCGCACGTAGACGCGCCGCGAGGGGTCGGCCACCAGCGTCAGGGCGACGCGCCCGTTGGCACGGTCGATCTCCGGCCGTGCGTCGATGCGGGCGAAGGCGTAGCCGAACAGGCCGAAGCGATCCGAGAACTCCTTGGTCGTCTCGGTCACCGCCTCGGCCCGATAGGGCTCGCCGGGCTTGACCTTGATCAGCGTCTTGAAGTCCTCTTCCTTGCCGAGGTAGTCGCCCTCGAGCTTGACCGACGTCACGGTGTAGGGCTGGCCCTCGGTGACGTTGATGGTGACGGTGATGTCCTGCTTGTCGGGCGAGATCGCAACCTGGGTGGAATCGACGTTGAACTCGAGGTAGCCGCGGTTCAGGTAGTAGGCGCGCAGCGTCTCCAGGTCGGCATTGAGCTTGGAGCGCGAGTAGCGATCGGCCTTCGTGTACCAGTTGAGCCAGCCGCCGTCGTTCAGGTCGAACAGGCCCTTGAGCGTGCCCTCGGAGAACGCCTTGTTCCCGACGATGCGCAGCTCGCGAATGCGCGCCGCGGTGCCCTCGGTGATCGTGAAGGTCACGTTGACGCGGTTGCGCTCGCGCGGCGTGACCGTGGTGACGACCTCGGCACCGTACAGGCTGCGCGTCAGGTACTGGCGCTTGAGCTCCTGCTCGGCGCGGTCGGCCAGTGCCTTGTCGAAGGGCAGGCCCTCGCCGATACCGAAGTCCTTCAAGGACTTGATCAGCGTGTCCTTGTCGAACTCCTTCAGGCCGGCGAAATCGATCGCGGCGATGACCGGGCGCTCCTCGACGATCACGACGACGATGCCGTCGTCGATGTCGATTCGCACGTCCTTGAAGAGGCCGGTAGCGAACAGCGCGCGCAGCGCAGCCGCGCCCTTCTCGTCGTTGTAGGTGTCGCCGATGCGGAACGGCAGCGACGCGAACACCGTGCCGGCGTCGGTGCGCTGCAGGCCTTCGACACGGATGTCCTTCAGCGTGAACGGTTCGACCGCCCACGCGCTGCCCGCCTGGAGAGCGGCGGCGAGGGCGAGGCTGAGGACGGTCGGACGGAAGGCGGGCGCGCGTCGGGAGGAAGGCATGCGTCGGGGTCAGTGCAGGCCCAGGAGGCGGGCCACGTCGTTGTAGAGAGCCAGGGACATCATCATGAGCATGATGGCCACCCCGCCTCGCTGCAGCCGCTCCAGCCACAACTCGGAGACCGGCCGCCCCGTCACACCCTCGAAAAGATAATACATCAGGTGCCCGCCATCGAGCATCGGCAGCGGCAGCAGGTTCAACACGCCGAGTGACACGCTCACCACCGCGAGAAATCCCAGGTAGTACGCCAGCCCGAGCTGCACCGACTGACCGGCGTAGTCGGCAATCGTGAGCGGGCCGCTGAGGTTCTTCAGCGATGCCTCGCCGATCAGCATCTTGCCGAGCATGCGCAGCGTCAGCGACGACATCTCCCAGGTGCGCGAGACGGCACGGACGAGGCCCTCGACCACGCCGTAGCGCACCTTCACCATGACCGGAGGCTGACCCGGGAACACCTCGATGCGGCCCACCGTGCGCGAGCCTTCCGTGACGAGGTTGGGCGCCACCGCGATGTCCAGCGCCTGGCCGGCACGCTCGACCCGCCAGGCCATCGTGCGCGCGACGCCGTCGGCGCCACTCGCGCGGATCAGCTCGCGGATGCGGCCCGACTCCACGATGGTCTCGCCGTCGATGCTGAGCACGCGGTCGCCGGCGCGCAGGCCCGCGCGCGCCGCGGGCCCGCCCGGCTTGGCTTCTCCCAGCACGGGCTCGCTGAACGGCGCACCGATGCCGATGCGCTTCTTCATCGCCGCGTCGACCTCGCGCGCCTGCAGCGACTGCAGGTCGAGCACCACGCGACGCTGGCCATGCCCCTGCGCATCGCTGACCATCAGGTGCAGCGGCAGGCCGTGCAGCACGGATTGCGTGACCTGCCAGTGCAGGTCGTTCATGGAGCGCAGGTCCTGCCACTCGACGCCGTCGTCCGACCAGGCCCGAACCCAGTCGCCGGCATTGAGCCCGGCGCGCTCGGCCACGCTGCCGGCGACCGGCGCGGCCATCACGGCCTTCGGTTCATCGGTGCCGATCCAGTGCACGCCGGCATACAGCAGCACGGCCAGCAGCAGGTTGGCCGCAGGCCCGGCGGCCACGATGGCGGTGCGCTGCCAGAGCGACTTGCGGTTAAAGGCCAGGTGCAGTTCGTGGGGCGGCACCGGCGCCTCGCGCTCGTCGAGCATGCGCACGTAGCCGCCCAGCGGCAGCGCCGAGACCACGAACTCCGTGGAGTCGGGCGTGGCCTGGCGGCGCCACAGCACACGGCCGAAGCCGACCGAGAAGCGCAGCACCTTCACGCCGCAGGCCACCGCGACGCGGTAGTGGCCATACTCGTGCACGACGATGAGGACGCCGAGCGTGAGGATGAAGGCGAACAGCGTGGTCATCGGGCGAGCGCCTGCAGTCGTTGCCGCGCGAAGCCGCGTGCCTGCGCGTCCACCTCGAGCAGTCCTTCCAGCGAATCGGCGGCATCGGCGAGTGGCACGACCTTCGCCACCGTGTCGGCATTGACCGTGTGAATCTGGTCGAAGCGGATGGTTCCGGCGAGGAAGGACGCCACGGCCTCCTCGTTGGCCGCGTTCAGCACGGCCGTGCTGCCCGGCGCCGCGCGCAGCGTCTCCCACGCCAGCGCCAGCCCGGGGTAGCGGACGAAGTCGGCCGGCTCGAAGCTGAGCGCGCTCAGCGCGGTGAAGTCCAGGCGCGAGGCACCCGACTCGATGCGCTGAGGGAACGACAGGCCGTAGGCGATCGGCACGCGCATGTCGGGCGTGCCGAGCTGCGCGAGCACCGAGTTGTCGCGGCACACCACCATCGAGTGGATGATGCTCTGCGGGTGCAGCACGACACGGATCTGCTCGGGCGCGAGATCGAACAGCCAGCGCGCCTCGATGACCTCGAGCGCCTTGTTCATCATCGTGGCCGAGTCGACCGAGATCTTGCGGCCCATCACCCAGTTCGGGTGCGCGCAGGCCTGGTCGGGCGTGACGTCGCGCAGGCTGGCCGGATCGCGCGAACGGAACGGCCCGCCCGAGGCGGTGAGCAGGATGTGGTCGATGCGGGAGGCCCAGGTGCTGCGGTCTTCCGGCAAGCACTGGAAGATGGCCGAGTGCTCGCTGTCGATCGGCAGCAGCGTCGCGCCGCCGGCCTTTACGGCGGCCATGAAGAAGGCACCGCCGACCACCAGCGCCTCCTTGTTGGCCAGCATCAGTCGCTTGCCGGCGCGCGCCGCCGCGAGACACGACGACAGGCCCGCCGCGCCGACGATGGCGGCCATCACCGCATCGACCTCGGGATGTGCGGCGAGTTCGTCGAGTGCCTGCGCGCCGGCCAGCACCTCCGTGCGCAGGCCCTCACGCTGCAGGCGCTCGCGCAGCGCGGCCGCACGCGCGGCGTCGGGCATGGCGGCAAAGCGCGGCTTCCAGCGCAGGCACTGCGCGGCCAGTTCGTCGACACGGCTCGCGCCGGTGAGCGCGAACACCTCGAAGCGATCCGGATGGCGCGCGATCACGTCCAGCGTGCTGACGCCGACCGAACCGGTGGAGCCGAGCACGCAGACGCGAAGAGGAGGTACAGCGGAGGTCATGTCGAGATCAATGCGTGGCCAGGGCCAGGGCGATCGGGAACACCGGCAACAGGGCATCGACGCGGTCGAGCACGCCGCCGTGGCCCGGCAGCAGGTTGCTGCTGTCCTTGGCGCCCGCGGCGCGCTTGACTAGCGACTCGAACAGGTCGCCCACGACGCTCATCGCGCCGAGCACCAAGGTGCCTGCGATCATGCCGCCGAGCCCCCAGGACGTGGCCATGCGCGAGTAGAGGCTCTGCGAATCGACCGGCTGGCTGCCATCGATCCAGCGCCAGGCGAAGGCCAGCAGGAGCACGCCCGCCAGCCCGCTCCAGACGCCTTCCCAGCTCTTGCCCGGGCTGATGGAGGGTGCCAGCTTGCGCCGGCCGAAGGCGCGTCCGCCGAAGTAGGCTGCAATGTCGGCCACCCACACGAGGCAGAACACCGAGAGGATGAAATTGATGCCGATCGTGCGCGCATGCGCGATCGCGAGCCACGCGAGCCACAGCAGGGCCAGGCCCAGCACCCAGCGCAGGCCGAGCGGCACCTTCGGCCATCCGGCCGGGCCGCCGCGCAATGCGAGGCCGCCGCCGATCACCCAGGCCGCAGCCGCGGGCCACCACAGCCAAGCGGGCGGCTGCCTCGTCCAGCCCATCCACAGCGCGTCGACGCCGGCCAGCGCCAGCAGGATGCCCATCGCGATCGACGCGTCGGCGGCGGCGTTGAGCCGGCCCCATTCCCAGCCGGCCGCGCCGATCAGCAGCAGCGTCAGCACGGCGAAGGGCCACGGCGACGACGCGAACAGCGCGGGAAGGAGCAGCGCCAGCAGGACGATGGCGGTGATGACGCGCTGCTTGAGCATGCTCGACTCAGGTGCCGGTGGCCAGTTCCGGCGGCTGGGTCGACTTGACCAGGCCGAAACGGCGCTCGCGGTTGGCGTAGGCCTCGATCGCCTTGTCGAGCTCGACCTCGTCGAAGTCGGGCCACAGGCAGTCGCTGAACACCAGCTCCGAGTACGCGGCCTGCCAGAGCAGGAAGTTGCTGATGCGGACTTCGCCGCCGGTGCGGATCAGCAGGTCGGGATCGGGCGCGCCGCCGAAGGACATGTAGCGCGCCAGCGTGGCTTCGTCGAGCGCCTCCGGGGACACACCATCTCGCATCGCGGCTTGGCAGGCCTGCACGATGTCCCAGCGGCCGCCGTAGGCGAAGGCCACCCACAGCGTGATGCGCGTGTTGTGCGCGGTGGTCGATTCGGCGTGGTCACAGGCCTGGCGCAGCCGGTCGGTGAGCTGGTTGCGGTCGCCGATCATGCGGATGCGCACGCCGCGCGCGGCAAGCTTGGCGAGGTACTTCTCGACCGCCACCAGCACGAGGCCCATCAGGAACGACACTTCCTCGGTGGGCCGCTTCCAGTTCTCGGAGGAGAACGCGAACACCGTGAGGTGTTCGATGCCCCGGTCGGCGCAGGCCAGCACCGTCTTGACCAGCGTGTCGACGCCAGCCTTGTGGCCGAACACGCGCGGGAGGTAGCGCCGCTTGGCCCAGCGGCCATTGCCATCCATCACGATGGCGACGTGGCGCGGAATGCCGGTGTCGGTGGTCACGAAGCGTGGGGCGCGTGGGCGGACGAAGGGCCGGGTCAGACGGCCAGGATCTCCGATTCCTTGCCGGCGACCAGCTTGTCGATCTCGGCGATCGTGCCATCGGTGAGGCGCTGGATCTGCTCCTGCGCGCGACGCTCGTCGTCCTCGGAGATGGCCTTGTCCTTGAGCAGCTTCTTCAGGTGCTCGTTGGCGTCGCGGCGCACGTTGCGCGAGGCGATGCGGGCCTCCTCGCCGGCGTGGCGCACGACCTTGGTCAGGTCCTTGCGGCGCTCCTCGGTCAGCGGCGGCATCGGCACGCGCAGCAGGTCGCCCTGCGCAGACGGGTTCAGGCCGAGGTCGGATTCGCGGATTGCCTTCTCGATCTTGGCACCCATGCCCTTTTCCCAGGGCTGGACGGAGATCGTGCGGGCGTCGAGCAGCGAGACGTTGGCCACCTGGCTGATCGGCACCATCGAGCCGTAGTAGTCGACGTGCACCTGGTCGAGGATGCCCGGGTGGGCACGGCCGGTGCGGATCTTC
>WBZM01004307.1_pt1 | contig 10441 bp, 8 predicted proteins | sample 5204271 | NCBI WGS metagenome assembly WBZM01 (sample SAMN12344346, study PRJNA552823) | activated sludge metagenome | biome: Activated sludge suspended growth; feature: Nitrification reactor; material: Wastewater; isolation source: activated sludge from nitrification reactor of wastewater treatment... | reverse complement strand
TTCCTTCTGGTCGTCGGTGGCGAAGAGCGAGTGGAACATGCGCCGCTCGAACATCATGCCGTCGGCCAGCGGGCCTTCGTAGGCGCGGTTGATGCACTCCTTGGCCATCATCACGCTCGGGCCGCTGAAGCCGCAGATCGTCTCGGCGGCCGCCAGCGCGGTGTCCATCAGCTCGGCGGCCGGCACCACGCGCGAGACCAGCCCGGCGCGCTCGGCCTCGGCGGCGTCCATCATCCGGCTGGTCAGCACCAGGTCCATCGCCTTGGCCTTGGAGATCGCGCGCGGCAGGCGCTGCGTGCCGCCGGCGCCAGGGATGATGCCGAGCTTGATCTCGGGCTGACCGAACTTGGCGCTGTCCGCGGCGATGATGAAGTCGCACATCATCGCCAGCTCGCAGCCGCCCCCGAGCGCGAAGCCCGCCACCGCGGCGATCACCGGCTTGCGCACGCTGCGGATGGTTTCCCAGTTCCGTGTGATGTAGTCGCTCTTGTACACGTCCATGTACGACCAGGTCGCCATCGCGCCGATGTCGGCGCCCGCGGCGAAGGCCTTCTCGCTGCCGGTGATGACCATGCAGCCGATGCGCTCGTCGGCATCGAAGGCCTCCAGCGCCGCACCCAGCTCGTCCATCAGCGCGTCGTTCAGCGCGTTCAGCTGCTTGGGGCGGTTCAGGGTGATCAGGCCGATGCGGCGCTCGCCGCTGCCGCGCGTCTCGACGAGGATGGTTTCGTAGCTCATGGGGTCTCCTTCGGTGCGGGAACTATACGGCGCGCGCCGCGCCGGCCGCGCGGTCAGGGCCCGGTGATTTCGGGCTTGCGCGAGAGCACAAGGTCGATGAAGGTCTCCGGATCCTGCTCGATGCGGATGCGCGCCGGCAGGTAGCGCAGCGTCGGGGCGAACCAGACCTCGGCCACCAGGTCGCCGCCGGGCCGCGATACGCGCCGCGGCTTGAGGTGGAAGGTGTCGACGGCGCCGAAGTGGGTCTGCACCGGCTCCTCGCCGATCACGTCGTAGACCCAGCGGTCGACGTTCTTCGGCAGCGCCAGCGCGAAGTCGACGCTGTTGCCGATGCGCAGCAGTTCGGGCTGTGTGCCGAACAGCCAGCTCATCTGCACGAACTGGCTGGCCGTGTCCTGCACGCCGGCCCAGCGGCGCAGGCGCTGGCCGTTGGGCATCACGATCGCGTCGGGCTCGAACAGCATCGTCAGCCGGCGCCGCTCTCGGAACACCTGCTTGGTGTCCTCGTCGTAGCGCTGCGGCACGAGGCCCTGCGCTGTGAGCTCGCCGTTGCTCGTCATGCGGCGCGACATCAGCGGCGCGATCGGCAGGCCGACGCTGACGTCGAGGTTGACCTGGTAGCGCGTGCCCTGGCGGATCCACTCGACCTGCGCATCGCCGTGCACCTCGCCGCGCACGTTGCCGACGAGCTTGTAGCTCAGGCGCGTGGCGGCGGGCCACTCGAAGGAGTCCACCCCCGAGGCCGCGGCGCTGGCTGGCAGCGCGGCGGCGACGGCGTCCACGGCGGTCGCGCTCGCGGCCGGCGCAGCGGGCTCGGGCGCCGAGGCGACGAGGGCTGGCACCGGCGGCTCCGCAGGCGGAGGTTCTGGCGGCGGTGGCGGCGGAGCTGGCGGTGGCGAAGTTTGGGGCTCGGGCGCGGAGGCCGAGGCGGCTGGCGGGCGAACGCGCCGCGGCGGCGCGGCCACCGGGGCGGGCGGTGCGGCAGCGGCTGGCGCGGCCGAGGGTTGCAGCTCGCGCACGTAGGCCACGTTGATGCGCGCCGGCATCGCGCTCGGGTTGGCGAACTCACCGACCCGGTCGCCGAGTTCGTCGGCCAGCCAGGCATGCGCGGCGAGCACGCCGGCCACCAGCGCGGCGAAGGCAAGGCGTCGTCGCGGCGGAACGCGGCGGCTCAGCGGCCCAGCCATGCCTCGCGCAGCGCCAGCGCCGTCTTGCCCGGCTTGGCATCGGCGACGAGATGCACCGGCGCGCCGCTGGCCGCATCGCGCGGCAGCGTGACGGTCAGGTGCAGCACGCGCTGGTCGCGCGCCACCAGCCACTTGGCGACTTCTCCCGGCACCATCAACCGCTGCGCCTCGTCGAGCCGGCGCACGCGCCAGCCGGCCACCGCCAGCAGTTCGTCGCCGGCCGCCAGCCCGCCGGCCTCGCCCGCGCCGCCGCGCAGCACGTGCGTGACCTTCACGCCAGTCAGCGCGCTCTCGCCGACGCGCAGGCCGAGGCGCTGCGCCATCGACGGCGGCTGCACCTGCCACTCGACGCCGGCGCCGTACAGCAGGCCCTTGAGCGGCAGCTCGCCGCGGCCGTGCACCCACTCGGCGAGCTCCTTCGCGTACGAGCGTCCGCCGCACTGCTGCAGCGCCCGCGCGATGTCGGCCTCGGCGATCGGGCCGCCGCCGCTGTTCGTCCACAGCGTGCGCATCACCTCGTCGAGCGAGCTGCCGTCGCGGCGCAGCGAGAGGTCGAGCGCCAGCGCCACCAGCGCGCCCTTGGCGTAGTAGCTGATCGTCGCGTTCGGCGTGTTCTCGTCGCTGCGGTAGTACTTCACCCAGGCATCGAAGCTGGCCTCGGCCACGCTCTGCACCTCGCGACCGGGCGTGGCAGCCACGCCGGTGAGCGTGCGCGCGAGCAGCTTCAGGTAGCGCGGCGTGTCGATCAGGCCGCAGCGGCGCAGGAACAGGTCGTCGTAGTAGGAGGTGAAGCCCTCGAAGAACCACAGTAGCCCGGTGTAGTTCTCCTGCGTGTAGTCGTAGCGCGCGAACTCCGCCGGGCGCAGCCGCTTGACGTTCCAGGTGTGGAAGTACTCGTGGCTGATCAGGCCGAGCAGGTCGGCATAGCCATCGCTGGTCTCGGCGCGGCCGAGCTGCGGCAGGTTGCGGCGCGCGCTCAGCAGCGCGGTGCTGGCGCGGTGCTCGAGGCCGCCATGGCCGTCTTCGCAGGTGTTGAGCAGGAACACGTAGCGCTCGAACGGTGCCCTGGGCTTGCGCGCGCCATGCCAGAAGGCGATCTGCGCCTCGCAGATGCGGCGCGCGTCGGCGAGCAGGCGATCGCCGTCGAAATCGGGCAACGCGCCGGCAACCACGAATTCGTGCGGCACGCCATGCGCCTCGAAGCGGCCACGCCAGAAGGCACCGAGCTCGATCGGGTGGTCGACGAGCTCGTCGTAGTCGGCGGCCTCGTAGACGCCGCGGCCGGCCGCGTCGACCTTCACCGCAGGCATCGCGGTGGCGACCTGCCAGCCGCGCGGCAGCGTGCCGATCGAGAGTCGATGCGGCTCGGCTTCGCGGCCTTCGACACGCAGGCACAGCCCGGTGCCGTTGAGGAAGCCGCGGTTCGCGTCGAGGAAGGCGCAGCGCACCGAGGTGTCGAAGGCATAGACGAGCGCGCTCACCGTGAGCTCGCCACGGCCGGGGCACTCGGCAACCCAGCTCGCCTTGTCGAGCTGGCGCAGCGGTACCGGCGTGCCGCCCTGCTCGGCCTGCAGGCCCGAGAGATGGCGCGCGAACTCGCGCACCAGGTAACTGCCGGGGATCCACACCGGCAGGCTGAGCTTCTGCTCGCGCGCCGGGCGCGGCACGCGCAACGTGACGCGGAACAGGTGGGCGTGGACGTTCTCGACGTCGATGCGGTAGTGGATCGTCATGCGCTCAGCTTCCCGCCGCGCCGATGAAGCAGCTCAAGGCAGCCACCGCCGTGAGCCGGAAGCGCAGCGTCAGCCAGGCCGCGGCGCCCTGCGCCGGGTAGACGCGCCGGTCGACGAGGTAGCACACCACCAGCGTCGCGCCGTGCACCACCAGCCCGGCATACGCCGGCATCAGCACCGCGACCCATGCCACCAGCGAGGGCACCACGCCCCACAGCGGCAGCGAGGCGGCCGGGCCCGGCTGGCGCATCGCGAAGCCCCAGTGAATGCCGCCGAGGAAGGAAATGATGACCGCCGCATAGGCCGACAGCGCGGCGGTGACGTACGGGTGGGCGTCGGGCCGCACCAGCCAGGTCAGTGCGGCGCCGAGTACGAAAGGAATCAGGCCGGCATGGCCCAGGCGCAGGGCGGCCGGCGTGGGCGTGAAGGTCGGGGCGAGCGAGGCGGCGGCGGTGGTCACACGGGGCTCCGGAAGGCAACGCCGGCGATTGTCGCCGCTGCGCGCCGGCCCCGGCGGCGGCCGGGGCTCAGGGCTTGGCTGCGGCGCGGCTGGCCACCAGCTGCTTCTCGAGCTGCTCGGCGTTCATTGCGCCGGGCGAGCGCTTGCCGTCCTCGAACACGATGCCCGGCGTGCCGTTGATGCGGTACTTGCGGCCGAACTCGCTGTTGCGCGCCAGCGCACCCAGGTCGCACTGGCCCATCGCCTTGCCGGGCGTGGCGCCGTCGAGCATCCAGTTGCGCCAGGCGGCGGTGCGGTCCTTCGCGCACCAGATGTTCTTCGCCTTGTCGATCGAGTCCTGGCCGAGGATCGGGTACAGGAAGGTGTAGACGGTGACGTTCTTCGCCTGGTTCAGGTCGCGCTCGAAGCGCTTGCAGTAGCCGCAGTTCGGGTCGGCGAAGACGGCGATCTTGCGCTCGCCGTTGCCCTGCTTCCAGACGATCGCGTCCTGGAACGGCAGCTTGGCGAAATCGATCGCGGTGAGCTTGTCAACGCGCTCCTGCGTGAGGTTGATGCGCGTGCGCGTGTCGATCAGCTGTCCGTCGATGATGTGGTCGCCCTGCTCGTCGGTGTAGAACACCTCGGAGCCGGCGCGCACCTCGTACAGCCCCGGAATCGGCGTCTTGCTGACCTCGTCGATCTTCGGGAAGTTGGGCAGCCGCTCGGCGATGTTCTTGCGGATGGCGGCTTCCTGCGCGAGCGCTGGGGCGGCCATCGCGAGGGCCAGGGTCAGGAGGGCAAGGCGGCGCATGGAAGTCCTTCAGCGATCGAGGGCGCGGGCGGTCAGCCAGCGCTTGACAGGGGTGATGCGGTTCACGAGATCCAGCCCGCGGTTGCGAAGTTCCCGCGCACCGGGCGCGGACTGTGCGAAAAGGTTCAGCAGCCCGTCGGTGACGCGGCCCATCGCCCAGGTGGGCAGCGCACGCTCGCGCACGTAGCGACGCAGCAGTTTCTCGTCCGACAGCGGCCGCCAGGGTTCGCGGGCCTCGATCACCTGGGCGAGCGCGGCCACGTCGGCCAGGCCGAGGTTCAGGCCCTGGCCGGCCAGCGGGTGCACCAGGTGCGCCGCATCGCCCAGCAGCACCCAGCCCGGGCCGCACCAGGCGCTGGCCTGCGCGATCGCCAGCGGCCACTCGGCGCGCGGCGACGCGAGCCGCAGGTCGCCGGCCTCGCCGCGGGTGGCGGCCATCAGCGCGGCGGCGAAGGCCTCGTCGTCGAGCGCCATCAGCTCGGCGCAGCGCTCGCGCGGCAGCGACCAGACCAGCGCGAAGCTGTGCTGAGGCTCGGGCGAATCGAAGGGCAGCAGCGCCAGCACGTCGGGCGAACGGAACCACTGCCGCGCCGTGCCCTGGTGCGGCACCGACGACACCAGCCGTGCGGCGATCGCGCTGTGGCCGTAGTCGTGGCGCTCGAATCGCACGCCGAGCGACTCGCGCGTGGCCGAGGCCTTGCCTTCGCACAGCGCGACCAGATCGGCCTGCACCTGCTCGGCCTGCGGGGCCGCCAGCAGGTGCACGTGCGGCGAGAAGCGCACGGCGGAACCGAGCTCGCGCTCGAGCACCGGCGCGTCGACGATCCAGGCGAGCTCGCCGGTGCGCTGTTCCCAGGCGGAGAAGTCGATGGCCGCACCTTCCGCGTCGCCCTGCACGTGCATGTCGTAGACCGGCGTGGCGGCATGCGCGGGCAGCGCGTCCCACACCTTGAGCGACTTCAGCAGCGCCACCGACGCAGCGTTGAGCGCATAGGCGCGCACGTCGGGCGCGGCGTCGGCGCGCGGCGCGTCGGTGCGCAGGCCGACCGTCAGGCCCAGGCGCGCGAGCGCGAGCGCCAGGCTCTGCCCGACGATGCCTGCTCCCCGCACCAGCACGTCCACGTGTTTCATCGGCTTGCATTGTAGGCAGGGGGTGCCTCGGGCGTCGGGGCGCACGGGTGCACAATCCGCGCTCCCGATTTCACGGCTTCACCCCTGCCATGACCGTCTGGATCAAGCGCATCGGCATCGCGCTGGCGGTGCTGCTCCTGCTGGCCGTCGCGGCGGCCGCCTGGCTGATCGCGAGCTTCGACCCCAACCGCTACAAGGGCGTGGCGGTCGAGTGGATGAAGACCCACCGCAATCGCACGCTCGCGATCGACGGCCCGATCGAGCTGTCGGTGCTCCCGCGCGTGGCGGTCAAGCTCAGCCAGGTCAGCCTGTCGGAGGCGGGCCGCGCCGAGACCTTTGCCGCCATCGACCGTGCCGCGCTCGCCGTGGACCTGCTGCCGCTGCTCTCGGGCCGCGTGGTGGTCGGCCGTGTCGAGGCGAGCGGCGTGCGCGTGCAGCTGCTGCGCGACGCACAGGGCAAGCGCAACACCGACGACCTGGCCGGCGCCGGCGAGCAGTCCGCCACGTCCGGCGCGCCCACCGCCGACACCGGCTCCAGCGCCAGGCCGCTGTCCTTCGACATCGACCACGTTGCGCTGAAGGACGTGAAAGCCCGCCTGCAGGACGCGCAGGCCAGGCTCGACGGCGAGCTGGTGCTGGAGTCGCTGAGCACCGGCCGCGTCGCCGACGGCGTGGCATCGCCGGTGGAACTCGTGGCACGCGCCGACTTCCGCCAACCCGCGCTGAAGGGCACGCTGGCGGGCAAGACCACGCTGACGCCGGCGCTGGCCAGCGGCTCGGTGCAGATCGCCGACATGAACCTCGCCTGGAAGGGCGACCTGCCCGGCGCCAGCGGCGTCGAGGCGCAGCTGCGCGGCGCGCTGGCCTACGACGGGGCCAAGGGTTCGGCGCAGGCACGCAAGCTCGACGTCACGCTCACCGCCCGCGCCGGCGGCCTGCAGCTCGCGGGCAGCACGCTCGCGATCGACGCCTTCGCGTTCGACCCGGCGACGCAGGCGCTGCGCGTCGAGGCGCTGCAGCTGCGCCTGAAGGGCAGCCGCGGCAAGGATGCGCTCGCGCTCGACCTCGACTGGCCGCGCCTCGACGTGGCCGGCGAGAAGCTCTCCGGCAGTCCGCTGCAGGGCCGCGTCTCACTCGGCGGCGAGCTGCCGATCGACGCCAGCTTCAAGAGCGGCGCGCCCACCGGCACCTTCCAGGCGATCACGCTGCCCGGCGTCGAGGCGACGCTGAAGAGCGCCGGCGCGGCACGCAGCCTGGACGGCACGCTGCGCGCGCAGATCGGCCTGCAGCCAGCCAAGTCGGCGGTCGAGCTGGGCGGGCTCGAGCTGAAGGCCAACCTGCAGGACAAGCAGCTCAAGCCGCTCGCGCTGGCCGTGCGCGGCAGCGCGCAGGCCTCGCCCGAGGCGGCGAAGTGGGCGCTGGCCGGCTCGCTGAATGCCAACACCTTTGCCGTCGACGGCAACGCCAACCTGTCGGCGCACCCGATGCACGTCAAGGCGAACGGCCGCTTCGATGCGCTCGACCTCAACACGCTGCTGCCCGAGGCAGCCTCGACCGGCACGGCGCCGGGCACCGGACAGCCCGCGCCGGCCGATGCGCCGGTCGACCTCTCCGGCCTGCGCGCACTCGATGCCGACGTGACGCTGCGCGCCGGCAGCCTGAGCTTCCGCCAGTACCGCATCGCCGACGCGCGCGTCGAGGCGAAGCTCGACAACGGCATGCTCAGGGTGCCGGTGCTGCAGGCCAAGGCCTGGGGCGGCGCGCTCGACGCCAACCTGCTGGCCGACGCGCGCGCCAGCCGCATCGCCGTGAAGGCGGTGGCCAACGGCGTGAACGTCAACGCGCTGCTGAAGGACGTGGCCTCGAAGGACATCCTCGAGGGCACCGGCCGCGTCAACCTCGACGTCGACACCACCGGCCGCAGCGTCGGCGAACTGCGCTCGCACCTGCGCGGCAGCGCAGCGCTGAACCTGCGCGACGGCGCGATCAAGGGCATCAACCTCGCGAAGTCGCTGCGCCAGGCGAAGGCCGCGCTCTCGCTCAAGCAGGACGCGGTGGAGCAGGCGAAGCAGACCGAGAAGACCGACTTCTCCGAGCTGAACGCCACCTTCCAGATCGCCGACGGCGTGGCGCGCAACAACGACCTCGACGTGAAGAGTCCGTTCCTGCGCCTGGGCGGCGACGGCGCCATCGACATCGGCAAGGGCCGCATCGACTACACCGCGCGCGCCACCGTGGCGAGCACCACTGCTGGCCAGGGCGGCGCCGAGCTCGCGGCGCTCAAGGGCCTGACGGTGCCGGTGCGCCTGACCGGGCCCTTCGAGGCGATCGACTGGAAGGTGCAGTGGTCGGCGGTGGCCGCCGGTGCGCTGCAGAACAAGGTGGAAGACAAGCTCAAGGAGAAGCTCGGTGGCAAGCTCGGTCTGCCCGCCGCCGAGCCGGGCGCTTCCGCGCCCAAGCCGAAAGACGTGCTGAAGGAGAAGCTGTTGAAGGGGTTGTTCAAGTGAGCGACGCAGGCGATGTCGAAGTGAAGATCGCCTCGCTGCACGTGCACCCGGTCAAGTCTTGCGCCGGCATCACGGTCGACGAGGCGCTGCTGATCGAGACCGGGCTGGAGTTCGACCGCGCCTGGATGCTGGTCGACGAACGCGGCGTGTTCGTCACGCAGCGCGAGCTGCCGCGCATGGCGCTGGTCCAGCCGGTGCTCAAGCACCTCGACATGGTGCTGCGCGCGCCGGGCATGCTGGCGCTGCACGTGTCGCTCGACACGGTGGAGGCGCCGGTGCAGGCCACGGTGTGGGACGACACCGTGAAGGCCTACGACATGGGCGACCTGGCCGCGCAGTGGTTCAGCGATTTCCTCGGTCGCCCGTTGCGCCTGGTGCGCTTCGACCCCGAGCAGCGGCGCCTGTCGAGCCGCCGCTGGACCGGCCCGATCGAGGCCGAGAACGCCTTCTCCGACGGCTTCCCGCTGCTGGTGGCCTCGACCGCGGGCCTCGCCGAGCTGAACCGCCGCCTCGCCGCGGCCGGCCATGCGCCGGTGACGATGCAGCGCTTCCGGCCCAACCTCGTGCTCGACGGCCTCGACGCGCATGGCGAAGACCACCTCGACGAGATCGTGTTCGACGCGCCCGAAGGCCGCGTGCGGCTCAAGCTGGTCAAGCCCTGCGCGCGCTGCCCGATCCCCGACGTCGACCCGGCCACCGGCGAACGCGGCCACGCGGTCGGCGATGCGCTGGCCGGCTACCGCGCCGATGCGCGGCTGGATGGCGCCCTCACCTTCGGCATGAACGCGGTGATCCTCGAGGGCATCGAGGTGCCGCTGCGCACCGGCCTGGTGGGCCAGGCCACCTTCGCGTTCGCCTGAGCCCGTGCACCGGCTCGCCACCTGGCAGCTGTTCGCCGTCTGCGTGCTCGTCTGGGGCACGACCTGGTACGCCATCACCTGGCAGATCGCCGACCTCGCGCCGGAGTTCGGCGTGGCGCTGCGCTTCGCGCTGGCCGGCGCGGTGATCCTCGGCGTGGCGGCGGCCCGCGGCGAGCCGCTGCGCTTCGGCCCGCGCAAGCAGGCACGCTTCGCGCTGCAGGGTGCGTTCATGTACGGCGTGTCGTACGTCTGCGTGTACCACGCCGAGCAGCACGTGGTGTCGGGCCTGGTGGCGGTGGGCTACTCGGCCTCGCCGCTGATCGTCTCGCTCGGGGCGCGCGCCGCCTTCGGCACGCCGCTGTCGGGCCGCTTCCTCGCCGGCGGCGTGGCCGGGCTGCTTGGCGTGGCGCTGATCTTCGGCCCCGAGATCGCCAAGGCGCCGGCCGGCGCGGGCACCACGCTGGGCGCGTTGTTCACGGTGGCGGCGGTGATGCTCTCGGCGGTGGGCAGCCTCTCGGCCTCGCGCAACCGCCACCACGGCCTGCCTTTCTGGCCGGCGCTGGGCTACGGCATGCTGTGGGGCGCGCTGGCCAGCGCGTTGCTCGCGCTGGCGCTCGGTCGCCCGTTCGCGCTGCCCGTCGCGGCCGGCTGGTGGCTTTCGCTGCTCTACCTGTCGATCGCCGGCTCAGTGATGACCTTCGCCTGCTACCTGACGCTGCAGGATCGGCTCGGCCCCGGGCCGGCCGGCACCGTCGGCGTGATGACGCCGCTGCTCGCGCTGGTGGTGTCGCTCGGGCTGGAAGGCTACCGGCCGGAACTCGTGACCTTGCTGGGCGCCGCGCTCGCCGTGGCGGGCAACGTGGCGATGCTGCGCGCCGCGCCGCCCGTCAAGCCCGCCGCGGCGGCAGCGGAATGAACTCGGTCTCGCCGGGCACACGCGCGAAGCGCTGCGCCTCCCAGTCGTCCTGCGCCTGAAGAATGCGCTCGCGGCGCGAGGAGACGAAGTTCCAGACGATGAAGCGGTGGCCGAGCGGC
>WBZM01004303.1_pt1 | contig 10449 bp, 10 predicted proteins | sample 5204271 | NCBI WGS metagenome assembly WBZM01 (sample SAMN12344346, study PRJNA552823) | activated sludge metagenome | biome: Activated sludge suspended growth; feature: Nitrification reactor; material: Wastewater; isolation source: activated sludge from nitrification reactor of wastewater... | reverse complement strand
CATCGCCATCGGCAAGGCGGCGGAAATCATGCAGCAGACCGACAAGCTGATTCGGGCCGTCCCGGAAGTGCAGCGGGTGTTCGGCAAGGTCGGGCGGGCGGAAACCGCCACCGACCCGGCGCCGCTGAGCATGATCGAGACGGCGATTCAGTTGAAGCCGCGCGAACAGTGGCGACCCGGTTTGACCACCGCCGATCTGATCGCCGAGCTGGATCGCACCGTCAAGCTGCCCGGCCTGAGCAACGCCTGGGTGATGCCGATCAAGAACCGGATCAACATGCTGGCGACCGGCATCAAGACGCCGCTGGGCGTCAAGGTGGCCGGCAGCGATCCGGCGGTCATCCAGCAGGTGGGCGAGCGGCTGGAACAGGTCATCCGCGCCATTCCCGGCGCGACGTCGGTCTATTCGGAGCGGGTGGCGGGCGGCCGGTACCTGGACATCGCCATCGACCGCTTGGCCGCCGCCCGATTGGGACTGAACATCGGCGACGTCCAGGAAGTCATCAACACCGCCGTCGGCGGGATGAACGTCACCGAAACCGTGGAAGGGCTGGAACGCTATCCGGTCAATCTGCGCTACCCGCAGGCGGTGCGCGACTCGCTGGAACGGTTGCGGGCCTTGCCCATCGTCACGCCGGCCGGGGCCGCCGTGCCGCTTTCTCAGGTGGCCGAAGTGAAAATCACCGACGGGCCGGCGATGTTGCAGAGCGAGAACGCCCGGCTGACCGGCATCACCTACGTGGACATCCAGGGCCGCGACATCGGTTCTTTCGTCGCCGAGGCGCAAAAAGCCGTGGCGGATCAAGTCGCGTTGCCCGCCAGCTACTCGCTGCGCTGGTCCGGCCAGTACGAGTACCTGACCCGTGCGCTGGCCAAGCTGCAAGTCGTCGCGCCGGTGACGCTGGCGGTGATCTTTCTTTTGCTGTATCTGAGCTTCGGCCGCTTGGGTCCGGCGGTGCTGATCATGGCGACCCTGCCTTTCGCCCTGCTCGGCGGGGTCTGGCTGCTGTACTGGTTGGACTACAATCTGTCGGTGGCGGTCGGGGTCGGTTTCATCGCCTTGGCCGGCGTCGCGGCAGAAACCGGGGTGGTGATGCTGGTCTATCTCGATCACGCGCTGGCGAAGCGGCGAGAAGCCGCCGTCGGCGAGGGCCGCGCCGTGACGCTGGCCGAGTTGCGCGAAGCGGTGATCGAAGGCGCGCTGCTGCGGGTGCGGCCGAAAATGATGACCGTGGCCACCATCATCGTCGGCCTGCTGCCGATCATGTACGGCTCGGGGACCGGCTCGGAGGTGATGCGGCGCATCGCCGCGCCGATGGTCGGGGGCATGGTCAGCGCGACCTTGCTGACCTTGATCGTGATTCCGGCGGTGTTTCTCATCTGGCAGGAAATCGTGATCCGCCGCGAGCGCCGAGGAAACGGTGCGCCGGTCGTGGTCGAACCGTGAATGTTCTATTCCGACACAACCCTGGAGATATCCGATGATAAAGCGATGGCTGATTCCCGCGTGCCTGGTCGCGCTGTTGGGCGGTGGCTCGGCGCTGGCCATTACCGCCAGCCAAGATCAGCAGGCCGCGCCCGCGACGACCGCCGACAAAACGATTTCCGGCACCGGAACCGTCAAAAGCGTGGACGCGGCGGCGGGCAAGCTGGTGATCGACCACGACCCGATTCCGGCCCTGAAATGGCCGGCGATGGTGATGGATTTCCGGTTGGCGGACAAGGCGATGGCGGGCAAGGTCAAGGCGGGCGACAAGGTGAAATTCACGCTGACGCCCGGCGACAAGGGCAGCTATATCGTCACCGCTATCGAGCCGGTGCGATAAGTCTCCGTCCGGGTGATCGGAAAATCGGCCAAGACCGCTATGGCCGTTCCGGCGGCGCGAGGCTGGGCGCTCGCTCGTACCAGCCTTTCGTCGCGTTGACGACCCGCACCACCAGCAGCATCGCCGGCACCTCGATCAACACGCCGACCACCGTGGCCAGCGCCGCGCCGGAATCGAAGCCGAACAGGCTGATGGCGGCGGCCACGGCCAGCTCGAAGAAATTGCTGGCCCCGATCAGCGCCGACGGGCAGGCGATGTTGTGCTTTTCGCCGACTTGGCGGTTCAGCCAGTACGCCAGCGCCGAATTGAAAAACACCTGGATCAGGATCGGCACCGCCAGCATGGCGATCACCAGCGGTTGCCGGAGGATGATTTCGCCCTGAAACGCGAACAGCAGCACCAGCGTCAGCAGCAGCGCGCCGACCGACCACGGGCCGATTTTCGCCATCGTGGCCTCGAAAACCGCCTGACCTTTCCCCAGCAGCGCCCGCCGCCAGATCTGGGCCAGAATCACCGGGATGACGATGTAGAGGACCACCGAGGTCAACAGCGTGTCCCACGGCACCGCGATCGACGAAATGCCGAGCAGCAGCCCGACGATGGGCGCGAAAGCGAAAATCATGATGGTGTCGTTCAGGGCAACTTGCGACAGGGTGAAATAGGGGTCGCCGTCGGACAGCTTGCTCCACACGAACACCATCGCCGTGCACGGTGCGGCGGCGAGCAGGATCAGGCCGGCCAGATAGCTGTCCAGTTGGGCGGCGGGCAGGAACGGCGCGAACACCTGCCGCACGAACAGCCAGCCGAGCAACGCCATCGAAAACGGCTTGACCGCCCAGTTGACGAACAGCGTGACGCCGATTCCCTTCCAGTGGGCTTTGACCTGGTGCAGCGCCCCGAAGTCGATCTTGACCAGCATCGGCACGATCATCACCCAGATCAGCAGCCCGACCGGGATGTTCACCCGGGCGACTTCCAGTCGGCCAATCCGCTGAAACAGACCGGGGAACCATTGCCCCAACGCGATTCCCGCCACGATGCACAGCGCGACCCACACCGTCAGGTAGCGCTCGAAAAAACTGATCGGATTGCCGGCGGCCCGGTTGGCGGCGATCTCGCCCGGCGCGCTCATGGCTGATCGGACAGCCGGGTCTTGCCGATTTCGTCCAGCTTGTTTTTCAGCCTGATTTTGTCCAAGGACTGAAAAGGCAGGCTGGCAAAAAGCTTGATGCGGTTTTCCAGTTCGCGGAACGCTTGGCGGAAAGCGAGCATTTTGATGGCGTCATCCCCCTCTGCCGCCGCCGGGTCCGCCACACCCCAATGGGCGGTTATCGGGTGGCCCGGCCAGAACGGACAGACTTCACCGGCGGCGTTGTCGCAGACCGTGAACACGAAATCCAGCGGCGGCGAATCCGGGGCGCCGAACTCGTCCCAGCTTTTGCTGCGCAGATCATCGACCGGCAAGCCTTGATTTTCCAACAGCTTGACGGCGAATGGATTGACCTTGCCGGTCGGGTGGCTGCCGGCGCTGAACGCGCGGAAGCGGCCTTTGCCCAAGTGGTTCATCAGCGCTTCCGCGAGGATGCTGCGCGCGGAATTGCCGGTGCAGAGAAACAGCACGTTAAAGGTCGGGTTGCTCACGAAATACCTCTCGGGGTAGGGTCAGGTTTTTGGTCATGCACACGGCGGAAGCCGGGCAAAGCGTCGAAAATTCGGTGGTGCGTTGCAGGGCCGGCGGCGCGCTGGCCCGCTCGTGGCGCCGATACCCTCGGGCCTCGAAGAAGCTCGCGGCGGTCGTGGTCAGCAAGTAGAGCCACCGCACGCCCAAGCTTCGCGCCAAGCGTTCCGCCGCGACCACGGTCGCGCTGCCCAGACCATGCCGACGGTGTGCGGTCGCGACCGCCAGCGAGCGCAGCAGGGCGGCATCGCCATGGATTTCCAGACCGACGCACGCCACCAAGCCGCCCGCCGGGTCCGTGGCCATCTGAAAGTGGTCGAGATGGACCGCCTCCAGATCGTCGCACGGCAAGTCGTTATCCCGTAGCAGTCGCCGAATCGCCGGCAAATCGGATGCGTGGGCCGGTTGGAATCGGTGCATGCCGAACTCTTCAGCAGCACGGAGTGGCGTCGGCCTGTTCGGGGCAGCAGGATGAGGAGGCTTGAGCTTGCCGCACCGGGTTTGCCGGCGGGATGCAGCAGGCGGTTTCCTTCGATTCATCCCCGCCAAAAACCGGGATGCTGTCCAGCGTGTGGAAGGTTTCCCAGGCGATGCCCTGCGGATCGTCGGTCCAATATTTGTCGGACTTGGCGTAGCAGCAGGCGGCGCCCATTTCCGGGGTGGTCTGGGCGTGCAACCCTGCCAGCCGAGCGCGCATCTCGGCCAGTTCCTCCGCCGATTCGACCTGTACCCCGAGGTGGTTCAGCCCGATGGCCGCGCCGCGCCGGGAGATGGCGAAATTCACCCGTGGATCGTCCAGCATCCACTTGGCGTAGTCGGGCTTGTTGACGGTCGGCTCGGCGGCGAACAGCGTCGAGTAGAAATGGATGCTCTCGGCCAGATTGTTTACGGAAACATGGACGTGCAGGCGTTTCATAATCAATCCTCCCCGATGACGGAGCAGGCTGGGGTGCAAACCGGCGTACAGGGATTGCCGCCGCAACAGTTCTCGGTGAGAAAAGCGAGCAGTTCGTTCATCGCCGAGAAGTTGGCGGTGTAGATGATAAAGCGGCCTTCTTGGCGCGAACCGACCAGATCGGCGTGCGCCAACTCCTTCAGGTGGAAGGACAGCGAGGATGGCTGGACGCCGGTGATCTCGCCGATTCGTCCGGCGGGCAGACCGGCCGGGCCGGCTTGCACCAGGGTTCGGAAGATGGCGAGGCGCGTGTTTTGCGCGAGCGCCGCCAGGGCCATTACAGCAGATTTTGTTTCCATTTTTCAATTATTATTGAAACATGGAAACAATGCAATAGGCTGCCATGGTGATGGGGGCGGTGAACCGAGACCCCGGTCGCGGTCGAAGCATGGACGCCGTTCATCGTTGCGGCGCTTGAACTACACTTTCCGATGATCGACACGGCGTGCCGGCCGCTTTTCAAGTCCGGTGCGCCTCACTGGAGGAGTGCAATCCGATGTCCGCTACCCTGTCCGAATACTCTCCGAACCGCCGCCGGTTTCTGACTGCCGTGTTGGCCGGTTCCGCCACGCTGGCGTTTGGCGACCTCGTTCTGCCCCGCCCCGCTCGCGCCGCCGGTACCGGCCCATTTACCCTGCCGCCGCTACCCTACGCCGACAACGCGCTCAGCCCCACCATTTCGGCGCAGACCATCGGATTCCACTACGGCAAGCACCATCAAGGCTACGTCAACAATCTCAACCCGCTGGTTGCTGGCACCCCGCTGGCCGACCAACCGCTGGAAGCGGTGATCAAGGCTTCCGTCGGCGCCGTCGATAAAACCGCGATTTTCAACAACGCCGCGCAAATCTGGAACCACACCTTCTACTGGAACAGCCTGAAGCCCAAGGGCGGCGGCAAGCCCACCGGCGCGCTGGCCGACATGATCGGCAAATCCTTCGGTGGCTTCGATCAGTTCAAAACCGAGTTCGCCAAAGCGGCCGCCAGCCAATTCGGCAGCGGTTGGGCGTGGCTGGTCAAGGACGGCGACAAATTGGCCGTCACCAAAACCGGCAACGCCGACACCCCCATCGTCCACGGCCTCAAACCGCTGCTGACCATCGACGTGTGGGAGCACGCCTACTATCTGGATTACCAGAACCGGCGGGCCGACTACGTGGCCGCCGTGCTCGACAACCTGATCAACTGGGACTTCGCCGCGCAAAATCTGGCGGCGTGAAGCCGGTCGCCGCTTGACACTTCTCGCCGATTCCCCTCTTCCTCCGGGAAAGGGGAGTTTTCGTGCAGAGCTTCAACCCGCCGAGCCAAACCGGCGCGGGTCGGCGAAACTTTCGACCGAATCCAAATAAGACCGCAAGCCGACGGCGAAAATGGTGTTGTGATCGGTGCGGGGAATTTTCAGCAAATGCTTGTCCGGGGCGGGGCAGGCATCGTACAGGGCTTGACCGTCGGCGAAGGGGATCAGGTGGTCGTGTTCGGCATGGATGACCAGCGTCGGTTTCGTAAATGCCCGAATCTTTTCCAGTTGCCGGAACCCTTGGCTTTCCTCGAAACCGGCAAGAGCGGCGGGATGAACCCCGATCCGGCGCAGCAGCGGCCCGGTATGGGCGAAGGCGCTTTCGAGGATGAGCCCGGCGATCCGGTCGGGATGGCGGTAGGCCAACTCCAATGCCGAGGCGCTGCCCAGTGAGCGCCCCATGACGATCAGCGGCCCGGTATACCCCTGCCGATTCAACCAGTCGGCGACGAAGTCGAGGACGGCATGGCTGTCGGCCAGCAGGGTCGAGGCGGTCGGTCGGCCAGTCGAGCGGCCGTAACCCCGATAATCGACCGCGAGAAAGTTGATTTCGCGTTCCACGTACAGGGCGCCGATGTCGTCGTAGTCCTCGGCGATTTCGCCGTTGCCGTGAAAGAACAGGATGTTGGTGGCTTCGGCATCGGCCAGATGGCAGCGCGCTCCGACCGCCACGCCTTCGGCCACGGGAATCGCCAGGTCGCGGATGTTGTCCGGGGAATCGCGAGCGAAGCTGGAGCGCGGATAAAACAGATAGGCGAGTACATCCGGCCGGTCGAGCGGCGAATCATCGGGGAACGGTTCGGCGGACATGAGCGTATCTCCTCGGCGGGGTTCGGGCTGGCGAATGGCGAGTTTTGGCCGGGCCAGCAACAGCATGCGTCCCACCATATCTCGGCTGGCTGGCTGGTTGCTGTTGGCGGATGGCTTGTATCAGCGCGCGGCGGACAACCCGACTTCGCTTGTACATCAACCCGATCCCGTCTCGGCCGACGAACCACCTACCGCCTGTAATCGCTGTAGCGAATTCGGGCGCCGGCGGGCAGCGACCGCCGCCGAGGCGCTGTTGGCGCACCTCGGCGAACGCTTGGCTCGCTACAAGATTCCTCGCCACATCGCATTCGTAGCGGCGCTGCCGATCTCGGCGGCGGGCAAGATCTTGCGGCGGGAATTGCGCAAACGCCAATAAGGAAACCCCCTCTCCTATCGGGAGAGGGGTTGGGGTGAAGGTTTATTGGTAGCCCACGATCACGAAGTTCTGGTGGGGTTCCGACCAGCGCACGGTGACATTTTTTCCCGGTTGGGGAAAATTCGACAGCGGATATTCCCCGCTGGCTCCTTGCAGATACTCCACGCCCAAGGTAGTCACGGCGAACGTGACGTTGGCGAATTCGGCGTCATCGGCAAAGGCGCGCACGGTGTGATTGCCGTTACCGAGCCGATTCCAGTTGAAGGTGTAACCGAAGCCGTTGTCGGTGTCGCCGCAGGTTGCCGCCGTGTCTTCGCGGGTGGTGCCGTAGGCCACCCGCTGCCGCGCGCCGCCGTCGATCTGAATGTCTACTGCTTTAGCGTCGCACACCCAACCGCGAATCAGTCCGACGCCGCTCTCGAACGAACCCTGTTGCGGGCTTTCCAAATTGGCGAGCGTTGAAGCGGCCAGCGGAGCGGTCCCGACCGGTTTGGCGCCAGCCAAAATCCGGCTAGCGCCGACGATCACGAAATTCTGGTGGGGTTCCGACCAGCGCACGGTGACATCCTTCCCGGCCTGCGGAAAATTCGACAGGACATATTGACCGCTGGCGCCTCGCAGATATTCCACGCCCAAGGTGGTCGTGGTGAAGGTGGCGCTGGCGAATTCGGCGCCATCGGCGAAAGCGCGCACCGTGTGATTGCCGGTGCCGAGCCGATTCCAGTTGAAGGTGTAGCCGAAGCCGTTGTCGGTGTCGCCGCAGGTCGCCGCCGTGTCTTCGCGGGTGGTGCCGTAGGCCACCCGCTGCCGCGCGCCGCCGTCGATCTGAATTTCTACTGCTTTAGCGTCGCACACCCAACCCCGGATCAGCCCCACCCCGCTCTCGAAGGAGCTTTGTCGCGGGCTTTCCAGATTGGCTTTTTGGTCGCCACCGCAGGCCGTGCCGGCATAGGGCAGCGTATCCGGGATAATTTTCACCTCTGTCGAATAAACTTGATCCGGCTCGATGACGCCAGCGGTCGGGAACGTCGCTTCGACGAAAAAGGCTTTCCATCCGGTAGCCGGCTCTTGCACCTTGCCGGTATAAGTGCCGTCGGCGGCCGGCGTCAACGCTTGGCTGGTCCAGACCGGGCCGAGGGTTTCCAGCCGAAAGTCGCGGGCGTTGGGGTTGGTGGCCTGCCATAAACGGACTTCCTTGGGCTGGCTAGTGGGCGATACCCGGATCGTGTCATCGCCTTCCAGCGTCCAGGTGATCCGGGGGCTGGTTTTGTTGTCCAAGATGTCGTCTATCCATGACAAAGCTTCGATGCCGGTGTTGTCGTCCTGCTTGTGGTCGGTATTCGGCGTGTAGCGCAGCCACTTGGGGCCGAGCAGGTCGCCGTAGTAAAACCGCGAGGAGTCGGTGACGAAGAACTGGTCGCCGGTGGAGCTGATAACCAGCTTGGGCATCGTGTAGCGGTCGCGGTAGGCGTAGGGGTCCACGACCCGCAACAGCTCCTGACCCTGCGGCGTCTGCATCCGGCAGGGCAGGTCGAATTCCACATAGTCTTTCAGGGCCGGGGCGAAAAAGCCGTAAGCTTCCCAGTGATGGATAAACTGCTGACCCAGATTCAGCATGTCGATCGAGATCGGCACAATGGCCTTGACCCGCTTGTCCACGGCGGCGGTCAGCCACGTCGTCCAGCCTCGCTTGGAGCCGCCGAGCACCAGGAAGTCCTTGATGGTTTTGCCCTTGCTCGCCGCGAAAGCTTGAGCGGTGTCCATGGTGCGGACCGCCGCCTTGGTCATCGCCAAGTGTACCGCCCATTCCGGATCGCCGGTGTCCAGCGCCTTGCCGAGGCTGTAGCCGAGAATGGCGTCTTCTTTCCGCCCGCGATTCGGATCGTCGGCGAAAAAAAGCGGCTGGTTCGGTATTTGGCGCACCGCCACCATTATCGCGCCGGTCGCGACCGCCGCCGCGCCGACCACGGGGTCGACCGTGTCAGGGGGGGAGCCCAGATTGTCGCCGCCGGTGATCAGCAGGATCGCCGTGTCGCTGCTATCGATACTGAATTGCGGGATGACGATCACCACGTCGTGCTTCCACAGCGGCCGATCCACTTCGGTGGCGGAACGCCATTGCTGCGAGGTCATTTCGAGAAAATAGGTGGTGTAGCCGGCCTCGCGTTTGGTGAGGTAATTGTCGTAGGCGTAGTTCGGGTCTGGCTTGGCCACATAGCGATCCAGCGCGGTTTCGGCCGCCGGAGCGGTTCCGGCCAAGCCGAGAAGCAGGATGGCCAGCCAAGGGGTATATCGCCAAAAAACCTTGAATCGTTCGAGCATTAAGGTGTACCTGATCGCTGAGTTTTCATCGGTGAAGACCGCCCGCGCCGCAGTATCGGGGCCGATTGCGGGCGGACGCCCAGGATCTCCGCGCCGGAATTGATATTCCACGTGGAATATTCGACGCGGGGCCGGGGTTAGCCTTCCAGCCAGACCCGTGCTGGCTCCAGGTCGGTTTCGGCAAAAAATCGCACTTCGGCTTGCCGGTAGTCGGCGAACAGAAAAAGCAGCATTTTGTCTCACCAGACCGGTTCGCTCGCGACCGCGATCTTTTCGATATCCTTGTCGTGCTTGAAGAAAAAGCTGACATCACCCCATTGCTCGCCAGCTTCCCAGCCGGTGAAACCCTCCAGTTGAATCAAAATCCGCACCTGGCCGGCCGCGAAGACATCGCGGGTTTCGACCTGGCCCAGAAACGCCTGGAACTCTTTCCAGGTCAATAGCCCGCTCAGCGTGATGAGGTGAGTTCTGTCCGCTATTTGGCGCGACGATATCGGCATGGTGGCTCGTTCTCGCAAGCTTCTGTTGTTCGGTTCTGGTTCGGCGGCGAACGCTATTCCCCTTTGAATTTCGGTTTGCGCTTCTCTTGGAACGCATTCAAGCCTTCTTGATAGTCGTGGCTGTCGTACACGATACGGCGCAGTCCCTGGATGCGCTCGAACAGTTCGGGAGTGATCGAGCGGGCGCTGGACAACAGCCGCAGTTCCTCCTTCATCACCGAAATGCTCAGCGGTGCGTTGGCGACGATCTGGGTGGCGAGCCCGTACACGAAGCTCTCGATTTCGTCGGCCGGCTTGATGTAGTTGATGACGCCCAGATTCAGCGCCTGCGCCGTCGGGATCGGTTGCGCCGTGAACAGCATCTCCTTGGCCACCGGCAGCGGGATCATGTTCATCAGGGTGAGGACGCCGCCCAGATTGTAAGGGACGCCGAGCTTGGCCGGGGTGATGGCGAAAGTCGCCTCGGGCGTGGCGACCAGGATGTCGCAGGCCATGGCGACTTCGCAGCCGCCGCCCCAGACGCCGCCCTGGATCAGGGCGAGCACGGGAGCGGGGTATTCCTGGATGGCGCGGATCAGCACCCGCAGGGAGTCGCTCCAGCCGAGCGGATCGCGGCCCCGCTGCGGCAGTTCGCTGATATCGTGGCCGGCGGACCAGACCTTGGCGCCGGCGGGCGCACGGAGCA
>WBZM01004302.1_pt1 | contig 10450 bp, 9 predicted proteins | sample 5204271 | NCBI WGS metagenome assembly WBZM01 (sample SAMN12344346, study PRJNA552823) | activated sludge metagenome | biome: Activated sludge suspended growth; feature: Nitrification reactor; material: Wastewater; isolation source: activated sludge from nitrification reactor of wastewater treatment... | reverse complement strand
CCCGATGTCAACCTGCCGGACCGCATGGTTCGGGAGCGTGTACCCGCCGCTGAACACCAGCTTGCCGGTGGAGTAGTCGACGCCCCAGGCGCATTCGCAGCTCACCGTGACAGCGCCTTCGCCATTGCAGCGGCCGCTGCGTGTTGGTCGAGGGTCATCGGGGCCTGCTGTCCGTCGAGAATCTGCTGCAGCATCGCCAGCACCATCGGGTCGGTGGAAGCGTCGAGGTTGCGGAGGGCGGCGAGAATCTGCTGGAGCAGAACGTCGGTCGACGGGGACGTTGCGGGCTGCGGGGTCTGCTGTTGGGCAGCGTTGAGCCGGGCCAGGTCGGACTGTTCGGCGGCGATGGTGCCGATGACCGACGGGCCGACGGCACCGGGGACAGTGAGCCCGTCACCGACGGACGATCCGAGGAGTCGAGCGGCGGCGGACACGTCACCGGCCGAAGATGCGATCCCGGCGGCGAGCGAGGCTCCGAAGGCTGCCCCCATGTTGCCCGGCGACAACGACTGAGCGAGGGCGGTCGACACGGTCGACCCGAGACTGGTGGCGGAGGCGGCGACGGTAGCGACCCGGGCTTCCAGGCCGAGCTGGACGCCTTCGGCGAGGAACCCACCGACTTCGATACCGACCCGGGACGGCGACCGCACCCCCAGGGACGCCTTGAGGGCCGCCGAGATCGCCGAGCCCATGGCGGTGACGGCCAGCAGCGTCTGGGGCAGTGTGGCAAACATGCCGACCGCCACGCCGTCCATGAGGGCCTTGCCCACTTCTCGTCCGCGGGTCGACGTGTCTCGCTTGAAGGCATCCATGGCGGTGGCAGCGGTGGCAGCAGCGAGGAGCCGAATGAGACTGGCGGACTGACTGATCCCGGCGCCGACCCCGACACCGAAGAGCAGACCGGCGGCGGTCCCGCCCTTGGAGAACTCCGACGCGCCCCTGGCGCCGACGTCGGCGGCGAGCTTGGACGCCGCCAGGCTGACGCTCCACGTCCACGTCTCCACCCCGGAGGTGACCCCGCCCGTGTAGAGGATGGCGGCCAGGTTTCCGGCGCCGATGAACTCGTCGCCGGATGCGAGGAGGCCGATGACGGTGCGGGCGGCGGCGAGGGTGCCCGCCCCGTCGGCTCCGACGGCGAACCCGGCAGCGAACTGAACGCCGACCGCTGCACCGATTCCGGCGGAAGCGTCGGCGACGGGCTTGCGGAGTGTGTCGGCGAAGTCGTTCGCCCACTTGTTGACGTCGTCCTTGGACGGCATCGGCGGGAGCATGGACTCGGACTTGGTGTCGCCCCCTTCCTTGGGGGTGACCCCTGAGCCCTTGCCGCCGAAGAACGCCTTCCACGGATCAGCCAGGTTGGCGCTAGATATAGCGGCAGCGACAACCTGTCCCACTTCGGCCGTCACCGCGTCCACCTTCACCCGCATGATGTTCATGCGTGCGTCGATGTCGGCCTGCAACTGGGCTTCCCACGCGTCGAGAGCGGCGGGGCCTGCCACGTCCAACTGGTCGAGCCAAACCTTGACGTCCTCCGGGGCGGCACCGGAATCCACGATCGCTTGAGCGATGTTCGTGTAGTTCTTCCCTTCCAGCGCCATGATCCGCATGACGTTGGCGTTCTCCAAGGCGAACTGCTTGTGCGCCGCTTCCAGCGCCCCGCCGATCGTGTCGAACTTGTTGTTGACCGCTTCGACGCCCTCCTTGGTGCCCGCCCCCAGCGCCTCGGCCAGCGGACCCACCTGGGCCTTCTGGGCGGCCACCAGTTCGTTTGACGCTCCCGCCAGCTTGGCGTTGGCCGCCTGGTAGGCGGCGACACCCCCGGCGGCGAGCTGGTCGAGGGCGGCGGCGAGCTTCTTCGGGTCCGTGTTCATCCCGGCGAGAGCGACGGCGAGGTCGCCGTACCCGGCCGACTGAAGTTGGCCGAGGCGCCGGATGTTGTTGGCCTTGAGTCGCAGGTTGGATGTCGCCGTGTCGAGGGCCTCGGAGATCGACTCGGAACCCCGGCCGATCTTGTTGGCGGCGTCAGCCCCGAAGTTCTCTCCGATCGCCCCGGCCACGATCGGCGACAGGCCCTTGAGGGTGGCTTCCATCTCGGCCCGCTTGGCGGACAGGCGGGCGTTCTGTGTGGACATCTCCCCGGCACCGGCGGCGAAGAGCTGGTCAAGGTACTTGCCGAGCACGGCCGGGTTCGCGTTCAAGGATCCGAGCTGGGCGGCCAGGTCGGAGAAGCCCATCGCGTCGATGATCTTGAGCCGCTGAATGTTCTTGACCTTCTGGTCGATGGACCTGACCAGACGGTTCAGGGCGAGCACCACGTTGCGTTCCGCCCCGTCGATGAACTGCGACAGGGCGTTGCCGCCGACGAACTTCTGCACCGCTTCCTGTATCTGCTTGGCCTTGGATTCGGTGTCGTCCACCAGTTCGTCGGGGATGATGAACAGGGAGTCGAGCCCCGTGCTGGACAGCACGTCGTGGACGGCGTCGACCGCCTTCTCGGTGGCTTCCTTCGGCGCCTCGTAGAACTTGGAGATGTCAGGGATCCAGGCAGCGGTCCCGCCTTGTTCCAGGGCCTTGCTCCACTTGTCGAGGGCGCGGGCGGTGCCAGGGAGGCGGGAGGCGAAGGACTGGTACTGGGCGGTGAGTCTACTGATCCACCCGGCCCCGGCGGCGGTGGCACCGTTGGCACCCTCCATGGCTTCGGTGAACCCGTCAGTGGCAAGGGTGGTGAGGCCGGTTGCCTCGGCCAGTTCCTTGTGGTTCTTCAGGTAGTTGGCGACCCAGTCCTTCTTGGCTTGGAGGTCGAGCTTTGCGAACGCTTCGGCGGTGATCCCGATGTCAGCGGAAACGCCCCCGATCCCCTGCTTGGCGGCCGCCCGGATCGCATTGAAGGCAGTTGTGACGGTGTCGCCAGCGTTGACGCTGCTTTCTCCGATGTCGTCCAGGCCGTTGATGAGGTCCTGGGCGGCGTCGGCTGAGAGGTTCCCCCCAGATGAGACGGCCGTGAAGATACTGAGCATGGCGGGAGGGATCTCTATCCCGGCGTTCTCGGCGGCTATCCGCAAATCGCGAATCCAAGTGAGAACATATGCACCTCCCACTGGCAGAGAGTTGATCTGATCCTCAAGCTCGGCCAGCGGGATGGTGAACGAGCGACGTATCTCGTCGGACTTGAACTCACCCTTGATGTCGTCGAGCACTCCACCAAGCGACCGGTCGTCAAGCATGGCGGAGCGGAGCTTGTCCATCGCAGCGGCGTTCTCATTGACCCATTGGGAGAGGCCGAACAGGTCCACATTCGACTTGTTGATCTCACCGAGTCGCCCCGCCTCTTGCATCTTCTTGATGAGATCCTCGTTGGACGCCCCGAGGGCGTCCTTCTGGCGCAGGATCGAGTCGGTCAGAGCGTCAACCGCCTGCTTTGACGCGTCCTGCTTAGCCTTGTACGCCGACCAGATGCCGAGGCCGACGCCGAGCACCGCCCCCACCCCGGCCAGTCCGACCGACAAGGCGCTCATGGCGCCGGTCGCTGCGACGGCCGCACCACCGGCCGCTCCGATCCCGTTGGCCGCCTTGGTGGCAGCCCCAGCCGTAGCGTTCGCCGTCGCCGTGGCGGCTGCAGTACCGGCGGCCGCCTGGGTTCCCTTTACCGCTGCATCCAGGTCGGCCTTGTATTGGCCGACGATCGACCCGCTCGACAGGGTCGCCTTCCACAGATTGCTGGCACTGGCGGCCGCGGTGAACCGGCCGACCAGTTCGACCAGCATCCGCGACATGCCCATGAGGTCACTGATGAACCCGCCGAGCCGGAACCCGGCCCACGCTCCGAGCAGACCGAGGATCACCGGGGCGTTGCCGACGATGAGCCCGAACACCCTGCCCAGGATGGAAGCGAACGGGGCGACGGCGTCGACGGCCGCTCCGATCGCATCGAGGATGGCTCCGAGCGCCGTGGCGACGCTGTCGAAGTCGACGGAACCAAGAAACTCGGTCACGAACCCGAGCGCCGCTTCGAACACCTTGCCCGCCACCTCGCCGACCTTGCGGAACACGGGGACGAGAGCTTCGACCGCCGGGGTGATCGCTTTGATGACGCCCGGGAGGTTGGCGACGAGCGCCAACACGGCGCCGATCACCGGGTTCAGTTCGACAAACCCGGCGATCAGGACGTTGATGAGGTTCTGCAGCCCCATGTCGGCGACGGCGTCAGAGATGAGGCGCACCGCTTTGAAGATGCCGGTGGCGAAGGTTTCGAAGATCGGTCCCATCTGGCCGAGCACCGTCGCGATCGGATTGTCGCCGGACCCGAAGTCGAACACTTCGCGCATGGACGTGACGACCCGGTTGAGGGTGTCGATGAGTGCCCGGGCACCGTCACCGATCGCATTGAGGGCGCCCGCCAGGACCGGTGCCGCCGTGGTGGCGGTGCCGAACATGAGATCCACGATCCCGTTGAGGGCGTTGAAGAACGGTCCCATGAGCAGGGACGCGACACCGGTCAACTGTGGGAGCCACTTGGCGAACACGTCGATCAGGGATGCGACGCCCATTCCCATTGATCCGAACAGGTTGTCGGCCCCGGTGATGGCGGTGCCGAGCACGTCGACAAGGTTGAGGGCCGACCCGGCGATCGGCGTGATGAAGTCGAGAGCGAAGGGGGCGACCTTGGTGGCAAGTCCGCCGAGCTGCTGCAGGAAGGCGGGGATGACACCACCGGCGAGCATGTCGGTGATCGGCTGGAACGCCGACTGCACCGATGACTTGAAGTCGTCGAAGAATCCTTTGATCTTCAGTTTGGCGAGCGAGTCTGTCATGAGGGCGAAGGCGGCGAACCCGCCTGCGGCTACGCCTGCAGCTGCCCCGAGGCCGAGGAACGCGACAGCGGCGCCGATCGCTCCGGGGATGACGGCGGCGAACGCTGCCGCCAGTCCGATCAGGCCGCCCATGCCGAAGAGTGCGCCGCCGATGCCGCCGAACCCGGAGAGCCCGTTGATGGAGGATGCCGCCGCCGCCGCCGCCGACGAGAGCCCATTGAGGCCCTTGGTCCCGTCGACCCCGATGTTCACTTTCTGCTTGTCGACTATCTCGGCGATGGTGCCGACAGCGCCCAGTTCAGCGATCGCTTTGGCTGCCCCGTCGATGTCGACCTGCACGTCAGCGGTCATGCCGTCGAGGTGCTTGAGCATGGCTAGCAGTTCAAGGATCTTGGCTTGGCCGACGATGTCGTCCACGCCCACCTCGGCGTCGTACACCTCGGATGTCAGCTTGTGGAGTCGGACCCTGAACCGGTCGAGCAGAGTGTTGGCCTGCACGGTGTCGGTCGCCATGCGGACGTTCTTGATGCCCTTGGTCAGCTCTTTGATCTCGCGTTCGAAGCTCTGCAGATTCTTGTGCGAGGTTGGTGTCTGGGCGGCTTCCAATCGGGCCTTGATGATGCGGCCGTCGATGGAGTCGAGCTGCGCCTTGTAACGTTCCAGTGCGAGGCGGCCGACGTCGTCGTCGGCGCCGAGGGTGACCTTGGCGGTGAGGCCCCGCAGTTCTTCGACCATCGCTTTGATGTGGGCGACGGCGGCGTCCACGACGGCCGGGTCGGCGTCGAAGTCGATGCTGGTGACGTCACGGTCGAGGGCGGACAGCCGGGCTCGCAGTTCGGTGAGGGCGCCTTCGGTGAGCCGCCGCACGTCGGCTTCAGCCCGGGGGACACCGTTGTCGTCCACCCGGAACGTGATGGCCCGTCCGTCGAGAGCGTCGACCCCGGCGAGGAGGCTGGTGAGCTTGGCTTGCAGTGCCTCGTCACCGTCCATGCGGGCGATGATGTCGACGTCGAGCCCGTTCAGATAGTCGAGCGCCGGTTGCAGTTCGGCCAGGTCGGCGTCGAACGGGCTGCGGTCGAGTCCGAGGGTGAAGTTACGGACGTGGGCGACGGCGGCGTCGAGCTTGGCGGCCAGTTCGTCGAGAGCGGCTCGGGTCGCTCCGTCGTCCAGCCCGACGCGAGCGGTGACGTCGATGTCGTCGGCGGCCCCGGCTTCGGCGGCGTCGCGGGCACGTCGGCCTTGGGCGGCGGCGTCGGTGGTGTCGGTGGTGACCGACAGGTCGATCGGGCGGGACACTTCGGCCCGGACCTGTTTGGCGCTGCGTTCGATGTCGGCGAGTGCCCGGTCAGCGTCGCTCTTGTCGACCTTGAGGCGCAGCTTGAGCTGGCGTTGGAGTCGTTCGACGACCTTCTTCAGCTTGGCTTCGGCTTGACGCGTGTCGGCGTCGAGGGTGTCGAGGTTGAGGTGGGCGTCGGACCACGCTTCGGCGAGGAGCGGCATAGGTCATCGTCCCCGCGTCGGTGCCGTGTCCACGGCGGGCAGTCTAGATGTCCAGCCCCATAGCACGTTGTGTAGCGGGTGTGCTAGTCCTTGGCTTGTTGGGCGTGCTTGCGGGCCTGGGCCTGCACCTCTTCCAGCGACACGCCCATCGCTGCGAGCACGTCCATCGTCGCCCGCCGCTTGGCTTCCTTGCTCCCCGGCAGCGGGGCGTACAGCACGTCATGACGGAACTCGTCGGCTTTCGCCGGGTCGTGCTGCAGCGGTCGCAGCAGCAGGGCTTCGGCCACCCCGAGCAGCCACGGGTGCGGCATGCTCATGGCGGCCGGACCACCAGACAGGACCAGTTCGCCGGAAACCCAACCCCAGTTCCGACCCAGCCAGTAGGTCAGTCGGAGGTTGGCGGCGTAGGGCGGTCGGAGTCGACCGCCGAGTCGGCGTCCTTGCCGGACATGCCGTACTGCTCCAGCAGCCACAGCAGCACTTCGGACAGAGTGGAGACGTCGATCGGGTTGTCGAGGTCGCTGAGCCGGGTGGCGACCCGCTGGGCGGAATCGGCGGCGAGGCCCAGTTCGACAGCGTCGAGCAGGACGGTGACCGTCTCCGACAGGGTGAGATCCAGCTTGTCGGGTCCCTCATAGTCGGACCCGGCCCGCTGCAACATCAGCACCTTCTCAGCAAACCGGCCGAACGTCTCGGCGGGGAGCACCTGGTAGGCGACGAACTGTTCGCCGTCGATGTCGAACGTGATCGGCGGCTTGCGCGATGTGAACGACTTGATCGGCGGCGTGTTGCTGTTGGACTCCATGTCCCGTCACCGTAGCCGATGACGGACGGGCCACCGATCGGCGGGGGCGATCAGGGTAGGCGGGCGTCCACCGCAGCCGACCCGAGGTCGTCCCACAACATGGCACCATGGTTGTAGATGCTCCACACCGCGTCCTCGGCTGTGGAGCACCGCACGTCGGTGTGGACATCCAGGTGGAAGCACTGCGGCCACGGCGGGAAGTCGACGGTGACGGCATCGGGGTGGGCGCCGAGATGCACGCGCCACGGCACCGGCAAGGGCGCGTCGAACTCGCAGATATCCGCCAGCACCCTGGCCCGATCAGACAGACGGGCGAACATCTCCCCGCCACCGCTGGTGACGAGGATGTGGGTCTGTTCGACGCCTCGCATGATGCCGTGCAGGACAGCGATGAGGGACGTCAGACAGGCCGCTTCAGCCAAGTTGCCAAGGGCCGATCCGACCGGATTGGTGACGTAGTGCAGTTGGTGCAGGGGGGAACGGATCGCCCACCGGGTGAGTGTCCCGTCGCCGAACTCGGCCCACAACGACAGGAACGTCGGGGCGGGAATCGGGTCGCCGGTCATGAACGGAACTCGCCGATGAACACGGACTCAGCCCACCGGGTGGTCGCCCCATAGGGGAGAAAGGTCAGGTCGTCGGTCAGTACCCATCCGTCGCCGTCGCGCCGGAACGTGACGGCCGCTGCTGCTGGCCGGTCAGCCAGCCAGTCGTCCAACGGCTGGTTCCACCCGGTGGGGACGGTGACGAGCATGCGGCCGGTGGGGGTGAGCAGGGAGGCCAGGTGTTCGATCGCTTCGACGGACCGACCCGGCGTGCGGGGTTCCGGTGGATCCCACCCGACGTGTTCGACCGTCGAGATGGTGATGATCGTGTCGTAGCGTCCGGTGATGTCGAACACGTCGAGGTTCTCGACGTGTGGCCCCGTCTCGTAGCGGTCCACGATGCGGCGCGTCGGCACGTCGAGCACGTCCCCGTAGTGCTGTAGGACGTTGCCCACTTCCAGCACGTCGCCGAGCGGGTCACCGCGGTACAGCCACGCCATCACGACCGGGATCTCGACAGCCCGTTCGTTGAGGATCGTCGTGTTGTACGGGTGGTCGAAGAGCTGCAGGGTCGAAGTGGCGGGTGTCGAAGAGAACCCGGCTGTCGTGTCCCTGTCGGTCGTGTCCGAGTCCAATGGACGTCCCCCCGTCGGCGAAGCGGCGCGTGTAGCGCAAATGGTAGTGGCCGTGGGCGACCACGCCGGGGGTCGTCGCCCGACGAACTTGCTCCACCGCTCGCCGGTTGGCTTCGGTGTGCGGGCGATCGGTGTAGCGGCGCCCCCGTTCGGCCATCACTGCAGCGACCGGGGAGGCCGTCGGGGCGTCGTGGGTGAGCAGCACGTCGAGCGGTCCACCGTCGAGGCACCGGTCGACGTCGGCGGCGGTGATCGTCTCTTGCGGCCACCACGACACATGGGGGAGCCGGTGGCGTTGGTCGATCGAGTGCGCCCCGCCGAGGGCGCCGAAGTCGAGCCCGCCCCACGTCCAGCGGTGACCGCGGTGGGCGTAGCGGACGGCGACATGCCCGGAGACAAGAAACCCGTCGTCGTCGGTGCAGTCGTCGGCCCGCACGTCGTCCAGCCAGTCGTGGTCGTCGTGGTTCCCGTCGAGCCAGTGGACGAGGATCCCGGCGTCGACAGCGGCGTCGCCGACCTCTTGGATGAACCACTGTCCGCCGTCGTCCATCCGGTAGGCGAAGTCGCCGAGAACGAACAGGCTGGCGCATCGCAGGTCGGCGGCCTGGTCGATGAGCCAGAGGGTGTGGCGGAGGTTTCGGTGCGTGTCCCCGGCGAGCAGGATCCTCACAGGGCGGCCTCGCGCCACCCGGTCTGCACCGGTTCACCGCACTGGGCGCAGGCGGTGCCGCCGGGGATCCATTCGAACTCTCCGGGTTCGTCGTCTATCTCGACCCACATGCCGATGCGGACGAGGGTGTCGGGGGTGAAGCGTCCGGGGGTGTGGCGGTGGACGTGTCCGGCGGAGTCGGTGTGGCTCCACTCGGGGTCCGGTTCCATGGGGGTGTAATCCATGACCCGGATGTTAGCAGGCCCCGGTGACAGTGTGGCGGATCAGATGGGCGACGGGAACTTCGGGCCGTCCGCCCCGTAGTACCGCATGTTCCGCGACCCGAACAGCAGGACCATCGCCCCGTAGTGGAACCGCTGCGGCTTCACGCCCCGCACCCGCTTGGCAAAGATCCTGTCCCCGTTCTTGTCGACCCACGACAGGAACCGCGCCCGCTTCGGGGTGATCCAGTGGTGCAGCGGTCCGTACAGGCCGGTGCCAACCTCTTGGAAGTAGTCGTAGGGGGCTTCGGCCTCGCGAGGGTTGGACGTGAAGCGGACCAGCGACGTGTGCATGGACCGTTCGGCTTTGATCGAGGCGTCGAGTCGGCCGGTGTCGTGCGGGGCGTACAGCTCCAAGGCGGACGTACCCGCCTGGGCTGTCACTTCCTGCCACCGGGCACAGTTGGCAGGGTGGCTCATCTCCCGGCTGAACGACGGGTTCATCACCACGCGCCCCACCGGGGGTCAGTCCTCGGTGGCCGTCAGGAAGGACGGAGCGACGACCGTCGGTGTCTCGACCGGATCCTCGACCGGCTTCTTCCGTTGGCGGCCTCGACGCTGAGCCGATGGGGACTCGGCCAGACCGCTCGCCAGCAGTTCGGCCGCACGGTCGGTCGACACGGAGACAACCTCCCCACGGCGACCTTCGGACAGGTTCGCTGCCAACTTCACCAACTCACTCATCACGCACACTCCACACAGTCATGGACCCGGGTGATCACCTGGATCGAATGTCCGGCACACATCCCCGACCCGGCGATCGGGGACACGCCACCGATGACGCACCGACCCGTGTCGGCCAACCGGCCCGCCTTGGCGGAGCATCGCAGCGCCGACCACACGGCGAAGGCGTCGTGCTGCAAGTTGACAGCCGACTCGTTCACCACTTCGGGACGGGGGGCTCGACCCTGCTCGCCGTCGGGACCCTCGGCGAACGCCGGAACGCAACGCAGCAACACGACCCGGAACTCGGCCCGCCAGTATTCATCCGCGCAGTCCACCCGGAACGGCGGGACGGTCTGCGTGCCGGGGTTCGGCCAGTTCGTTCCGGCGAAACCGAACCCGGACATCTCGACGCCGACGACCCCGTCACAGCAGCCGTCCCAACCGACGGTCGGGTTGCCGAGCACGACACGCCCCGGGCGTGCAACGAGATCAGCGGTCGACGCTTCCAACAGGAGGGCGTTCGCCCAGTCGGTGACGGTCGCTGCCATGTGCCTGAGG
>WBZM01004299.1_pt1 | contig 10452 bp, 9 predicted proteins | sample 5204271 | NCBI WGS metagenome assembly WBZM01 (sample SAMN12344346, study PRJNA552823) | activated sludge metagenome | biome: Activated sludge suspended growth; feature: Nitrification reactor; material: Wastewater; isolation source: activated sludge from nitrification reactor of wastewater treatment... | reverse complement strand
GGCCCCCGTCGGTGTCCCGCTTGCGCGTGCTCCGCGTCGCTGCCCCTTGAGACATGGACACCGGTGCGGGCCACTCGCGTCACCCCCGATGCAGGCAATGACGGCTACCCGCACTCGCCGAGGGTATATCGCCTGGCGAGCCGACAATCCTCGCAAGACACGGGGCACCCCCGCCAGTTCCCTTTCCCGCGCCTCGAGCCTCATCTGCGGGACACCCGACACGACAGATTCGGGTACCTCCTGCGCGGCGCTGCGGCTAACAGCAGAGCTTATGCACCCAGGGCTCTACCGCGGCTTCGATCAGTCGGAGAGCTTCTGCGTGCGCCGCATCGCCGCGTTGATACGGGTCGGGGATCTCCGTCTGCGTCCAGTGGCCGAGGAGGAATGTCTTGCCGCGGGCGGTCGGATCCATTGCCAGCACCGCGTCGCGGTGGTGCTTCTCCATGACCAGAATCAGTTCGGCCCAGCGCAGACGTTCTGGAGTCAACTGACTGGCCCGGTGTACACTCAGATCGACCCCGCGGGCCTGCAGCATCGTCCGAGTGGTTTCTTCGGCCGGGTGATTGACCAGTGCTCCGATGCCGGCCGAGTGCGCCTCCACCGGCCTGCCCACCTCTTCGATTCGCCGACGCAGAAGGAACTCTGCGGCTGGGCTGCGGCAGATGTTGCCAGTGCAAACGGTAAGGACCCTCTTGAACACCTCAGTTCGCCTTCATGCTGGAGGAACACTGACTTCAAAGCCGACCTGGTCACTCGCACCCATTCCGTCGCCACGTTCAGTAGAGTAGATCAAGGTACTGCGCATACCGCGACGATCGACAGTTCGGCTGCGACCGGTCATGCCTTGCGAGGAAGCGCCGCTCTCGTGCGGGTCCAGCTCGCTGCCCCGGCACAGGAACAGCCGGACCTCGACCCCACCTTGCCGGCGAAGCAGACGTCTCCTGACACGCAACGCGTCACGGTGAATGATGCCTATCAGGTGATCACTGCCGACTACGGGGACATGAACGAGACAATAGACGTTGCGCCCGTCGTCAGCGGATCGTTCGGCCCGATACACACTGATCTGATAGTCATAGCCTCTGCCGAGTCCAGCGGCAATCACGCCGACAACCTCCCGATAGGCCTCCTGGCGGAAATAACCGACAAAGATGCCACGCACTTCGACCGACGGCAAGCCGAGACGACGGCTCAGCCGGCGCAGCCAGGGCACCAGACGCCACGGACGGGCAATCACGAAGGCATAGGCCGCAAACACCAGCACGAACAGCCAGAACATCACATACTCCGGAACACCCAGCCAGAGGCCGCCAACGCCGACCAGTCCGAAAACGCACTGCATGACCACGGCCAGCGCAACGATGTCACAGACCCGAAATCCGGCGCGGATGAACAGGTGATGCAAGTGGTAGCGGTCGGCGCGAAACGGGGACTTGCCCAGCCAGATGCGCCGCAACATGACGCCGACGGTATCCATCAGCGGCAAGGCGAACAACCACAGAGCGGTCACCGGAGTCATCACCGGCTGCCCGCCATCCCTGGCCTGCGAAAGTGCAATCAGCGACCACGCAAAAACAAATCCAAGCAGCATGCTGCCGTTGTCCCCAAGGAAGACCCGGGCTCGACTATTGCCGGCATAGCGCAGGTTGTAGCCGAGGAAGCCGACGACGCCGCCCATCAGCGCGACAAGCAGCACGAGATACGTAGCGTTGTGTCCGTGATGGGCGATCAGGGCGATCAGACCCAGACTGACCAAGCTGACCGAGCCCGACAAACCATCGATACCGTCAATCATGTTGAGGGCGTTGATCAGGCCGATGGTTGCGAAGACCGTCAAGGGCACGCCCAGCAGCCCGAGATCAAGCGTGACCCCCGGAAGAAGCTCGCCGAAAGACCGCAATTCCACACCACCGACGAAGACCATCAACAGGGCGGAAATCGCCTGCACGAGCAGACGCGGTTTCACCGCGAGGTGCCAGACGTCATCAGCCAGCCCAGTAAGGAAAATCACCACGGCCACAAGGCCAATGGCGCCGACCGAATCGAGCGACACGCGCGAGAAACCAAGATCCGCCAGCGGGAAGATACTCAGCAACACGACCATGATGCCGACGCCGCCGACAAAAGGCGTGCGGTCACCGTGCTGCTTGTGCTCGCCAGGCTCGTCCATGACCCCCAGTCGACGCGCCAGAGCACTGCTCAAGCGTATCGCAATACCGGAAATCGCAACGCAAAACACAAATAAAACAGTCAACTCCAAGACTCGCCTCCACTGCTCGTTCAGTCCGCAGCCAGACTCCATTCTACGCCACGTGCCGGTTGTAGAGTGACTGCTGACGCCCTGTGACCTACCGGCTCGACCACCAAAGCCGCGAGCACATTGCCGCTGCGAAGGTCGCTGCGCTCAACTTCCGACGATCCGACAAGGACGCGATGCCTCCGACGCTGACCCGTCCAGCCCGGGTGCCTCGGGAAGCCACAAGAGAAGCAAGTGCCAAGAGACATTAAGCAAGAAAGATGCCCACAAACGGGAGTCACAAAATGCATTTCAATACATGTTCTTACAGAACCGCCTCGACAAGCTCGGATGGGAGTGTAAAGAATTCCGACACCAGAACGGATCAATGACCGCCAACAGCGGCGTGCACTGGGTATCCGAGCGATAACGACGAGGCGGCGGTAATCAGACGCCTGATCGGAAAGTCGGCGCCGGTGGCGAGACGGCTGGCGTGGCACCAGCCGCCGCGGTGGTGCCAGACGAGGAGGCGGAACTGGCCAGAGGTGCACACGCTTCGCCTTTTCTCCACCCAGCCGCTGCCCGCTCCATTTCACCACTTTGGCAAGAGGCCGGCGTACCTCGGCCGGCAGCCCACCGATGCCGCCGCAGGGTCGTACTCTACGACGAGCAGCCACAACAAAAAAAACGGCGGCCAGCGCCGCCGTTTCTCTTGGCATCGGAGCTTGTCACCCAGCTTTGCGCCGACGTGCAGCGAGGCCGACGAGAGCCAAACTCATGAGCGCCAGGGAACCCGGCTCCGGAATGTGCACTGCACCGTTCGCAAAGACCAGCCCGTTGATCAAACCATCCTTGTTTCCGGGGGGAAACGGCGGTGCGATGAGCGACCCATTGTCGAGTCCATAAAGCGTCGCTTCCAGATTGAGGCCATCGCTCTCCGTCAGCGTCAGACTCCAGGTATCATCACCGAATGTGTGCTTCACAGCCACGGTCCCACTACCCAGGAAGCTGGCGATGGCGCCGCCGCCCGGGCCAAGGGCGGCACCCAGCAGCAGCAGCAAGCCACTACCCGACGCGGTGAAGTCGCCTCCGGAGTACGAAACACCGTCGGAAGTCCACTTGTTGGTGTTCCAGTCATAGACGAAGTGCGTACCGGTAATGTCGGTATAGCTCCCCTTCGCTGCGCCCGCCGGCTTGAACGTCGATGAGAAGGTGCAGGCGTCGTAGCCCGCAAAGCCCAGCGCCGCACACGCAGCGGCCATAGGCGGCGGCAGAGGCGATGGCACTGCGACACCGTTGTAATCCCAAGCGTAGGTACCCTTGCGCTCCGCAAACCACACGCCCGGAGGCGGAATGTTGAACTCCAGAACCCCCGAAACCGCGGTGAAGTTCAGCGTCACGGTGCCGTCAGTCTGTTGCGAACCGTCAGCATTCCTGAAGCCCGAGAATTCCCAATTGGCCTTGAAGTCTGTCGCCGTTTCAAGGTAGCCAGCATGGGCAGCGCCGGCGCCACCCAAGGCCACGGTCGCACCGACCGCCAGCGCAAGTCTCTTTATCATCATAGTCGTGTCCTCTAAAAAACGTTTCCGGGTGCGTCTGACCCTGGCACCTGCACTGACGCTGCCGCCTCTGAAACAGCGCATTGCACTCGTACAAGCAATACCTATGCCAATCAATATAAGCCTATAATTTATAACCGTTCGCACAACTTCTCCGAGATCTCGGCCCCGGGCAGTGTAAAATTTTTCGACACCTTGTCGGCGCATGGAGATCATCGTGGGCTGTGCAGCGCCCGCCACCTTGCGCCACCTCGATCCGGCCTGCCGCCTGCACGTTCCGCCCGCGGATTGCGGCTTGCCAGTTGCGCCCCGGCCACGCTATAGTTGCGCGGCGAATGGGAGAGAGCGGCGACGCCGCCGCCGAAGGCGCAATCCACCCGGAAACGCTCAGGCAAATGGACCGTTCGTGCACTGAACTCTGGAGAGCGGCGCACGCCTGAGGCGAAGCGCCCACCGATGGGGCAGCGCGGCCGGGGGTTTTGGCCGACAATCTCTCAGGTACATGGACAGGGGGGTGAACTCGATCGGAGTTCACCCTTTTTTCGTTTCTGGAATCGACTTCAACAACCTCTTTCAGTGGATTGAACCTATGCAGAAAACGGTCCTTTACGAAACGCATCGCCAAAGCGGCGCACGCATGGTCGATTTTGGTGGCTGGGAAATGCCTCTGCACTATGGGTCGCAGATCGAGGAGCACCACGCGGTCCGCCGTGACGCCGGAATGTTCGATGTTTCGCATATGTGCGCCGTCGACCTCGATGGGCCGGACGCCAGGCCTTTCTTGCGCCGTCTGCTTGCCAACAATATCGACAAGCTGCAACTCCCGGGCAAGGCCCTGTACAGCGCCATGCTCAACGACGGCGGCGGCGTGCTCGACGATCTGATCGTCTACTATCTCGACGAGACGCATTACCGGATCGTCGTCAATGCCGGTACGGCGATCAAGGATCTGGCGTGGATGTCAGCCCGACTCGCCGACTGGCGCATGGCGGCAGCCATCACGCCGCGACGCGCGGGCGCCGACGCACTGGCGATGATTGCCATCCAGGGACCGCAGGCGCGTCAGCGGCTGTGGCAGGTGCTGCCGGACTGTCGTTCCGCCTGCGAGCCCCTGAAACCGTTCTTCGCCTGCATCGCCGCCGACTATTTCATCGCCCGCACCGGCTATACGGGTGAAGACGGCTACGAGATCACGCTGCCCGCCGAGCGCGCCACCGACATCTGGAACGCCCTGGCCCAGGCTGGCGTGCGGCCATGCGGACTGGGCGCTCGCGACACGCTACGTCTCGAGGCCGGCATGAATCTCTATGGCCAGGACATGGACGAGACCGTTTCGCCGCTCGATGCCGGCCTGACATGGACGGTCGACCTCGTCTCGCTGCGCGACTTCGTCGGCAAGGCCGCCCTCCTGGCAAGGCCGCAGCAGCACCGGTTTTGCGGGCTGCTATTGCTCGACCGCGGCGTGCTACGGTCGCACCAGCACGTGTTGACGCCGCATGGGACCGGCGAGGTCACCAGCGGCAGCTTCTCGCCGACGATGCAAAAGTCGATCGCCCTGGCACGGCTGCCACTTGCCGTGGCGCTCGGCGATACGATCCAGGTGGCGATCCGCGACAAGTTACTCGCCGCCCGGGTCGTCAAGCCCTGCTTCGTCAGGAACGGCAGCGTTCTCGTTTAACATCCCTTAGTATCCCGTAACATCCCGTATCCATCCCCCCATATCCCGCCGCCTAACCCAATCTTATTGTCAGGAGCAAAGATGACTATCCCCGCCGACCTCAGGTACACCAGGAGTCACGAGTGGCTGCGCGCCGAAGCGGATGGCACGATCAGTGTCGGCATTACCGACCACGCCCAGGAACTGCTTGGCGATCTGGTTTTCATCGAATTGCCGGAGGTCGGCAGCACACTCGCGGCCGAACAGGAGGCCGCGGTGGTCGAATCGGTCAAAGCCGCTGCCGACGTCTACGCACCAATTGCGGGAACCGTCGTCGAAGTCAATGAGGCCGTCGTGGACGCGCCGGAAGCGGTCAATCAGGACGCCTACGCGGCCTGGCTGTTCAGGATCAGACCGACCGCCGCCGCCGACCTGGAGGCGCTGCTCGACGCCAACGCCTACCAACAGATCGTAGACGCCGCCTAGACAGCGGTCCCTTTTGCCGGAGCACGCGATGGATGCCAAGCCCCTCTCTGAGGCCCTCTGCGCCCTTGAACAGCGCGACGACTTCGTTGGCCGCCACATCGGCCCGAGCACCAGCGAAATCACCGCCATGCTGGCCAGCATCGGCGCCACCAGCCTGGAGCAACTCATCGACCAGACTGTGCCGGCGGCAATTCGGCTGCCGACACCGCTGGCGCTCGCGCCCTCGCGTCCGGAGCACGAAGCACTCGCAGCGCTGCGCGCGATTGCCGGTCGCAACCGCGTCCAGCACTCGCTGATCGGTATGGGTTACGCGGACACGGTGACGCCAAAGGTCGTACTGCGCAACGTCCTCGAGAACCCGAGTTGGTACACCGCCTACACCCCGTATCAGGCAGAAATCGCACAGGGTCGGCTCGAGGCCCTGCTCAACTACCAGCAGATGGTCGTCGATCTCACGGGACTCGCACTCGCCAATGCCTCCCTGCTCGACGAGGCGACCGCCGCCGCCGAGGCAATGACGATGGCGCGGCGGGTCAGTCGGTCGAAATCGAACCGCTTCTTCGTTGATGCCGCCTGCTTCCCGCAGACCATCGACGTCGTCACCACCCGCGCCGCCTTCTTTGACTTCGAACTGGTCTTCGGGTCGCCCGACGACGCGGCCTTGCAGGAGGTCTTCGGTGCGCTGTTCCAGTATCCGAATGATCACGGCGAGGTCAGGGATCTCAGCGGCCCGATCGCCGCCGTCAAGTCGCGCGGTGGCGTCGTCGCCGTCGCCGCCGACCTGATGGCACTCGTCCTTCTGCGCTCGCCCGGCGACATGGGTGCCGATATCGCCCTTGGCTCGTCGCAGCGTTTCGGCATCCCGCTCGGCTTCGGTGGCCCTCATGCGGCCTTCTTCGCCACGCGCGACGAGTACAAGCGCGCGGTTGCCGGGCGTATCATCGGCGTATCGGTCGACGCACGCGGCAACAAGGCCTTGCGCATGGCACTGCAGACCCGCGAGCAGCACATCCGGCGCGAGAAGGCCACCTCCAACATCTGCACCTCGCAGGTCCTGCTCGCCAACATGGCGGGCATGTACGCCATTTATCACGGTCCGCAGGGGCTGCGTACGATTGCCGGCCGCATTCACCGCCTGGCCGCGATCCTCGCCGAAGCCGTTCAGCGCGCCGGGCTGCGCGTGCTGACCCGGAGCTTCTTCGACACCCTGCGCGTCGACCTCGGCAGCCACGCGCTAACTGCCTACAAGGCGGCCATCGACGCCGGTTACAATCTGCGCCAGGTTTCGCCTGGCGTCCTCGCCATCGCGGTCAACGAAAAAACCACGCGCGCGGACATTGCCAGGCTGATCAAGCTGATCACCGGCGTCAACGCCGACCTCGACCGCCTCGACGAACAGATCTGCCAGACCGACCCGACCCTGCCCTTGTCGCTGCTGCGCAGCGACTCCATCCTGACGCATCCGGTCTTCAACACGCACCATACCGAGCATCAGATGCTGCGCTACCTGAAGCAGCTGCAGAACAAGGATCTGGCGCTCGATCACTCGATGATCTCGCTCGGCTCATGCACGATGAAGCTCAACGCCACCAGCGAGATGATCCCGATCACTTGGCCGCAATTCGCCGACATCCATCCCTTCGCCCCCCTCGACCAGGCCGAAGGTTACCTGCAGATGATCGGCGAACTCGAGACCTGGCTCAAGGCGATCACCGGCTTCGACGCCATCTGCATGCAGCCCAACTCCGGGGCGCAGGGAGAGTACGCTGGGCTGGTCGCCATCGCACGCTATCATGCCAGCCGCGGCGAGGCTCACCGCAAGGTCTGCCTGATCCCGCGCTCGGCGCACGGCACCAACCCGGCGACCGCGCAGATGTGCGGCATGCAGGTGGTCGTCGTGGACTGCGACGACTCCGGCAACATCGAGGTCGCCGACCTCGCCGCGAAGGCCGCCGAGCACGCCGACCGCCTGGCTTGCCTGATGATCACCTACCCTTCCACGCACGGTGTTTTCGAGGAGGCGGTGAAGGATATCTGCGACATCGTTCACCGCCACGGCGGCCAGGTCTATATGGACGGCGCCAACCTCAACGCCCAGGTGGGACTAACCTCGCCTGCGCTGATCGGTGCCGACGTCAGCCACATGAACCTGCACAAGACCTTCTGCATTCCGCACGGTGGCGGCGGTCCGGGAATGGGACCGATCGGCCTCAAATCCCACCTGGCTCCGTTCATGGCCAATCATCGCGTGCAACCGGTCAGCGGTCCGCACGGCGGCCAGGGTGCGGTTGCCGCGGCACCCTGGGGATCGGCGTCGATCCTGCCGATCTCCTGGATGTACATCGCCATGATGGGCGGCAGCGGGCTCAGGCGGGCCACGGAAGTCGCCATCCTGAACGCCAACTACATTGCCAGCCGCCTGCAGCCGCACTACCCGGTCCTGTACACTGGCGCGAACGGCCGCGTCGCGCACGAGTGCATCCTCGACATCCGCCCGCTCAAGGCGGCTACCGGAGTCTCTGAAACCGACATCGCCAAGCGCCTGATGGACTATGGCTTCCACGCGCCGACGGTCAGCTTCCCGGTCGCTGGAACGATGATGGTCGAGCCCACAGAGTCGGAATCGAAGGACGAACTCGACCGCTTCATTGCCGCGATGATCGGCATCCGTGACGAGATCTGCCAGATCGAGCGCGGGCACTGGCCGGCGGACGACAACCCGTTGAAACATGCACCGCATACGCAAGCAGACATCATCGACAGCCACTGGCAACGGCCGTACAGCCGCCAGGAAGCCGCCTTCCCCTTGCCGCATGTGGCCGAGAACAAGTTCTGGCCGAGCGTCAATCGCATCGATGATGTGTATGGCGACCGTCATCTTTTTTGCGCCTGTGTGCCGATCGACGATGACCATCAGTAGGACAAAGCCATCACTCCTGGAGACACCGCCATGACCGCACCGCTATACCAGTTCAGCGCCGATCGCCTCGCCGGCGGCAGCCAGTCGCTCGGCGATTACGCCGGTCAGGTCCTGCTGATCGTCAACACCGCCAGCCACTGCGGCTTTACTCCGCAGTACGAAGGTCTCGAAGCGCTCTACCAGCGCTACCGTGAGCGTGGCTTCGTCGTCCTCGGTTTTCCCTGCAACCAGTTCGGCGCACAGGAGCCGGGCGGCGCCGACGAGATCGCCAGCTTCTGTCAGATGAACTACGGCGTCAGCTTCCCGATGTTTGCCAAGGTCGAGGTCAACGGTGACGGTGCCCACCCCCTCTACCAGTATCTGAAGAAGGCGGCGCCCGGCCTGCTCGGCAGTGAGGGCATCAAGTGGAACTTCACCAAGTTTCTGGTCAACCGTGAAGGCGCAGTTACCGAGCGCTACGCGCCGGCCAGCACACCCGAGACCATCGCCCGCCACGTCGAAGAACTGCTTTGAGGGCCGGACCGCTGACCACGGTGGCGACCACGCCGGTGGCCTGCGCCGACCTCGCACGCCGGACAGCCAATGCCTGAACCCGACTTCAGTGCCATGCTACGCTGGCCGAACGTCCCCGCCTGCTACGGCTGGCTGTCGCTCGATCGACGCGGCCGCTGGCGGCTGCGCGGCGAGCGGGTCACCCATCGCGGCCTGAACGATTTCCTCAATCGACAGTACTCGCACGACGAACACGGCAACTACTTCGTCCAGAACGGCCCGCAGCGAGTGTTTGTCGAACTCGACTACACGCCGTGGATCGTGCACCTCGTGGCTGCGGGCGCGCTCGCGACGCACGTCGGCGAACCGGTCGGTGAGATTCGCGGCGCCGCGCTCGACGAGGAAGGGAGTCTCCTGATCGAGATTCCGAAGGGCATCGCCCTGCTCTCCGACCGCGACCTGCCTGCCCTGCTCTGCCACCTCCACCTGGCGAGCGGCGAAATCGCCGACGAGCCGGCGCTGCTCGCCTTCATCACCCAGGGGGTCGGCGCCGACGCGCTCGCGCTCGACTGGCAGGGCACCCGCCTGCCGGTGATCCCGCTGCAGCGCTCGGCTGTCCCGGGACGCTATGGCTTTGTTGCCTCGCCACAGGCCGCAGTGCCCGGAAGCCAGCCGTGAACCTGCGCCAGATTGCCCTCGATGCCCTGCTGCTCGCGGCCCCCGATGACAAGTGCGCCGCCGTCAGGAGCATTGCGCTGGCTGACGAGCCCCAGCAGTTCATTACTCCCGACATCCGTCGACTGGCCGGCGAAGCGCTACCCGGTCGCAGCGCCAGACCGCTGCTGGTAGCGCCTGCGCAGGTGGCACAGCGGCCGGTCAACACCCTGGAGGGACGTGCCGCCCTGATTCATTCGCTCGCTCACATCGAGATCAACGCCGTCAATCTCGCGCTCGACATCGTCTGGCGCTTCGACGACCTGCCTGCCGCGTTCTACCGGGACTGGCTCGGTGTCGCCAGGGAAGAGGCAAGCCACTTCGACCTGTTGCAGGCACACTTGGCAACAACTGGCTACGCCTACGGCGAGTTTCCGGCCCACAACGG
>WBZM01004298.1_pt1 | contig 10452 bp, 11 predicted proteins | sample 5204271 | NCBI WGS metagenome assembly WBZM01 (sample SAMN12344346, study PRJNA552823) | activated sludge metagenome | biome: Activated sludge suspended growth; feature: Nitrification reactor; material: Wastewater; isolation source: activated sludge from nitrification reactor of wastewater... | reverse complement strand
GTGGAGGGAAGACGATTACAGTGTCCTAACTGCCATTTGGTCGCAACGTGTCGAGCCAGTCGTCGACAATAAATTGACCGTGGTCGGTCATCTTGGATGGTTCAGCTCATCGGAAATTCTCATTCCCGCCGCGCGGTATCAAACCCTTGATGTACAGTCCCTTATAGCTATCGGTGATCCGATTTTTGCCGGCCCACTGAAAATGCCTTCGTATTACAAGACCAATTATGTGGGACAGCCCGAGTGGAAGTTCCTGCTGTTCACGGCTCCGGATGGCGCGGTGCTAGAGGTCTTAAGTTATGATGTCGGGGTCGGCGCAGTATCGACGATGCCTCCGTGGGAGATATTTTCAATCGTCAAATCCGTGGTTCTGCTAGCAAGAACCGGTATTCAGCAAAGTATTAAAATGGTCGCACGGCGCCGTGCCGCGCGACAGGTGGCGATGGGGCCGACCAAGGCAGCGGCGGAAAAGGCCGCCTCAACGGCGGTGCCAGTCCAGGCGAAGCGAGTCACTCAAGCCGACATGCTGGCGTGGGAGAAGGAAGGCGGCCATGTGTTACAAAATCATGGCCCACAGTTAACCCGCGAGAACCTCAAGGCGCGTATCATGGGGAAGGAATCTATCCCGGCGCCCCAGATGCAGCCCGGCGGCGTCAGACCAGCGGACCTAAGAGTCTGGCGCGGTCAAAAGACGCCCGCCGCATCCAGATGGGAGTCTGACGAGATCATGCGCAAAGCGATCGGCGACGTCATCAATAAAAATTTGGACACCATCCGACGCACGACGCGTGCTGGTGGCGAGGTTATTTTGGAAAGGCAGGTTGTCGGCTACAAGACTGGATCGGGCTGGTTGACAACCGGTGGACCAAAAGCCACCCAAGCAGCCGTCTACAACGAGAACTTGCAAGGGATGACGATTGTCATTCGATCTCGGAAAAACTACGTTCCCACTGCAAAAGATCCCGAAGGGTGGTACGTGCATACGGCCTTTCCAGATGTAGGCCACTAGGTTCTGTTGACATTTCATCGTAACCAAATCAGTACGGCGGCGAATTGGATAAAATTCGAAAAGCGCCGAACGGTTTTATCGAATCGGGAAAAGACCCGGCGAAACTGCTTCAGTTTGCCGATGCAACACTCGACGAGGTGACGTTCTTTGCAAAGATGGCGGTCATGCGCCCGCTGGATTTTGCGATTCGCTTTCGGTGGAATCACCGGGACGATGGTGTGCCGAATCAACAAGTCCAACACGGCCTCCGCGTCATGGGCTTTGTCCATGATGGCACGGGTGGCGGATTGGCCGACCAACAGCGTCAGCGCTCGGGTCGCATCCGCGACTTGGCCGGCGGTGGCGACGAACCGCAGGGGATCGCCCAAGGCGTCGACCAAGACATGGATTTTGCTGCCGAACCCGCCCCTGAAACGGCCGAGGGCCTGATCCGGCGGGTCGGCCGGACGGGAGGGCGCCCGCCGCGCACGCGTGGGCGCGCACCACCGCGCTATCCAGCACGATGCTTTCCAGGTCGGCATCCGCGCCGAAAAACGCCAGCATATTGTCCCACACCCGGTTTCGCCCCCAACCGCAAAGCGGCGGTAAACGGAGTTCCACCGCCCCTGATCCGCCGGCAGCAACCGCCATTGCCCGCCGCTGCGGAGCATCCAGAGCGCCGCCTCGACGAACCGGCGGCAATCTCGCTCGTTGCCGATATAGATACCCTCTTGTTGTCGAAGGAAATTTGAAACCTTATCCCACTGCTCGTCGGACAGCCTGGCGTTCGACATGACGATTAACGCACCGTTTTGATGAATGACTCTTTGTGTGTGCAATAAGAGACATCAAAACGTCAACAGAACCTAGCAAGATCAACTGGTTAAATGAGTTTAACAACTTGGCCCTGCGCCGCCAGCCCTCGCTATCACGGGAAAATTTACAGGACCCAAAACGCTCCCGGCCGGGAGCGGTGCGGCTGGTTACATCTTGTAAAACAGGTAATCGGCCCGATACGAAACCTGTTTTTTGGCGCCGATGGTGGCGGCGGTGCAAGGATCGGCGGGCGCGACACCCCCCTTGGTGTTCAGGCGCTGGATGTAGGTGACGCCGCTCATCGCGCCGTCGCCGGTGGCCGGCTCGGCCTTGACCAGTTGCAGCGGGATGTTGCCGGGCGCGACGGGCACGGTGGCGACTTGCTTGCCGGTCACCTTGCTGCCGTCGGCGGCCTCCCAAGTCGGGCCGGCGTAGTATTTGCCGACGGGTTTCTTGCTTTTGTCGGTCAGCGTCGCCACCGGCGCGACGAACGCCCATTCGTGGGTGTCGGCGGTGCCCGCTTTCAGGCGGCATTCGTAGGTGATTTCGCCGGCGCCGACCGCGTGCAGCGTCAGCCTGTGGCCGGCCGGAGGCCGCACCGCTTCGGGCGCGTCCGGGGTAGCGGCCAACGCCGCAGCGGAAAGAGCGGCGGCGAGCGCCGCGCAGCAGAGTGTTTTACGCATATGGATTTCTCCTCCAGTCAGTTTCGAGTGAGCGGGCCGGGAGCTACCGATCATTGCGTGCTGGCGGAGGGCTTTGGATGCGTTGCCGGAAAAATTTCGGCGTTTCCTTCAGATCGCGCATCGCGCAGATTCAAAAGCTGACGAGAACAACCCTCCCAACAACAAAATGGCTTGCCTCGACGCAGATGCATTGATGCGATAGCATCATGTCATCTCTACCGAAAGAGGGTTTGCCATGCGCACCACAATAGACATAGACGATGATTTGCTCGCCGCCGCGCGAGAAATCGCCCAGCGCGAGCGCGTTTCGGCCGGGCAAGTGGTTTCGCGCCTGTTGCGCGCCGCGCTGGCCGGAACGGTGACACCACCGCACCCTTTGCAACCGGGGGCGACGATGACAAGCGGCTTTCGACCCTTCGCGTCGCGCGGCATTCCGGTCACCAATGCCGATATCGACCGACTGCGTGATGTCGAGGGCGCGTGATGCGGGCGCTTCTTGACGTGAACGTGCTGATCGCGCTGCTGGATGCCGCGCATGTGCATCATGCGCTGGCGCACCGATGGCTGGCGCGCGAGTTGGCGCACGGCTGGGCTTCGTGCCCCCTCACTCAGAACGGCTGCATTCGCATCATGTCGCAGCCGGCTTATCCCGGCGCGATGCGCAGCGCGGAGGTGGCGCAACGACTGGCGGAGGCCGCCAGCGGTCCAAGGCACGAGTTTTGGCCCGACGACGTGAATCTGCTGGACTCGGGCGCGGTGAACTGGCAACGAGTTCTGGGGCATCGGCAAGTGACCGACGCCTACCTGTTGGCGCTGGCCGTGCGCCACGATGGGCGACTGGTGACGTTCGACCGGCGCATCGCGGTCGAAGCCGTTGCGGATGCGCAAAACCGGCACTTGGCGACCTTGAGCGATTGATGTTTCCGCCCTCGGGCCCCGGGCGACCCAAAAAGCCGGCGCGATCAGCGGGCCAGCCAAGCGGATATTCTGACTGGTGATCGCGCCCGTCACCTTTTCGATACCACGCAGAATCCGAACTGCTCAACATTTCTTTCTTGCGGCCCGCATCCAAACGGCGCGTTCTAGCGCAACAGGCAAGGAAGCCATCGGTGCTTCATCCGGCGACCTTCCGACAAGTCGCCTCACCGAACCATTTGCCGAGGAGGATCGCTATGCCCCGCGCGTTTACCCGCACTTGTCTCAGTCTGGCCCTGACCCTGGCCGTCGCCGCCGGAGGCCACGCCGCCAACCACCGCGAGGCGCCGCTCACCGCGCTCGACCACAAGGCGGACATCACCGATTTCTTCGCCTTCGTCAGCTACGACGATCCCGCCAAGGTCACGCTCATCCTCGATGTCGATCCGCTGCTGGAACCCAGCAACGGCCCCAACTACTTCCCCTTCGATCCCGAGATCGTGTACGCCATCCGGGTGGATAACAACCACGACGCCAAGGAAGATTTGCGCTTCGAGTTCCGCTTCACCACCGAAATCCGCGCGCCGGGCGTGTTCACCGGCTTCGTCGGCGCCGGCAAGGGTATCCCCGCGCCGGACAATTCCCCCGCGCCGGTATCGCCCGGCACGCCGCTGATTCCGCCGGCCATCACCGCGCTGGACGGTCCCGGCTCCGAAGGCTTCAACCTGCGCCAGCGTTATTCGGTGACGCTGGTGCGCGGCAAGGAGCGCGCCGAGCTGGCCAACAACTTGATCGCGGTCCCCACCAACGTCGGGCCGCGCACCATGCCCGATTACGCCGGCTTGGCCGACCAAGGCGTTTACAAGCTGGAAAAGGACATCCGCGTGTTCGCCGGTACGGTGGACGACCCGTTCTGGATCGATCTGGGCGCGACCTTCGATTCGGTGAATTTCCGTAGCTTGCCCAAAGGCACCGGCTTTCCCGGCGTGTTGACCAAAGAACAGGACGCTGACGACAAGCACAATTTCGCCTCCGACGACGTGGCCGGCTTCAACGTCAACGCCATCGCCATCGAGGTGCCCATCGCGCTGCTGACCTACGACGGCAAGACCCACGCCGCCAACGACCCGCTGGCCACCATCGGCACCTGGGGCACCACCTCCCGGCCGCAAGCCAAGGTGTACCGGCGGCCGGGCGAGCCGGCGGCCGTGTCCGAGCGGGTGACGCAAATCCAGCGCATGGGCAACCCGCTGTTCAACGAGCTGCTGATCGGCACCGGCGACAAGGACAAGTTCAGCATGAGTCCGCCGAAGGACGACAAACAGTTCGCCAACTACGCCCTGGATCCTCTATTTGCCCGGGTGCTGAACGCGATCTACAAAGACGCGCTGCCGATCCCGGCCCCGCCGCGCACCGACCTGCTGCCGCTGGTGACCTACATGGCCCCCATCGCCGCGCCCGGCACCCCGGCCGGCCCGGTCGCCGATCTGCTGCGGCTGAACACCGGGATCGCGCCCACCTTCGCCCAGAAACGCAGCCGTTTGGGTTTGCTGGCCGGAGACGCGGCGGGCTTTCCCAACGGCCGGCGGGTATCGGACGACGTGACCGACATCGCGGCCCGCGCCGTGGTCGGCGTGCTGGCCGGCGGCGACTTCGCCAAGTTCCCGCACAACAGCATCGGCGACGGCGTCAACACCAACGACGTGCCCTACCGGGAGAGCTTCCCCTATCTGGGGCTGGCGCATTCCGGCCGCGATAGCCGCCACGTCGATCCGGGCGAGCCGGGTTGCGCGACGGAAAAATGTCCGGTGGATTGACGGTTGGCACCTCGCGCGAGATCGCTCATGAACCCGCTCCTCGCTTTTCATCCCACTCGCGCGGGCGCCGGCGGCGCGACCGGGCGGCGGCGCTGGCGCCCGCTGCTCGGTGTGCTGTTGAGCGTCGCCGGCCCGGCGCTGGCGGCGCCGTTTGTTCCCACCGATCCCGATCAGGTGTTGGAGAGGCTGCCGCTGGCGGCGACCGATTCCAAGACTCGCGAACTGCAAGGGTTGCGCCGCCAGTTGGCCGAGCGGCCGGACGATTTGGATCTGGCGCTCCGCGTCGCCCGCCGCAATCTCGAAATCGGTCGGACCGAAGCCGATCCGCGCTATTACGGCTATGTCCAGGCAGCGCTGGCCCCCTGGTGGAATCAGGCTGTGCCACCGCCCGAGGTGCTGCTGCTGCGCGCCGTGCTGCGCCAGAACCGGCACGACTTCGACGGTGCGCTGGCCGACCTGCGGCAAGTGCTGGCGGCGAATCCCCGCCAAGCCCAAGCCTGGCTCACCCAGGCGGTGGTCCGGCAAGTCCAGGGCGAGCCGGCGGAGGCGTTGCGCAGTTGTCTGGCCTTGCGGCGGCTCGCCAGCTCGTTGCTGCTCAGCACCTGCCTGAGCGGGGCGCTCGGCCGCAACGGTCAAGCCGAGTTCGCCTACGCCAGCCTGCGGCGCGCGCTGGAGAACGCGCCCGAGGCCGCTATCGAGGATCGGCTGTGGGCTCTGACGGTGCTGGCGGAAACCGCCGAGCAGCGCGGCGACGCCTCCGCCGCCGAGACGCATTTCCGCGATGCGCTCGCCCTGGGCCGGCGCGACATCTACCTGCTCGGCGCCTACGCCGATTTTCTGCTCGACCAGAATCGCCCCGCAGAAACCCGCGAACTGCTGCGCGACGAGCAACGGGCCGACAGCCTGCTGCTGCGGCTGGCGCTGGCGGAACGGCGGCTGGACGATCCGGCTTGGCGGCGCCACGCCGAGGTGTTGGAAGCGCGATTTGCCGCCGCTCGCCAGCGCGGCGACGGCACCCACTACGCCACCGAAGCCCGGCTAAAGCTCGACTTGCGCCAGCAACCCGGCGAAGCGCTGGAACTGGCGCGGCGCAACTGGGCGCAAGGGCAGCGCGAACCCCAGGATGCGCGCCTGCTGCTGGAAGCGGCGCTCGCCGCCGGCCGACCGGACGCGGCGCGCGAGGTGCTGGACTGGCTGGCTCGCGTCAAGCTGGAAGACCGTCGTCTGGCCGAGTTGAGCCAGCGCTTGCGGGAGTCTTCGTCATGACCGCTCATCTTCCCGAAAACAAGAACGCCCATGGCGAGGCCGAAATGCGCGACGCCGGCACGGTGCGGGTCGGCGGGTGGTTCGTTACGCTGACGTTGCTGATCACGTTATGCGTGCTGTTGTTTGGGTCGATTCGCGACGCATTCGCCCACAAACCCAGCGACAGCTACTTGAGCCTGACGCCGCGCGACGGCGGCTGGGACGCCCGCTGGGACATCGCGCTGCGCGATCTCGAATACGCCATCGGCCTGGACGGCAACGGTGACGGCGCGATCACCTGGGGCGAACTGCGCGCCCGGGAAAGCGCCGTGACCGATTACGCCCTGGACCATCTGACGCTGCGCGCCGGAGATTCGCCCTGTCCCGCGCGGCGCGGCGCGCTGCGGGTCGTCGAGCACAGCGACGGCGTTTATGCGACGCTCGATTTCGCTCTGGACTGTCCGGCGACCGGCGTGCAAGCGCTGGATTATCGGCTGTTCTTCGCGCTCGATCCCTCGCACCGAGGTTTGCTGCGGGTGGACGCGCCGACCGGAACGGAAACTGCCGTGCTATCGCCGGAACAGCCGCAACACTTGCTGAACGCGGCGCCCGCCAGCGGTTGGCAACAGTTCACGAGCTACTGGAAAGAAGGGGTGCGGCACATCTGGATCGGCTTCGACCATATCCTGTTTTTGCTGGCCCTGCTGCTGCCGGCCGTGCTGTGGCGGGAAAACGGCCGCTGGCGGCCGGCGGCAGCGCTGCGGACGGTGCTGCTGGAAACCGCCGCCATCGTGACCGCTTTCACCCTGGCCCATTCGCTGACGCTGACCTTGGCGGTGCTGGGCGTGGTCGATCTGCCCGGCCGGCTGGTGGAAACCGTGGTCGCGTTCACCATCGTGCTGGCGGCGCTCAACAACCTGTTTCCGCTGGTCACGACCCGGCGCTGGTCGCTGGCCTTCGGGCTGGGCTTGATCCACGGCTTCGGCTTCGCCGGCGCGCTGCGGGATCTGGGCCTGCCCGGCGACGCGCTGGCCTTGGCGCTGGCCGGCTTCAATCTGGGGGTCGAAACCGGACAACTAGCCATCGTCGCCCTCGTGCTGCCGCTCGCTTACGCCCTGCGCCAGACCTGGCTGTACCGGCGGCTGGCACTGCCGGTCGGTTCGGCCGCCGTCGCTTCGCTCGCCCTGGTGTGGTGCTTGGAGCGCGGCCTGAACATCGCTCTGTTATCTCCGGTAGCGCAAAGCGCGGCGACAATGATGCCGGTTTCGCCCGTCTCGCTTCCCGACTCCCATCAACCTTTACCACAACCCAACCCGACCTAATCCGAGGAGGATATCGTCATGTTTGCTGCCGTTCGCTTTCATCGTCTGTTGCCCGTCGCGGGCGTCCTGGCATTGACCGCCTGCTTCACCCAGTCGCCGCCAACCCACACCACCGCACCAACGCTGTACGAGCGGCTTGGCGGACAGCCCGCGATCAACGCTGTGGTGGACGATTTCGTCGCCAATGTCGCGGCCGACAAACGCATCAACCGCTTCTTCGCCAACACCGACGTACCGCGCCTCAAGCGTCTGCTGGGCGAGCAGATTTGCGCCGGCGCCGGCGGACCCTGCACCTACACCGGACGCGACATGAAGACGACTCATGCCGGCATGAGTGTCACCGACCAGCACTTTGACGCCCTGGTCGAGGATCTCGTCAAGAGCCTGGACAAGTACAAGGTTCCGACCAAGGAGCAACAGGAATTGCTGGCGCTGCTGGGACCGATGCGCAAAGACATCGTCACTCGCTGATCTCGTTCCGAGACCGGGCCATGCGCGCGAGCAACGTCCTGCCCTTCCCGCTGGTCGGGCAGCGTTGCCGCGCGTGGCGGCGCCCGCTAGAATCCCGAATACTCAATTTCGGAAGCAAGCGAAACATCGTGGACTCGGCCGGCCGATCCTTATCTCCTCAGTCCGATCCGCTGACTGACTTGCTGGCGGCGACCGCTCGCGGTGACCGCCAAGCTTTTTCGGAGCTGTACCGGCTGACCCGAGGCCGCTTGTACGCGATCACGCTGGCGTTGCTGCGCCACCAGGACGCGGCGGAAGACGTGTTGCAGGAAACCTACTTGGCCGTTTGGCGCACCGCCGGGCAGTACCAGCCCGGACGGGCGCCGGTTCTGGTCTGGCTCATGGCCATCGCCCGTCACCGAGCCATCGAGTTGCTGCGCCAACGGCGCCGGCGCGCGGCGGAAATCCACGCCGAACCGCTGGTCGAAGAAGCTTTGCAGATACCCGATCCCCAACCCTCGCAGTCGGTCGATCACTTGGCTCACGCCATTCAGGAGTGTTTGCGGCGCTTGTCCGCCGATCAAGCCCAGGCAATCGCGCTGGCTTTTTTCCACGGCCTCAGCCACGAAGAGCTGGCGGCGCGGCTACGAACCCCGCTCGGCACGGTCAAAAGCTGGGTACGGCGGGGTTTGCTGCAACTGAAGGGGTGCCTGGAATCATGAACCGGAACGACGCCGAAAGCTTGGCCGGCGAATACGTGCTCGGCACGCTGAGCGGACCGGAACTGGCCGAGTTCGAGGCGAACTTGGCGCTCGATCCTCAGTTGCAGCGTCTGGTGGCGGCCTGGGAGCGGCGCTTGACGCCGCTGGCGGCCACCTTGCCCGAGGTGGAACCCCGCGCATCGGTCTGGGACGCCATCGAGGCGGCGCTGGACGAGGCAGGTCCGCCCGCGACCGTGACCGTGCGCGAGCGGGAAGGCGAATGGCGGATGCTGGCGCCAGGTTTGGAAATCAAGCTGCTGCTGGTGGACCGGGAAGCTGGCTTCCAGTCGTTTTTGCTGCGGCTGGCGCCGGGCTGCCAGCTTCCGGCGCACGATCACCACGCTCTGGAGGAGTGTCTGTTGCTGGAAGGCGACATGCTGATCGGCGACCGCGCCTACGCCGCCGGAGACTATCACGCGGCGCTGCCCGGCTCGCGGCACGCGCCCATCTCGACCCGCAACGGCGGCTTGGTGTTCCTGCGCGGCCAGTTGCGACCGGAAATGTTGGGTTGAGTGTCTGGCGGCGACTACGGTGCACCCAGCGCCTTTCCGCCCATGCCCAACACTAAAATGCCGACGGCGGCCACCCAACTGCCGGCCACACGCACCGCAACGCGCGGCCAGTTCGGTTTCAGGCGCAGCAGCGCGTCACTGACCACCAAGCCGTAGCCCGTCGCCAGCAGCGCGGCGGCGCTCAGCCCGAGCATAAAAATCGGCGGCGACAAGCCGGGGGGTAGCGCCGCGCCGTTGGCGTAGCCGTGCGTCGCGCCGAACCCCAGCGCCAGCGCGTACAGCAGCGCGGCCGGCCATCGCCAAGCCGCCGCGACCAAACCGCCGATCACCACCAGCGACCCGACGTTCAGGAGCGATATCCAGCCCGGCGCAGTTCCGCTCGGCGCTAGACCCGCGCCCGCCGCCAGCGCGACGACGAAAACCAACAGCACGCCTTGACTCTCGTTCAAACCCCGTTGACCGGCCAGCAACCCCAGCGCCAGCATCGGCAACACATGCTCGGGAGCGGTGAGCGGATGCAACAAGCCGGCGTAAAACGCGCCGGCTTGGGCGCTGGCAACATGAGCGCAAGCGGGGTCGGCGCCGAACGCCAACCCCAGCACCGCGCCGGCGGCGAGCGCCCGCGACTCCGCGCCCACGATCATCAGGTTCCGGCGAGATGCGGCAGCAGAAAATAGAGCCCGCAACCCGCGATGATCGCGCCGCCCGCTTGCAGCGAGGGTATACCCCAAGGCCAGCGCCGGATCAGGCCGATGGCGATACCGACCAGGTGCAAGCCGCCGGTGGCGACGACGAAGCCCAGCGCGTAGGCGAGCGGATCGGCCGACTCGGGCAGCTCCGCTCCGTGCGCGTAGCCGTGAAACACGGCGAACAGCCCGACCAGCGCGCCGGCCACCCACAGCGGCGGACGCAGCGCCAGCGCCACCATCACGCCCAGCACCAC
>WBZM01004297.1_pt1 | contig 10455 bp, 18 predicted proteins | sample 5204271 | NCBI WGS metagenome assembly WBZM01 (sample SAMN12344346, study PRJNA552823) | activated sludge metagenome | biome: Activated sludge suspended growth; feature: Nitrification reactor; material: Wastewater; isolation source: activated sludge from nitrification reactor of wastewater... | reverse complement strand
GCTTCACCTCGCCGTCGCCACCCTTGTTGGCGGTCGCCGTGCGGGACTTGTTGAGCTCCTGCGGGATGAACCACATGCCGTTCGCCATCAGCCGGTTCACCAGCTTGGCGCGCAAGCCCTTCGTGAGGAGGTCGAGGAGTTCGCAGTTGGTGGCGTTCGCCATCAGCGACGAGTCGGCGATGTCGACGTACTCGGCGGACGGCCGCCAGATGCGACCGAGGAAGTCCTCGGCCCGGATGTCCTGCTGCAGGATCTCGCCGTTGCCGGAGACCTTCGGGACGACGGTGCGCTTGATGATGAAGCCGGGGTCGACGCCGTCGCTGCGCAACAGCTCCTCGACGGAGGCGACGTCGAGCTCACCGGGGTTCACGAAGTCGTAGCCGATGATCTCGCCGCCCTCGCGGACGCGGATCAGGTAGCACTCGGCGGGCACCTTCATCAGCGTGAAGTAGCGCTCGGCGAGCGCCCGGACACCGCCGTACGGGGACTGCAGGCGGCGGGCGATCTCGGCTTCGAGGCCACGGGTGATCTGCTTGCCCGGGTTGCCGGCCTTGTCGAGCTTGTATGCACCCAGCCGGACGTAGCCGGCAATGCGGGCACCGCGCGACAGCGCGTAGTGGACTTCGCCGATGCCCTTGTACCAGCGCCACGGGTCGGCGCTGTTCCGCTTGCCGATCGCGAGCACCGCCCTCAGGTAGCGGGCGTCCTCCGGGGTGGTGACGTCGATGAGCGCAGACGCGACGATTTCGTCGAAGTCGTTGCTGACGTCAGCTGTCCGCTGCGTCTTCGTACGGCGAATCGGCATCGAGTTCCTCCGGTGGGATGAAGCGAAGGTACCGGAGGCGCTTCTCGATTGTCACGACCCCGTCGGCCAGCACGTTCTCACGTGCCGCGACCTGGGGCGGCCAGCCTCGCTTGATGCGCTCCTCCTGCAACAGGATCATGTACTCCTCGAAGTGCCGGTCGCGGAGGCGCTGCAGGGCGGACCGGATCGCCTGGATGCGGACCTTCACGTTCACCGAGTGGTGGTTGCGGTTCTGGCCGCGCTGGCGGTTCGAGACCCGCTGCACGACGCCAGCCATCTCCACCTCGAGCTCCTTGGCTCGTTTCACGACCGGCTGGTTCAGGAAGCACTTCCAGCACAGCCCGCCGGTCTGAGCGGTGAGGTAGATGAGCTCCGGCTCCCGACACGACGGGTTCGTGCAGTCCCGGTAGCCCTGCAGCTGGGGGTGGCTGACCTGCGCGGCGGCTGACACGGCGCGGATCGTACCCCCGGACCTGCGGCCGTCGCCAGGACGACCGCAGGTCCTACCCGAGGGAGGGTCACCGGAGTGGGGGCCGGCGCCGGAATCCTACGCGGTCCCGGTGCCCCAAAGTCGATCGACGTCGGACGGGGTGAGGATGTCCGCGTCGTACAGCTTCTGGTACCTGCCCCGGGTGAACCAGCGGGGGGTCCAGGGGACGGTGGAGCGCGAGATGAACCCGCGATCGAGCTCATCGGGCCAGTCGGCAACCTCGCGGTCGCGACGGAACCTGCCGACCTCGACGGAGAACTGGGCGTCGGTCGGCGTGTAGTTGCCCTTCGGGTCGAGGGTGATGCCGAACTCCGGCCAGCGCATCCACAGGGACGAACCGAACGGGTTGAGCTCGCGGTAGCCGCCACCCGACGACTTCGGTGCGTGGTGCTCGAGGACGAGGGCGAAGTTGTAGCGGACGCGCAGGTCGTCGAGCTTGTTGGTGAAGTCGAGCGCCGCCTGTTCGAGATCTTCGCGTGGCGCCTTGCGGTACAGCTTGTAGAGCGGCCCGGCGAACACGATCTGCGGGCGGGTGCGCTGCAGGACCGACTCGAACTCGGCGAGCGGCCGGCGCTCACGAAGGTCGATGCCGCCCTCGCGGTGCCACAGGTGCAGGTTGCCCTGCGCTTCCTTCAGCACGTCGTAGCTGATCGCCCGGTTCGCGAGGCGCATCTGCTCTCGGATCGACGACGTTGCGTTCTCGGTGTCGACGTACAGCACGCGGACCGGATCGAAACGCTGGGTTGGCAGCCACGGGTCGCGTCCGGCGGCGGCGTTGACGGCGAGCTGCCGGAGCAGGGTCGCCTTGCCGATGCCCTCACCGGCGACGATGATGATCCGCCAGCGTGGCTTCACGATGTGCGGGATCAGCCACGGGTCACTGAACGACGACTCGTCGGCGAGACTCATGAACGACCCGACGTCGAACAGGCCGGCGATGTCGGCCGAGCGGGGTGCGATGAGCCGGTCGGCGGACGGGTCCATGTAGGCCATGATCCGGTCGGGGTCCGAGTTCGGCTGGTACGCCTGCTCGATCGCGTCGGCGGCATGAGCGATGAGGCGACGTCGCCGCGAATGCTCGATGACGATGTCGGCGTACCGGGCCCAGCTCGACACGGACGGCACGGCGGCGATGAGCTGGGTGAGGTCGAGGATCTGGACGAGTCCTTCGCTCGCGTCGACGACGGTGACCCCGTCGATCGCACGGCCACCGTCGTGCAGGTGCAGCATCGTCGCGTAGATGTGCTGGTGCAGCGAGGCGTAGAAGTCGCTCGGGTCGAGGATCGGGACGAGGTCCGTCAGGATCGACGGCCTGGTGAGGATCGCGCCGAGGAGCGACTGTTCGGCTTCGATCGAGTGCGGGGGGAGACGGTCGCTCATGCCGCGCACCGGCCGCAGATCGGCAGACGGGAGCCGTCGGGCTGGGCTTCGGTCCGCCAACCGAAGGCGCGCAGCACTTCCATCGTGACGACGCCGGGGACCTCGATCGGTTCGCCGACCGAGTTGGTGAGCACCTTCGAGCAGGTCGGGTTCGAGCAGTGGACGAACATCAGGCACTTCCCTTCAGGATGTGGCCGTCGGGCCATTGCCTCCCGAGGGCGATGTGGGCCTCCATCCATGCGCAGTCGGCTTCGTGCTCCATCGGGCGGATCAGCGCCCCCGTCTTCCAGTTGCGCGGCGCCGCATCCGCATAGCACCAGTCGCAGGTGACGTCCCCGTGCTGGTCATCGTGGCACGGATCGACTGGGATCATGTTCTCGAGTGCTCGGCGAAGTCGGTCTTCTTGGTTCCAGCGCTCTGCGGTTTCTCGGTCCAACGCAAACGGGTGGTGCTCGCTCATGACGCCCTCCATGCGAGGTTGCGGTAGGCGCGTTCCATCGCGTCGCTCAGGTCGTCGGGTAGGCCCTTGAACCGGTCAATGCGGGGGAGCTTCGCGAGCTTCGTGGGGTTGGTCATGTCCTGTGGGTGGCGGGCCGCGACGGCGATGCGGATCATCGTCTCGCCACGATCGAAGCCCCAGTGACCGAGGGTGCGGATCGTCGCCCGGAGTGCCTCGACGTTCGCGTGGCGCCACGTGAGCAGATCTCTGCCGTCGAAGAACGGGGCGGACAGTGCGAGCAGCTCGGTGATCCACGGCTCGTCGGTACTGCGGGCCTCGCGGTTGTTGCGCCACAGGTCGAACGCTGCCCCGGAGACGACAGGGGCTTCGCGGAGTGCGCTCGCGATGAGCTCGTCGGACCACCCGTTCTTCAGGCACTGCTGGACGACCTTCACGATCGCGATGTACGGCTGCGCGGGCTTCGGAGCGAGGGTGTCCCACCATGCGTCGACGATGCGATGCGCCTCCGTCTTCGGCGAAGCCGGAGCGGGGGGTTTCTGTTCTTCTACTGAGTGTCCTTTAGTACCGGTCGCCTCGTGACCAGATCTGGTCGCCACACGACCAGTCGACTGGTCGCCACACGACCAGTCGGTTTCCCACGCGTCGAAGTCGAAGGTGATGATGAAGCGCCCACGTTCACCAACTGCTTCGACAGTGAGAATGCCCTGTTCCGTCAGTCCACCGAGGGCTGATGAGACCTTCGTGCCTGAGATGTTGAGCACCTTCGCGATGAGGTTCCTCGACACAGACTTCTCGGCGTAGTGGTCAGCGTGACTGGCGAGCCAGCAGGCGATGCGGAACTGGTACGGGTCGAGCGACTGGTCTTCGGTGCGCCAGTTGGGGACGACGACGTTGCCGCGCCGCCCACGCGAGCGAATACCGCTCATGGGGACTTCCTCTCTCGTCAGGTCGGTGCTAGCGTGGGCACCGACTCGTTTGGCAGCGGTCATCCTCTCTGAGCCCCCGGTGGTCTGTCAAGGACCCCGGGGGCTCGGTCGTTCTCCGGCCAGCATGATTCGTTTGCGCACCGTTTACGCGCCGGTGCCGAGCGACTACGCTGCACCCCGATGTCCGCCGCCAACGCCGCCGCCAAGCCCATCCAGCTCGCCCCAGGACTCGTCTCCCGGGAACTGCCGGACGGCACCACCTACATCGAGCCATCAGGGGAACGGAAGACGCAGACCGTCGCCTTCCGGGTTGCCCCATCGACCCACGCCCAGCTGATCGCGCCGCTCGTCGACAGCTTCCCCGACGGGCAGATCTCGACAGCGTTCCGATGGCTCCTCGAGCACCCGGCCGTGGCGGAAGTGATCCGCCGCAAGATCAGCGAGTCGACGGTCGCAGCGAGATGAGGGCCGCGCTGATCGGCATCGGAGCGGCGGTCGCCACACTCGCGACGGCGATCATCGTCGCCGCCCTCGTCACGCCCGATCCAGGCTTCGTGCCGAAGGACCCGACGGCTCGCCGAGGGCAGACGTCGCCTCCTCGAGCCGTTCGGTGACCCACCGGTTCCTCGGCACGCCCGCCTCGGTGGCGGCAGAGTCGAGCGCGTCGACGAGCTCATCACGCATCCAGAACGACACCACGCGGCCAGGCATGGGGCCATATTAGGAATCTGCCAACGCGAAGGTCATGGGGCGCGGATGGGCCCCACCCGCACGAACGAGTGGGGCCCGTGTCGACCTCTCGCCGCCGCAACCCACCCGTGGACATGGGCCCGCAGACGACACCGCTTCGGGAAGATTGGAAGACCCGGTGGATCGACTGGCGCCGTTACGCCTTGCGCTTCAGCGACTCGATCCAGCGACGGATGAACGCGTTGCGCGATAGGCCCGCCTCGCTCGCGGCATCGTCGAGGATCTTCTTCTCGTCCAGCGACAGCTGTGCGCTGACGTACACGGTCTGGGGGTCGCCCTTCGGCATGGTCGTGAACGTATCAGACGTCCGGTCGGCCCGACCGGAGCCACTGGACGCAGAACGAGATCAGGCCACCGATGACGACCAGTGCTGCTGCCCAGCCGAGGACCCTCAGCACGCCCGACCCGGTGGCAGGCAGGATCGGCGGGCAGGTGATCGTCGAGGCGCGATCTGGGTACTGTGCTGTCGAGCACGACACCGAGCGGCCAGGGACATCGCCCTCCGGGATCACCGTCATGGTCGTGGAGGTCGCGGCCGTCGTCGTGCTCGACGTGCTCGACGGAGCGGTCGAGGTGGTCGACACCACCGACACCGGAGCCGGCGCCACCGTGGTCGACGTCGATGACGAAGCCACGGTGGTTGCCGGCGCACACTCTGCGTTCCGGGGATCGGTCGGATCAGGATACGGGCACGCGTGCACCGCCTGAGAGCCGAGCGGCCCCACCAGCAGGGTGAAGATCATCGCGCAGACGACGGTCGTGATTCTGGTCTTCATCAGGTTCCTCTCTTGGGGATCGGGATGTTGGCCATCGACTGGCAGATGGCACCGCGGCGCAGCTTCGCCGTCCAGCACCAGCCCTGTCGACCGGCCCGCTCGATCAACGCCAGGAAGGCGGTCATCGAGCTCGAGGGCGTGGCGATCACGTCCTCGGGTGTGCAGAGCCCTTCCTGGGCGCACAGCCACTTCCTGTGGACGCTCATCAGCACCTGGCCGTAGCCGGAGTCGGTGTACGGGCCCTGGCGCCCGATGGCACAGCCGGCACCGGTGTGGTCGGCGAACGTCGCGCCACGGCGCAGGTTGTAGCAGCCGGCCGACTCCCGGTTCATCACGGCACGCACGCCGGGCGCCCAGTTCGCGATGTCCTGCTCGGACCAGCGGCGGCAGCCTCGGGCGATGAGCTCGTAGACGCGCATCGGGGTGTCGAGGTCGAGGTAGTCGTGCTCCGGCGCGAGAGCATCCGCCTCGGCCTTCGCCGCTGAGCAGTCGATGATCTGCTGTTCGTGCTCCGGGCTCAGGTCGATGCCGGTGACCTGCTGCCACTCGGCGAGGTCGTGCGGGGTGCAGGAGGTCGCGATCGTTGCAAATGCAACAAGCGCGACGATGACTGCTCGGATTCGGTTCATGGTTGGTCCTTTCAGCTGGCCCGCTGTTTGGTCCCGGATGGAAGTTCTAGACGATGGGTTTGATGAAGCGCTCGCGACGGCGCCCTAGCGCATCTCCGTCGAACGCCTCCACCTGCGGTTTGGCATCCCTGTCACGTGATGGGCGCACACGGCTAGCCACTCGCCCAGGTCGTGCGCCCAGCGAGAGTCGACGGCCTCGTCGTCACAGTGACCCCAGTCGCACGTGAACGTCGGTGGCTCAGTCGGCTTGTTCGCCGGGTCCCTGCGTGCGATCACGGTGGGTTCACGGCTTCCGCGTGTGCCTTGGCGTAGTCGTCGTCGCTCAGGTACCAGACCGGGCAGCCGCCCCCGCCGGCGCCGCAGAACAGGTCGAGCACCCGAGGTATCTCGCGAGGCTGCTCGGGCTCAGGCTGAGGCAAGGAAGCGTCAGGGTTGTGGGCGAGGGTTTCGCCGAGCTCCATCACCACCTCCCGTTCAGCATGTCGATCAGGTCCTGTGCCTGCGCGTCGGCGTCGGCGAGCGCATGGTGGGGGAGGAGCGACTGGTGGGTGGTGCGGTCGGAGCCGTACCCGACCGTCGGGTCGATGCCGAACTTCATCGAGCGCAGGCACAGCGACCGGTGGTGGTACGGCAGATCCCGACCGGCCCAGTAGTACAGCTTGTCGATCCACGGCTTGTCGAAGCTGACCGGGTTGGCGGTGAAGATCCGCCGTTCCCACACCGGCTCGACGAACGCCATCCACTCGGCCAGCGCCTTTGCCGTCGCGGCCCGGTCGAAGCGCACCAGGTCGCGGTCCTGGTACGCCTCAGCGCGCACCTCGTCGGACTGCTCGCGCCACCACGCCAGCGACGAGAACCGCCCGTGGGACTCCCGGATCGGGGTGTCGAGGCGCATGTAGAAGTGCTGCGGGAACTTCACCCAGCCGGCCTCGACGTCGTGGACGACCGGAACACAGCCGACGGTGAGCAGCTCGCCCGCCTCGACGACCGTGGCGGTGGTCTCGACGTCGAAGCTGAAGAACGTGGGGAACTCAGACATCGGTGGTCTCCTTCGGTCGGGTCGGGCCGTACACGTCGGCCATGTGGACCACCATCGCGCGCTGGGCGTCATCCAGCACAGCGAGGCCGTCGAGGATCGCTGTCGCCGCCGCGACGTACTCCGGCGGTGCCGGCACCCTGCCCTCGTCGGTCCACAGCACACCGATCGACTCGGTTCGACACCAGGCGAGATTGCGGTCCTCGATGTTCATGTCGTCGAGCACGACGTGCAGCGCGCCGCCGACGTCATTGCCGGGCAGCTGGTACCAGTCCCAGCACAGGCCGGCCAGCTCCCACATCGCGGACGTCAGCGGCATCTGGTCGGACTGTGCGGTCACGGGGGTCTCCTGGTGGACGTGGACGTGGACTGATCTGGGTGCCGGCGGCGGCGCGGCCGGGAGCGACGACTTCGCCAGGGACGGGACGGGCGGGACGGCGGCTTCACCGCGGGGTGGGTGGTCAGCCATCGGTACTCCAATCGCCGTCGATCTTGAACGCGACGGGGAGGCCGCTTCCGCCCCACCATGCAGCTTCCGCCTCGGATCGCGAGTCGAGTACGTGCTGGGCGCCGGCAGTGATGGCTTCGTCCCGGTCGGCGACGATCCCGACGAGATGTGACGACTCACCACACTCGAGGCATCCGATGTCGACCACGACGTACCCATGCTCCCGTTCGAGCTTCTCGGCGATCGCCGCGGCGACGAACGCGACGTCGTCCTTGACCGGGTCACCGGGGGCGGCTTCGCAGCGCCACCGCTTGCCACGCCAGTCGAACGACCGGCCGGACTTGGCCACGCGCGGGGTGTCCTCGTTCACCAGAACCCCCCGTATTGCTGGCTCCACTCGTTGCGCAGGTTGCGCTCGCGCCGGCGAGCACGCTTGGCCTCGGCGGCGGCGAGGCGCATGTAGAAGTGCTGGTGGTGCTTCACCCAGCCGGCCTCGACGTCGTGGACGACCGGAACACAGCCGACGGTGAGCAGCTCGCCCGCCTCGACGACCGTGGCGGTGGTCTCGACGTCGAAGCTGAAGAAGGTGGGGTAGGTGGTGGCGTCAGTCATCGGTGGTCTCCGTTCTGGTCGACTTCAGTGGGCAGGTCGCGAGATGAGCTCGCGCTGCGGCGGTCAGGTCGGCGAGCGTGAGCTCGAGCGGAGCCCAGACGTCCTCGTGGCAGTAGGGACACGACATCGAGGTCTCGCCCCAGTTGGTACGCCACAGGCTGCCTCCGATCATTCGGGCAGCATTGCGCAGGTTGCGCTCGCGCCGGCGGGCACGCTTGGCCTCAGCGGCGTCGAGACGCTCGAGGGCCCGTCCGTCGCCCTTGTCGCGGACGCGGTAGTGGTCGTGGCCGCTGCGGCGATACCGCTCGCCGCGAGGCGAGATGTACCGGGGGGCGCCGGAGCCGGTGCGGATGCCGTGCTTCGGGCGCCGGAGCGCCTCGAGGGCTTCGTGGAGGCGGCGGCGGGCGGCGGCGAGGAGGTCGTCGGCGCCTTCGGGCTTGTCGGGGTCGTGCATGGGTTCTCCTGACTGATTTCGAGCTACTAGGGGGTTTGGAGGGCTGAAATCTCACTCTGTGTCGAGATTTCGAGGCATATCAGACGTATTTCGCGGTCTCAGCCCGGCGATCCGCCTGTGATACGAGTCACGGAGAGTGGGAATCCGGGTCGTCGAGCGGCTCGCTGGCGGTCGCTTCGATGACCTCGCTGGGGTCGATCGACAGCCCGTCCATCACGCCCGCCCGCGCTTCGGGCGTCTCGCTGACCAGCTTCGAGATCTCCTGGGCGAGGACGCGGTTGATGGCCTCCATGTTGTCGAAGTAGTCGCCCGACGTCCCACGCCACTCGACGCCGGTGACCCGCCCGTACTGGCGGGGCTTCATCAGCTCGACGCGTTCGTCTGGGCGGTCGATGATCGACTGGATCATCTGTGCCTGCCACGGCTGGACCTGTAGGGCGGGGTGCTTCACGATCGACGTCAGCTGGCCGGCGAGTTCAGTGTTGGACTCGACGAGCTCCATCATCCGTTCCTCGAGCTGCCCCGCATACTGCGCCATGCACAGCAGGGCGGCGGCGACGGTGGTGGCCGGACCCCAGCCGACGACCAGCGTGCCGTCTTCGTAGTCGCCCTCGAACCACTCGTCACCGAGGAGCTTCAGCTGTTCGACGAGCTGGGCGGCGTCGGCGTAGTTGATGGGGGGCAGGCCCTTCATTGGTCCTCCTTGATGATCAGGTGTTCGAGCAGCTTGAGCGCGCCGGTGATGATCGCCGCCCCATACAGCACGACACCGAGCGCGCCGAGGCTGGCGCCGATGAAGATGCCGATGACGATGATGGCGAGGATGGCTCCGACGAGGAGACTGGCGCCGATGGTGCCGGCGGCGATGTTGGCGGCGAGGTTGTCGCTGTCCAGCCCAGTTTCGATGGCGTCGGCGAGGCGCCGGAAGAAGCGCCGGAAGAAGCTGCTGATCACTGGATGGTCCGGAGGATGCGGAGCGCCTCGGCGACCTTCCCGTAACGCCTCGTGGTCTCGAGGAGGTGGACGAGGTCGGCCCGGACGATGCTGCAGAGCGCTTCGGATGGGACGTACTCGAACTGGTTGAGCCACCGGGTGAGCTGACGGGCGTCGATCTCACCGTCGATCGCCGGTTCGGCCCGCACGTACCCGGCCTGGCCGGCTGTCCGCCGGTGGCGGATGGTGGTCTCGACGAGCGCGGCGACCTGGGGTGCGCTCATCACCCACAGGGAGTCGGGCTTGGCGTTCTCGAGCTGGCTCGAGAACAGGGCGAGCATCTCGTCGGTGAGCACCGTCTCGGCGTTGACGAGCACGGCCTCTGCGCCACCGGGCGCCTTCTCCTCGCCGTGGGTGGACGAGTGGGTGGACGAGTGGTCGACGTCGGGGGAGACGTGTGCGAGCCAGTACGAGGCGATGGCGGTGAGGGTGCCGATGCCCATCTCCCGGTCCCGGAACCACAGGTCGTGGGTCCGGTCGGCGGTGGTGATGATGAGCCGCCCTTCGTCGGGGAAGTACCCGAACGACTTGAGTCCCTCGAGCGGCACGTCGAGGGTGACGTCCGGGTGTCCGTCGTAGCGTCCCCCCTTCCACCAGATGTCGAGGAGGAGCTTCCCGTCACCGCTCATGACCCGGGAGTTCGTGATGTCGTGATACTTCATGTATCACATGATACACGAAAGGGCTCCTGAGCAC
>WBZM01003063.1_pt1 | contig 10458 bp, 13 predicted proteins | sample 5204271 | NCBI WGS metagenome assembly WBZM01 (sample SAMN12344346, study PRJNA552823) | activated sludge metagenome | biome: Activated sludge suspended growth; feature: Nitrification reactor; material: Wastewater; isolation source: activated sludge from nitrification reactor of wastewater... | reverse complement strand
AGGGCGTGGCGGCCGCGCCCGCGGCGGTGGTCACCGTGACCGTGGCGCCCGCCAGCGGTGCGCCGTCGGTGCCGAGGATGGAGTCCTTGTACTGCTGCATCAGGCGTACCTCATCTGCCGTGCGAAGCGCACGCGGTCTGCAGCGAGCACCGCGGCCAGCTGTGCCGGCGTGCGTTCGTCCGCGACATGGGCAAGGTGGTTCAGCACCGAGAACTGGCTCAGCTCCATCCCCTTGGGCAGAACCTTCGACAGCCGGCTGCGCGCCAGCTGGTCCATCATGAAGACCTCGGAAAACAGCGTGGCGGCGAGGGGCTCCGAATCGCTCATGCCGGCCCCCCGAAGCTGCGGTCATGGCTCAGCGAGGGCACCCGCCCGCGGGCGCGCGCCACTTCCGCGCGGTCGAGGGTGACGTAGGTCACGCCGACCCCGGCACCGCCGTCGGCCAGCACCTCGCCCCAGGGCGAGACGGCCAGCGAATGGCCATGCGTGCGGCGCGGGCGGCCGTCGTGGGCGGCGTGGCTGCCGCATTGCGCGGGGGCAAGCACATAGCAGCCGTTCTCGATGGCGCGGGCGCGCAGAAGCGGTTCCCAATGCGCCGCGCCGGTGGTGTCGTTGAAGGCGGCCGGGATGCACAGCACGTCGGCCCCCGCCTTGGCGAGTGTGCGATAAAGGTGCGGGAAGCGCAGGTCATAGCACACCGACAGGCCCAGCGTGGCGAAGGGTGTGCGCGCCAGCACGGCGCGGTCGCCGGGGCGGTAGCCAGCCGATTCGCGGTACTGCTCGGTTTCCGAGACATTCACATCGAACATGTGGATCTTGTCGTAGCGGGCGGCGACGGAGCCGTCGGGCGCGATCAGGAAGGAGCGGTTGGCGAACCGGCCGTCGGCATCGTGGGTCAGCACGCCAAGCGAGCCTATCAGAAGCCAGATACCCAGGTCCGCCGCCTCCGCCCGCAGGGCGGCCAGCGTCGCGTCGTCTTCCTCGTGCCGCAGGACGGCGCGCTGGTGGGCGCGGTCCGACGAAAGGCAGTTCGTGACCTCGGGCGTCAGGACGAAACCCGCCCCCTGCCCGGCTGCCTGCCGGACCAGATCGCGGGTGACGGGCAGGTTGACGGCGGGATCGTCCGTCACCGAAAGCTGGATGAGGGCGGTTTTCACGCGGCACCTGCCAGCATCGCATCGAGCTTGCCCGTATGGTCGAGCGCATGCAGGTCGTCGCAGCCGCCGACATGCCGGCCGCCGATGAAGATCTGCGGGACCGTGCGGCGGCCGTTCGCCCGCTGCATCATCGTCTGACGCAGCGCCGGATCGGCCGACACGTCGGTTTCGGTGTAGGCAATGCCCTTGCCGGCCAGAAGCCGCTTGGCCGCAAGGCAGTAGCCACACGAGGGCGTGGTATAGATTTCGACAGTCGGCATGCGCGGGTCTCCGTTACGGCGCGCAGACTATAGCGGCTTAGCCGTCCTTCGCAACGCGGGCCAGCGCCAGCACCGACACGCCGGCAGCGCCGGCGGCAAGGCAGGCGTCCGCAGCGGCGGCAAGCGTTGCCCCGGATGTCATCACGTCGTCGACAAGCAGGACCGCCCTGCCCCGCATCTGGCCCAGCCGCCCCGGATGGGCGCGAATTGCGCCGGCGATATTAGCAAAACGGGCGTCACGGTTGCGGCCGTCCTGGCTGGCGGTGGATTTCGCCCGGATCAGCAGGTCGGGGCAATGATCGAGCCCGGCCCGGCGGGCGAGACGGCCAGACAGCGCGGCCGACTGGTTGTAGCGCCGGCGAAGCAGCCGCCAACGGTGGAGCGGCACCGGCGCGACAAGCATTCCGTCCGCCAGGATCGGCGCGGCGGCACGGTACAGCCAGTCAGCCATCGGGCGGGCAAGATCGAGCCGGTCGCCATGCTTGAGCGCCAGCACCAGCTTGCGGCCGTTGTCCCGGTAGAGCAGCGCGGCCCGGCCCCGGTCCCAAGGGCGGGCAATCGTCAGGCAATCGTCGCAGTATTCGGCCCGTCCTTCGTCGACGCCCGGCAAGGGCAGGCCGCAACGGTCGCAGACCAGCCCGCCGATGAAGGGCGTATCGCGCCAGCAGGCGCCGCACAGCGCAAAGTCGGCATCGACCGGATCGCCGCAGGAAATGCAGCGGGGCGGGAAGACGAGGTGCAGCCCAGCACGGGCCGCATTGCGAAGGAGGCCGCTTTGCATTCGGCCGCGAAGATCCGTAGTTTGCCCGATCATGACCCAGCCTCCGACCCTGACCGACCGCGCGGCCCTTGTCCGCAACCGCATCCGCGCCCTGCACCAAGGCGCCGAGCTGTTCCTGCACGAGGACGCCGCCGCCGAGGTGCAGGAGAGACTCGCCGAGGTTAACAGACGGTTTACGTCGCCGGCGGTGGTGGCGGGTTTCCCTGGCCCCTGGGCGGAAATCCTGCCCGGTGCCCGCATCGTGACGGACGACGAGGTGCTTGATCTGGCCGAGGGGGCGCACGATCTTGTGATCCATGCGATGGCGCTGCACTGGGCCAATGACCCGGTGGGGCAGCTTGTCCAGTGCCGCCGGGCGCTGAGGCCCGACGGGTTGTTTCTGGGCGTGGCATTCGGCGGGCGGACGCTTCACGAGCTGCGCGCAGCGCTGGCCGAGGCGGAAAGCGCCGTGATGGGCGGGCTTTCGCCCCGGGTTCTGCCGATGGGGGAAATCCGCGACCTGGGTGCGCTTTTGCAGCGGGCGGGATTCGCCCTGCCGGTTGCGGATGCCTTTGCGCGCACGGTGACCTACCGGACCATGTTCCACCTGATTGCCGACCTGCGCGCGATGGGCGAGGGCAACGCCATGGCATCCCGGTCGCGCCGGCAAGTTCCGCGCGGGCTGTTTCCACGGGCAGCCGAAATCTATGCGCAGGCATTTCCGGCAGAACAGCAGCGCATTTCGGCAACGTTCGAGACGATTTTCCTGACCGGCTGGGCCCCGGACCCAAGCCAGCAGCAGCCCCTGCGGCCAGGGTCGGCCGTGACCCGGCTGGCCGACGCACTGGGTGTGCGCGAGCGGCGCGGCGACGATTGAAACGGGGGTTTGAGCGCGGCGGCCAATGCCTGTAAGCAAACCCGAAAGAGGAAGGAAAGCGACATGCAGGACGTTTTGCCGGGGCAGGGGCGCCTGCGCCATGCGCCCGCCGATCACCCCAAGGTGCGGGCCGCGCGGATCGGGATTCTGGTCGCCAATCTGGGCACGCCGGACAGCTACGGATACTGGCCGATGCGGCGCTATCTGAACGAGTTCCTGTCGGACAAGCGGGTGATCGACTATCCGTCCTGGAAGTGGCAGCCGCTTCTGCAGGCGATCATCCTGACCAAGCGACCGTTTTCTTCGGGCAGGAACTATCGGTCGATCTGGAACCACGACCGGAACGAAAGCCCGCTGATGACGATTACAAAGGCGCAGGTCGCCAAACTGCGCGCGGCGGTTTCGGCCCGCTGGGGCGATCGCGTGATGGTGGACTTCTGCATGCGCTACGGCAACCCGTCCACCGAAAGCGTCGTGCGCCGGATGGTCGATGCGGGCTGCGAAAGGATCGTCTTCCTGCCGCTTTACCCGCAATATGCCGGCGCGACGTCGGCAACGGCGAACGACCAGTTCTTCCGGGCACTGATGCGCGAAAAGCGTCAGCCTGCGGTGCGGACGGTGCCCGAATATTTCGACCATCCGCTTTACATCGAGGCGCTGGCCCAGTGCGTCGAGCGGGTCTATCGCGGGCTTGACCACCGGCCCGACGTTCTGGTGGCCTCGTACCACGGGATGCCGCAGCGATACCTGCGCGAGGGCGACCCCTATCACTGCCAGTGCCAGAAGACGACGCGGCTGCTGCGGGAACGTCTGGGCTGGGACAAGGACGGCATCGACACCAGCTTCCAGTCGGTGTTCGGACCCGAGGAATGGCTGCGCCCCTATACCGTCGAGCATGTGGCCGAACTGGCCAGGGCCGGCAAGAAGCGGATCGCGGTCATCTCGCCGGCATTTTCAGCCGACTGCATCGAGACGCTGGAAGAAATCAACGGCGAGATCCGCGAAGCCTTCCTGCACGCCGGCGGGGAAAGTTTTGCCTATGTGCCCTGCCTGAACGACGACGATGCGCACATCGCGGCCCTGATGGCGGTGCTGGGGGACAATCTGGCCGGATGGGCATGACGAACGCATGAAAAAAAGGCGGTGGAAACCCACCGCCTTTTCCTCTGACCGGAAAGTCAGAAATCAGTTGCTGGCAACGGCAGCGCCGATCAGGACCAGCAGCAGCAGCGGAACAACCAGGCCGCCAGCCGAGGACGACGCCTCTTCTTCGACGACGGTCGGGGGGGTCACCGGCTCGACGCCACCGGCGAAAGCCGAGGTGGCAGCGGCCGACAGGACGGCAGCAAGCACGATCTTTTTCATGTTCAAGTCTCCATCTGCGCCCCGGCTTTGAAACTGAGGACAGCCGGAGCATACTTTCTGTACCTCGTGAGGCCAGTAATGACGGGTCCGGAGATTTTGCAACGGGACTCGGCTTTGCGGCGCGACGGCACCGGCGCGTGTCGTCAAATTAGCAACACTTGTGTGCCAACTTTGGCGAGCGCAAAAAGTTCAGTGATGTGTTCGTTGTAGAGCCCGACGCAGCCGTTCGACGACCGGCGGCCGATCTTGCGCGTGTCATGCGTACCGTGGATGCGGTAGTACTGCCACGACAGATAAAGCGCGAGCGGGCCGAGCGGGTTGTCGGGCGAGCCGCCTTCGACCACTTCGGGCCATTCGGGGTTGCGTTCGCGCATCGCGGGCGTCGGACGCCACGTCGGCTTGACGACCTTCTCGACGACCTCGCAGCGCCCGCGGCGCGTCAGGTCTTCGGTCAGGGGAACCGAGGTCGGATAAAGCTTGTAGACCGATTGATCTTCCGACCAGAAATGCAGCGCGCGCGACGTGATGTCGACCAGGATCGCGCCGTTGCGCAGATCGCTGAAATAGGGCTGCCACTGAAGCGAGCGGAAGCTTGAGATATTGCGGCGGATGTTCGAATTGAGGTCGTTCTCGATCTCGACGGTGCTGGCCTCGGTCTGCGCCAGGGCGGGTGCGGCCAGGCCGGCAAGGCCCACGGCGGCGGTGCCAAGGAAGGTGCGTCTGCTCAGGCTGTTCCGGGTGTCGGAGCTCATCGTCCGTATCCTGTATCGTTCTATTGGGGTCCGAAGTCTCGGGCGGCTTTCCAAAGACACTATTTTGCAGGTTTTGCAACCGCAATTCAAACTCGCGTCACCACGGCGGAAGTCCGCAGATGGCGTTTGATCCCGCCGGAGCGACGGGATAAAGGACGCTGCGATAATTGCCGAGGTGTCTGATGATGAACCGACGTACGGGAATGTTGCTGATGGCTGCCGCCGCGCTGGCGGCCTGTGCGCCTGCACCCCAGGTGCAGCTTGGCCCGGATGGCAAGCCGCTTCCCGTCGCCTATGCGATCAAGCCGGGCGACGAAGGCCGCATCACCTACAACATGCTGGATTCCGTCAACGCGCTGCGCAGTTCGGCGGGCGCGCCGCCGCTGCAACTGAATGCGCAGCTGACGGCGGCCGCGGCCACGCATTCGCGCGACATGGCGGTGCAGAACCGGCCATGGCACTTCGGTTCGGACGGCTCGTCGCCGCTGCTTCGCGCCCAGCGTGCCGGCTATACCGGGCGGATGCTGGGCGAGAACATCTCGGAAACCTATGAAAACGAAACCCAGACCCTGACGGCCTGGATGGAACTGGCCGACACCCGTGCCGTGCTGATGGACCCGGCGGCGCACGATCTGGGCTTTGCCTGGTTCCAGGAACCGGGCGGCAAGATCTGGTGGACACTGGTGACCGGCGGCTGAGAATCCGGTGGTTTCCGAATTTGAAAGGGCGGTCCCCCGGGACCGCCCTTTTCGCTTCACGGGCCCGCCGGTCCCGCCACGGTGTCAGGGGACGATGACGATTTCCGTACCGGTCCGCACCATCGAATAGATCTGTTCCATCTGGCCGTCCTTGACGGCGATGCAGCCCGCCGTCCAGTCCTTGCCCCTGCCGCGGTTCTGCTTGGCCCGACCGTGAATGAAGATGTCGCCGCCCGGCTTCTGGCCCAGCGCCTCGGCCTCGGCACGGTCGTTCTCGTCGGGGTAGGAGATGCCCAGCGACAGATGATAGGTGCTGTTCGGGTTGCGGCGGTCGATGTGATAGACCCCTTCGGGCGTCTTGCCGTCGCCTTCCACCTTCTTGTCGCCGACGGGGTTGCCGCCCAGACCGACCTTGTAGGACTTGAGCACCTCGGTCCCGTGCAGAAGGTACATCTTGCGATCGCCCTTCTTGACCACGATGCGCGTCACCTCGGGGCCGTCGTAGCTGCGGAACTTGGACCCGCAGGCCGGCAGGCCGGCCAAGGCCAAAACGATGAGTGCGGTTCTGATTGCCGGCATGCGCCTGTCCCTGACCCCTTCGGGATGTTTTGCCCCCGTATGGCACAGCCGGACGCGCTTGGCAAAGCTGGCGGGAATCCGCTCACGCCTTGGTGAAGGCGGGTTTCGGGCCATGCTTTACTTCGGGCGGAGGCGATGGAAGAAGGGCGCTTCATGGCCCGGGGATGACGCATGCTAGAACTGTCGGCGGACCTGGTGGCGTTGCTGGTCGGCGCCGCCTTCATCGCAGGGGCCATCGATTCCATTGCCGGGGGCGGGGGGCTTATCACCGTGCCGGCGCTGCTGCTGGCGGGGCTTCCGCCGGTAACGGCGCTGGCGACGAACAAGGTTCAGGGTGCGTTCGGCTCGGGAATGGCGGCCATATCCTATGCGGCAAGCGGCCTTGTCGATCTGCGCGGGCAGATCCGCCCCGCCATAGCATCGTTTCTGGCCGCGCTTGCGGGGTCGTCGCTGGTGCCGTTCATCCCGACCGGCCTTCTGCGGCTGATCCTTCCCGCGGTGCTGATCGCCATCGCGCTGTTCTTCGCGCTGAAGCCGGGCCTGAGCGACGAGGACCGGATCGAGCGGCTGCCGCCCGCCTTCTATTCCATCGCCGTCGCGCCGCTGATTGCGCTATACGACGGGCTTGTCGGCCCCGGCGCCGGATCGTTCTTCATGATCGGGTTCGTGCTTCTGGCCGGGTACGGCGTGCTGAAGGCGACCGCGCACACCAAGCTTCTGAACTTTGCGTCGAACCTGGGCAGCATCATCGCCTTTGCGTTGGCCGGCGCGCCACTGTGGGGGCTGGGGCTGGCGATGGGGCTGGCGCAGGCAGCCGGCGCCCGCGTGGGCGCGCGGCTGGCGGTGCGCAGCGGCGCGCGGCTGATAAAGCCGCTGCTGGTGGCGACTTCGACGGTCCTGGCGCTGCGGCTGATCTGGCAGATGGCCTGACGGTCAGGCCTTGCGGATCGTGTCGCCGGTCTGAAGCGTCGGCGTCAGTTCGATGCGTTCGCCGCCGATCATGCCGCTTTCGTGGTGACCCGCGATGATCGCCGCCGCGCGCTGGCCGATTTCCCGCCGGCACGAGTCCATCGTCGCAAGACGGCGCGGCAAGCCTTCAAGAAGGTCGACGCCATTGAAGCCGGCAAGGCCAAGACGGTCGGGGACGTCGATGCCCTGTTCAAGGCAGTAAAGCAGGCCACCCGCACCGATCATATCGTTGGAATAATACAGGAAATCGAGGTCGGGGCTGCGGCTGAGGATGGCTTGCGTCATTTCGCGGCCCTTGAGCAGCGCCGAGCCGCCCGAATAGAACTCGCGGTCTTCCAACGCTATTCCTGCTTCGGCGAGGCCAGCCTCGAATCCTTCGAGCCGCTTGCGGGCGCGGTGGTCGTGCGGCATCTTGGTACCGAGGAAACCGATGCGGCGATAGCCGGCCCTGACGATTGCGTGCGCCATTTCAAGCCCGGCCCGCTTGTGCGAGATGCCGACGACGGAATCGATGGCCGGTCCGTCGACATCCATGATCTCGACGATCGGGATCCCGGCATTTTCCAGCATGGCGCGGGCGGCGGGCGTATGTTCCAGCCCGGCCACGATCACCCCAGAAGGCCGCCAGCTGAGCATTTCGTAAAGCACCGCCTCTTCCTTTTCGGCGCTGTAGTTGGTTACCCCGAACACGGGTTGCAGGCCGCTGTCCTCGAGTTCCTCGGAGATGCCGGTCAGCACCTCGGGGAAGACGAGGTTCGACAGGGACGGCACGATCACCGCGACCAGGTTCACCCGCTGCGAGGCAAGCGCGCCGGCGATCTTGTTCGGCACATAGCCCAGCGACCGAGCCGCCTCGAGCACGCGTTCGCGGGTCGAGTCCGACACATCGCCGCGGTTGCGAAGAACGCGGCTGACGGTCATTTCGGACACGCCCGAGGCTTCGGAGACGTCGCGCAGGGTGAGCGGGCGGCGGGGATCTGGCTGGGGTTTGGTCATCGCTGGGCCGGCGTCCCTATCAGTGGGGCTTTCTGATGTGTTAGCGGCTTGAGTCGGGCTTGTCCAAGACTTCCGTCATCGCGTGTGTTAGCGTTAACGAATGGCCGAATTCGTCGGCAGGGTTTGACGGCATCACCGTTTTCAGCGACAAGGCGGCACGTCCGTGCCTTTCGGCGCAGCATGGGCCCCGTAGCTCAGGGGATAGAGCGACCGCCTCCTAAGCGGTAGGTCACAGGTTCAAATCCTGTCGGGGTCGCCAAACATCCACCCGTCAGTTCTGCAGGCCGGTGATCGCCACCACCGGCGAAAGGACGATTTCGGTCGCATTCTGGAAGGTGAGGATCGCGCCCGGAAGCAGCCCGGTATGGGCGGCCCGTTCGCGGATGAAGGCACGGTCGACGTCGGCGATGCGGCCGAGCAGTGCAAGAAGCGCGGGGGATGTCGCGGTGTTGAAGTGCCCGCCGCCGACCGAGAACGCCGTGGTATCGAGCACCGTGACCTTGAGGTCGGCCAGCGCGGCGGCCGTCTCGATGTTGCCCAGCCGCCGCTCGCCGCGCCCGGTGAGCCGCGCCGAAAGGCTGAGCGCCCGGTCCTTGCGCGAGGTGAAGATGACGAAGGGCTGCGGCAGTTCGCCGATGCGGCGCGCCTGGAAGCGGAAGACGTCGACATCGAGATCGGGTGACATCAGGACGACACCGCTTATCCTGTCGAGCACGCGACTGTTGCCGGCGATGGCGCTTTGGCGAAGTGTCTCCATCACCACATGCGAGCCCAGAGAATGGGCAATCAGCAGGATGCGTTCTGCCCCCGAGGCCACCACTTCGTTCAGCAGTTCCTCCAGCCCGTCGCGGGCGAAAAGCGCCGAGTCGCGATCGTAGACGTAGGCAAGCGGATGGGCCTTCGATGGCCAGGAATAGTGCACCAGCACCCCGTCGAGCCCGAGGTCGTGGCCCAGCTGGGCCAGGCGGTAGGTGCCTTCGGCAAAATTGTTGTTGAAGCCGTGGACGAAGACCACCGCCTCGCGCTGGCCCCTCGGCCGGGCCTTCAGCGCCCGCGACAGATCGCTGCGGAAGGCGGGAAGGCCCGCATAGATGCCTTCGTCTGCGGCGACGAAATCTGTGGCCGGATCGGCCTTCCGGGATTTCGGCGGAAAGGCGATTTCGCCGGGCCTGCGGTCCGGCGGCACCGAAACGTCGAGCCGCAGGTAGGTCAGGTCGCCGGCACGCCCCGATCCGTAGGGGTCACCCCCGGGCGTATCGGCGCCGCGCGAACTGCCGACAAAGACCGTCTCGATCGCGCCGATATGAGCGGCCGCCGGATCGACGACCACATTGCCCCGCGGCGCACAGGCCAGAAGGGCCAGAATCGCCAGAACAGAGACGAAAACGCGCAAAGGACTGCCCCGCTGAACCTGCCGGAAACCATAGCGCAGGGGCAACGGCCGGGCCAGCCCCGGCGGGTCACAGGACGTAACGGCTTATGTCGGCCGAACGCGCCAGGGCGCCGATGTGAGCTTCGACATAGGCCGCGTCGATGGCGACCGAATCCCCGTCGCGGTCGGGGGCAGCGAAGGACAGTTCCTCGAATACCCTCTCCATGATCGTGTAGAGCCGCCGCGCCCCGATGTTTTCCACGCTGCGGTTCACCTCGGCGGCGATGCGGGCGATGGCGGCGATGCCGTCATCGGTGAAGGTGACGGTGACATTCTCGGTCGCCATGAGGGCTGCATATTGCCGGGTCAGGGCATTGTCGGTCTCGGTCAGGATGCGGACGAAGTCGGCTTCTTCCAGCGCCTTCAGCTCGACCCGGATCGGCAGGCGGCCCTGCAGTTCGGGCAACAGATCCGAGGGCTTGGCGATGTGGAAGGCGCCCGAGGCGATGAACAGGATGTGGTCGGACTTGACCGGGCCGTACTTGGTGGAAACCGTCGTGCCCTCGATCAGCGGCAGCAGGTCGCGCTGCACGCCTTCGCGGCTGACGTCGGCGCCCCGCGTTTCGGACCGGGCGGCGACCTTGTCGATCTCGTCGATGAAGACGATGCCATT
>WBZM01004295.1_pt1 | contig 10461 bp, 13 predicted proteins | sample 5204271 | NCBI WGS metagenome assembly WBZM01 (sample SAMN12344346, study PRJNA552823) | activated sludge metagenome | biome: Activated sludge suspended growth; feature: Nitrification reactor; material: Wastewater; isolation source: activated sludge from nitrification reactor of wastewater... | reverse complement strand
CGCTCAAGGAGGAAGATCACGAAATCATCGAACGGGCGGCCGAACTCCACGATGTCGGCAAGGCGGCAACCCCCGACGCGATTCTGCATAAGCCGGGCCGGCTGGAGCCCGAAGAGTGGGACATGATGAAGCAGCACTCTGTTGTTGGCGAACGCATCATCTCCACCTCGCCTTCGCTGGCCCCGGTTGCAAAGCTCGTCCGCCATTCACACGAGCACTGGAATGGTGGCGGTTACCCGGACCAGCTCTCGGGGACCGACATCCCGCTCGGTTCCAGGATCATCCTGGCCTGCGATGCGCTGGAGGTGATGCTGAGTGAACGCCCGTACTCTCCCGCGCTCCCTCTGGAAGATGCCCTTGAAGAACTGGAGCGCTGTGCCGGCGACCAGTTCGACCCCGACGTGGTGGCGGTTCTGGTGAAGCTGGTGCGAGAAGGGCGAATCGATCCAACACCCGTTCAGAAACAATTTTCGTCGTGACCCTTGACAAATGGTGTGAGTGAGTGCATACTCACCCATTGATGAGCCCAGCTTCGGCGAAAAAGAAGGCCCCCTCGGCCGGCGAGAGGTCACTCTCGACCGCGGATGAACGGCGTGAGGAACTCGTCACGGCTTCTATCCCTGTTTTCGCCGAGAAGGGGTACCACGCGGCGCCCACCGCCGAAATCGCCAGGCGGGCAGGTATTTCGCAGGCATACCTTTTCCGGCTCTTCCCGACCAAGGAAGACCTGTTCGTGGCTGCCGTCGAGCGCACCTGTGACGTGATGCGCGAAAGCTTCAGCGAGGCCGCAGACCAGGCAGCCAGGGAAGGGCGTGAGCCCCTCGAGTCGATGGGCGAGGCCTACGCTGACCTGGTCGCCGAGCAGGGGGAGATCCTGCTCGTCCAGCTTCATGCGCAGGCGATCTCGCCATCGGTGTCGGCTGTGCGGGACACGATGCGCCGCTGCTTTGCCACCCTTTTCGCCGTTGCCTCGGAGCATTCGAAAGCAGCCCCGGAGGAGCTCAAGATGTGGATGGCCGGCGGCATGCTGATCAACGTCATGACGGCGATCGGCGCCAATCAGGTCAAGGAGCCCTGGGCCGAAACGCTCGCCGACTTCGAAGGCGAGTGCTCCTTCCAGAAGAACGATCCTTCCAGCAGCGCCGGATAACTACCCGGCCTTTTTTCAGGAGTCAATAGTGAGTAACCAATCACACACTTCCAAGTCCAAGCAAGTGAGTAACCAATCACACACCGAAGGGAGGCCGGCATGACGGCCAACACAGCAAAAGCAGGGGGCCTCGCCGGCAATGGCGTCGGCTCCTCAAAGAGCGCCATCTGGACGCTGATCATTACCGGGGCGGCCCTTTTCATGACCTCCCTCGACAATCTGGTCGTGGGAGTCGCCCTGCCCTCCATCCAGGCCGAGTTCGGCGGGACGATCGAGTCGCTCGAGTGGACAGTCAACGCCTACACACTCAGCTTTGCGGTCCTGCTGATCACCGGGGCGGCACTCGGTGACCGGTTCGGCCGGCGCCGCATGTTCGCAATCGGAGTCGGCGTGTTCACTGCGGCCAGCGCAGCGGCCGCATTGGCCCCGAACCTCGATGCGCTGATCGCCGCCCGGGCGATTCAGGGAGCAGGTGCGGCCATCGTTACGCCCCTCACCCTCACCCTCGTCTCTGGTGCCTTTCCGCCCGAGAAGCGTGGTGCCGCGCTCGGAATCTGGGGGGGAATCAGCGGGCTCGGCGTCGCGCTGGGGCCGCTCTTCGGAGGTGCCATCGTCGAGGGCATCTCCTGGCAATGGATCTTTTGGCTCAACGTTCCTGTTGGCATCGCGCTGATCCCGCTGGCCCTGCGCCGTCTTCCGGAATCAACCGGCCCTGACAAGGCTCTCGACCTGCGAGGCCTCGCACTGATCGGTGCCGGACTGTTCGGAGTCACTTTCGGAATCATCCGCGGCGAATCGCTCGGCTGGACCAGCTCCACCGTGCTGGTTTCACTGATCACCGGGGTGATCCTGGTCGGCGCCTTCATCGCCTGGGAGCTGCGCACACGGGAGCCGATGCTGCCTATGCGGTTCTTTCGTGCTCGCGGCTTCAGCGCCACCAACGGACTGTCGTTTGCGATGTTCTTCGGGACATTCGGAGCGATCTTCCTGCTCAGCCAGTTCTTCCAGGTGGCCCAGGGTCTTGGCCCGCTCGAGGCCGGCCTCCGGACACTTCCGTGGACCCTGATGCCGATGTTCGTTGCACCGCTGGCCGGCTATCTGAGTGACCGGATCGGAACCCGCCCGCTGATCTTTGCGGGACTGGTGCTGCAGGCAGGCGGGCTGGCCTGGATCACCGCCATATCCAGTCCGACCACCGCCTTCGGCGATTTCGTCGTGCCATTCATGATGGCCGGCACCGGCATGGCGCTCGTCTTCCCGACGGCAGCCGCGACGGTGGTCGCATCGGTCCGTGAAGCCGAGACCGGCAAGGCTTCCGGGGCGACGAACGCGATCCGCGAGATCGGCGGCGTGATGGGGGTCGCCGTGCTCTCCTCGATCTTCGCGGCCAACGGTGGTTTCGGTAGCCCCCAGGCATTCACCGACGGAGTCGTCGCGGCCATGCCGATTGCGGTGGTCGTACTCGCCATCGGTGCGGTTCTGGCCCTGCTGATCCCCAGCCGGGACGAAGTCGAGAATGACGCCGCGAAGACGGACCCTGATGACGTCCGCGGTTCCGGGGATGAACCAGTGATGCCGCGGGACCGCCGCCAGGGTCCGATTGGCAGTCCCGAACCTCAGGTGCTGGCCGCTTCGAAGTCGTAAAGGTCATCGCGCGCCGTCCCGAGCTCTTCGTAGAGCTCGGGACGGCGGGCCCTGAGCAATCCGGGCAGGGAGCTGAAAGTCTTCGGCTCCTCCATCGAGTCGTCGCGATTTCGCAGCCACCTTGCCCGTTCCAGATCGAGATCGGCGACCACCAGTCCCGGTTCGACGCTGGACGCCAGCAGTGCCTCCGGTCCGGCGATCAGTGCGGATCCGAACTCGTCATCGAATAGCTGCTGGGTCAGGCCGACGAAAAGTCCGTTCTCGACCGCCCTGGCCCTTGCGATCAGCTTCCAGTTCTCGGCAACCCGGTGAAACCCGCCGCCGGCGGGGGCAAGAAGGATTTCGGCCCCCCTCAGCGCGAGCACCCGGCAGAGTTCGGGGTTCCAGAGCTCCGAGCACACCGCCACCCCAAGCCTGAGCCCGTCCAGTTCAAATACTCCCGGCTCCGGACCCGGTGCCATCGGGGCCCCGGACAGCACAGGATGGACGTCCCCGGTCGCCGGGTGGCTACGGACGTAACGACCAGCCTCGCTTCCATCGGGTCCGGTCAGTAGCACCACGGTGGAGTACCGACCGTCGCCGGTCGGCTCCACCCTGCCCCAGCAGGCCGCCGTTCCCCCTTTCCGGCAGGCGTTGGCGATCGCTTCCGACGCGTCGTAGTCGAGGCCGGCGGAGATCGGACCCGGGTAGCTCTCCGGGAAGAGCAGGAGATCGGCGTTGGCGCGCCCGGCGGCAGTGATCAGGGTCACCGCGTCATTCACCCGCGAGGACTCGTCGAGTTCACGATCGATAGCCGGCTGGGCCAGCGCGAGCCTGAAGCTTTCTCTGGCACTCACCTTGCTGCCTCCGTAACGGTGACGATCAGGCTGCCACGGCGCCAGCCCGATATGTCGAGGTCGGGGCAGGCCGATACGGCACAGGTGACCGGGCGGAGAGCCCGAAACTCAAGATGATCGCCGGCCTGGAGATCTACACCGGCGAGTCCGCGGTAGGCGATGTCGTCGGCCGAGTAGCCGACGAAAAAGGAGAGCATGCCGGCCAGCTCGCTTCGCTCGATCTCGAGCGCTTCGGAGATCAGGTCCTGGCAACCCGGCCGACGGTCTTCGTAGACCTCGTCCCAGCATCCGGGATACATGATGTCTGCGACCCCCTCGCCCTGAAGTGACGTCAGTTCGAAGGTCGCCTCGCCGTGTGCGTCGAAGAGGGAGTCCCCCGGCAGGGCCGAGTAGACCAGCCACGGTCGCTTGAAGCGCTTCCAGCCGAGCTTGTTCCGGGTCAGGGCCTGATCGAACCCGGGAAAGCTGAAATCGCCCCCCTGGGAACCATCGGGGGTCTCTATCCGGATCTTGTCGCCGGTCTCGAGGCTGAACCGGGAAGCGGTCCCGTGGTCCACCTCAACGGAAAGTCCTGTCATGCCATCGCACCCGCTTTCAGTCGGGTCGCACTCCTTAATCGAAGCGGTGCTTACGAACTCAGTGCGACGGTTCGGTTCCATCATAACCCGTGAAAAACCGCATCTCCGGTCGCGCTCGATGGTTGTACCATCGAGATGATGCTTCGCAAAGGACCGATGATCGTCGTCCTGTGCCTGCTGACCCTGATGGGAGCGGCGGGCCTTTTCGATGACGTTTCCGGGCTCCTCATGCTCGCCCCTTTCCTTGCCTTGCTGGGGCTTCTGCTTGCCGGCCTCTACCCGGGCGAGCGGATCATCGAGCATCTCGCAAGTGCCCTTCGCGCCCGACCCTGGAGCGCGACCCCACCGCGGCTGGATGTGCCGGACCTCCGGACCTTTGCCGTCACGATCCCGACTTTCGGGACCGCCGGGCCCCGGGCACCACCCTTCTTCGCCTGAATCCGAAGATCGTCCGGCCGAAGGCCGGAGAAGTGCGAAGCGAAAGGAGCCTCGATGGAGGTCCCAGGAGTTCGTTCAGTCACGATCGGAAGGGTTCTCTCCGCAACACTGCTGGCCGTTGTACTCACGGTTCTGGCAGCCGGTTGTGGCAGTGACTCATCCGACGAGCTGAATGGCATAACGCGGGTTCCCCCCGCAAAGACGGAGAACGTGGCACTCCCGGACGAGAGTCCGGAATCGAAAGGCAAGACCGTAGCCCTCAAAGGTGAAGACGGCGGATTGATGCTGGTCTATTTCGGATACACCTCATGCCCGGACGTGTGCCCGACCTCGATGGCAGACCTGCGGCTTGCCCTGGCGGACCTTGACCCCGAGCAGCGCGAACGGGTCCAGGTTTCGATGGTCACAGTGGACCCGAAAAGGGACAGCGGCAAGGTGCTGAACGGGTACCTGGGCCACTTCTTCAACCAGGGGGAATACCACTCGCTTCGCACCGAACAACCCGGAAAGCTGGCCCGGGCCGAGAAGGCCTTTGGAGCCAGCCACGAACTCGGCAAGCCTGACGCGGAAGGCGAGTATGACGTCAGCCACACCGCACAGATCTATGCCGTTGACGACCGCGGGGTAGTCCAGGTCGAATGGCCGTTCCAGACCGACCCGGAACTGATCTCGCAAGACCTCAAGAACCTGCTCGAAAACAACAGTAATCCGGACGCATAGCGATCCGGGAAGGAGATAACAAATGAAGAAACTAGCCCTGCTTCTCACTCTCGTCCTGTCGATGGGAGTAGTCCTCGCGGCCTGCGGCTCCGATGACTCCGATTCGGGTTCGTCCTCGTCAGTTGAAGTGACCGACGTCTGGACCCGCGCAACGACACCGACCCAGGACACGGGCGCGGTGTACATGACGATCAACTCGGCTGACGGCGACACCCTGACTGACGCTTCGGTGCCGACCAGCGTCGCCGGCAAGACCGAGATTCACGAGACCACGACCGACGGCGAAGCAACCGCGGCCGAGGACTCGATGGAATCGGGCAACATGGAGAGCGACTCCAGCATGGAAGGCAACTCCGAAGAGATGCACGGTTCCGGAGATATGCATGGTGACTCCGGCGCGATGATGGGCATGAAGCAGATCGACCAGCTGGACATTCCGGCCGGCGAGACCGTGACCCTGGAGCCCGGCGGCTTCCACATCATGCTGCTGGAACTGAAGGGCCAGATCAATGACGGAGACACCATCCCCGTCACGCTGACCTTCGAGAAGGCCGGCGAAGTCCAGGTCGAGGCTGTTGCCAAGGACGAGTAACAGCAGCGCACGCAAGGGTCCGGCCCCCTGGGGCCGGACCCGACGCGTACTGGCCGGGCTGCTTCTGGCAGCCCTGGCCAGCCTCGTCCTGGCCGCGTGCGGTGGCTCGGACGAAAACCAGGGCGAAACCGTTCGTCTGGTGATCCCGGCAGGAACCTCGAAGAAGGTGAACGCAGGCAAGGACGTCGAGGGAATCCCGGACCGGATTTCGGCAAGCGTCGGCGACACCCTTGTCGTCGAGAACCGGGACAGTTCGACCCAGTTCATTTCCGGGTTTGCAATTTCCCCCGGTCAAACAATGAAAATACCCCTGTTGCGCGAAGGTACATACATGACCAACTGTTCCGCACATCGGAACCGGAGCATCGAGATGGTGGTGAAGGCATGAAGAAACTGATTCTTTTCCTGATCGTTCCCGCGGCGATACTCGCCGGATGCGGGGGCAGCGACGACGGTGGCTCGAGTGACAGCAGCACCGCCACTCCGGACTCTGGCGGCACAAACGCCGCAGCGATCGAACTTTTTGACTCGAGCGGTTGCGCCGGCTGCCACACGCTCTCCGAAGCGGATGCGGAAGGTCCCCTTGGGCCCGAGCTGGATGGCACGAATCTGAGTGTGGATCAGGTCCGATCGCAGATCGAAAACGGTGGCGGTTCGATGCCCGCCTTCAAGGACGAGCTGACTCCGCAGCAGATCGACCAGCTGGCCGAGTTCGTTTCCCAGGCGAGCCAGTCTTGACCTGAACCGGTCGCCTCAGCGGCCGGATGCTGAGAAGTGCTGGTAATCCCTGGTGCCATACCAGTCACCGCCCCACTCCCAGCCGACCGAAGCGAAGGCCTGAACCACCGTGCCCCGGGCGCTGATCATGCCCCGGCGGTGAGGTGTGCGCCTGGCGAACGGCCGGCCCTTCGCCGGCGACACGTGACTGCCCGACACGTAGGGGTTCTCGACAGGATTGATGTCAATCGCCCGGCCGTAGGCGTGCCGTGACCAGACTCCCGGGCTTCCGGCAACCTCACGGCAGTTGAAGGCGGAGGTGTTGTCGGCATTCATTGAGCGGTGGTCGTCTGCCCCGTAAGCATCGACGAGCCTCATCCGCCGGATCCTGAAACCGGCATCGAAGAGCTTTCGAAATACCTTCAGAATCCGGGGGGACGCCGTTTCGTGGACGACCAGATAGCCCCATTTTGCGCCGCCTCCGAACCCGCGGTACTTCAGCTTCAGGAGCCGCAGGTCAGCCAGCCCGACCGGACAACCCGGTCGCCAGGAGCTTCCCGTCATTCGCTGCCTCAGGTTCCGGTCGAGGACTCGGATCTCCCCCTTGAAGACCTGCCGGGTCACATCGCCGGACCGTTCCGTCCGCTCGGCGACCGTTGGTTCGGCGCCAGCGCCAGAGATGAGCGAGAGTGCCAGAACTGTGGCGCCGACGGCTACGAGGGCAGAAAACCTCATGAACCGAGACTAGACAACCGGCCAGAAACCGAAACCGGCGGGCCGGTAGAGTCCCCTCTGTGATCAGTTGGTTCCCTTTGTTCCACAAGCAGAAGAAGCGGTGAGAAAGTCCGTCGCCATAGGCATTGCCGGGGTGACCGCTGTCGTCGTGGCGGCGATACGTCAGGTCCAGCGAGACAACAGCCTGGATACCGATCCGGCCCCCGCTCCCGCGCCCGCTCCGCCCCGCGACCCCGAGCCGGCTCCGAGCCAGTCCCTCTTCACTCCTTCGGTGAACGAGAAGTCGACCAAGGCCGAGCTCTACGAGGTTGCGACGGAACTGAAGGTCGAAGGCCGCTCGAAGATGAACAAGAGCGAGCTGCTGGCCGCGATCCGCGCAGCGTCCTGAACGGCTAGCGCCGCCCCTCTAGCTCCAGCAGGGCTCTCTTCATTTCAGTGCCCCCGAGGTAGGCGCCGATCTTGCCGTCGGATCTCAGCACCCGGTGGCAGGGAACCACGATCGGCAGCGGGTTGTTCGCCAGCGCCGAGCCTGCCGCCCGGCTCGCACCAGGGCTTCCCGCCCGGCCAGCGATCTCTCCGTAGCTGGCGGTGACCCCGTACGGGATGGCTGCCGTCTGCTCCAGCACGCTGCGACGAAAGCCTCCGGTGAGTCTCCAGTCGAGCGGCAGCTCGAACTCCCTCAGATTTCCTCCGAAGTAAGAGTCGAGTTGTTCGCGGGCCCGGGTGATGCTGTTTCTACCCAGCATCGCCAGGCGCGGTGAGACCCTGGCCGCGAGCGAGTCGAGCACCTGCCCGGCATCCTCGGCTGGCAGGGCGATCCTCACGATCCCCTCCCGGCTCGCCGCCACGATCATCTCGCCGAACGGTGTTTCGTGAACCTCGTAGGTCACGTCGAGCAGTCCCTCGGACTCTGCCGAGGCGAGCAGGTTGCCCCTGACCCGGTCCCATGAACTCCCGGCGGCGGGTCTCGCCAGTCTGTCTTCGATTTCACTCATCGCCAATCCTCTCCCGAAGGTTCTTCAGGCCCTCGAAGACGTTTCTTCTTGCCGCTGCTTCGCTGATTCCCATCGCTTCAGCGATCTGCCGGTGGCTGAGGTCACCCTGGTAGCGCAGGCTTACCGCCAGCCGTTGTTTCCCGGGTAGTGCCCTGACTTCATCCCAGACCGGATCGTCGAGGCGGTCGGTCACCTCGGCAGAAGGCCAGTCATCTATCTCACCTTCCGGTGAGGGACGACGGACTGCCCGGCGTTCCTCATCGATTGCCTTGTTGTTGGCGATCGAGAAGAGCCAGGCCTTGAGCGAGCTGACTGTCACGGATTCCCAGGCGGCCAGCGCCGCGAGCATCGTCTCCTGGAAGACGTCATCCGCGCGGTCCGGTCCGACCCTCGTAACGAGCCACGCGTGGAGGCGCGGTCCGTGCTCATCGAGCGCCACCTCGAATGGCTGCAATTCGTGCTGTATCGACTTGCCAGCTCTCACAGTTCCTGAGACGAATCAGCGACCGTTTTTGTGAGATCGGTGAGCCGGACTCATTCAGCAACTCTATTCTTGGCCCGTGGCTCTGGCAGACCAGTACGACGGCTTCCTTATCGACCTCGACGGCGTCGTCTGGCTGGGCCACGAACTGATCGAAGGTTCAGCGAGGGCGCTGGAGGCACTTTCGGAGGCGGGCAAGCCGGTGGCCTTCGTGACCAACAGCCCAAGGATCTCGCCGGCCGAGCAGGCCCGGGTCATGCAGGAGCAGGGTGTCCAGGCGGATGCCTCACAGATAGTGACTGCAGGGTCAACACTCCTTTCACTCGCTCTGGACGAGCTCGGATCCGGGGCCGGGGTCTTTGCCACCGGAACCCCGGGGTTCTTCCAGCAGGTCGTGGATGCCGGACTGAACCCGCTTGAGCAGGTTGACTGGGAGATGGCCGAAGGCGTCCTCGTCACCGGCCATCCCCGTTTCGATTACGGCGAACTGAAGGCAGCCTCGATGGCCGCGAGGGGCGGCGTTTTCTTCGCCGCGACGGGCCGCGACCCGACCATGCCGATGGCAGATGGGCTCTGGCCCGGCACCGGGTCAATTCTCGCCGCGATCGAGACCGCCTCCGGCAGGAAGGCACGCATCGCGGGCAAGCCGGAAAGGCCGATCTTTCTCGCGGGCCTGGAGGTTCTTGGACTACCGGAGGGCGCAAAGGTAGCGATGATCGGTGACCGCCTCGACACCGATGTCGGCGGTGCGCAGGCCGCAGGGCTCGACGGGATTCTCGTCACGGGCAACGATTCGATCCCACCGGGAACCGAAACAACTCCAGACCACGAAATCGAAAGTCTCGCCGGCCTGATCCTCTGACAATCTCAGATCGGCCCCACCCGACTTCTTATGTACAGGGTCGCCAGGGGCGGGCGAAGAGGTCGTACTCCTTGCCGATCGAGCTGAACCGGATCTTCTCCGCCCGTGCGCAGAACTTTGACCTGGGTATCTCGTACTCGACCGAGAAGACCGCCTTGCCTCGTCGGATGAACGGCAGGTACTGGCCGCACTCGTTGTATTGGAAGCACTGCTCGACGACCGCAAAATCGAAGTCACCAACCAGCGCCCGGGCCTGGCGTCCGTCGTTCTTCAGGCCAACGGCCAGCCCCTTCGAGTGAGCAACCCGGGCGATCCAGCGATTGAACTTCAGCTGATCCTTCGCGGTGAGAGGGAACCCGGTCGGGTTCTCCCAGCCGTTGATGTTGTCGGGCTCGAGAGCATCGAATCCCTTCCGCGCGCACATGCTTATCCGGTCCTTGATCGGACCGGCGAACTGGCGGTAGCGTCGGATGTCGAGCCAGCGTTCGTTCGGGTAGCCCTCGTATTTGCGACCGATCACCGATTTCGGGAAGCGCTTCGCATCAGGACGGTAGTTCTCCCAGCTGCCGACGTCGATGTAACAGATCACCTTTCGGCCCATTGAATGCAGCTTGCTGACGGTGGCCTTGGAAACGTTGAACCCATCGACCTCGTATACCGGCGTTTCGATCGAGGTGTCGATCTTTCCCTGGAGCTGGAACTGCCAGGAAGCG
>WBZM01004294.1_pt1 | contig 10465 bp, 7 predicted proteins | sample 5204271 | NCBI WGS metagenome assembly WBZM01 (sample SAMN12344346, study PRJNA552823) | activated sludge metagenome | biome: Activated sludge suspended growth; feature: Nitrification reactor; material: Wastewater; isolation source: activated sludge from nitrification reactor of wastewater treatment... | reverse complement strand
CACGCGAACGGACTCCACCCGGTTGGCGATCGGGTCGACCTCGTAGCACCGCGGCTCCTCCCCGAGGAGCCCGCAGAGCTCGACGATCGTGCCCCGGAGCCGAACCCGCGTGGTGCGGAAGTTCGGGTCGAAGCAGTCGCGCCGCGCGTTGGTGGTGAGCGTGTTGGCGGGGAAGGGGGGCCGGCTCGACGCCGCGGCCGCTGCGGCCGCACCCGAGCGCGCGCCGCGCGGCTGCGGGGGCGTCGGCGGCGACCGCTTGCAGGCGGCCAGGAGCGCGAGGGAGAGCCCGAGGGCGATCGTCCGGGGGTTCATCGGGGCAGAGTCCATTAGACGGGGCGGCGGCCTGAACGCAACGCTTGTGAGAAACGACCGGGCATGTAGGCTCTGTTCCCCGCCCATGCGCGCACCGAAGCTTTCGTCCCCCCTCGTCGCCCTCCTCGGCCTCCTCGCGGCCGGCGGCGCCCTCGCCCAGACGCGCCCCGCCGCCCCCACGCGCCCCGCCGCCACGCCCCCCGCCGCGCCCACCACGCGGCTGGAGGTGCCGATCACCCGCGAGCGGCTCGACAACGGGCTCCGCGTGGTGCTCTCGCCCGACCACTCGGTGCCCACGGTGGCCGTCGCGGTGTACTACGACGTCGGCGCGCGCGTGGAAGACCGCGGCCACTCGGGCTTCGCCCACCTCTTCGAGCACCTGATGTTCGAGGGGACCGAGGGGCTCCCGAAGGGGGAGTTCGACCGCCTCCTCGCGCTCCGCGGCGCCGACGCCAACGCGACCACCAGCGAAGACCGCACCAACTACTTCGAAACGCTCCCGGCCAGCTCGCTCGAGCTCGGGGTCTTCCTCGAGGCCGACCGGATGCGCGCGCTCGCCATCACCGCCGAGGCCTTCGAAAACCAGCGCCTCACCGTGATGGAGGAGCGCCGCCAGTCCTACGAGAACCGCCCCTACATGACGAGCGTCCTGCGGCGCGACGAGCTCTTCTACGCGGGCTACTTCCCCTACGAGCACAGCACCATCGGCGACATGGCCGACCTGCGCGCCGCGACGCTCGCCGAGGTGCGCGCCTTCCACGCGCGCTACTACGCGCCCGACAACGCCGTCATCGCCATCACCGGCGACTTCGAGCCCGCCGCCGCGATGGAGATGGTGCGCCGCCATTTCGGCCCCATCGCCGCCCGCCGCGGCGCGCCCTGGAGCGACCCGGGCTACACCCCGCCGGGCCGCGAGCGCGTCGAGTCCATCGACGACCCGCTGGCCGAGGCGCCGGCCTTCCACATGCTCTGGCACGTCCCCCCGCGCCGCACGGAGGACCACTACGCGCTCGAGCTCCTCGGGATGATCCTCGGGCACGGCGAGTCGTCGCGCCTCCACCAGCGGCTCGTGCGCGACCGCGAGCTCCTCGCCGAGGTCGACGCCGGCACCGAGAACCGCCGCGGCCCCGACATGCTCGCCCTCTGGGCCATCTGCGCGGGCGACAACACCCCCGCCGCGGTGCGCCGCGAGGTCGACGCGGTGGTGGCCGACGTCGTCGCCCACGGCGTCACCGAGCAGGAGCTCCGCAAGGCCAAGAACGCCCAGCGCGCGGCCTTCGTCTTCGGCCTCGAGTCGCCCCTCGACCGCGCCGAGTACCTCGCGATGACCGAGCTCTACGACAACGACGCCACCGTGGTGAACGCCGAGCTCGCCCGCTACGACGCCGTCACGCTCGACGACGTCCGCCGCGTCGCCGGGCGCTACCTCACCGCGGACAACCGCCTCGTGCTCGACGTGCTCCCGCGCCCGCCGGCGCAGGGCGCGCCCGCCGCGTCGCCGTAGCGGGCGGTCGATTACGGCACCCGTTATCCCGATTACGGATGCCGTAATCCCGATGACGGCTTTCTGAATGCGCTACTCCTTCACCGCGAGCGAGGTCTCGCGCACCAGGAAGGCGCCCTCGTCGTGGTTGCCGCGGACGCAGGCCACCGCGTGCGCGCGGAGCTCGTCGACCACGCGGTCGCCGTCGTCACCTTTCTCCACCGTGTCCCCCAGGCAGACGACCCGGTCGGCCCCGCGGCGTTCGAGCACATCGAACGCGCGCGCGAGCGCGCCGGCGTCGGCGTGGAGGTCGGAGATCACACCGAGCCTCATGCACCACCTCCATCGGGAAGGAGCGATCCGTCAGACGCTTCGTCGAGGCCGTGGGGTCAATGCATGGGAGGGGCTCGCGGCGGGGAGCGATGGGTAGCACGCGGCATCGCGGCGCACTACCGCGCGGCGTCGATCTCCACCCGCACGACCCGCCCGTCGCCGCACACGACCGCGAGCGCGTCGTCCCCGAGGAAGCACGCCCCGCGCGGGGGATCCTCGTCGAACCACGGGGCGCTCGCGATGGCGGTGAGCGCCTCGACGTCGAGCACGGAGAGCGATCCGTGGCGGCCGCGCCTGCCTTCGTAGACGGCCACGCGCGTCGCCGAGAGCGCCAGGACGACCGCGCCCGTCAGCCACGCGCTCGTCGCCGCCGCGCCCCCAGGGCGGACGACGCGGAGCCGCCGGGTCGCCTCCCCGTCGCCCGTCAGCGCGAGCGCGAAGGCCCCGCGCGGCCCGACGAACGCCTCGAAGGGACCGCCCCGAGACGCCGCCGCGCCGGCCCCCGGCGGGAGGAGCGCGATCTCCTCCACGGCGGCCCCGTCGGCGGCGTCGCAGCGCAGGAGCGCGGGCGCGCGGCGGGGATCGCTCCCCTGCTCGATGCGGAGGCCCGACACGAGGCGCCCGTCGTCGGAGAAGCGGGCCGAGAGGAAGGCTCCCTCGCGTGCGGAGCCGACCCAGCCCGCGAGGCCGCGCGCGAGGTCGACGCGGAGCCACTCCTGGCAACCGCCGGGTGCGTCTTCGAGGGAGAGCGCCCCGAACCGTCCGTCGGGCGACACGTCGCCGTCGCCGTACCGCGCCGCCCTTCCTCGGTGGGCCGCCGGGAGGTCGGCGACGACGTGGGTCGCGCCGTCGCGCAGGTCGAGCGCCGCCCAGGCGCGGTGGCTCCACGCGTGGAGCGTGCGGCCGTCGGGCGCGAACGCGAGCCCGTGCGGCGGCGGGTCGACTTCGAACGAGGCCTCCGGCGAGAGCGAGGCGGCGTCGAGCACGGTGACGGTCCCGTCCCCCAGCACGGCCGCGACCCGACGGCCGTCGCGGTCGGCGGCGACGCACCCGGTCGCCTCCGCGGCGAGCGCGGCGGGGGCGCGTACCTCTCCCGTGTCGAGGTCGACCACCGCGAAGCGGCGGCCGGTCGAGACGACCACCCGCCGGCCGCCGGGCGACACCGCGTTCACCGACCACGGGGCGAAGGGGAGGGGGCGAGGCGAGGCGGGCAGCCACCGGAGCGCGAGCGCGGCCCCGCGGCGGGCGACGCGGGCGACGCGCCCGGACGCCATGAGCACGGCGGCCTCGTCACCGCGGGCGAACACCCCGACCCACGGCTCACCGAGCGACACCACCGGGACCTCGTTGGCGCGGAGCGAGAGGAAGCGGAGCTCGTGCCGGTCGCCGTGGGACGAGGCGCACCACACCGCGTCGAGCGCGTCGTCCGCGGGGTGCCAGCGGCTCGTCGCGCGCGGGGGCAGGTCCCACGCGGCGAGCTGGCGCTGCCCGTCGCGCGCGATGACCATCAGCCGCTCGCAGCCGCGGTCGAAGTACGAGCGGATGAGCCGCGCGCGGGTGCCCGGCCCGTACTCGCTGCGGGTCGCGTCGTCGCGGTCGACGAGCCGGCGCGAGGCCACGTCGATCCAGGCGGAGCCGAGCGCCCCGGTCGCGAGGAGCGTCCCCCCGTCGCGCGACCACCGCACGCGCTCCCGCGCGACGCCGGTGTCCACCCGCCACATCGCCCCGTCGCTCACGCGGACGAAGCGGAGGCCCTGGCGCGTCGCCTCGACGTCGGGGACGACCACGAGCGACCCGTCCGGCGACACCCCGAGCAGCCTCCGCCGCAGCACCGCGGGGTCGGGGGCGTCCCAGCTCCACCGCTCGGCGAAGGCGCGGGTGTCGCGCTCGACCACGCGGGCCCCGCCCGCCGCGCGCTCCAGCAGGAAGAGCGTGTCACCGTCGTCGGGCAGCGCAAACCCGATCGCGGGGACGGCGGCCGCGTTGAACGTGGCGCTGACACGGAGCGACGGGGGAGGGGGCACGCGACGCGCGAAGGTAGCGAGCGTGCGTCGCGCGCTGTCAAGCGCCGGGTCCAGGGCACTGCGAGGAGCACCACGGCGCGGGCTCCTCCCTCGACGCCGTGACCGTGGCAGGGGGTGGCGGTCGCCGTCACGGAGGCCACGCGCATGCCCAACCACCCCCCGGGAATCGCGGTGTCGCGTGACGAGGCACGGCGCTCGCCATGGCGCGCGCCGCCGTGGCGACCACCCCCGTCTACCGCCGACATGATCCCGCCGACCGACGCGCGCTCGCCCTTGACGGCGGGCGCAGAGGGTGCGCTGTCTCTCGCCCGATGGAGATCTCACCGAGCCGGATCGCGTTGCGCACGAGTCTCCTCTACGCCGCGGCGGGCGTCGCGTGGATCCTCACCTCCGACGGGGCGATGCTCGCCGTGAGCCGGGACCCGGCGGTGCTGGCCCGCTTGTCGGTCTTCAAGGGCTGGGCCTTCGTCGGCGCGACGGCGCTCCTGCTCTACGCCACGCTACGCACGCAGCTCGCGCGTTGGGCCGCGGAGGTGGCGCGCCGCGAGGCGGCCGAGGCCGAGGGGAGGGCCGCGGCCGAGCGGCTCCGCAAGCTCTCGCAGGCGGTGGAGCACAGCAGCGCGGGCATCCTCATCACCGACCGCCGGGGGCTCATCGAGTACGCCAACGCGCGCTTCACGCAGATGTCGGGGTACACGCCCGAGGAGGTGATCGGCCGGAGCCCCGGCGTGCTGAAGTCGGGGGAGACATCGCGCGACGAGTACGCGCGGCTCTGGGCGACGATCTCCCGCGGCGAGGCGTGGCACGGCGATTTCCACAACCGCCGCAAGGACGGCACGCTCTACTGGGAGCGCACCACCATCGTGCCCATCGTCGACGCGGCGGGCGCCGTCACGCACTTCCTCAACATCAAGGACGACGTCACCGAGGCCAGGAGCCTCGAGGCGCAGTTCCGGCAGGCGCAGAAGATGGAGGTGCTCGGCGCGCTCGCGGGCGGCGTCGCGCACGACTTCAACAACCTGCTCACGGTGATCCTCAACAACGCGTCGCTCCTGGCGATGCCCGAGGCGGACGCGGCCGAGGCGCCGGAGCTCGTGCGGGAGATCTACGACGCCGCGGAGCGCGCGGCGGGCCTGACGCGGCAGCTCCTGCTCTTCGCCCGCAAGCAGGCCCCGCGGCCGGTCGACCTCGACGTCCGCGAGGCGGTGCAGGGCCTCGCGAAGATGCTGCGCCGCGTGGTCGGGGCGCAGATCGCCGTCGAGACCTCGTGCGCGGACGAGCCGCTCGTGGCGCGCGCCGACGCGGGCATGCTCGACCAGGCCGTGATGAACCTCTCGGTCAACGCGCGCGACGCGATGCCCGACGGGGGCCGCCTGACGCTGCGGGCGACCTCCGTCTCGCTCGACGAGGCCGAGGCGCGCGCCATCCGCGACGCCACGCCGGGCCGCTTCGCGGTGATCGAGGTGAGCGACACCGGCGCGGGCATCCGCCCCTCCGTCCTGCCGCACATCTTCGAGCCCTTCTTCACCACCAAGGAGGCGGGGCGGGGCACCGGGCTCGGCCTCGCCACGGTGTACGGGATCGCGCGGCAGCACCGCGGGTGGGTCGACGTGCGCAGCGAGCCCGGCGCGGGGACCACCTTCCGTCTGGCCCTCCCGCTCGGCGGCTCGGGGCGCGTCGAGCGCGCCTCCGAGCGCGTCGGGATGGTGCGCGGGGCGGGCACCCTGCTCGTGGTCGAGGACGAGGCCTCGGTGCGGGAGGGCGCGGCCCGCGCGCTGCGCCAGTGCGGCTACCGCGTGCTCGAGGCGGGCTCGGCGGCGGAGGCCGAGCGGGCCCTCGCGGGGAGCGCGGCGCCGGTCGACCTCGCGATCGTCGACCTGCTCCTGCCCGGGGGCGTCACGGGGCCCGACCTGGCCGCGGCGCTCCGGGCGCGCGCGCCCGCGATGAGGGTGCTCTTCACCAGCGGGTACGACCCCGAGGGGGGGCACGCGCGGCCGGTGCCCGCGGGCGAGGCGTTTCTGCAGAAGCCCTTCACGGCCGGCGGCCTCTCGATCGCCGTGGCGCGCGCGCTGCGCGGGACCTCGCTCCCGCCGGCGAGCTGACGGGCGGCGGGCGAAGGCGGTCTCTTCCCGCGGGGCGCCGACCGCGGCTACGGTCGCGCCGATGAGAGAAGCCGAGGCGCCCCGGTGGGCGAGCGAGTGCGGGCGTGACGGCGCGGGCGCGTGGGCGGCGTTCGCGGTGGACGGCGTGGCGCAGCGCCTGCGGTGGATCGCGCCGGGCGCGACCGCGGTGGGCTCCCCCGACGCCGAGGCCGGGCGCGCCCCGCAGGAGGGCCCCGCGCGCGTCGAGGCGGTGGCCGCGGGCTTCTGGCTGGCCGAGACGCCCGTGACCGAGGCGCTGTGGGCGGCCGTGACGCGCGCGCCGCCCGAGCCCAGCACGGGCCCGCGGCGCCCCGTCACCTGCGTGAGCTGGGACGACGCGCAGCGCTTCCTCGCGGCGCTCAACGGGCGGGTCGCGGGCCTCGCCGCGCGCCTGCCCTCCGAGCGCGAGTGGGAGCGCGCCTGCCGCGCCGGGACGTCCACCGCGACGTGGGCCGGCGACCTGACGATCAGCGACGGCGCGGCGCCCGAGCTCGACGCGATCGCGTGGTACAAGGCGAACAGCGGGGGCGCGGCGCACGACGTGGGCGGCAAGGCGCCCAACCCCTGGGGCCTCCACGACATGCTCGGCAACGTGTGGGAGTGGTGCGCCGACGCCTACGCGCCGTGGCGCGCGAAGCCGAAGCGCGTGACCGCGAAGACGAAGGAAGTTCCCCACGAGAAGACCCCCCGCGCCATCCGCGGCGGCGGTTGGATGAACCGCGCCGACGCGGTGCGCGCGGCGATGCGGGGCGCCTTCCTCCCGCACATGCACGACGCCGCGGTGGGCTTTCGCGTCGCGGTCGACGGCGGCGGGCGCTGACGGCCCGGAGGCCCGCGGCTCAGCGCCGGGCGGTGAAGAGGGGCCGGAGCACCGAGCGGCGGAGGCGCGCGAGGTGGTCGAGCACGGCGTCGCGGGTGAAGGGGTCGTCGAGGTCGACGCCGAGGCGGTCGCCGCCGGAGAGCCCGGCGAGGCGCCCATCACCCAGGCGCGGGGGCGGCCTCCGGGGCGCGGGCCCGCACCAGGGCGCGGACGGCGTCGCTCACCTCGTGGTAGCCGGGCGCGAGCTCGACCAACCTCATCGACAGGTCGCTCACCTTCGCCTCGAGCGCAGGTGTCTTCACCGACACCACGAGGAACAGCGTGAGGTCTCGCACGCCCGCCGCGCGCCACTTCTCCGCCCCCACCTGCAGCCCTTTCCCGTGCGCGTGCGACGAGAGCCAGATGTGCCCGTAGCCGAAGAGTCGGTGCAGGTCGCCGCGCCGAAACGGCCGCGAGAGGCTCTTGAACTCCAGAAGCCCCACCCAAGCGATCAGCGGCCACATGCCGCGGAGCACGCCGCCGCGGTCGTTCGGGTCGCGCGCCGCGTCGACGAGCACCTCGATGAGGTCGTCGGCGCGCGGCTCCACCGCCAGTCGGACCTCGCCCGAAACCCGCGTCCAGCCCGGCCCGAACTCCTGCAGCAACCCCGTGAACGGCGGGTGCCACGCCGTCTTCTCCGTTCCCACGCGCCGCGTCTACCGCGCGTGTCGAGGGCGCGCAATCGCTGCTGCGCGCACGCCGCCAGAGAATGTCTCTCACGGCTCCGCGCAGCGCCGCGACTCTTCGAAGACCCCCGCGCGAAGGAGGCGACGGCACGCTCCGGGCGAGCGTGAGCGAGAGGCCCGGGGGAGCGCGCGGTTCATCGCGGGGGTCGTATTCGCGAGGGCGCGCTGGCTTGTGGGGGCTCGCGCCGCGGCGCTATGCTCCGACGGTGGATCCCCGCCGCTCCTCCGCGCCTGTTCTCCTGGCCCCCGGGGCGTCCGCGTCGTTCGCCCCGGCACGCGCCCCCGGCCGCGGAGAGTCGCTCCCGGCGGTGGACGATCGCCTGATCGCGCCGGAGGCGAACGCACAGGTGTTCGACGGCGTGGTGATCGAGACGATGGGGGCCAACCCCCCGCATGCGACGCGGCACATGGAGGTGGCCCATGTGTTCCGCGGGTGCCTGGCGGGGGGCTATGAGGCGGCCGTCGACATGCTCACGCGCATCGACCGCAAGAACGACCTCGCGCCCGACGTGAGCGTGTTCCCGGCGGAGCGGGCCGCTGGCGGGGGACGCAAGCTGGAGGAGATCGTCTTTGAGGTGTGCGATGGCGAGGACGAGGCGCACGTCACCGAGAAGGCGCGGAAGTTCGCGGCGCGCGGCGTCCGGCGCGTCCTCCACGTCCGCGTCGACACCCGCACCGTCGCCGAGTGGAGCCCTGCGAAGGACGTCTGGGAGACCCTCGGCGAGGGCGCGGAGATCCGCGACCGCTGCTTCGTGGTGCCGCTCCCGGTGCGGGCGCTGGTCGACCGGGTGCTCGCCGACGACACCGTGGCGAAGGCGCTGGTCGCGCGGCGTCATCCGGTCATCGAAGCCGTCCGCAGCGAGGGGCGCGCCGAGGGCCTGCGCGCGGTGAACCAGTTCGTGCTGCGGCTCGGGCGTCCGCTCGACGACGCCGAACTGGAGCGCCTGCTCGCGCGCCTCGACGCGCTCGGCCCGGTGCGCCTCGACGCGGAGACGGGGGCGCTGCGCGGTGATGACCTCGCGGCGTGGCTCGCTGGTTCGGTGAGCTGAAGGTCTGCGCCCTCGAGTCGCCCCCGTCGCCGGCGCTTGACCGTCGCGCGACGCGTGTGCGACAGACCCCGCGTTGTTTCTTCACGAATTGCTGGCGCCGCGAGGCGCTCACCGACTCGAGGGATGCCGATGAGAGCGTCGGGGATCGTCGCGGCCGCATATCTGGCGGCGCTCATGGGTGCTTGCGGGTCCGAGAACACCAGCAACCCCTGCACGGTCGGCCTGGCAGTGTCATGCCCGTGCCTCGGCGGCGCTCAAGGCGTGCAGGTGTGCATGCCCGGTGGGGCGTTCGGTGCGTGCGCCTGCCCCGACGCGAGCCCGCCTGACGTCGCCGCCGACCAGGCACAGCCACCTGCCGACGCGCCGGACGGCGGGGCGCCCACGGACGTGACCCCCGCCGACGTCGGCCCCATGGACGCGACGGAGGACGCCGACATCGGCGCTGACGTCGCACCGGACGACGGGCACGCGCGTGACGACGCAGCAGGGGACGCCCCCGCCGACTCGCCCGCGGACGTCGGCGAGGTGGGCGACGTCGCTCCGCCGGACGCGACGCCCGACGCGCCCGGGGACGTCGCCACGATGGACGTCGCCACGATGGACGTCGCCACGATGGACGTCGCCGACGCGAGCGATGGGGGAGCCCCCGATGCCGCGGGCCCCTGGGACCCGTGCGCCCCCGGGTCGCTCATCGACCTGAACGCGCGCGGCTCCCTGGCGGGAAGCGTCACACGCTTCGTGGGCGACACCTCCACCGCGGGCGCTGACAACCCGCTCTACTGCCCGTGCGCGCCGCGGACCGCCTACCAGGTCGCGCTGCGCTACGTGCCGCGGGTGGCCGGCGCGCTTCGGGTCAGCACGGCGAACCCCGGCACGTCGGAGAGCTTCGACACGGTGGCGTGGGCGCAGGATCGCTGCGCCTCGCTCCGCCCGGACATGCTGCCCCTCGGGTGCAATGACGACACGGGCGGCCGCCCGCCCCGGGAGCGCGCCTCGGTGTTCGAGGCGCCGTCCGTCCTGGCGGCGGTGCCCGTGTTCATCGTGGTCGCGGGCTATTCGCCGCCTGCGTTGCCGGGGTTGACGAACCGTGGGCCCTTCGAACTCACCGTGACGGAGGTCCCGGGGGTCCCGGCAGGCGCCGCGTGTGACCCCACGAGAGCAATGAACGTCTGCCTCGCCGAAGGAGTCTGCGCGACCGTCGGAGGCACCTCCACCTGCGCCGCTCCGGGCGCACGGGGGGGGCGCTGCCGCGTCGGCGCCACACCGTGCGACGCGGGGCTCGCCTGCACGGGCACGGGCGGCGACGCCGCGTCGAGGTGCCGCGCGACCGTTTCGGCGGGCGGCGCGTGCGATCCCGGCCAGGGCTCGGACGTGTGCGCCGCCGGGGCGACGTGCGTGACCGCCGGCCCCTCGTCCGTGTGCGTGGCCGACGGGCAGGCGGGGGCGCGGTGCCGGACGAGCGGCGCTGCGGCCTGCGACGCCGGCCTCGCCTGCGACGCGTCGAACCGCTGCCGCGCGGCCCTCGCGCCCGGCGCCGCGTGCGACCCGGCGCGCGTCACGAGCGTGTGCGCGACGACC
>WBZM01004292.1_pt1 | contig 10474 bp, 3 predicted proteins | sample 5204271 | NCBI WGS metagenome assembly WBZM01 (sample SAMN12344346, study PRJNA552823) | activated sludge metagenome | biome: Activated sludge suspended growth; feature: Nitrification reactor; material: Wastewater; isolation source: activated sludge from nitrification reactor of wastewater treatment... | reverse complement strand
AAAGTGCGCGGCGCGGCCGATGGCGACCGCGTGTGCGTGTTCGACGCCAGCGGCGACGCCGCGCTGCTCGGTTGCGCCGAGGACGTATCGGCGCTCTCCACCTCAATTCCCATTGCCTCCGTCGACGGCTGGCAGCCCAACGTCCAGGTGCGGCCTGTGGTGGTCCCGACTCTGGTCCTCAGCGTGACCAACGAGGCCGGGCTGGCCGAGCCTGTTATCGAAGTGCAGATGCTGGACGGTCAAGGGACGACGACCGTCAAGCAGGCGCCGGCGCTGGGCCTGGCCACGGTGCGCTACGAGGGGGGTGAGGACGGCGGCCAGGGCTTCACGGTGGTGATCTCCGGGACCAACACCACATCGACCACCGTCCCGGCGCTGGACGCCTGGCTGTACCGCGGCGGGTCGGTGGTCATCGAGGCCAGCCAACCGGCCGCGCCCGGCCAGCCTGCCGTCGTCCAGATCGGCCGCCCGGGCCTGGCCATCACCGTCACGCAGCCCATCTCTGCCAACGCCCGCTTGCAAGCGCAGGCCATGCCAGGCTATCAGTTGGGCGCTCAGGCGTATTCGCCGGCCGCCGTCCTTGCGCCGGGCGCGGGCGGCGCGGGCCAGGTCTTCCAGGCGCAGGTGGCGCTGGACTACCCGGCGTACACCGGCATGGTGCGCACCTGGGTGGAGACGGCCGCGTCCGGCGGCGCAGCGGGCGATGCAGACGCGCTCTGGACGAAAGACTTGCGCGAGGCAGTGAGCCGATTCTACCTGCAGGCCAGCCGCACAGCCGGCGGTGAGTACACCTGGGGCGACGCCGAGGTCACGCTGACGCCCAGTTGGCAGGACAAGCTGGCCCTGGTGCGAACGCTGGCCGAGCACCGCCAGAGCCTGGCCGGCGTCGCGCCGATCGAGGCTGCGTCTATCGACCAACAGCTTGAGTTGATCGATCCGCTGGGGCTGAGAACCGACGACCGCGCGCTGCTGGGCACGGACGACCGCGCCCTTTTGGGCACGGATGACCGCGCCTTGCTGGGCACGGACGACCGCGCGCTGCTGGGCACGGACGACCGCGCGCTGCTAGGCACGGATGATCGCGCCTTGCTGGGCACGGATGACCGCGCCCTGCCGGGGACAGATGACCGCGCGCTATTGGGTGTGGATTTCTGGGCGGGCTTGTGGACCGACGACCGCGCGCTGCTGGGTACGGATGACCGCGCGCTGCTGGGCACCGATGACCGAGCCCTGCTGGGCGCCGACGACCGCGGCCTGCTTTGGACCGACGACCGGGCGTTGCTGGGTACGGATGACCGCGCGCTGTTAGGCACCGACGACCGCGCCTTGCTGGGCACAGACGACCGGGCGCTGTTGGGAACCGACGACCGCGCGCTGTTGGGCACGGACGACCGCGCCTTGCTGGGCACGGATGACCGGGCGCTGCTGGGCAGCGATGTGCGCGGCCTGTATGCCAACAGCCGGGCGCTGGGCGCGCCGATATCGTCCGAGGACGGCGGCGTGACTATCTTCAACCGCACCAGCGCCCTGACGGGCGACGCAGGCGTCGAGTCGCTGGAGGCGCTGCCCAAGCCGCCCGGCCTGCCGCAGTGGCTCACCCCGGTCGGCCAGGCCTATCGTTTCGTGGCCTCCGACGAGACGCCGCGCAGCATCGAGTTCGCCTACTACCAGCGCGAGGCGCCCGAGGGCTACGAGCACACGCTGACCATCTACTACTCGCCCGACGAGGGCGCCACCTGGACCCGCCTGCCCACCCAGCGCGACCCGGACGAAAACCAGGCCACAGCCAAGGCCGAGCAATCGGGCCTCTACGTGCTGGCGGCGGGAGTCGAGATCCCCTTCTACACGGCCGGTTGGAACCTGTTCGCCTACCCCGTGCCCATGGACCTGCCCATCGGGGAGGCGCTGGCGTCGCTGGATGGCGACCAGATCGGCCGCGGCGCAGAGTGCTGCTACACCACGGTCTACGGCTTCGACGCCGCCCAGCCGGGCGCGCCCTGGACGGTGTACGACCGCCGCATCGGGCCGAAGCAGGCGTGGGCCAACGACCTGCAAACGCTCCAGTTTGGCCAGGGCTACTGGATCAATGTCACCGAGCCGATTACGCTGGTGCTGAAGGTGGGGTCAGCGTCGCCGCTGGCCCAGGCGCCGGCCGCGGCCCTGGCTAATCCCGTCAGCCGCACGCCGCCGGCCGTCTACTTCGGCGAAATCCAGGCCGGCGCCGGCGCGGCGCAGGTCGCCGGCCCGCCGCTGACGGCCCTGGTCGACGGCGTCGAGGGCTGCGGCGCGGCGACGGTGGTCTATGACGAGACTGGGACGGGGCGCTACATCATCAAGGTGGACGCCGCCGACGCGGGCCCGCTGGCCGGCTGCGGCGGGCCGGGCAAGCAGGTGACCCTGCGCCTGGGCGAGACAGTGATCGCCGAGAACCTGGCCTGGGACAACGCACGCGAGGCCACGCCGGCCGCTCTGCCAACGGTAGACGTTGCGACGCCATCTGATGAGATGGAGATAGGCGGGCAGGTGGAGGTGGTATACGCCGGCGCCAACCTGCGGCGCTCTGCCGGCTACGTGGACAAGCCGGATGGCGACGTGCTGGCCAGCGTCAGGGCCGGCGACCGGGGCGAGGTGGTTGCCGGTCCGGTCAAAGTCGATGGGCTGCGCTGGTGGCAGGTGCGCTTCGGCTCCAACACCGGCTGGATTGCCGAGACCACCCGCGCCGGCACGCGCTTGCTGCAGGCCAGCCGTTAACAAGGTAACGCCGCTGTAATAGTTCCCCCGTCTGCTGCGGTGTGCATCAAGGGGAGTCTCTGCGCACCACCTGCGCGGATGGACACGGTGTCACCTACATTGACGCTGGCGCCGGTCAACTCGACCACGTGTAGCCCGGTCGCGCGCAGGACTGGCAGTCCTTCGGAGGACTGCCAGTCCTACGTGCTCCGCGCCTTGTTGGCAATGGCTGGTCTGCCGCAGCGCTCTCAGGCGGCGACGCGGCGCCAGGCGGCGATCAGCTCGCGGTGGACCGGGACATCCTCCAGCACCGCACGGCTGAGCTGAGGATCGTCGATGGCAGCGGCCAACTGCGTCAGGTGCTGGTAGCCCTGGTCCAGCGCCCGGGCCGCCTGCGGCGGGTCGCTGGCTTGCAGGGCCTGGAAGCAGGCCAGGTAGACCTGAGCGGGCGACTCCATGCCGCCCAGGCCGTGCGCCTCGATCCAGGACAGACACTCTCCGGCCAGCCGGCCGGCCTCAGCCGGTTCGCCCTGGGCCAGGGCCGCCAGCGCCAGGCCGGCCAGGTCGTCGATGGCGGCGCCGCTGCCGGGGGACAGCTCGCGGCGGATCGTCAATGCCTCTTGAAATTCCTGCGCAGCCTGGGCGGGTTGGCCCAGCCGCAGCAGCGCGTAGCCCCGATGGGTTAGGGTGTAGCCCTCGCCGCGGCGATAGCCGATGGCCCGTTGGATGGCCAGCGCCTGGTCGTAGCGCTGCAGCGATGCGTCCAGATCGCCCAGGTCGGCGGCTGCCAGCCCCAGCACGTCGAGGCTGGCGGCTTCCCCCTCGCGGTCGTTCATGGCGCGGCAGGCCGCCAGCGCCTGCTCATGGCAGCGCTGCGCCTCGGCGTAGGCGCCCAGACGCAGATAGGTGTTGCCCAGGGTGGCCAGGATCTGCACCTCGCCCTGGCGCCAGCCGCCGCGCTGCGCGGCAGCCAGGCTCTCGTCGAACTGATCCAGCGTGCGTTGGTACCGGCCCAACTGTTTGTTGATGGTCGCCATCATGTAGCCGGCGCTGACTTCTCCCTTCAGATCGGAGATCTGCCCATACAGGGTGCGGGCGCTGGTTACGTAGCGTTCGGCCAGTTCGAAGTCATCCTGGTAGTAGTGGGCGACGCCTGTGTCGTAGGTGCTTTGCGCCTCGGTGCGGATATCGCCAGCCGGGCCGGCCAGGTCTCTTGCCTGCTCGAGCCATTGGATGGCTTCCTCGTACTGTCCCCGGTGCAGCAAGATGCGTCCTGACAGCGCGTAGCCTCTGGCTTCTGCGCCTTTTTCGCCTGCCAGCCTGGCCGAGTTGATGGCCGCCTGCGCATGGGCCAGGGCCGCAGGGATGTCGCCGGTGGCCCGCCGGTAGTTGGCCTGCCGCAGGCTGATCTCGGCGTGCAGCCGCAGGTCGGCTATCTGCTCTGCCAGGGCCGCCAATGCGTGCAGGTCTTCCGCCTGGCGCTGGCGGTCGCCCTGCCAGTTGAGCACGGCCTCGCGGCCCAGCAGAAAGTCAGCGCGCTGCGCAGGCGTTGGCGCCAACGCCAGCGCCCGCGTGAAGTAGTCGACGGCGGCCTGGTTGTGGTAGGAGCGGGCGGCCTCCTCGCCGGCCAGGGCCAGGTAGCGCCGCGCCGGCTCGGCCTGCTCGGCCTGCTCGTAGTGATAGCCGATGGCCGGAGCCGCCGGCGTCAGGTCGGCCGTATAGAGTAACTCCAGCGCCTGGGCCGCCAGCAGGTGGAGCCGCTGGCGTCGCTGGTGGGTGAGCATCCCGTAGGCCGTGTCGCGCACCAGCGTGTGGAGGAAGATGTAGCGCAGCTCGTTGAGCGGCTGCCAGATGGCGGCCTGCTCAGCCGACGCGACCACAATCTCCAGCGGGCGGCCGTTGCGCAGCATTTGGGACAGCAGGCGCACCTCGAACTCGCGGCCCAGCACGGCCGCGGTGTGCACCACGTCGCGGATTTCCTGCGTCAGCGTATCCATGCGGGCGATGATCAGCGCCTGCACGTCCGGGGGCGCGGCCGCCAGGTCCAGCGCCGGCGCGCCGACGGCGCCCGTCTCATCCGGCGCAAGCTGCCCCTGTTCCTTCAAGTGGAGGACGTATTGCTGGGCGAACAGAGGATTGCCCTCGGTTTGGCGCCGCAACAGGCTGGTCAGCGACGGAGCCGCGGGTGCGCCCAGGATGTCGGCCGCCAGGCTGGCCAGATGATCGTCGTCCAGGCGGGCCAACTCGATCTGCGCCCAGGGCAGATCGGCGATCAGCCGGTACAAGCGGTCGTGCACGCCGTCGGGCATCTGTTCGCTGCGGGCCGTGGCCAGCAGGGCCACCGGCCGGCCGGCGACGCGGCGCCACAGCCGTTCCAGCAACGCCAGCGACTCCGCGTCCAGCCATTGGGCGTCTTCGAGTTGCAGGATGACCGGCTGGCGCAGGCTTTCGACCAGCACCAGGGTGATGAGGCCCTCGACGGTGTTCTCGAAGCGGCCCTCCGGGTCCATCTCCTCGTAGAGCGAGTCGGGCCAGCGCAGCCCGACCAGCGCGCCGATGAAGCTGCGCGTGCGGTCCAGCTCGCGGCCCAGCGCGGCCTCTCCGGCCTCGGCCACCAGCGCGTTGATGCGCCGGTTGAAGGCCAGTTTGTTGCGCGCATCAATCTGGCTGGGCGACTGGCCAAAATAGTCCAGCAGCCAGTGGCGAAAGGGGCCGAAGCTGGCGCGCAGCGTCTGGCTGGCCTGGCACAGCGCCCAGGACGCGTGCAGCGCCTCGACGGCCGGTAAATGGCGCAAAGCGTGCACCAAATGGCTCTTGCCGATGCCTGCTTCGCCCAGGATGAGAGCTGCGCCGGCGCAGTCGCCCTGGCCCAGCGGCTGCACGAACGCCTCGAGTTGGCGCAGCTCCTCTGTGCGTCCAACCAGGGGCCAGCGGAACAGGTCGTCGTGCCCTTCCTTGCGGTCGAAAAGCTGATAGACGCGTTGCCTGGCGGCGAAACCCTTGAAGGAGCGCTCGCCGATGAACTCCAGGTCGAAGCGCTGTTCGGCCCGGCGCGCGATTTCTTCGTCCAGCAGGATTTCGCCGGGCGACGAGGCTGTCATCAGCCGCGCCGCCAGGTTGACGCCGCGGCCGTAGCAGGTGTATTCCTCGGCGCGCGCGCCGCCGATGGCCCCGGCATGGGCAATGCGATAGGTGACGCCCGCGCTGACGGGGATGCTGGTGCGCGCTTGCAGGTCCAGCAGGAACTCCAGACTGCGCTGGAGGTCGTTCTCATGGGTCACCGGCGCGCCCCAGAATATCAACAGGTTGGCGCCCTTGTCGCCGAAGTCCAGCCGGTTGATGAAACCGCCATGGATCTGTTGCAGATCGAACACGGTCTGGAGGAATCGGTGCAGTTGGGTTTCGCTGCTCGCCGTTGGCAAAGCCACGAACACGTTCACTACCCAGCGAAACTCGCCGGAGTATTCCTGGGTCAGGACGGAGATGGGGAAATAGCGGCTGAGGATGGCAAGGTCGGGCGTGCCCGGGGCTGGCGGCTGGCCGGGCGGCAGCCCGGCATGGATGTCGAGCACACGGCCGATCTCTCCGCTGATTTCGACGGTCACGATTCCTTCCAGAAGGCGGCTGGCCTCCGGGCTCAGCATGATGTCGCCGGCGCGGGCCTGATGCTCGGCCGCGGCGCACCCATCGATGGCGTCGCCGCGGAAATAGTACACCGCCCGCTGATCGTCGGATGAGCGCACGATGCCCCATTGGACCTCGCCAAACGCCAACCCGACTTTGACGCCGATGGGGAAGGAGCCGTAAGGCGAGTCGTGGATGGGATGCGCCTGGCAGGCTGCCTGGATGCGCACTGCGGCGGCCAGCGCCTGGCGGGTTGCGTCCAGGTCGCCGTTGATCTCGCTCACCGGGAAGATGGCCGTGAACGCGTCGCCGGCCTGGCTGGCCACGAAGCCGTCGTGGTGGAACACGGCTTCGATGGCCGGGTCGAGGGCTGCGCGCATGATGTTGGCGCCGACCTCGGCGCCGTGCTGGCCGTGCGCCATCAGGGCATCCATCATGGCGCTGAACCCGGAGATGTCCACGAAGAGCGCGGCGGCGCTCATTTCCCCCCGCCACACGCCGCGCTGGTGTTGCTCCAGAATGAAGCGCGGGGCCATGGGGTGGATCACTGACGGTGTTTGGGGCTGAGAAGTTGTCATATGGTTTTTGGGAGCAGTCCGGCGGATTGTTCTATTCGTAACGCAATCTTCATCAGTTGAACGGCGAGCTGCTCGATTTCTGAGCGCAGCGCCAGCCGCGCCAGCCAGTGCGCCGGGATGCCGGACGCGCCGTAAAACGCGCCGGCCACCTGGCCGCACACAGCCGCGGTGGTGTCGGCGTCGTCGCCCAGGTTGGCGGCCGCCAGGATGGCCTGCTCGAAGCTGTTCGCGCCGGCAAAGCACCACAGCGCCGCTTCCAGGCTATGCACCACGTAACCGGAGCCGCGGACTTCGGCCGCAGGCTTGCCCAGGTAGTCGCCCCTGGCAATGCCCGTGATCTTGTCCGCGCCGTTGAATGTCGTGCAGTCGCCCAGCGCCACTTCATCCTTAGAAGCGCCTTGCAGCGCCCGGTGGATCATGCGCGCCATCAAGCGGCAGGCGTCCAGGCATTCGGCCGCGGCGTGGGTGGTGCGGGAGCTCTCGGACGCATAGCGCTCCATAGACGGCAGGTCGGGGAAGTAGAACAACGGGATGGGCGCCAGGCGCATGATGCTGCCGTTGCCGGCTGAGTGGGGATCGGTGGAGCCGGCCATGGGGTCGCCGGTGCGCCGGTAGCGCGCCAGGGCGCTGGCGACGGTGTTGCCGATGTCGAAGCAGCGGCCGTTGCTGCTCATGTAGCCCTCATCGCGCCAGCGGCAGTAGCGTTCCATCTGGTCGCGCGCGTCGAAGCCGTTGCACGCCACCAGGCTGGCGGCCAGGCACAGCGCCATGGAGGTGTCGTCGGTCCACTGGCCGGCCTGCAAGCCAAACGGCCCGCCGCCCACCATGTCAAGGAGCGGCGTGAAGCTGCCGCGCGGACGAAACTCCACCGTCGTGCCTACGGCGTCACCCGCGGCCAGGCCCAAAAGGCAGCCGAGAAAACGGTCTTGCAGGTCCATGAATTTCTCCTGAAGGTCAAAGAGAATACGGAGCATACACAGAGGCCACGTAGAAGACACAGAGGCCACGTAGAAGACACAGAGGCCACGTAGAAGACACAGAAGCCACGGAGAAGACACAGAGAGCACAGAAGAAGGCGGAGAAGATGGAGAAGATGCAGAGATCATCGAGAGGCCGCGCCGCTCTTCTCTGCGTTCTCTGTGTCTCCTCTGTGAACTCTGTGTAGCTCCGATCTTGGCCGTTTGCGCCAGACGCGCGTATCATGGCGCAGAGGCTTACCGATGATGATCTATCTTATGATGCTCTGCGCGTTGCTGCTGGTCGCTGCGGCGGCGCTGCGCCGGTTGGCGTTGTCCTACATTCCGCCGGCGCAGCGGCTGCAACTGGCCGATGTCCTTGTGGCGCTGGGCCACCCAGCCAACGACGACGGCAGCCCCAGCCCGGCCATGCAAGAGCAGGTCGCGCTGGCGGCGGCGTTGTATCGGGCCGGCCTGGCGCCGGCGCTGCTGTTCACCGGCGGCGCTGTCCACAACGAGCATGTGGAGGCGCAGGTGATGGCTGATCTGACCGTGCAGCTCGGCGTCCCGGCGGCGGCCATCGCTGTGGAGGCGCAGGCGCGCGACACGTTCGAGAACGCCCGCCATTGCCGGGAGATGATGCAGGACCGCGGCTGGCGGAATGCCATTGTGGTGACCACGCCGTACCATGTGCGCCGCGCCAGCCGCATCTTCCGTATGGCCGGGGTCCCGCACCAGATGGCCTGGCCGCAGTCCAGCTATCAGACTGCGTCGTGGGCGGCGCGCCTGCATGCCCTGCGCTACGATCTGTTGGGGCAGGCGTGGCTGCTTGCGTCGCAACGGGTGGGCGTGGATCCGTCCTGGTGGGCTGAGCGGCGGTCTCGGCGTCGTAGCGGTGATGGTGAGCGTTCGGATCACGAAACCACGAAGGTGCGTTAAGCACGAAGCATTGAGGCGCATACCGTCCTTCGCGCCTTCGCGTTGCGCGCCTTCGTGTTCTTTCGCGCCTTCGTGATCCGGATATCACTCGGCGCCCGGCTGCGCCAGCAGCCCTGCCGCTTCCAGCGCATCGACGAACTGCTGGCCGGCCGCTGAGCCTTCTCTGAAAAACACAGCCGGCTGACCCAGCGGCGCGGCCACCTGCACCCGCTGGCCTTGGGCCGGATCGCCGAACACCTGCCCGCTCCAGACGTGCACCCAGCGGCCGGCTGGCAGGTAGACCTCTGCCTGGTTCACGCCGGGATCCAGCACCGGCGCGACCATGAACTCGGACCCAACCATGAACTGCTGGTAGTTCAGATCGAGCACCTGAGGATCGTCGGGATAGTGGATAAAAGGATGGCGTACCACGGGCAGCCCGGTGGCCGCGGCCTCCTGGACCAGTTGTTGCCGGTAGGGCAGCCAGGCCGCGTAGACCTGGGCCATGCGGCTGAAGTGCGCCAGCGTCTCAGCGTTGCTGTAGACCTGTACGTTGTCGGCCGGCCGGTTGCCCTCGTGGCTGCGAAAGACCGTGGTGAAAGCGTTGAGCTCCATCCAGCGCAGCAACAACTCCTGGCTGCGGGTGTAGTCGCCCAACGGGCTGAGGATGGTGGTATAGCCGCCGATGTCGCTGTGGTTCAGGCTGAAGCCGGACAGGCCGCTGCTCAACAGGCCGGTGACGGCCGTCTTCATGCCGTCGTGCTCGTCCCACGACACCAACTGGTCGCCCAGCCAGAACAGGGTCGAGAAGTTGGGGCTGCTGCGGAAGCCGGAGCGCGTGAAGAAGACCAGGTCGCCGCCGCCCGGCGCGGCCATGAGCGCCTCCTGGTTGAGCATGGCCCAGTCCTCGGGGTAGCGGTTGTGCGCCGCAGCCGGGTCCTCGCCGTTGGACAGCACGGCGTCGAAGGGCAGGCCCTCGCCGAAGTCCGCCATCCAGCCCCAGGCGCCCGCGCCCAGCACCTCCGTCGCCAGCACGTCCAGCAGCCACCAGCGCGCTTCCCGGTTGGTCAGGTCGACCAATGCGGCCTCGAAGCCGCCCTGATCCAGCATGTACGGCTCGCCGGCTTGGTTCTTGACCAGATAGCCCCGCTCGGCCGCCTCGCGGAACAGGTTGCGCCGGGCGTTCGGCTTGTCGGCCACGTCCACCAGGAAGGGGTTGACGTAGGTCAGCACGCCCACGCCGGCCGCGTTCAGGTCGGCCACCAGTTGCTCCCAACCGGGGTAATGCTCCTGGTCCAGCTCCCAGTTCCACCACAGCCGCTGGCCGAAGTCCGTTGTGCGCTGGCCCACCCAGTCTTGCAGCCAGAAGCCGGCCAGCGGCGTGTCGAAGTCCTGCATCTGCTGCCAGACCTCCCGCACCCGGTCGGTGCCGCCCTGCATGCCGACGATCGCGCCGCTGATCATCCAGTCAGGTAAGGGGCGCATGCGGCCTGTGCGGCCGGTGTAGCTGCTGATCAGCTCGGCCGGCGACGCGCCGTAGATGATCGATCCCCTCACGTTGGGCGCGAAGACCTGTACCTGCACCTGATCGGGCCGGCGCATGTCGAAGATTGAGTATTCGTGGTTGGCCAGGACGAGGGAGCGCAGGCGGCTGGAGATGTAGTGCGG